>VFSW01011848.1_pt1 | contig 12222 bp, 6 predicted proteins | sample 5358111 | NCBI WGS metagenome assembly VFSW01 (sample SAMN11554181, study PRJNA540505) | mine drainage metagenome | isolation source: sediment from site ElyBrook_90M | place: USA: Ely Copper Mine, Vershire, VT | collected 2017
GACCTGGTCGATCACGCGCGTGCTCGATACGCCTCCGACGCGAGCCACGAACTTCGCCGCACCTTCCCTCGCCGCAGAATCCATCTCGGCCCAGGCCAGTCCATTTCGTGTTGTCACGGTTCGAGCTTGCACCGCGCTGGACGAATTCGACAACTCAAGGGAGACCGGCATGGGTGTGACGATCAGGTTATGGTATGCATCGAAGACATAGACCGCGCCACTGATTCCATTGTGCGTGCCGACCGGAAGTCGAGACGGTTTCGCGAGAAATCCCAGTGTCTCGGGTGCAGCCGCTGGTTCCACGTCGAACTCACCGGAATCCGTCGAGGACGCACCCACAAGAATCGCCACATAGTGGCCAGCACTATAGAGAACGCCCGCGGGGAAGGAGGCCGGCTCGCCCATCTGCACGTCGCGCCGAACCGCTTGCCCTGGCCCGACGAGATACAGAACAGCGTTGCCAGTTCCTCTGGTCGGAATAGAAAAGGCGCTGCCAGCTGGAACGCTCTGGGGCAGGGTCATGTTTCCGCTCTGCGCCAGAGTCGCCGAAGCCGCCGACAGCGCGACCACGACCATCATCGATATACGGGCGGTGCTCAATGAGAACCCCCAACGATGTACGTCGCCACCACCGTCCGCTCGCTGTTGATCTGCCGGGCAAGATCTTCTGGAACCGCAATACGAAAGTCTTCCGGCGTCTGCGGATGGAGCACGCGGTCGATATATTGACCCGCGACCCAGACCAACTGGCCGTTCTTGTCATAGAAGGAGGCGAGAACATGCGCCACGTTGACCGTTTGACCGCTCTGGTTTGAAAGCTGTCCAGTCAGCGTCGCTCCCGGCGGAGCGTTGTATTGCTGGTTCTGCACCTCGATCACAGGGTCTGCCGAGGCGGAGACCAGGACCGAAATAGGCTGCATGCGAATGCTGCCCACGTCGGACAGGTCCACACCCGGAAACCGGATGAGGAAAGGCGTGACCTGCTTGGGCAGAAGCGTGTGCGAGATCATGTCAAAGCTGCCCTGGCTATCGAGGACAGAGCCGTTCTTCGCAATCAGTGTGGCGCGCACCGCCACGTACGCAGGGATAACATCTTCGTTCAGCAGCTCGCCCATCACGACAACACCATCAGCGCGGTTCACTGGGTGCATGTCGACGATGCGCACATGCGGTGCCTCGACATCCTGCGCTCCCCAGTCGTCGCCTGAGCCACTGGTGATAACATCCCAGCGCAGATAGTTGACGGGGATAACCTGCGGCGGTACGTGCTTTTCTGGAACGATGGGCCAATTCACAGCCCAGTGGTCTCCACTTCTGACGACATGCAGATCGCGCGTATCCTCAAATGTTCCGACGACGGATGACCAACGCAGTTTCATCGTCAACTCCGCGTCGTTCGCGGATTGGTGCAGCGGCCGCACCTCAAAACTATCGAGCGTCGCATAGGTGCGCAGGCTCAGGTCGTATCCGGTCAGATCATGGATGAACTGCGCCTGCGTAAACTCTGCCTTGTTGGAGAGGCTGGAGTAAGCCTTATCCCACGCATGGAGTCGAATCTGGGTTCCCAGGTCATCCGCAGCCGCTGCCGGCGTCGATGCTGAAACGAGCAGATCTCCCTTTCCCCCGCCAGCGTAGGAGACGGCGGAGGCAACGGGCCAAAGTGTACCGATCACCAGAAACAACAGTGTGGCGAGGGTGATAGCAACTGCGAGCAGGCGTCCCTTGTTCACGAGATCATCTCCTCTGCTAGAGAATGTTCCTTTGAGATGGGTACATCGTCATCTCGAAAACCTCTCAGCCGCTTCTCGGGAAGCCATATCACCAGCAACGCGAGGATGCTGACCCCAAAGGGAAGTGTGCCCCACAGAACGCCCTGCCAATGAGGAGGCATCTGCGACGCGTTCATTGGAACGGCCGGCGGCACACCATCTTTACCCCAGACCGTGATGGTGTTGTCATCGAGTGAGTCCACCTGACGCCATCCTGCGAAATAGAGTAGTGGGTCGTAGTAGGAGTCCCGAACGATCACCCACTTCAGCCCATACCGGTCAGCGTGATCCAGCATCGCGCGCAATGAATCCAGGCCCGGCTTGGCGAAGTACTTCGAACTGGAGAGCGCGGCTCCGCCAAATTTGGTAAGTTCTGGAAGCATGCGCGAAGAGTTCGATTCGCCATCCACGCTGTTTGCATCGGTCATGATGGCCAGCCGCGATAGCTTGCTGCCGAATCCGAGCGTGACGTAGCGGAACCTGTCATGGCCATCGCGATTGAGCCACAGGGCGACAGATGTGACATCGAAGTTGGCCGCATCGGCAGGTCGGATCGTGGACCAGGCGACAGCCAGCGCACACGTGGAAGCTGCAAGTATTCCTGCTGTAATCGCTGCCTTCAGTCGAAAGCGATCGATGAGTTCCATGATGACCAGGCCGAGAATCGGCAACGCGAGCAGTGCTGCCCAATAGCTGAATCGCTCGAAGGTCAACACCTCAAACGCACGCCCCAGCAGCACTTTGCCAACCGGCGTTGTGCCGCCGAGACCCACCAGAAAGGCCACCCAGAACCCTAGGAGCAGCGGTCGAAGTCGGGCAACTGCCGCGCCGCGTATCACGATGAACGGTAGCGCCAGGATCATCGCTCCATACGGAATAATGAAATAGTTCAGTCCCCACTGCGGACTGAGAATATAGCTGGCGCGACTGGGATGAGGGATCGGTGTCTGGGTAATTGTATACCGGATCAAGCCGATCCAGTACGGCAGCAGCACAACGGCAATCGCCATGCCAACCACGACGGTGAGCGCGATCGTGCGCACGATCACGGCCTGCACCGAAGTCTTTTCATCGGCCTCACTATCGTTATCCCTGCCATCCAAAAGCACGAGCGCAATCACGGGCAACGCGAAGAATGCAGACCCGAAGATCAGCGTTGCATGGTGCGCTGCGGCAGCGGCCACAAGCAACACGCTCGCTTTCAGAAGGGAACGCCATTTGCCGTAGCGAAGCCAATCGAAGAAGTAGGGCAGGGCATTGAGATAGATCGGAGCAGCAAAGGTGGTACTCAATTGTCCAGCTGAATAAACGAGAAAACTCTCGTTCCCCAGAAAGACACTCGCCAACGCCGCATAAGATGCCGCGCGCGGACTCACCCACAGCCGTGAGAACCGGTACACTCCGATCGCCAGCAGGAGGATTGCCGCCAATTGCACGGCCATGTAGGCCATGTTCAGGCCAAGGAGCCACGAAAGCAACGCCACCCACTGCTGAGGTAGCGGCGGATATGTGGTCTGAGAAAAGCCGGCAAACCACTTCGGATTCCATGGATCAAACCAGTGATGCACGTAATGCGACGCGAAGAAGATGTGAAAGTTCGTGTCGTACGACTTCAACGGCAGTTGCATCAGCATGAGAGGTAAGTGAATCGCCACCGCCGCCATGAGGATGAAGCTCATCGGTATTGGTTTCGACAATGTTGCAATGGAAGCAGGCTTTTGCAAATTTCCCTCTTTAATCAGGTGGTCAGATTTTCTGTGATGCAACGATTGCAAAGGCCGGTTGCTTTTTCGACGTTTAAATAGATTGAGTTAGCCAGTGGTAACTGTGGGTATTGGACATCACTGGCGAACTCTACAAATCTGTCCACTACATTTTGATCAATAGGAGACACTACCGCCGTATTTTGAATCATATGGCTTGATACTCAGAAGTAACGTTTCGGTGACCCTTGATCGTTCGATTGAATTGCTTCAAAATCACGTGCTCCGTTGTGCTTTTCTTGTTTGCCGGCTCAGGACTCTCTCAGACCTACCAGGTAGGTTCTGGAGGCTCTGTGAAGCCCGGACCCCAGACCGATCAGGCTGCGCCCCCTGAACATCAGCTGGGTTGGGGTTCGAGCATTCAGAATGCCCGCCTCGCGCGCGCCGCGGAACTCGCGCTCCAACGCGGGGATCATGCCCTTGCGCTCGAGTATGCGCAGCGCGCGTCCAAGGCTGCGCCGAACGATCCCCAGCTCTTGTTCCTTGTTGCATACGCAGCTCGGCTCGATGGTAAGTACGGGCCGTCCGCAGACGCATACCAACGTGGGCTTCGCCTGAATCCTTCTTCAATCGATGGACTCTCCGGCCTTGCCCAGACCTATAGCCTCATGGGCCGGACCGACGAAGCGGAGCGCATGTTCAAGCAAGTCATTGCGGCCGCTCCGGGACGAAGAAACGATCTGCAGGCACTCGGCGATCTATACATGCGTTCGGGAAATTACGCCGGTGCGGTCGAGTGGCTGACCCGGGCGGAGCACGTCGAGACGGCCGCGCAATCCGAACTACTTCTGGCCGTTGCGTACGAGCACCTGAAACAGCTGGACCTGGCAAGTCATTATCTGGACCTCGCTAAGACTCGCGCACCGAATAACCCTGATGTCGAGCGGTCCCTGGCTGAATTTTATCGCGAGTCTGGCGACTATTCGAAGGCAGTCGACGCCTTGAAGGCCATCCGTAATCCTAAGCCGGATGTCGTTGCGGAACTCGCCTACACCTACGGGCTCGACGGCAAGCAGGAGGACTCCGCCCGGCTCTACCGGCAGGCCGCAGATGCCCTTCCGCGCGACCTTGTCCTACAGCTTTCCGCGGCGCAGGCGCAGGTCTCCGTCGGGTCAATCGACCAGGCGAACCATTATCTTCAGCGCGCCTCTGCCCTCGATCCTAACTACTATCGGCTTCATGCAATTCGAGCCGAGATAGCGCAAATTCAGGACCGCGATCTCGATGCTGCACAGGAGTACAGCACTGCCGTCGCGAACCTCCCCGCGTCTCCCGCGGAGGGCAATCTTTACGGCATTCAATTGCACATGAATCTTGAGGCGCTCTATCGGAATCTCGATCAGTCGGATCTCGCTCACCAGCAACTCGAGATTGCCCAAGCCCAGATCGGTGCGCTCGACGAGCACGGTGCAACCAGGCCAGCGTTTCTGCGCCTCAGGGCCCTGATCCGAATGAATTCCGGCCAGCTCGACACGGCGCTGGCGGACATGACGGAATCTCTCGCGCTCCCTCCCCACGCCCCAACCAGGCTGCAGCGCGACGGGGACCTGCTGATGAAGATGGGTCGCACCTCAGATGCGATTGTTGTGTTCAAGAAGGCTCTTGCGATCGATCCGCAAAGCCGCTTTGCCCTTACCTCACTCGGGTATGCCGCGCGGGCAGCAGGGAACAACGCCGACGCCGAGCGATACTTCAAGCAGCTGGCCCGGGATTATCCGTCCTCGTACGTTCCGTTTCTCGCGCTCGGAGACATGTACACCGCCCTCGGCGACTATGGTAAAGCGGAGTCGTCGTACTCTCGCGGCTATACCCTGGCTCCTCAGAACTCCTCGATTGTGGCTGGTGGCATGAATGCTGCGATCGAGTCCCACGCCCTCCCTCTCGCGGGCAACTGGCTGCATCGGCTTACCGACAAAATGACGATGTTGCCGCAGGGCCTGCGAGAGAAGGAGCGCTACTACACCTTCATGGGCGAGAGCCAGAAGTCTGCCGACATTGGTCACGAGGCGATTAAGGTTCTTCCCCATGACCGCGATGTCGTTGTCTATCTTGGCTACGATCTTCTTCATCTCGGACTTTACCCTGAGCTACTGGCACTGACCACGAAGTATGCAGATGTCTTCCCGAAAGATCCCGATATCCCGCTCCTTGCGGGCTACGTCTACAAGCACGATGGCCAGTTGGATCTGGCAGCGAAGGCCTTCACGGAGGCGCTGGACCGCGATCCGAATGTCGTGACCGCCTACACCAACCGGGGCTACGTGCTCAATGATCTGCATCAGCCTGGTCAGGCCGCAGTTGACTTCGAGCAGTCGATCAAGCGTGAGCCCAAAAACGTAGAAGCGCACATGGGCCTTGCGTTTGCTGAACTCAATCTCCATCATCCCCAGGAGGCGATCCGCCAGACACAACTGGCAGAGGCCGTTGCCGGGGACTCGGAGTTGGTCCACATGATTCGCGCCACTGCCTATGGGCGCGTGGGGCTGCTGAGCAAATCTGCGGCGGAGTATAACGCCGCTCTGAAATTCGACCCAACGGACGGGTCGCTCTATCTGGGCCTGGCAAATATATTCTTCGCGGAGCGTCGCTATCACGAAGCGGTGCTCCAGTTGCAGACCGCTGCGAAGCTACTTCCCGAAGATGCTTCGATCTACGCCCTCATGGCCCGCGCCAATGCGAACCTACATGATCGTCAACAAGCTTTGCTCGACGTTCAACTCGCCGAGAAGTACGCGGAGAGGCCGGCTTCGGGACGAGATCCAGTTCTGGATCCGGGCCGCGCCAGCGACATTTACATCTCCGCCGGACAGGCGCTAACGACGCTCGGCGACCAGGCCGCGGCTATGGAGCAGTTCAGCAAAGCGCTCATCGCTCCCAATAGCGATCGTGTGAGTGTGCGCCTCGCAATCGCCGGCCTCATGGCTCAGCAGGGCCATACCGAGGATGCGGAGCGACAGATCGCTCTGGCGCAGATGGAAGCCGAAGCCGGGGACACCGTGCCGGCCACAGGCGATCAATACATTCAGGCCGCAGACATCTTCCAGCAGATGCATGAGTACGAGCTCTCTGAGACCTACCTGCAGCGCGCCAAGGAAGCAGGTGCTCCGGACATCTCCGTTCGCATCGGGTTGGCGAATAGCTATCTTGCATTAGGTGAGACCCGGCGCGCAGCTGCCGAACTGGCCGCAGTCAAGCAGACTGATGACAACGAAGTGGACTACCAGTTCCTGCTTGCCCAGGCCGCCGTGGAGCAGCAACAGCACCTCACCAAGGAGGCCCTGTCCACCTTCGCTCAGGCTTCTACCGACGCGGGTGCCGATCAGACGGCTGAGCAAGGGCTGCTCCAGGCCGGTGCCAACGAGGGCTTCCGGGTCAATCCCGATATCAGCGTCCTGTCCAATCTCACCGTCCAGCCCATCTACGAAGACACCACGGTCTATGTGCTCGACTCCAAGCTGGACAGCCCGAACGGCCCTGTCCCCAGCACGGACACGGCGCAGCTTCCGCCCCCGCGGTCCTCGATCGAGACAAGCTGGATCAGTGCCTTCCATCTGCATATGGCCAACCTGCCGCCCAACGGCAGCTTCTTCCAGTTGCGCAACGCTCGCGGCATCATCTCCGTGCCCGCTACGAATTCGATCGTGCATCGCAATACCACGGACTACACGGCGAGCTTTGGTCTGGACCCAACGCTTCACCTCGGCACCAATGTCGTGACCTTCAACAGTGGTGTCCAGACAACAGTCCGCCGGGACTCCCTGTCTCCGGTGCAATTGAACCAGAATCTGTTTCGAGCCTTCACCTACTTCACCACGACGTCCTTCTTGAACGCCGTCTCAGCCGACGGATTCTTTACCTACGAATTCGGGCCTTTCACGGAAATTCCTATGCGCAGTAAAGCCCTCATCGGCGCCGTCAACTTCCGCGTCGGTGCGCCGTGGGGAAAGACCGCGCTGGTCACGGGTTGGGGCGTCAATGATCAAAAATTCACCTCGCAGTTACTCGGAAACAGCGAAGACTATTTCACCTCGTCGTACATCGGCCTCACCTACCGGTTCTCAACGCACTTGAATGCGGAGGCGATTATGGAGGACCGCCGCGCCTGGCGAATCGTTCCATTCTCCCCGCTCCATTCTGCGATCTCGCAAGCGATTCGACCGGCGGGAACGTTCGACTTCTCCCCCAATCCTTACTGGGACATCCAGGCAACCAGCGCGTACGAGAGCACCCAGGGCTTCCACGTCTATGACGCCGTACAGAACGGATTTTCCGTGTCCTATACCCGGCCGATCAACCGTACCTTCACGGACAGCAAACGGAAGCTCCACCTGAAATATCCAATTCGTTTCTCAGCCGGAATGCAGGAAGAAACCTTCTTCAACTTCACGCACGGGCAGAGTCAAATTCGACCGTATGTGAGCCTCACGATTTTCTAGAGCAGAAGACGTCGTCGGACTAAAGTTGGCGATGCGGGTAGGACTCCGCTTCCTGTCGCGGATCACCAAAAAGGCGCGGTCGCATACCGCAACTCAGTCGCCCTACCGGGTTGCACGATTTTTCGTGCTCTATTTCCTGCGTCATTCCATCGCAAAACCGATGTCCGAAAGTTCCCCGCCTCTGGACATTTAAATGCTTTGGAATCTTTGGAACGGCCAATTATCAGGCATCCGAGCGGGGAATAAACCCCCGGCACGATCTAATGCAGATGTCTGGATATCTCATCAGGCAAAAATGTCATCACATAGGCATTATGACGAAGATTTGTTTGATTGCAGCATTCCCTCCCAGTATTGGACCGCTGAGCGAATATTCCTACCATATAGCCCGAGAGCTTCAACGCCACAAGGACGTGGAGTTGACCATTCTGGCAGATGAATTGGAGGAAGACGAACTCGCCGCGGGTACCCCAGGTGCTCCGGCCCATCGCCCGTGTTCGCAGGAATTGCCGGGTGTGACCGTGATTCGCTGCTGGAAATTCGGCAGCCTCTCGACACCTCTTCGCCTGATCAATATGATCTGCCAGTTGAAGCCCGATGTGGTGTGGTACAACCTCGTCTTCTCTAGCTTTGGCGCGCCCGATAATCCGTTAGCAGCCTTTGCCGGTCTCACCGCCCCTGCACTTACGCGCGCAGCCGGCTTCTACACGCACATCACGCTTCACCACATCGTCGAGCATGTCGACTTTTCCAGCAACGGAGTCTCCCGCGAGAAGTTGTATCGCAAGGGCACCGATCTGGCGACGCGATCTCTTCTGCGAGCCAATTCGGTATCTGTCCTGCTGTCGGATTACCGGCGCACGCTGATGACAAAATACGCGGCGCAAAACATCATCGTCGGAACTCACGGAACCTTTGCATCGATTGCCAGTCCTCCGGATCTCACCGAGCGCGGTAATCCTGACCTCCGCATTCTGGCTTTCGGAAACTGGGGAACGTACAAGCGCCTCGATAAGTTGGTCGAGGCATTCCCGGCGGTACTGGAAAAGATTCCAAATGCGCGGCTGATCATTGCCGGCGGCAACCACCCGGCGGCTGCGGGGTATTGGGAATCGATCCGCGATGCGCAGCCTGCGGGCCTGCCCATCGAGTTCCTCGGCTACGTCCCGGAGGAAGATGTAGCGAAGCTATTTGCCACAAGCTCTCTGCTGGTGATGCCCTACGATTCATCGACGGGTTCGAGCGGTCCGGCGCATCAGGCCTGCGAATTCGGTGTACCCATCGTGTGCGCTGATATTCCGGATTTTCGCTGTATGGCAGCGGACGATGACATGGCAATTCTCTTTTACAAACGAGGCGACACATCCGATCTCGCGGATAAGCTGGTCACTCTCCTTCAGTCTCCTGAACTTCAGAAAAAAATGTCCGAATATAACTACGAGGCCGGAGTTCAGATGACGATGGCGAATGTCTCACGTAACTATCTGCGATGGTTTGAGCTTCATAAGTTCAAGCGGACGATGGCAGGTGCGGGAACATTAGCCCGTCTGCGGAGTCGCTGGCTAGGTTCGCTATCTCCGCAGGCTGGCAAGCCTACGCCTCACTGGGTGCAGGGCAACAACCTTCTGCCCAAAGTCACGATCGGGGACGTCAGCAGCAGTCAGCAGGGCTGACCGGAAGAGCGATCGTATTCTCGTTGTCGAAGACGTTGCCGCGTGATCCTCATCTTGCGATCCAACAAGTTGATGCATCATTTCAACAACAACATTTCGAAACTCACTGAGTACGATGGACGATGTCGCGCAGGCCTATTGAATGATGAGACTACTTTACCCAACGTCTTATTTGTTCCCATGTGGTTCGATCTGCGCTACAACTTTGCTGGAGGATGGTCGCAAAAGGTCTAAGGCCCTACCCTCTTGCATTTCCAAGCTTTTCCCTGTGTTGCGCGCAGAAGCCGTCTTTATCTTTGGCTTCCCAGCGCTGTTGGTGCTTGCCGGATGCGGCTCAAACAACACCACCAATCAGCTCCCACCGCCAGCAAGCCCCACCGTAACCCTCACTGCCAATCCCACCTCAATCGCTGCCGGGAGTTCGTCCACCCTGACCGTCACTGCAACGAATGCGACGCAGGTCACAGTGAGTGGCGACAGCAATAACTATACCCTGTCGTCGACCGGCGGTACGCAGATAGTGAGCCCCACTACAACCTCCACCTACACGGCAACGGCAACGAGCTCTTCCGGCACCGCAACCGCCGTTGCGACTGTCACCGTGACCCCACCGGGCAGCCTGCAATCCATCGACCATGTAGTTTTTATGCTGCAGGAAAATCACACATTCGACAATTACTTCGGAATGCTAAATCCGTACCGCATAGCCAACGGCTGGAATATCGGTGCCGACGGAAATACCTACAATGTCGATGGCATCGACGACAAACTAAGCAAGATCAGTAATCAGAATGACGCGGGCACGTCCTACTCGCTCTTCAAGTTCACCAGTACCTGCATTGACGACGAAACCTCTTCATGGCTGGAGAGCTACGGCGACGTCAGTCGCTATGATTTCAGCACCACGCGCCCCATCGTCATGGACGGCTTTGTTCACACCGCCGAAAACTACGCGAAGGACTGCGCGGCTTCCGGTAGCGCTACTTGTTCCGGTACCTTTACTGATTTCACCGGTCAACGCTCGATGGGGTACTACGACCAGGGTTTTCTGAACTACTACTACTACATGGCGTCGCAATTCGCCGTCTCCGACCGCTGGTTCTCGCCAGTCTCGAGCAAGAGCATCCCAAATCGCGTCGCTGCATTTACCGGAGGCACCACCCAGGGTCTGGTCTTTGATCCCGGCAATGACGACCATCTCCCGCAGTTGGATATCTTGAATATCTTCCAACAATTAGATCAGGCCAATGTCTCATGGAAGATCTATTACACCGTTACACAGGGCTCCTGCCTCCATGCGGACGATTGCCCAGGCGGTCCTGCAGCTTACCCTGCAACGGATTTTTCCTATTTAACCTACTCGTATAAATATCTCTATGAAAATCCAACGGGCGCTGCCTGTGTAGCTCCAACGCAGGCCTCAAGTGTGGTGGGCGATACCTCGAACTCCTTCTGCATCGATCCAAATCACATCGCACCCCTCTCGTCTTATTACACCGATCTAACCAACAGCGCGCTACCCAATTTCGCCTTTATTGAAGCGGGTTACGGTAACAATGATGAGCATCCCGGGTCAGGCCAATCGATCCTTACGGGGCAGCAGCAAGTGGCAACGGTCGTGAACGCCTTTATGACGAGTCCCGTGTGGAAAGACTCAGTCTTCTTCCTCGCTTATGACGAAGGCGGCGGTCCCTACGATCATGTGCCCCCTGTGCCTGGCCATTCCAACGACAACACGGACGCAATGGTAGGAAGCACGACCGTTGCAAATATTCCCGATATATCCACGATCTCGGTGAATCCTGATAGCTACAATCCATGTCTGCCGCCGGGCGGTACGCCGACGCTCCACTGCGATCTACGGTCTGCAGACCCCGGAGCTACACCTACCGACGCAGCGGCCATCCAGGGCTTTGCCGCGCAGCTTGGCTTCCGAGTACCCAACCTGATCATCTCGCCCTTTACGCGGAAACATTATGTCTCGCATATCTCGATGGACCATACCGCGATTCTCAAATTCGTGGAAAATCGCTTCATCGGACCATCCACGCACCTGACGGCTCGTGATGCCGCCCAGCCGAACCTACTGGACTTCTTCGATTTCACGAATGTTCCCTGGGCGACGCCACCCACGCCGCCAACGCCAGTCTCAGATGCATCACTGGGCTACAGTTCTTGCACTCCGCAATCCTTCGGGCCATAAGTCGTCGTCTGTTGGCGACGGCTTCTACTGCGCCGTGATCTCGCTGGCCATATAACGAGCACCGTCAAAGCGCGCGACGGCCTTCACCGTTAATCCTTCATGCAGAGTGCGCATCACGGGAAGCAGCGATGGGTCGAAGTCAATCGGATAAGCCTTCTTGTCACGCGGATCGACAATCACCAACCGACCCGTATGCAAATCCAAAGAGGATAGCTTGCCACTGAATACGAAGGTGGAGCCCGGGACAGCCAGAATATCGACGCCGGTGGCCACGCCTTGCCCGTCCCTACCGCCGGAGTACCGCACGTCGACCACAGAGCCAGGTACAAAATTGACCCCTCCCTGTTGCTCTGTGGAGGCTCAGTCCTGGCCGATGCA
>VFSW01011849.1_pt1 | contig 12222 bp, 13 predicted proteins | sample 5358111 | NCBI WGS metagenome assembly VFSW01 (sample SAMN11554181, study PRJNA540505) | mine drainage metagenome | isolation source: sediment from site ElyBrook_90M | place: USA: Ely Copper Mine, Vershire, VT | collected 2017
ATCAACGGCAAATCAGCCAAGCCCCCAATTTGAGACGCAATCTTATACGCCATCGGAGCGTGCTCCGGTAAATTAATATCGGGGAGTTTTTGTCTGGCAATAAGCCCCGTCGCAGATCCCTGGTAACCCGCCTCCAGAGCCTCCATAAATCCATTGGCCGTAGTGGCCGCTTGAACTTTTTTATCCTGAGCCGCAGCTTTTGATTCCGGAGTGTCACCCTCTGCAAAATGCTGATTCAGATTGGCTTGAACATAATTTTTTAATGCCGTCGTATCAGGCGCAGGTTGTCTCGACTCATCAGGTACAATTCCAAACTCATCCGCTCCGTCAATCTTTTTTGGCGGAGGATTCGGATCAGGCACTATTCCAAAATCTTCGGTATCTGCCATTATTTAATCTTTCCCGCTTTTCTGGCGGCCTCAACTTTTGATGCGGGAATCTTAACAGGTTTTCCGTCTGGCGTTTCAGCGGAAACCATGGCCTCTCCCTCAGGACTCACACTAGACATTCTATTGGCTTGGTCCTTAATAATGTCTTCCATTGATCTTTGATATTTGGAATAGTTTGATCCCAAATAGTTTGGATCTTTATCATCGTAAAGCATTTTTGTTGAAAAGGTTCCGTTTTGTTTGGCCTTATCTATTTTGTCCAAAGTCTCCGCTTGCCAAACATCGTAATTATGAAGCCCTTGCGGATCGGCCACACCCATAGAATTTGGTTTTGCAATTTGCTGATACGCCTCTTTTAAAAGACTTGAAGTTAAAACTTTTTCGTTTTCCTCAGCGCCACTTCCGCCATTCACAAATCGGGCTTGTAACCTTTTTAAAGACTCACTGTTAATTGAACCATTTATGTAAAGCTGATCAATATCAGCCCTTGATTTTAAAGTTCTCGTCGGATCATTAAAAGGTTTATTCAAATCGGCCACGGCATTTCGCTCGACCGAATTGTCGCTTGTAACTCTCTCTTTTTGTTTTGATTCAATCATCTTATTGAATCGCTCTTTATCTTGCCAACTCACCGCGCTGGAATCTTTACTAAACATCACGTCATCAGTTGATAGACCATTGGAATAAAGTTTGTTGTACCAGTTATTTTGGATTTGTTGAGACTTGGCGTCTTGAGCGTCTTGGTCTAATTTTTCTTGTCTAGCCGCTTTTATGTCTTTGGCATTTTGAGCTCGAGTGATTTCAATATCCATTTTGTATCGGCCACTCTCGCCAAGATACTGATCCCAAGCTCCGCTATCTAATTGCTTTCGTGCAAGCTCAGGCGAATATTTAAAAGTCCCTCTTACGGCACCCTCGGCATAATCCTGAGCCGCTTGTGTTTTTAAAACATCAGCGTGCTCCGCTGGGAGTAAACCTTGAGCCACTTGAGCATCAACCCACTCTTTTCTTTTTTGAAGTAGGCTTTGAAATTGAGTCGGATCATTTGCCAATGTTCCAAAATCTTGATCCGTAGCTTGCTTAAAATTAGCAAGCGTTTTTGTACCCTCTAATTGCGCTTGACCTTCAATTGCTTTTTTAGAAAATTCTAAATTGGTCTCGGCATTTAATTTATCAAAAGCTCTTTGGCCGCCATAACTCTGAATTCCAACGCTTGCGTTTTGCATAACGTCGGCCATGTCTTTTGAAAAGTTCTCGTAATTAAGAGTGCCCTTTTGTTTCTCGTCTAAAAGCTTTTGAGTTAAAGTATTTCGCGCAGTCGAAACCGCAACGTCCACATTTGAAATGTCTTTTTGGGTAAGTCTTTTTTCTAAAATGTCGCCAGCGTTTTGGATCTGATCGCCAACGCCTTTTACAGCCTCGCCGATGTTTGAACCAAAATCGGCCCCAGTGGCCGGCTGAACTTGCACGACTCCCGCGGGATTTGCCTCTTGCTGATACTGCCTTATTTCTGGCATTATTTACCCCTTGCCTAATGCGGCGCTTGCGCCGCCGCTCACACCGCCAATAACATCTCCAGCCACCGCAAAACCTCCCGCAGTTCTAGCGTTTGATGCCGCAGAATTATCAAGCTGCGCTCCCGTCCTTAACGCCCACGCTTCCAAATCGCCTTTGTGTTGAATGTTTAAAGCGTCCATTTCAGCATTTGTCGCAGCCGCTTGTAAAACATCTTGAGCCGAACCCGATCCCCCACTCACACCGCTTGCGCCATAACTTGCCTGCTCTTGGCCAATAACAGACGCCGAATGCACTTGAGAAATTCTAGCCTCTTCAGCCGCTTGAGCTTTGGCTTGTAAAGCTTGCTGGCCTTTGACACTCGCATTAAATTCATCCGCTTGAGCTTTAGCCTCCGCAGCTTGACTATCTCCTACCGCCTTTACGGCGGCTCCCGCTACCGCAGCGGCCCCTGCAATAATTGCGACTGGCGGCATATCACACCTCTCCTGTAAACCAATAATGCCCTTCGGCACGTTGAGTTTCTTTAAATTTTTTAGTCCACTCGCCAATAACTTCTAACTTAGAATGAGCACTCCAAAATTTCTTTCCCTGAAGTTTTCCATGATGCAACAAAGCTTCAATCAAAATATAAACCGCTTTTTTTCTTTGCTCCGCTGAAGCCTCAGGATTTGAAACCAAATTATCAATGTAGCAAACAACACTATCTGTTAAATAATTAGATCCCGCAGCTATCGGCATACTCCCATCAAACGCAATCAAAGTAGTAGGTGGAAAAGCTTCAAGCGGCATTTGACCGTAACCCGCAGCGACCCACCAAGAATTAATCGCTTCCAAATCTTCTGGTTTAAACTCCCTTAAAATCATTCCCTAACCTTTGCATATAAAACAGTGTCCCCACCGTCTGAACGATAAGCACGCATTAAACCCTCTTTTTTAAAACCGTAAATTTTGGCCAGCCTATGCCCAGACTCATTATCCGAATCGACTACAATCTCAACTCTCTTGTAGGGAGTTAAATTCAAAAAAGACTTCACTATTTTATGAAGCCTTAGAACATCTTTTTTTACAATTTGAGAACTAAATAAAAGCCAAGCCTCTCCTCTATTAAACCAAAATTGGCGAATGCCTCCAATAACTACCGGCTCGTCAAAATCATTTAAAAGAGTGTAAGTGTCAGAATGGGATTCGATTTGTTTTCCATGCGAAGGAGAAATAACGACTTCTAATTTTTTATCCGTTATTCCTTTTTCCAAAAAAAAATCAAAATGCTCTTTTTTAAATGGCACGATGTACATTACCTGTCCTGAGTTTCTTGGTCTGGGAATATTCCTAATACCGTCCCAGGCAAAGGTTGATATTGCTGCCAACAAAATTTGTTATCAAAATCATAACCGCCAGCTAATAGTTGAGTCGTGATCCCGCTAAATAATGCCGGTGATACGGCCAAAACTCCGGCCTCAGTAGAATCAAGAGTCAAATCATCAAGCGATGTAAAATCAGGACCAAACTGCAAACCTTGAGTATTCAATAAATTAAATCCTACTCGATTGGTTCTACGGGTTTTCCCCATAGCGGTGCCATCGGCGGCTCCCGCATCAGAGCGAAGTTTTTGACCTTTTGAATAATAAGGATATCCAACTGAAACATTCGAGCACGAAACTGGCAAAGTTATGCGCCCATTGATCGGTGAAGCGTATGAAGTAACTCCGTCATAAATCACATTGCCATCGCCAAGGACTGCAAGCTTTTCGCCGTTCAAATGATTGAGACCTGAAATAGTAGTTGTGGCCGAGCCCGAATAACTCAAACCCGAATCGACAAAAAATGCCGAAGTTAAAGTGTCGTATGATTTGAAAAAAGGCGTGATGTATTCAATGTAGCGCAAAGTTTTTCCGCCAATAGTTCTCTTCACTTCCAAATAAATTTGATCGTCTGTGATTGAAGGAATTACGGCGATTGATTCGGCTGCGGCATTTACTCCGCCAATCAAATGCCTAGCCCACCCTACTTTGAGAGCGTCTAATTCATGCTCATAAGTCATGGACAAAATAGTTCCGTCAGCTCGAACAGCCCATAAAATAGTCTGAGGAGTTTTTTGAACTCCAAAACCAATAATTCCAGTTTTAGAAATATGCTCTGCAAATTCAGTGAGATCATTCGAATTAAATCCCGTCGTCGTATAAAGAGTCGGCTGGAGTTCTCGAACTTTTAAACCCCCACGCTGAACGTAAATAGAACAACGGCCAAGCTGAGCCGCTTGAATGGGTTGTCCCCCAATAGACGTTGTTTTGTTGGCCGAAATACTTACCGCAGAAAGCGCCGCGCCAGTTCCCCCGCCATTAACAACCCACTCCGCATTTGAAGTCCCCATCAAAAGACCACGCTCATCAGAAGTCATCCAACAAATTTTGTTAAAATCTTGAGACGCCAAAGTGAAGGAATAAGAATTAGCCGCAGTCACATTTCCGACGCTATCAGTAGGATTAAAGTTTTCATAATCGGATTGAAAACTTCCGTCAAAGCGCGACGGCTCAGTCGGCTTTCCGCCAAACACTAAGCGGTCTTGATAAAAAACAACAGTCGAGGGAAAACCCACCGACGGATACCAACTGCCAATTCTAAAACTGGTAGCCGTGAAAGACGCAGGCGTAGTCGTGTTTCTAGTTCCGCAAACATACCAAGTGTATGCAATTAAATTGAAATGAGTTGGCGGAGCGGCCAATTGAAAATGCGCCCGCGCGTAAATCCACTGCGAGCCCGTGTAAGCCCTAATATAAACATAAGGCGATTCAGACAAAGACCCGTCGCCGAGGCCTGGTGCAAAAGGCCCTTCGTAAATGCTTAAATTAGGAATAGAAAATGTAATGTATCCTGTAGAAGTGCTATATGAAACAGTACCTCCAAGAGTAGCACCTAAAATATCAGTACCTAAATTTGAACCATAAGGGCCATCTAAAAAAGAAACCAAAGCAAATACAAAAGGATCTTGAAGCACTGCATTTACTACGGCCCCTTCACGAGTAATTTTTCTCGGAGCATAACTGGGATGGGCCAAATAAATAACGTCGTCACTTTGAGCATATTGAATAGCGTCTATGTCAGTATCTAAATAGGGGCTTAACATTTCAAAATAAGGCGTTAAAGTTCCGCCAGAAGTGTAAACGCCGTAACCCGTGCTATCCACACCCGTTGTTCCCGTGTAATCACCCTCAGATTGAGAAATCGCCAAAGTAATTGTTTGAGTAGATCCGGGAGATCCGGAAATAGATTTAATAACAAACCCTCTTCCGTTTAACTCTTCCATGCCCACAAAACCTTTGGCATAAACCGTCGCGCCAACTACGTTGTAATTAGTTCTAGTCAATGCCGCCGGTATCGAGGCAGTGATAGAAATTGGATTTGCGTTTGTCACCGCCGTAACCGTTAGAACTTGGCTCTCTTGAGCTGAATTTTCAGATCGAAGCACAGGAGCCCCATTTTGATAAACTCTAATCCTTCCGCCAACGGTGTAAGTGATCGGAGTAGTTCTACTACCGCCAGTGTAGCCATCAGATTGAGACGCCCCAGAAATTTCAATCACATAATCTTGATTGGCCGAAAATGAAAAAGGAATAAGTCTTGAATGATATTTTGCGCACTGAGTTCGGCCAATAAATTCAGTTCCAGGCCTTCGAGTTTTAGGCCCTTGAAGTAGAGGGACATAGTTTTCGCATTTGGCGAGGCATTCCTTGTATCTAGGAATTGTGACTCGACCTTCGGATAACGGGCTGATCTCTCCGCCAAGAAAACTATCTTGATTTGTAGACGCCCTTGCCATTTGTTCCCCTGTTAATTTCTAACCGTGATCCAAGTATCCGCCGGAGGATCATTTGGCGCGATCTCTATCGAAGCCGAATGCTTGGCCTCATTTATAAGCCTATCGTATTCAACACCAAGAGCTTGTTTTTTAGAATTACTTTGAGTGAGCTCTTCGCAAACCTCGTAAGCCAAAGCAGTCGCCAAAACCTCGACAAAAATTGTATCCCATTGAGTCGTGTCCGTAATGTCTGCAATGTAGCGAACATTCAAGGGAGCCGAGTCATTGGTCACAATTTTATTTCCGGCCTCGATAACCCAATCGCTCATCCCCGTTGATTCCGCAGTAAACGCTACGGTGACGCCGACCGTGTTAATGTCATTATAAAGTGTCTCAGGATAAATATTGGCTAGAGTTATAAAATCATTTGGAAGAGTAAATGAGTTTTGTCTTCCCCACGTCGGAGCGGGACTATCCGCCGCCAATTGAACTCGAGTGATTGCAAAATTCCAAGGATATTTTCTAAGCTCTGATCTTCTAACAATCGGATAAGCCAAATTCACCGCACGCGCTGAAACCGAAGCTTCCGTCAAAGACGCGATTCTTTTAGCGCCTAGTTTTTGCAAAGCGCGATTGCAAACATCTACTTCCGAAGGAGCGTAAGAACTTGGCATGAAGCATCCTTTTGTTTATTGGTTTACGCCAATAACGTAAGCAGAGATCGCTGTAAATGTGGCGCTAGACAATCTTAATTGGCCGGGAGGGCATTCAAAATAAGCCGTTCCACTTGCAGTCAAACTAATCGCCGTTCCATTAGGATTTGAAACAGTAAGCCATGTTCCAGAAGGCGATTTAATTTGAAGCGCCAAAGTTCCGGTACCCGTTCCCTCGGCTAAGAAAAAACCTTTTCCCCCAAGCCAAGTCACCGGAGTTCCGTTACCCGCAGAGGCGTTTGATGCCAGAGTTAGCGCGACGTTAATTTGTGCCACTTATAACCCCCAAGTGTTAGATGCGTTTTTCAAAATGATGTTTATGAAATACTCAAGCGCCAAAATAATATCGTTTTTGGTCAAACTCTTTCCAGTGTCCACTCGAAGCTCAATGTCGGTCGATCCCGTAGACGCGCCTTCAGTAACTTGGAATTCAGTTTGTCCCCTGTTTAATCCATAATAACGACTAGCCATATAGCCCCCTTAAATTGTGTACTGAATTTTCATGGCCATGTGGCCGTTTGATTTTTTATTTTCTTTCAAAGTAAAACACAAGTCCACAGTCTTATGCTGCAAATCTTCTAAATCCAAAAGTTCAAATATTCTTTTTTCAGAATCGGAAATTGAAACCAATCTCAACAAATCCACTTTAGATTCAGCTTCAAGATCAAACTCGCCTAAAATAGATTCAAAAGATTTTTCGATCTCCTCTTTTTGACTATTTGGATTCCATTTCTTTTTTTGAACTGGAAAACCAATATTGCCAGACGATCCCTGCGGATGATAAAAACCAAAAACTCCCCCCAAACTCATTTCATCTAAAATAAGTTCTAAGGAAATAATTCTGGCATTTGCTGACAATCGAATGAATCGGTAAACGTGCCCGGCTTCATCAGACGGCTGAACTTGAACCCGGCCAATAGCGGAATAAACCGCACCCTTTGATAACCACGGATTAGGTGATATCTCAGAATGCGGCTTATCCATATTTTCCAAAACAGAAGATTTCGTCTCTTTAAAAATCAATTTAAACTCTTTTCAGTTATACGGTGTAACGCACCAGTAACTTGGCGTTTGCGCCAGTTGTACTATTGTTTACCGTAGATGCCAAGACAACATCGTAGAATTTAAACGGATCTGCACTTAATCCCAAAGCCTCCCACACTCTTTGTTCCCCGGCAGACACTTTGTTGCAAGCAGTCGCGTTATTGCAAGTAACGTCTGAAGCGGAAAGAACTGAGGATGTAGAAATCCCTGTCGCAAAAAAAGCGGCTTTAACAACGGCTCCGCCATTTGCGGTCGTGTCACTAAGGCCTAAAGTACAAGCCATGTTCGCGCCAGTCGCAGCGTCGGTCGACAAAAGCACTTGAGACACTCGAGCGTTTGAAGGAATAGAACAAAAAATGTAAGCGGAAGTCGCAGAATCAGCGGCACCAATTGCTACCACTCCAGTAGCTTCGTGCATTCTTGCGGCGGTCAAATAGTCATTTGAAATCAAAGTGGGAGATGAGTCCCTATTTGTGATTTGCGTGGATTTTACTGTAACGACGGCCATGATATTTCTCCTTTAAAAAGTAGAGGGCCGAAACCCTCCACTGTTTATTTTTCTAAATTAGTTGATCAACAATTGAACGCATTTTTTCTCTTCGAGACGAGTAGCACCGGCGGTCATATAAATATATGCCTGCCAAGGAAGGCCACTCAAATCATCTCGCTGAGAAATTTTGGATGCCATGTCATTCCACAGTCCCAAGTACATTCCGCTCTTAGCATACAAGGGAACAATTTGAGAAGAGGAGCTTAGCAATCGCTCGCAATAAATAAAGTTGATGCCCAAAAAGCGTTTAACAATACCGTCAACCAAAACTGGCTTGTCGTTATAGTCCATGCTGATGACTTGCGCCTCAGCAAGCAAATTGTCGTGAGCAGTCGCGTTGACTACACAAATGAGCTCGTCATTCATGATATCAACTTGGTTCAACATCAAAATTCTTTTTCCTTCTCGAACTTTGGAAACTGTCAAACCAGTCGCAGCACTTGCAGCAAAGTTTGTAGCAACAATGTCGCCAGACAAGAATGAAGTTGAATTCTGAGCAGTTCCGCCAGTTGTGGCAGTTCCAGAGAAAGCGGCCAAGATCAAATCGTCCATTTGTCGGCCAGCGGCAAACACGGCGTTTTGAACATAATGGCTTTGGGGATCAGTCAATAAACGAAGCTTATCAAAGCTATCAATTAATTGGTTCAAATCGAAATCGTTAGGGAACACCCATCTACGATCAAGGTTTGCATCAACACGGCCAATAGGCTGGAATCTTCCAGTCACGGGCTGCATTGCTACACTCGCAATTTGATCAACGGGAGATGCTTGCTTACCAACATGGCTGCCAGAGAGAACGTGATCTCTCAGCAGGGAACCTTTTTGTTGCAGCAAAAGCTGAATGTTTGTGGCGAATTGTTGGACGTAAAACGTAGGTAAATTGGCTGACATTGTCAAACCCTCCTAAAAACGGTTAAAGTTAGTTATCGTTTTCGAAGGGCTTGTCCGCTATCGCAGGGCCGACTTCATACCTACATTTAAACCCGTAGGCACTGGCGTCGTCTATTCCGACGGTCAGACGGTCTCAATGAGATTATCGCCTTTATGTTTAATACTTCACAAATCTCGGCCCCTAGTCAAGAAAACTTTAGGGCCAGTTTTAAATCAGCCCCACCGCGTCTTGGTCTGGATATGCAAATCGCATGAGCTTTTCCATTTGCTGACGAGCCGATCTATCTCCCGAAGTGTACTTTTGAACCCAAGACTTATCCGCTTTAAGTTCATTAATTTGAGCCAACGCACGATCAGGAGTCAACGCCCCGTCAAACGCTGAACTATCACCCGCCACAAAATTATGCTCCCCAACTTTAGTCCCTATCTGATGCAAAAACTTCATCGTAGCCGAATAACCCAAAGCACTTTCAAGTTTATCTAAAGCTGTTTTGTCTAAGCCAAAAGTTTGAGCCGCCTTTGCGCACATTTTTAAATTATCGCCAACCGCTGCGCCCCACTCTTTAGTCAAGGCTTGCTTTTCTGTCGTCAATTGGGCTTGTTTAGCCTGGAGCTCTTGAGCCTGATTGCCGGCGGCAAATTGATTCCACTCACTAGCCAATTGCTCGCCTTGAGCTTTTGACAAGCCCACTTTATGAAAAAGCTCTTGAGTGAACTTTGTAAACTCAGGATTAGCTTGAGTTCCCTCTGGAACTTTCCAAGAATATTCGGTGGGAGCTTTCGGCCTTCCAAGTTTATCGTAAATTTCGGCCATTGATTTTTGATCGGACATATTTTCCGGCAATTTCATAAGCCGATCTTTTGGAGCTCCCAAAAGAGTTTCAAGATTTCGATATGAATCAACTATCGCAGCCGGATCTTTAAAACCTTTTTGGGTTACATATTCTTTATTCTGAGAAGGAAGGCCGTCAATCCAACTTGTCGTCGCAGTAGCGCCAGCCCCCGTTGTGCTAGTTCCGCCAGCGTTTTGAATTCCAGTCGGTCCGCCGGCTGAAGTTGTATCCACAGTCGTAGTTGTTCCAGACGCACCCGTTGATAGTGTCGTTTCCATGTTTGTTCTCCTATTCCAAAAGTTTTAATAATTGTTCATCGGTTAAATACAAATGCTGAATTATTCTCAAATAAACTTCCCTGCGGCCTTCAAGGACCGCATGAATTCTTGGATCAGGATTAAACGTGGTCGAATTTGCTCTACAGAATTTGGCTAAATCTTTTAAAACTCTAGCTGCAAAGGGACTATTTGGGTTGAAAGTTTGTTGATAAGATTGCTTTCGTAAACCAAGCAAAGCCCTAACCTTCTCAATACCCTCTTTAATAAATCACCCCCAAGAATTGATTTTTGATTTAGATCATTCAAATTAAGCTAGTGCAAGATGTTTTTAGTAGCCGCCTTTAGCTTGAACCGACTTAGCATTGGCGCTGATCATGGCCGCCGCAGCCGGAGCCGCTTGAGTCATTTGCTGAGTTTGCTTATCTTGAGCTCTCTGATCTCTAATAGATTTTATCTTCTCAGCCGAAGCCATCCAATGCGCAGGCACGTTTTGAATTTCAGAAACTTCGGGAACAATAACATCCCAATCAAAATGATCCAAAGGCTCAGGATTTTGAGTGATGTTCACAATTTGTAAAACCGATTCAATAGTTCTCATCAAACCAGAAGCTTCATCCGCTTTGGCAGCTCTCGTGATCGGAGAATCATAAACCGTTTTATATTGCCCTCTCGCCTCTACTAACGCTTGAGGCATAGGCGGTAGTAACCCTTGGCGAGAGAGCAAATCAAGTTCTCTCTCAATCATCGGGCCAAGATACTCGGATTGCTGACGGCCTATCGTCGGTGCAAGTAATATTGCTTTCTCACGAGTTCTCTCCAAAACCTCAGTCGCCGTCATCGCAGGCGTCTCTGTCAAAATCTGAAATATTGAAGTCAAAAAGGAATCTTTAATGAGGCTTCGTTCATCATCCATGGCCTCTTTTCCGACTTGGAAATTCCCCGCCGGTAAAGTGTGAATGAGAGGTTGCCCGTTAGCAGACACTCCGCCAGCGTTTATGCTGCCAGGTCTAAAATTAAAACTATCAACTATGCCGTCATCATGAGCAAGTAACACCGGATCTGCATTTCGATGAGCAATCTTAAGCATTGCTTTTTTCTGCTCATTCAAAGTTTTCACCGCTGGCAACACGTCCATTGCGGGAGATCGGCCATAAACCTCATTATCAAATTGCTCATACCTTGAAATGGCGTAAGGGAAAGTGTTGTATCCGCCTTCAGATAATTTTATCTGGCCATCAACGGCCACATAGTAAGATCCCCATTTCATGCCCTTAAAATCCATGCGAGTCATGTCTAAATCATCACGAGGTTTTACCGCATGAATGAACCAATATTGTTGATCCGAATTTCTCTCCGCTTGTTTTTTTATGTCTTCACCAACCGCATCACCCCATTTTTGATAGGCCTGCCTAGCAGATAACGGAAAATATCGGTAAGCTCGATCAACAATTCCTTGATGATTTTCCATGAAATAAAGCTGCGCCAAATGAATGTAGCGATACCGTATTCCGGGCTCTTTCGCCAACTCATCAATGAAAACCGATCCTGTACCGTAGGCCCCGAGAGCCCGGAAATTTTTCTGATTTTGAGAGGAAAAGTTAGCGTTAGGCAAATAGCGGTATTTAAACAAAAGCTCGTTTGCCGTATCCATCCAAAGTTGAACGTCTCGGCGCTTATTGAGTTTGTCATCAGTCGCCATTATCCGGTGCCAAGTTTGATTTCTTGGAGTAAGCAAAGAATCCAAAATAGACGCAAATCTGTTTAGCGCCACAACCGCCGTCGAATCAAAAATAAACTGAGTTCTTTTTTCGCCTTGAGTTCTCACTTGGCCAAAAGCATTGAAATATGGAGCCTCATTAGGAATCATCCTTTGAGCAATCTCTTGCCAATGCGTCTCGAAATTTCCTCGATATTTGGAAACTTGCTGAAACTCTCGAATTATGTCCGCCGCTATCTCTTGATCTTTTTGCGATTGATTGGCCACTTAGCTTCCTAACATTAGTTTTTTGGTTTGTTCCGAGCCCGGAGCCATGAGCTCACTGCTCCCGCTACTTGCCGTTTGCTGGCTAAATAACGTCGACGCTTGGCCCTTGGCTTGAGCCAATTGCTGCTTTGCTTGGTCCGCAGCTTGAGCCGCGTAATCAATTGTCGGAGCCGCCGGTGCCGCAATAACTGGACCAGGTCCCCCTCCTGCTCCGGCTCCAATAATA
>VFSW01011850.1_pt1 | contig 12221 bp, 10 predicted proteins | sample 5358111 | NCBI WGS metagenome assembly VFSW01 (sample SAMN11554181, study PRJNA540505) | mine drainage metagenome | isolation source: sediment from site ElyBrook_90M | place: USA: Ely Copper Mine, Vershire, VT | collected 2017
ACCATTGGGTGGGGGGTGTGGGCGGACTCGACGAGCTAGGCGGCGAGGTCCTCAAAGAGCAACACCCGCTCGAAGCCGCGAGGGATGTGGAATTGGGGGATCATGTGACGGACGGTTTGAATCCGTCGCCGCGCGCCTCTCGATACAACATTTTACCAAGCCGCCGCTCGGGCACGATTCGCCACTGTCGCGTGGCTCTCGCCGCTCTCCGGCGCCGGAGTAAGCACCAAGGGATCACCGGTGATTGGGCCCTTGCGGGGATCTTCACGCTGGGAACGAGCGTTCGATGCTCGTCGCACACCGTCGCCCGCTCCCCGAACAGACTTGCTGTCGTACGGCTCCACATCGTCACCAAACACGATGGAAATCCCACGTAAACCGCATGGGGTAGCCTCAGGGCGTATCCGTCCGGGCATCCATGGAGAGACGGAGAGGTCTTTGTCAGTCGCGTGGATGTGCTGAATGGAACTCCGATGATCGCAATGAGCAAGAACACTCTGCCACTCGGCGCGTGGGGAACATCAATCATCCTCGTTCTTGGCGCGCTCGCTTTGCTTGAGATCGCGTTTTTCATCGTGCGCATGGTCATTCGACGTGCTCCGTCTGTTCGTCTCTTTCAACTACTGAGTCGATCAAAGCGAGCGCTCCGAGCACTCGTTGTTTCAATCGTCGGCGCCGAGTGCGTACGTTTCATCGAGCCACGATTGAGGTCCAACTTCCAAGAGGTGGCCAACATCGCCATCATCTTCTCGATGGCGTGGATTGTCATTGTGGCGTCGGGGATCCTCATCGATCTCACCGAAGGTCGATTCGACCTCTCGGTCAGCGACAACCGGCGCGCTCGAAGGGTGCACACGCAACTTAGAGTGATGCGACGCGTTATCGCAGCGGTCATCGTGGTGATCGCGATTCTCGCTGCGATGACATCGTTCTCTCAGGGTCGTTCCATCGCCACGAGCATCCTGGCCTCTGCTGGAGTGCTGGGACTCGTGGTTGGCATCGCCGGCCAATCGACCATCGGCAATTTCATTGCCGGGATCCAGATCGCATTTTCAGACGCCCTGCGCATCGATGACGTGGTCGTCGTGAACGGCGACTGGGGGACAATCGAGGAGATCACGCTGACCTACGTTGTCCTAGCCATCTGGGATCAGCGACGACTCGTGTTGCCGGTGTCCTACTTCGTGACCACGCCATTCGAGAACTGGACCAGGAAAGACTCACAGATTCTTGGCACGGTGATGCTGTTCTGCGACTATACGGTGCCCGTTGAAGAGTTGCGAGCGGAACTGCTCGACTTCGTCAATGCGAGTCCGCTCTGGGACCATCGCGCAGCGAGCCTGCAGGTGGTGGACGCCACTGAGCACACGGTGCAGCTGCGAGCATTGGTCTCGGCGGCGTCCTCCAGCCAAGCGTGGGACCTTCGATGTGCGGTGCGAGAACACCTCGTGGCCCACTTGCGCGACCATTATCCCTCGGCGTTGCCGCGAACACGACTGGAGATTCCAGAGACTCCCCCCATTGTCGGGTCCGATGACGCTCCCTAGATGAGCTCCAAGTTCACGAAATCAGATTCTCGAGACTAACGAGCTCGGTGGCGCCGCTCGGTTCGCAGCGAGGACTGAAGGCTTCAGCCCTCGCGTGTGGTTAGCCCCGAATCAAGGTCGTAGAGTCAACCGAGAGAACCTACTCTTTCTCAACGCCCGGTCAAGTCCAAACTGATAGAGCGCGCGCCTTTGGAAATGATCCGGCGTGACTAAGAATCCCGATACTCGAAGGAGAAGAGAACTTGGCAAGGGTCATCTGATACGTCGAGATCGCCGAGTTGACCTAGCCCCAGGATCTTCCACCGCCTGATCCCACAGGGATCTGCACCACGAAGCGCGGGAAGAGCCGATCGTCACCCGCACAACCATCACGGCAACGTGATGAGGGCACTGGGTCGCAACCGAGTACTCAGACGAAACATCGTCGGGGAAGTCGGACGGTGAGCAAGCACGGGCTGAACCACTTGGTTCAGTTGGTCAAGGCGAACCGGTGGGCCCAATTAGGACACACGCTGTTAGTCGCAATTGCGTGAATTGAGGTTGTGATCACAACTCCCTTACCCACTTCCCGGAGACGAGGGAGACCGGACACTGCTTCTCTCACCAGTACTGAAAGACATCTACGAGCTGTCCCGAGTCGGCGCAGTCGACAGTCGCGAATGTTGAGCACCGTGATGCCCCCCATGTCACTCAACGAGGACGAAGACCCCGGGGAATTCGAGACCACTTACGAGATTCACTGAACGCGTAGGGCTCGCCGACACCGATTGTGGGATGAAACAACCTGACGGTGAAGCACTTTCCCCAGGCACCAGCCCGGCGTTGAATACGTCCGCGTACTCGATAAGCTTCGACCTTCTCACTCACCCATTGACCAGCGCGCGTGCCCTGCAAAGAGTTACGCCGCCTAACGCTCAAGGTCGTGGTCTCTCATCGCTCGACACGCCGTTTTGGGACTTCCTACCCTAGGAGTTAGCGGCTCCGTGCGAACTACCCTGAGCCAAGCAGAATCGCCTATTGCAAGTTGGACCGTGTTCGAGGGAGCGCATGCACGACGTTGGCTTTCGCCCGCCCGTGGGACGTCGACCTCCGTCCAAGGGCACGGCGCCGCGAGACCTATGACATCGAAAGTGCCATTGAAGCGGTCCCGGCCGAGGCTAGGAGCGCTCGATGAGATCAGCGTCGCCGAACCCAGTGCGCAGCGATTCCTGGTGTTAGCCATACTCTGTCTGACGCTGCTCATCACCAATCTGGACGGCACCATCCTCAATGTTGCCCTGCCCACCATCGTGAGTACCTTGCACGCAACCTCGAGTCAACTCCAGTGGGTTGTGGACTCTTACACGATGGTCTTCGCGGGACTTCTTCTCATCGCAGGTTCCCTCGGCGACCACCTAGGTCGTAAGTGGGTCTTTGTCGGCGGGCTGGCAGTTTTCGCTATCGGGTCGGGGGCTTCAGCCTTCTCGGGGAGTCCCGACCAGCTGATCGGAGCGAGAGCATTCATGGGCATTGGTGCCGCGGCCATTATGCCTTCGACACTCTCGATCTTGACCAACGTCTTCACCGAGCCAACCGAACGAGCTCGGGCGATTGGTCTGTGGTCGGGCACGAGTGGTCTGGGACTGGCCATTGGCCCGGTTGTGGGTGGGTGGCTACTCGCCCACTACTGGTGGGGCTCAGTGTTCTTGATCAACATACCTATCGCTGTTGCGACCGGCGTCGCCGCGCTGGTAATCGTGCCCAATTCATTCAACACGAACGCCAAGCGGCCCGATCTCGTCGGTGCCGGATGCTCGCTCCTTGGCGTCGCACTATTGCTGTGGGGGATCATCGAGGCTCCCGTTTGGGGCTGGACATCGCCAAAGATCATCGCGGCGATCGCTGGCGCTGCCGTCATCGCCTTCGTCTTCGTGACGTGGGAACGACGCACGAAGCATCCGCTACTTGATCTCTCGTTTTTCGAATCAAGACGATTCTCAGTGGCTATTGCGGGACTTGGTCTGGTGTTGTTCGCACTCTCGGGAGCGCTCTTCCTGCTCACCCAGTACCTTCAGTTCTGCCTCGGCTACACCGCTCTCCAAGCCGGACTGCGCATCGTTCCGATCGCGGCCGTACTGCTTGTAGTGGCATCGCTCTCTAGTTTCGCCGTGCGCCTCGCCGGGACCAAGGTCGTGGTCCTTTGCGGTACCGTTCTGATCACACTGGGTCTGGCATTGCTGTCAACCGTCACGATCCATTCAACGTACGCCAACGCCCTTCCGGCCTTCTTCCTGCTCGGCATCGGCACGGGTCTCGCCATCGCCCCATGTACTGAAGCGGTCATGGGTTCTGTGCCAAAGGAGCGAGCCGGAGTCGGTTCGGCCACCAACAGCACCTCGTTGCAGATCGGCAGCGCACTGGGAGTCGCCGTACTAGGGAGCTTGCTCAGCACTCGCTACCACGCCGACATGCGCGTGCTCTTCGGTCACAACGCGGTTCCTGCACCGGTCGCTCGCACGGCCCTGGGTTCAATAGGTGGAGCCCTCGAGGTCGCCAAGCACGTGGGCGCAACCCTCGGAACCCAACTCGCAAATGCTGCACGCCAGTCGTACGTCAGCGGGATGGTCTTTGCGGTTTCGGTGGCGGCGGGGATCGCTGCGGTCGCGTCAATCGTGGTCGCAACCTTTTTGCCCGCCAGGGCTCCCGACGATGAGAGCGTAAAGTGACGAAGCTCGAGCGAGGCAGCGAACAGGGCGCTAATCCGATGCGACTGATTCGAGTGGTTTCGGCGCTAACGCTCATTGCGACGTACTGCCTAATCGTGCTGGGCAGTACCGTACGGGTGACCAACTCGGGAATGGGTTGTAAGGACTGGCCGCTCTGCTCAGGCCAGGTCGGTCCTCTATCGACCTTCCACCCGCTGATGGAACAGTCGCACCGCTACCTCGCATCGCTGGTCACCGTGCTCATCATCACGCTCGCCTTGGCGACGTGGCGAGCGGGCAAAGTGGCTCATCACGTGTTCATTCCGGCGCTGTTGTCAATAGGAGTCATCCTGGTCCAGATCGTTCTCGGGGCCGTCACCGTCTTCACCAACAATGCCCCTTTTACCGTGGCTCTGCATCTGCTGGTCGCGACGTTCTTCTTGAGCGTCGTGACACTTAGCACCGTCGCGACATTCGTCTCACCGGAGCGCTCGTGGTCGTTGACCCAAGGACCCGGAAGACTCGCCTGGTCCGCCGTGGTCGCGCTGTACCTCGTCTTCGTCTCGGGCTCGATCGTGGTGAACGGTGGCGCCCAGTCGGCGTGCCCGTCGTGGCCGGAATGTTTCTCGAGCCGTGCCGCGACGGGTCTGGTTATCCTCCAGCTTGCCCACCGATCTATGGTTCTCATCGGCTCAGTTCTCGTCGTGACCTTCGTCGTGCGTCTCGTACGCCGAGGAACTAACGACGCCACCGAGCGCAACCTGGCATACGCCACGCTCGTACTGCTCGGACTCCAAGTTGTCGCCGGTGCGCTCACCGCACTCGAAGGCGGTCGCGCCGCGATTGCCGACGTTCACCTCGCCCTCGGCAGCGCCCTATGGTGCTGCGTCGTCGCAGTCTTTGCCCTGTGTGCCAGGGGACCTTGGCGTACACGGGGGCCAGAGTCGAGCCCCAACGCTCAGCTCTCGAATCACTGAGATGGCCCGGGCGGCATCGGTGCTCAGGTGCATAGCTGCCCTCTTTCACCGTTCGCGAGAGAGGTAAGGGTCGTGAGCGCCAGTCGAACGACGCACCGACTGACGCGCCACATCCGCTTGAGCGAGCCACCAGGGACGTCCCAACTATCGACACTCTCCCACTGAGCACCGTGGTGATGAAGGGCCCGTCCTTCGCGGCGGGCTCGGTTGTGTTCTGATGGAGCCATGGTGTTGAGCGATGCGTCCCGCAACTGGCTGTGCGATATGGACGGCGTGCTCATCTCGGAGGACTCGATGGTAGATGGAGCCGACCGGTTCCTCGAACGACTTCGCTCGACGGGGCGACCATTCCTCGTGCTCACGAACAACTCAATGTTCACCCCCCACGAGCTGCGCGAACGACTCTCCTCGCTGGGGCTCGACGTCGACGAAGAGCAGTTCTGGACTTCGTCGCTCGCTACGGCCCAGTTCGTGCGCGCCCAACGCCCGGGTGGCAGCGCCTTCGTGATCGGTGAGGACAGCCTCCACGTTGCCTTGCACGAAGTGGGCTACCGCCTGACTCGTCATGAGGCTGACTACGTGATTCTTGGCGAGACCCAGAACTACTCCTTCGACGACTTCGCCACCGCCATCGGTCTCATCGAGAACGGCAGCCGTTTCGTCGCCACCAATCCAGAGCCCACCGGACCATCACCGAACGGTTCGCTCCCCGGTTGTGGAGCGATGGCCGCGATCATCGAGCGCGCGACAGGAGTGTCCCCGTACTTCGTCGGAAAGCCCAACGCGAGGATGATCCGAGAGGCGCTCGACGTGCTCGGTGCCAACTCCAAGTCATCGACCATGATCGGCGACCGAATGGATACCGACATTCTCGCCGGCGTTGATGCGGGTATCCATACGATCCTCGTACTCTCGGGCGTGGACGGCGAAGGCGACGTCGACAGGTTCCCGTACCGCCCATCGAGAGTCGTGCGCTCGGTGGCCGAACTGGTCGACGAACTCTAAAACACGTGCTCGCGCTGTCGAGACGAGGGAACTAGGTCGAGGGGTCTGAAGGCCAATCGCCGACGCTCGGACGCGAAGCGTTGCCCTGCTGGAGTGCGGCGAGGAAGGACTGCGCCCAGTCAAAGACGTCGCGACGCATGGTCTTGCGCCGCATGCGCGACATCCGGGCCTTGGCCTCCTTGGGGCCGGCCTTGAGTGCGAGACAGACGGCCTCCTTGATTCCGTCAAGGTCGTGCGGATTGACCATGAAGGCTCCTCGAAGCTCCGAAGCGGCGCCCGCGAACTCGCTCAGGACGAGTTTGCCGGTGAGTTCGGTCCGACAGGCTACGTACTCCTTGGCGACCAGGTTCATGCCATCGCGAAAAGGCGTGACGAGCATGACGTCGGCGGCGAGATAGAGGGCGAGTAACTCTTCGAAGGGGAGGTTCTGGTGGAGGTAGTGGATCACCGGACTGCCGACCAACCCGTGGTCACCGTTCATCTCGCTGACGACCTGTTCGAGGTTGTGGCGCTCGAGGTCGTAGTGCGCATCAGATTCGCGGCTCGGGACGGCGACTTGGACCATCACGTGCGTGCCACCGCTCAACGTACCGTCGGCGTAGAGTTCGTTGATCGCTCTGATCCTCTGCTGAATCCCCTTGGTGTAGTCGAGCCGGTCCACCCCAAGTAGTACGACCTCGGGGTTTCCCAGGTCCCTTCTGATCTCGCGTGCTCGTTCGCGGATCTTGGGGTCAGCGGCCAGCGAGGTGATCTGGGCGGTATCAACGGTGATTGGGAATGCTCCGATACGTATCGTGCGACCCGCGTAGGTGAGCACCGAGTCGGTACCCGTGGCGCCGAGCAACCGGCGAGCGATGCGCGAGAAGTTCGAGGCCATGTGAGGAACCTGGAAGCCGATGAGGTCCGCACCGAGCAGGCCGGTGAGGATCTCCTTGCGCCACGGCAGCTGCATGAACAGCTCGCTCGGCGGGAAGGGGATGTGCAAGAAGAAGCCGATACGCACGTCCGGTCGAAGCGTTCGCAGCATGTTGGGCACGAGTTGGAGCTGGTAGTCGTGGATCCAAACGGTACCGCCCTCGGCGACCGACTCAGCCGCGGCGCTGGCGTAGCGCATGTTGATGTCTTGGTAGGTGTGCCACCAGTGTCGATGGAACGTGGGTGCACGGATGGCGTCGTGGTATAACGGCCACAGCGTGGCATTGGAGAAGCCGAGGTAGAAGTCGGCGTACTCTTCGGGACTGATCGCGACGGCCCTGAGTCGAATCCCCTCGTAGTCCATGGGCGGCTCGCCATGTTCAGAACCTCCCAGCCAGCCGATCCACAGACCGTCGTGGTTCTGCAACACCGCGGTCAGTGCCGACACCAAGCCACCCGGACTGGGGCGCCACTCGTCATTACCCTGAGAGACCGAATGCTGGACGGGAAGTCGATTCGCGACGACGACGAAATCGGCCTGTTCCGATTCGGACTTTGAAATCCGACCTACGCCCAAGGTCGGTTCAACGGGCTCAGTGGCTGAGCGCACAATTGGACTCATCTCGAGAACATCCTAACGTCAACGCGAATCTCACCCGTCCTGGCCCCGTTGGAGCCAAAACGAGACAGTCGGAGATGTTCGAACTACGACAGCCACCCATTGAAGCCAGATACATGACAACGTTCAAGTCAGGAGTTTCCCATCACCCGATCGAGGCTCCCGGCCGCGTTCCACCAGCTGGGCGAGCCCGCGGGCCCGATCGAGCTATTGGTCGTACGCTGCTCGGCCTCGATGACGTGCAACACGGCATCGATGAGCGCGAGGTGCGTCAGGGCCTGAGGGAAGTTCCCCAGGTGACGAGCAGTGGTGGGGTCGATCTCCTCGCCGTAGAGCCCGAGCGTGCTGGCGGCCCCGATCAATTTCTCACATTGCGTTCGTGCCTGATCGAGCTCGCCGATCTCGGCGAGTGCCGAGACGAGCCAGAACGAACACGCGGTGAAGCTTCCCTCCGGTTGACCACCGAGCCCGTCGTCGGTGATCTCGGCTCGGTAGCGGTACACGAAGGCGCCATCGCTGAGTTCACTCGCGATCGCCAGGACCGTCGAACGGATTCTCTCATCTTGTGCCGGCAGGAATCCGAGCATCGGTAGCAATAGCAGCGACGCATCGAGTTCATCCGAACCATAGGACTGGGCGAAGTATCCGCCATCGCTGAGCGCATGAGCGCAGATGTCCGCGTGAATCTCTTGAGCCGCGCTCCACCAACGTTCTGCCCGCTCCTTCTCTCCGCGCAGTGCCGCGAGTCGCGCCCCGCGATCAGCAGCCACCCAACACATGACCTTAGAGAAGGTGAAGTGCTTGGGTTCGCCGCGGATCTCCCAGATGCCCCGATCCGTCTCGCGCCAGCACTGCAGTGCGGTGTCGACGGCTTGAACGACGATGCGCCACGCGCGTTCGCTCAGTGAGTCGCGCGAACGCGTGTGTTCAAAGACACAGTCAACTATTGCTCCCAAGATGTCGAACTGGACCTGGTTGTAGGCGGCGTTTCCGGTACGAACGGGCCGACTGGCGAAGTAGCCCGAGAGATGATCGAGTTCGTTCTCGGTCAAGGTAGTGATGCCATCGACGGGGTAGAGCACCTGGAGGTTGCCTCGCAACTGCTTGGTGCCAGCCGCCGTTCGGCCCCTTGGTTCGAGCACGTCGCCGAGGAACGCCAGGAAATCGTCCGCTTCGGTATCGAAGCCCAGAACGTGCAGCGCGCGCAACGTGAAGGCAGCGTCACGAATCCAGGTGTAGCGATAGTCCCAGTTACGCTGGCCACCGGGCTGTTCGGGTAACGATGTGGTTGGCGCGGCGAGCAGCGCCCCGGTGGGCGCGTAAGTCAATCCCTTCAGCGTGAGCGCGCTGCGCTGGAGCAGTTCGCGCCACGGATGATCCGGGAACTTGCCTCCATCAATCCAGTCTCGCCAGAAACGGCTCGTCTCGGCTCGACACGAATCGATCTGTGTGCGCGTCGAGGGAGGCTCCTCGCCGGTCCAACTGAGCACCGCGAACGAGGACTCGCCTTCGGTGAGGCGGTGTCGGGCTCGAACGGAACGGCCCTCGATGCCGAACCTCATGTCACCGCTCAAGGTGAGGCGATCGAAGTCTGGGTTGGTCGTGGCGACCTGCTCGTAGGTCGGACCCGTGTACTCCCACTGTGCGTCGCTGCGACCGTAATCGTACGAGGGCTCACAGTTGAGCAGGATGTCGACGGTGCCGTGCAAGCAGACGGCCGAGCGAACGAGGATGTGGCGAGCGTCGAAGTCGCCGGGGGTGCGTCGATGCAGTTCGGAACGGTCGCCCTTGCGATACCAGGGAGCGACGGCGAGGAAATCGGTCACCACGAGCCAGCCGCTACGGGTCTGCCACGTCGTGGCGAGGACCATGGTCCCTGGAACGTACTGGCGGTGTGCGGGCACCGCGCTGTCCACGGGAGCTAGGCGAAAAGAGCCTGCGGCACGATCGAGGATGGTGCCAAAGACACTGGGGTCGTGTGGCTTGGGAAGACAGAGCCACTCAATGGCGCCCGTTGGCGCAACCAGACAACTGTTTTCGCAGTCCGAGAGGAAGGCGTAGTCCGCGATTGGTGGGAAGAGCGTGGCCTGTGCACTCTGGCTCGGCGGTCCCGTAGGTCCCCTACCGCCAAACTTGAAAGTAGGCATGGGGTTCGCGCCGCGTCCCTGCGGGCGTGGCTCGTGGCTCGATGGATCACTCAACTCAATCGGTTCCGGCGTCACGTCGCCACCTTTGGTAGTGCTTACGGGCACGTACAACCCAGACTTCTGTAACTTCTGGCGTCTCAACTACCTCTGTTGCCACCCTAACCACAGCCCACGCAACTCGGACCTCAATATTTTGGGCCCCGACATCGTCAAGCGCTTGGGCCCAAGCGCATGGGCCACCAGAAGATCGCACCCCAAGTTGCCCCGCGGGGACTTCGCATCACGAGAGCGAAACAATCTCCACTGGAGAATTCTCAGGGTTTTCGAAACCCAGTCTCGAAACACCACGGCCCCGTTCCTAGCTCCGTCGCCAACGACGACCAGTGCCCTCGTCACGCCAACCCCCTCCGTCTGGCGTCGCGAGAACCAGCCACCACTCTCGAGTCCACTCTCAGCGTGAAGTCGGTATCGGAAACCGCCAACGTTCAAGAGGGCTATGGAGGCGCCGACCTCGGTCACGATGATCGAACAACGCCACAGCCCTTCTTGGCAACGGTCACGAAATCAGTCATCGTCAACGAATGACGAGCGACGCCGTTTCGAACTCTCGAGCACCAAAGCGCACGAACGTCAATCGATGTACCCTTCAAAGTAGGAAGGGGGTTGACATGGCAGATAAGTCTCCCCGCAAGGTGTCGTCCAAGAAGGCTGGCAAGAGCCTCAAAGAGAAGCGACAGATAAAGAAGGACAAGGGCCGATCGGGCAAGGGTCTCGGGGACTGAGCGATTCGCGCGGTTCCGGTGCGCTGACTGATGCCAGCAATGGGGACCTGAGCGACGTTCGAAGTGCGAAGGGCCGCGGCGGCGCCGTGACAACTTTGACGGGACCCTTCTGCTCTACTCGCGCTCTGGGGCCGATCGGTATAGGCGGCCCGGCACGATTCATCGGGGTCGCGCTCGATGTGGGAGTTCACTTGACCCGTTCGCCCCTGGCCCTGAAGCCGAGTTTCGTCAAGTCGCTATGGTGCAAGGAGAGAGGAGTCACATGAGCGACTCACCGAGCCCGGTTCACCTGAACAATCACCATCGCGACACTTTGGTCTCCATATTTCAACACCCAGTCAGCCACAACATCGAATTCAAGGATGTGATCTCGTTGCTGAGCGTCGTCGGGGAGGTCGTCGAGAGTAGCGAGGGAAAGTTTCGGGTCCTCGCCGGAGGCGAAGAACAGTCCTTGACGCGCCCGAGAGGTAAGGACGTCGACGCACAGATGGTTGTCGACCTTCGTCGAATACTCACCAAGGCGGGCTACGAAGGCGCAGCGACTCGAGCGACGAACGAAGGCAAAGAGGTCTAGAGCCGAAGGCTACGGGTCCGCGCCGAGGCGAGCACTGCGATCACCTCGGCGCCCTTGCAGCGCCTTGAGAGGTCGTGCGAAGCCCGTGCCGTCCTCAGTCGCCCTGACTTGAATGCGGAGTGATGAGGAACTTCTGTCCGGTCGCTTGACGGGCGTACTCGACAACGACTTCGGGGGCAAGGGCCTCGTACAGCGAGATTTCGCGACTGTAGGAGCTCGAGAAGGTCGTGCTCAGTCCGTCAGCGACTCGTCGGCGAAGGGCTGCGAAGTCATCGGGGCCGATCTGTTGGAGGAACGGAGTGAGCAGCCAACCCCCGACGCCCCAAGCGAATCCGAAGCTGCGAGAGAGCACGGTGGGCCCACGATCGAGTCCGCCATAGATGTAGACCTGCTTGTGCGTCGTCGATCCGTAGCGACTGTAGACGGCGCTGTTGGAACTCGCCGAAGCCTCCATGGCCGTGAGAATCTGACTGGCCAGCGTTCCCCCACCCGTGGCGTCAAAGGCCAACGTCGCCGATGTCGCGGCTATGGCGGCGATGAGCTCGCTCATGAAGTCGGGCGAACTCGAATCGCAGACGTGCGCGGCCCCCAGGGAACGCAACAGCGACGCCTGCTCGGGTCGTCGTACGATGTTCACCAACGAAATGCCCTCTTCGATACAGAGTTTCACCAACATCTGACCAAGGTTCGACGCCGCCGCGGTGTGCACCAGTGCCGTGTGCCCTTCGCGACGCATGGTCTCGACCATGCCCAAGGCAGTGAGCGGATTGACGAATGACGACGCCCCGGCGCGTGCCGGTGTGCCCGGCGCCAAGACAAGACACTGCGAAGCTTCCACGCTGCGGTACTGCGAATACATCGCTCCACCGGCGACAGAGACCGTACGGCCAAGGAGCGACTGGGCCAATTCGGACTCCCCGGCCCCGCTAACCGTACCCGCCCCTTCATTGCCGACCCGCAACGCCTGAACG
>VFSW01011851.1_pt1 | contig 12219 bp, 13 predicted proteins | sample 5358111 | NCBI WGS metagenome assembly VFSW01 (sample SAMN11554181, study PRJNA540505) | mine drainage metagenome | isolation source: sediment from site ElyBrook_90M | place: USA: Ely Copper Mine, Vershire, VT | collected 2017
ATCGGGTTGGCGGCAGTATGTGCATTTTCGGGGCAGGCGATGGCCACGACACAAACGTACTCTCTGGGGGCATTTGGCGCTCCTTCGTCTCATGGTATTTTTGATCAGGAAATAGCGACGGGCGCATTTACCGACAATTGGACATTCAGTGTTCCGAATTCCTCATTCAGTTCATCCATTACGACGGCAACGCTTGGAAGCTTTTGGAACATTGACGGTTTAAAGGCCAGCCTGATTCAAACAACCACGCCTGGCGGCACGACTGGCAGCATAATGGAGAACAGCTCCAGCTTTGGTACGGCAGGTGTTGTCTCGACTGCCTTGCTCTCGCCAATCACTTTGGCTGCCGGCAACTACAATTTGCAAGTCACTGGAATGGTTACCGGAACAGGTGGCGGTACTTACGGTGGGGGAATCAATGTATCACCCGTTCCTGAACCATCAGAAGGTGCGCTGCTGATTTCCGGTATAGGCATGTTGGGCTTCCTAGTTTCGCGCCGCAAAACTGTTTAACTAGCGCATTGCCAGAGCCATGAAGGGACTGATGTCCTTTTATGGCTTTTTTAGCGCAATCTCTTTATGACCTATTCGTGTTAAACGTCATTAACCCGTATTAACATCAAGTATAAAATATCAGACAGTCATATTAAAAACACGCGGTCTTTTTGGGTGTCCATTTGACGAAAGTTATTTGTTCTGCCTTCGCTCCTGTACCACCCTCAATTTTCTCCTGTCATCCTGGTGGTTGTTCTGCCTTCGCTCCTGTACTACCCTCAATTTCCTCCTATTATCCTGGTGGTTGTCTTCATAACGACGGGCACCGTTCTGGATGGCAAGCAGAACGCGATTGTAATTTTGTTCTGCAAGGTCACGTGAAGCAAAAAGGTTGTCGAGATGCACCCATGACTCCGTCTGTGTACGAGCCATCTTTGTTTTTCCGGTGTCTGCAAGCCGGTTTCCACGGCAGGTGTAGATCGTCAGGTTTGTGATCCCGCTATTAAGCTGTTCAGTATCGATGTAAACTGAACCGTTGACAGTATAGAATTTAACAAGGTTGACCATAATTATCTCGCATAGTTAGCGTGTTTATTTTCATACGCGCTTGAAGAGACAAGAAGATCATAATATGGTTCTAACATCAGGCTATCTGTGCGGTGTCGTACATTGTCTGCGCTACTTAACTGTTCAGTTCGCTTACCGCCTCAAAGCCCATCCGCCGATTTTCAGTTGACGACATAGGCCGCATTTTCCGCACCAAGTAACTCAGTGAACGTCTCCGCATTAACCGCTTGGCTGAAATAAAAACCTTGTCCTTCCTCGCAGTGCACAGACTGAAGAAAGGCCAACTGCTCGCGCGTTTCTATACCCTCTGCATTGACCCTCAACTTGAGACTATTGCCCATGCCAATCACGGCGTTGACGATGATCGCATCACCATTAGCTGAGACAATATCACGCACGAATGACTGGTCTATTTTCAGGGTGTCGATCGGAAATTTCTGCAGATAACTTAAGCTGGAATAGCCAGTGCCAAAGTCATCAATCGCCAACTGCACGCCAAGAGCCTTAAGTGCGTGGAGCACAGCCATTGTCGACTCGACATCCTGTACGAGGACGCTTTCGGTCAGCTCAATCTCGAGATAACGTGGATCCAGGCCAGTGTCCCTGAAGATGTCGTGAAGGTCTACGAGAAAGTCCTTTCTACGGAATTCTGCAGCCGAAATGTTGACTGCGATGGGAATGGTTCGAAGACCGGCGTTCTGCCAAACTTTGGCTTGTCTGCATGCTTCTCGGAGTACCCACTGACCGATCGGCACAATAAGTCCGCAGTCTTCAGCAATTGGCACGAATTCATCGGGAAAGAGAAGGCCTCGAATCGGATGCCGCCAGCGAATTAGCACTTCAGCACCATTAATTACACCAGTCTCCAAATTCACTTTCGGTTGATAATGCAAGATAAGTTCCTGCCTTAACAATGCTTGGCGCAGGCTACCTTCCAGATATTGTCGTTCGACAGCCCTGTCGTTCATATCCTGTTTGAAAAACTGATAATTGTTGCGTCCATTTTCCTTGGCATGGTACATCGCGGCATCAGCATTCTTGAGCAGAGTTTCCGCGTCCTCACCATCACCGGGAAAAATGCTGATACCAATACTTAAGGTAATATTCAGATCATGTCCGGTGATACTGTGCTTTTCCGCCAGTGCAGAGAGAATGTTGGCCGCGCTATGCCCTACCGTTGTAGCATGTTCAACATCCGTAAGCAGCACAACGAATTCATCGCCACCCTGACGACTAACAGTATCCGAATCGCGGACACAAGTCGTCAAGCGTTGTGCGACCGATTGCAGCAGCTTGTCGCCAATCAAATGTCCTAAGGAATCATTGATATTTTTGAAATGGTCCACATCCATGAACAGCACCGCGAGTTGTTTGCGGTGCCGGCGGGCCAAGGAAATTACTTGCTCAAGCCGGTCATTCAACAGCAAGCGATTTGGCAAATCGGTGAGGTAGTCATATTGCGCCAAATGAGACATTTTGAGCAGCATTGATCGCGCCACGCTGACATCGTGAAAAACGATCACCGCGCCAGTTACATCACCACGACGGTTGCGGATGGGCGCGGCTGAATCCTCGATGGGGGTTTCATCACCATCGCGCCGAATTAGCACACTATCCATGGTGAGGCCGACAGGTTTGTTATGCTGAATGGCTAAGTCCATGGGGTTGCGCAGGGTTTTGCGTGTAATGCCGTCGACGATCCTGAATACCTCGGTGAATGGCTGACCTATGGCATCAATCTGCGACCAGCCAGTCATGCGTTCAGCCACTATATTTAGGTAGGTGACGTTCCCTGCAATATCAGTGCTGATGACGGCATCACCAATTGAGTTAAGCGTAACCTGCGCTCGTTCCTTCTCAATAAACAATGCATCTTCTACCATTGTACGTTCTATTAGGTTACGGATTGCGCGGGACAGGGAATAACCGTCTATGCGGCCTGTCAAGAGATAGTCCTGTGCGCCATTTTGCATGGCAAGCTTTGCAACGTCTTCGTGGTCTATTCCGCTCAGGATCAGGATCGGGATATGGCTCTCAATCGCGTACAACTTATTGAAGGTCTCAATACCTTGACTATCGGACAGGAACAGATTGAGCAAAATCGCTTTGATTCCAGCCTTGCTAAGCCGTTCAAGACCGGCAGACAGATTATTCACCCACTCAATCACAAACGGTCCGTCTTTTGCATCGGCGAGAGCCGCGCGAATAAACAATGCTCCGTTAAGATCGCTCTCAATGAGAAGTACGCAGTCCTCTTGCTCTTGATCTTTCATTTTTACAGTAAAACTCCATGTTCGGATTAAACCATACCCCAACGCTGCTTTATCAAGATTTGAACAGGGCCGAATGGCGTGGGATGTGCGGGGTTGCCATCAAGAAAAATGACAACGTTATTGAAACGCCATGTCCCTATAAGACCATCTATAATACGAAAAGCTTAACGCAATAATGTGACTGTGCTCTGTTCGCTACCGAACGCTGATCACCATTATGATGTCACCACATGGTGCACCATCTCGAATGCAGCTGAAACAGTCTTCACGTTTAGTTCGCAACAGTTTCTGGGCGTCGCTATCGTCGCAGTCCTGTATCACGAATTGACACGTTTTGTTAGGCACCGCACAGAACAATTTAACTGATCAACTCATAATAAAATCAATATTTCAATACTTCATTGGAGGAACGTCATGTCCCATACCGTACACGGTGCAAAAGGATTGCATAAACAAGCTGCTATCGATCACAGGGTGGCTGCACATCAGCATCATCAGCAGCGTCATGAGAATATTGCCGTTGCCGCCTATTTCCATGCCGAACATCGTGGTTTCATGGGCGGTGACCAGTTGGCAGACTGGCTGGCTGCCGAGTCTGAAATTGATGCTGCGCTTGATCAGGGTAAAGACGCCAGTATCCACTAAGCTAATACTTCGTTTTCCTGGACATTACTCGGTCAGCTCCACTCAACATCAGTGGAAAAGCACGCTTCATCTAGGCAGCATTTTTCTGGCAAATGTGCATATCGCTGAACAAGCGACGAAACTCTTTTCTTACTACGTGGTAGCACTCACATGTGTGTGACTCCAATCCCGATCGATTGAGTATGGCAGTCTCATTAATATCCAGACCGTCCACACCTGCGGCACCTTTGTTTGCTCGCACTCTCTTGAACGCGTGTTGAAGATTCTCTCTCGTCAGCGCCGCCAACAGCAGCGCCGACCCTGCGTTCCCGATTCCATGACGCGGGCCGCAAGCTTCGTCGCTGATGGTTGCGCGCGCGGCTTCACCGCCCGCTACGGCCACCCGCCCCGCTGACGCGGGCATCTGACGCTGTGCTTGTTGCATCGACATGACGCTGAACCCTCCTTCTTGTTCGGCCCTTCGCCCCATACCGGCAGCTACTACGACCTCCGCTGACTTCTCGCTCCGGCTTACACCGTCTCCCTTTCAGGCGCAAGACGAGATCTCCCCAGGTAAGAACGCAATCCTTCACTGCACAACCGCCGGATCTACGCCGCCTGACCCTTGACCACAAAAGCTTCGCGGTAACGAGCCCGCTCGCCTTGGTCGGCAACGCCTTCTATCCGATTCTTGTACATCGGCTCGCAGTTTCGCTCCACGCTTCCTCCCCACACTCGGTCGCCCTCATGCAGTTGCGCTTCACTTCGTTCGCTGTGGTCAGCTTGCGGGAGGACTTGCACCCCCAAGATTGCGCCCATGCTGGGCGCACTCGAGAAAATGGCCGCGTATAGCAGCCATTGTTGTTATGCTAAAGCTTCAAGGACGCTTGTTTGAATCCTTGATGACTTCTTTTGCATCGCCATAGGTTTTCTCAGATTTCCCGGAAATTTGCTTGCCTAGGCCCTTGATTTGTTGATTTTTGCTGCCAACTAATTTGCCAGCATCCTCCTGCACTTTACCTGCGATTTCTTTTGCAACCCCTTTGACTTGATCCTTGTTCATGATTGTATTCCTTTATCTAAATTGACAGGACATCCCTGCGTAACTCTAGACTGAACGTAATATCACCACAGGTCTGTTCGGTAACGAACCTATAATCAATCAAATCAACTTTGCCTGCCAAAATAACGAGCTCTCCGTGCTAGTCCGCTCGACATCAAAAAAGGCTTTGTAAACAAATTCAGAACTAGGCGTGAATTTGTCGTATTTCTTAATGCCATAATGAAAAAAATAGATAAATTGAAGTTGTTATTCATCTGCAAAGTGCCAAAGGTGCTGCTTGTTGGTACCCAGTTTGTGCGCCACGCTTTCAATCAACGGGCTGCAGCTGTGATTATATTGTCACATAGTCGGCTGGCAATGCACGCGTTACGTACTCCTGCCACCCGTGTGATTGCGACGTGCGCCCAAGTCCGTGCGCCGTCTCACAGGTTGACCTCATCGCATGATGAACCAAACCAGTTTCAGATGTAACCCTGAGATAAGCTCACATACGCCCGTCTACTGTGATTTGGGTGTCATCTCATCTGACTTTCGGTTTGGGTGGCGCTAACGAAAAATCAAAATTAAAATAATAATGACTACTATAGTACCGATGCCAATATACATTTTTCACCTCCATCTCATAACCCACCCTCAGCGAGGGTAATTAAGCACGAGTTAACAGTTCCATTAAAGTATTCGCTCTTGATGATGTCTGTGCGCCAGCGTACGTAATGCGATCAATCTTAACATCGGCCCGTTACTCGGTTAGGTTCCAGCCAGAGCGCAAATTTCTTTAGCTCTCTACCGCTTGCACCCCATGCAAGTACGCGTTCCGGCAGGACGCCATAACGAAAATGAAGAAGAATTTGGTATGTGATTGAGAAATGTCGGGCGGGTCGCGAATGGCTGGCTAGTCTCAATTACTGCCTTCGCATGACTAAGTTTGACGTGCCGCTTTCTGAAATATATGCAAAACGTGCACCACGTATCCCGATTACCCCAACATCAAGCCTTGATGCTCACAAAAACCTTCTGCAGCAGTGCCCGTACTTCCGTGCCAATGGCAGTCACTTCCGTTTTGTCGACCAGTTTCAACACTGCCTCTGGATCCATGAAGGCAACCGTTACGCTTCCATCGGCTTCTTCGCGCACGACCACGTTGCACGGCAGCAGCAAGCCGATGTCGGGATCGGCCTCAATCGCGCGGTGCGCCAGTTTCGGGTTACATGCGCCGAGAATACGATACGGCCTATGGTCGATGTTGAGCTTGGCTTTCAACGTTGCTTTAACATCGATATCGGTGAGTACGCCGAAGCCCTCCTGTTTCAGGGCCTCGGTGACTCTCGTGACTGCAGTATCGAACGGCATATTTACCTGTGTGCTGAATCCGTACATGAATTGACTCCCTTTAAGTAGTGGAACGATGGATTGGATGCTGCGCTTTACTTCTGGTATCGGCGGCAGGAAAGCAGCGAGGTATCTCGGCGGTGCCTGCCCAAATGCCAGCCGTGCAGTCAATACCGGACATGAGCCCAGACATGATTGAACGCACTATCCGCTTACTTTCTCTTTTGCGCGACGAACCAGGCCACAAGACCGGCAACCACGGTCACAAGCAAGACCGGCACCCATATCCCGCCGTACCCGTCGCCCATCCAACCTGCACCATAGCCGCCCATCATGCCAGGGCCCATGCTGTAGCCAGAGCCGCCTTGCGTCTGGGCCAGTGCGCTGGATGCCATGATCGTTCCGCCTAGCAACGCGGAGGCGTTCAATGTATTGCGTATATTCATGCGTTTCATGGTCATACTCCATTTTATGGTTGATCAACTGAAATGTTCCGTTGATCTACAAAATGCCCAACTTCAGTGCACAATATCGGTTAACGGAATTGCAATCACCCATCCATAGATGTTGGAAACGTAGAGTGTGCCGCCGACGATAACGGGGGAAGAAGGGCCGAACGCGCCACCCAGATGTTTTTTCCCCAGAATAGTCCCATCCGCAATTCTGATGGCTGCAATATCGCCTGATTTGTAAGGCACGTACGCAACGCCGTCAGCCACGGCTGCACCTGAACGAATTTGTGCGCCCAGATTAACCTTCCACAACTCGCGACCTGTATTCAGATCGAACGCGTAGTAATTGCCAGTCACCGGGCTTCCCTCAAGCACCTTGCCGTCTGCAATCATCGGCGTGGCAGTTTTCATTGCCGGGGGTACGAGCCCCTTCCCAAACTGTTTTTGCCACACAATTTTGCCTGAAGCAGCGTCCATGGCCAGCAATACGTTGGCTACAGGTTTTGCTTTATCGCCTGTCTGTACCGTGGCTTCCTGAATGATTAGTCCATCAGCGTAGGCCGGCGTGCAATCCCCTATGCCGGTGGCGACAAGTTTGGGGATGGTTTTTTTCCATGCGATATTGCCTGTATTCTTGTTTACGGCATAAAAATAGTTGGGATTGGTGCCGCCCAGGAACAAATTATCACCAGCCAGTACGGGGGATGACATGCTGACAAAAGAAACCAGGTCCGTGGTCAAAACCTGCTTGCCCGTGACGGCATCTAATTTGTAAACGTGACCGTCGCCCGTGCCCAGGTATAAAAATCCCTGGTCGTACACAGCGGTAGGCATTGCTTCACCGGGAAAGTGATCAACCCATAATTTTTTTCCGGTTGTAGCGTCGAGCGCGTACATCGAGTTCAAACCGGGACCGCGGGTCGGACGCTTGCCCTTCACATAAAGCATGGTGTTGGCATAATTGAAGTAGGCGCTCCCGGTGGAAACAAACACGCGCCCGTCAATGACCAGTGGATTGCTCATGGTCATGTTCCAGCCGTAATGCGCCCATATCAGTTTGCCATCGAGCGCATTGAGCGCATAGGTGTAGCCATTGTCGCTGCCTGCGTAGGCTATGCCGTTCACCACTGAGACTCCGACAGGCATGCCGACGACATAGGCAGTAGTCGAAAAATTGTTATCCAGAGGCGGCCCGTCCAGGGGTATGGCGCCGGCGCCGGCGAATTTCCAGCTCACCCCGTTGCGCAGCGATTCAGGCGCGTCGCCGGATAAGGCAAACACAGCGTTCCGTCCCTGATTGGCGGCATAGGTGGGCCAGGTCTGCGGATAGAGGGCGGCTATAGCAGGGTCGGGAAGATTTTGGGGAAAATACTGATAGGGAAATTCTGCCGCGACCGGATCGCCTGATTGTTCTTGCCCCGAAGCGCTTGCCTGCGCCCAGAAGTTGCTGCCGATACCACCCAAAATCAGCAGTGTTAGCAGATGTGCTGCAGAGCGTTTGACAGGCATCTGCAACTTTGAAGAAATGTTCCGCATAGTGAACCCCTTTTGTTAACACAATCGATTTGTAAAACGAAAGTCCGCCTGTGCGGACCAATGGGAGCAGCGCTTTCCCTGTAAGGTTTTCAGATTGAACTTAATGTTGCCGCCGGTCTGTGTGGTAGCGAACCTATAAATACAAAATAAACTTGTCCGGCATGAATTACCAGCGCGCCGTTGAGAGTGCCCGCCAAATGTGGATAGGATGCATTTGATCGATATGAGAAATTCAATCGAATTAACTAAATAAGAAATCCCTATGTACGCCAGCATACAGAATGAATTTTTATCATTTATTATCATTCTAAAATGAGCGGTTGTGAAAAAATTGGCATATAAACATGGCTCTCCGCTTCGAAAACCTGATACCCATAAATACCATCAGGGTTGGCGATACGAAAGGTGATGAAGATGAGTATTAATGAATATCCTGCGGTGAAAGATTTTCCTGTAGTTTGCGTCGGCGGTTCGGCCGGTGGCCTTGATGCGTATATTCGGTTATTGCAAAATCTTCCGGCAGATATGGGGGTGGCCATCGTCATCGTAAATCACATCACAGAGATGCCCACCCACCTCCATGAGGTTCTTCCCCGATTCACAACTATGCCGGTTGATCTGATTTCGGAAAGTTTGTTAATCGAATCCAACCGTGTATTTATTATTCCTGAAAATCGGGATTTACACGTCCTCAATGGAGAATTCCGTCTCAAGCCGATATCTAAGCCCAGGGGCTGGCCTGATGTAATCACGGTTTTCCTGCGTTCATTGACCCGTTACTGGGACGGTAAGCTTATTGCAATTATCGTCTCAGGCTATGATGGCGACGGGGCAGCAGCATTGTGCGGCATCCAAGAAATAGGCGGCATTACAATTGCGCAGAAACTTAGTACGGCGAAACAGCCAGACATGCCCGAGAGCGCGATTGAAAGTGGGTGTATCGATTTTGTCTTATCGCCAGAAGATATCGCTAAAGAAATTATACGAATTGCGCGCGTTGAAGTTTAAGTGACACATACAAATAGTTCAAATTGTCGCGCACCAGTTGAGTCATTTACGCGCTGGGCGAAGAGCTGAACTTTTCTGCAAAAGAACTGCTCAACGTGGATGACGCCGGATAAATGTGATGATCAGCGAACATGGTGTATTTATGCCGGCATTCTGATCGTGGATGATCAACAAGCCAATGTGCAGCCGCGGGAGAATATGCTGCGTAGAGTCGGCTACTTTACCCGCGAGTAGGTACTGAATACTTCTGGTTGGACCAGTAAGAAAACAATTGCCCGCAGATGGCGTTCAATGAAACTTTCTGTGTAGCCTGACAGGACCGCCAACGGCAGAGACTTGCCCGGAGCGAACAGCCACGACGAACAGATTGCCGCCCTTGCCATACGTGTCCTGGAATCCGCCGTACGTACCAAAGTTCCAAGCGCAGGCGGTACCCGGTGCGTACTCCATACCGGACCAATAGATACCAGACTGAACGTTATTAAACAGCGCCAGATTAGCATTATGCGCAGCAATGATCGAACTGTGTGCAACACCGCCGAGTCCGTTGTAGAACAGATTGCCCATCTCGGTTTTGGTGCAGTTGTAGCCCATACAGGTATCGCTCGCGGACAGACGCCAGTCGTTATAGCCCAGGTAGTTGACAGCGTTCATGGCGCTGATCCATTTTTGTGCTGTGAACCAGCTCATGGAGCCATTGGGGTTGATTCCGGTTACGCCAAAAGTATTGGTGGCCGCCAAGTTGGCATTGGCCAGCCAGGCAATATTATTGGTTGTATCGTTGACGATTTGGCCTCCCAAGGAGGATACCAACGCAGCACTAACCCCATTGGTCGATAACAGACCAATACACAGGGCAGCGGTCAGATGCCATTTTTTCGTGAGAGATGCGCCGACTACAGGTACACGGGGAGCGTGTTTTATTTTAAGTGTAAGCATTTTTCATTTCCTTTTAAAATTTAAAAAACACAGTTCATACCCACACCATCACAAGCAGTGACGGAATATCACTCTTGCCCAAAACAGATTAAGACATCAGGCCGTCCGATATTGATCTTCTCCTAACGGGCATGGCACAGTTGCCACCCCTAAAATAAAACTCGCCATGCCCGTTCCCCTCACCCAAACCCTCTTCCAGAGGGCGAGGGAACAAACGAAAGCTTGCGCGAGTTTCACATTAACGAAACATAGTCGACGATCAGGGTTGCAATAAAGCGACGTTCACCATCCCTCCATTATCAAAAAGAATAGATGCTTCTAACCCACACATTTCGCCCACTACCCGTTTTGCACCAGCATGAATACCATCATCATTCCATCAAAGCCGAACAGTGGGATTGTGATTCAGGGAAACGAGTAACGCAAAAAAAGGTGACTGCCGCCGCGCCTCAGGTCGACCAGGGTTCCCCATACAGGACTACGCAGCGCGAACACTTGGCCCATAACGAGGCTGTACTGCCGATCGTCAATAAGGCGGCCGGCAATCTGCGGCGCGAGGGTTAGGAACTGTTCGTCGAGGATTCCCTCCGCATAGAAATCGCCCAGCAACTGCGGCCCACCCTCGACGAGAATCAGCTTGCCGGCATTCACGCGGCGTACCTGATTGATGATGGAACTTGCGCGCATGACGCCAACGCTGCGCACCGCGCGAATTTCGACCGCATCGGAAGCTTTATGTTTGCGCAACCGCTTGGCACCGGCGGTCGTCGTCACGATCAGCACAGGAACCTTGCCGGAAGCGAATATGGGCAAGTCCAGATCGACCTGCCCGCTGCCGCTGACGATCACGTTCAGCGGTGGCCCGTGTTTGCCAAGCTTCGTGCGCAATTGGCGATATTCATCTGCAAGGTCTGGAAAAGCGTCTTCGGCTGTCCAGATGTGATGCTGGTCGGCACCCAGTGTTCCTGCGCCGATGATCACCACATCCGCAATGGCGCGCAACAGACCCATCACCATGCGATCCTGAACGCTGAACCCGCTGATGTCGCTGCCGCTCGCGTGTCCCTTCACATTGAGTGAAACTACGCCGTCCAGTGTGGTCACAAAATTACTGATGACGTGCGGACGCTCACCCGCACGCGGCATGCGCAAACTTCCGTAAAGACGCGCCAGCCTGGCAGGCAGAGGCAGCGCCCTGCCGCCTTTCGATTCGAAAAGCGTGACCAGTGGTGTGAGCGGGGGTGCGCGAGGTGTGGAGTTGCGCCGGGACATTGCGTCATTCCTATATGAAATTGGCAGTTATGCCAACGTTCTAACGGATTTTTCCCGCTCCCACTGGCGCGTCTTTGCCGCAGCAATAAAAGCATCTTTGTTGTTGGCATTCACGACGCCTGCATCCTGTTCGACATTGGCTATTTTCAAAAGCATCTGGCCGCCTTGGTCGACGGCGATTGCCTTGAGGTGACCGAAAGCGTCGCGCACGAAATCGATTGCGGCACTTTCCATAGACAGTGCATTCGCGCCTTTTTCGGAAAGGATTACGGCGACCGCGTCAAACAGCACTGAAGGGGTACCGGCCAGCTGTCCGTCAGCCGCCAGCATCGAGCCATCGGCAAGCTTCGCGCCCCCCACTTTGGGCGCGATGATTTTCACGCTGGCACCTGCATTGGTCGCGGCCTTTTTAATTTTCTTGATGGCAGCGCCGTCCGAGCCATCCGCAATCAGGATGCCGATCGCGCGGCCCATCAGCGTGTCCTTCATCTTGCCGATGATCTGCAATGCGGGCGAAGGCTCCAACTCCTGTATGCGCGCTGCTGCCCTGGGCGCATCGGGTATTTTGTCGAACCCGAGACCGGCCGCGACCCGCCTGGCAAGATCTTGGTAGCGTTGTCAATAGGAGACCTGAAATAATACTCTCCGATATGCCGTTATT
>VFSW01011852.1_pt1 | contig 12219 bp, 12 predicted proteins | sample 5358111 | NCBI WGS metagenome assembly VFSW01 (sample SAMN11554181, study PRJNA540505) | mine drainage metagenome | isolation source: sediment from site ElyBrook_90M | place: USA: Ely Copper Mine, Vershire, VT | collected 2017
CTCCCTCCGGTCGAACGGAACCGATTTCATGCTCATCCTTCGATTGGAAAATGCTATCCGGCCGGCAGCTCAGCGGGACCGTCGTACAGCAGTGGCAGTTCAGCCGGAAGGCGCGAGTACGGACCGGCTGCTGGGGCAACTCGCCGGGCACTTGCGAACGATTGACAAACGGATTGGTTGGACGATGCCCGCAACGTCCGCCCGCCGTTTCTCATTGCAGGAGGCGGGCTCAGCCCCGCAGTTCGATCTCAGCCTCCACGCACTCTGCCGCGATTAACAGGCTGCGGTCGGGATCAATTTGAGACGCCGCTGCGCGGGCCGCTTCGCGCATAGAGGGCGTCGACAGCAGTGCCTTGATCATCGACGCCAGGCGCTCCGCCGTAAGATCCTCGATCGGAACCGGCGCTGGACCCAGTCCGCCGCGCCGGATGCGCTCGCCCCAGAAGTACTGATCCGAAAAATGCGGCACGATTGCCTGCGGAATACCGGCGCGCGCCGCTTCGGCCGTCGTACCCGCCCCCCCGTGATGGATGGCTGCCGCCACCTTGGGAAAGAGCAGATGGAACGGCGCAGTCTGGATGAGCCGGCATGACTCCGGCAAAGAATCGGAGCTCATGGCTGACCAGCCGGCGCCGACGACGGCGCGTTGGCCGCTTTGCTTGACCCCCTCGACGATCGTCCGCAATAATCCCTGGGAATCAGCGTTCACCATGCTGCCGAACCCGATAAACACAGGCTGGGGCGAGTTCTCGCAGAATCGGCCGAGCTCGTCGTCGAGATGCCCCTCATCCAGATGCCATGAGCCGGTGACGGTCACGCGCGGGTAGTGGAAAGCGGGCGGCGGCGCCAGCACCGGATCGTACGCCATCAGGACGCGGCCGCTGTGCAGGATCTGATCCTGCGAGTCCTCCACCGGCGCCAACCCAAGCGCCGCCCGCTCGCTGTTGATCGGTTCGAGCAGCACATCGTTCCACTCGCGGCCGCGGCGTCGCCAGGCCAAATCGTTCCGCCACGGCGGCAGATCCTGGCGGCGCAATGGGACGGGCGGATAGTCGCGCGAGCGAATAAATACCGGCCCGGGCATCATGAAGCAATATGCCGCGGATTGCTTCTCCGCGATAGAAGGGCCAGCTACCTGCAACATGGAGCCGACAATGGCGTCCGCACCCTTCGCGATCTCGTTGAGGAGCCGAAACTGGCGGGGAACCTGCTTCGCCAGCACGTTCAGAAATGGCTCGTTCTGGATCTCCTGGAAGAATTGCGCGTAGCTTGGCGCATTCGGCGCGAAGGGCAGCCCATAGGAAGCGATGAAGCCGGCGAAATTCGCGGGCGCCGAAAGGAGCACATCATGCCCGCGGTCGCGCAGCAACCTTGCCAACGCCACCAGCGGCTGTACGTCACCACGCGTGCCGACCGGCGCCAGAACAATTTTCAAGCTTCAGGCTCGCGCATCGGGAAAGTACTGCCTCAGGTATTCAGCTTCGATCTCGTACTCTGTGCCGAGATCGTCAACGGCGTGTCGTTCGATACGGTTGCCATACGCACCGGGGCGGCCAGGCGCGCCATTGCGGGCCGCCAGGGCGGCCGCGGCGATCAGGATCACAGTCATGATAAGGTCCCCGCCTTGGTGCGGCATGCCTGCAAACCCCCAGAAGGTCACGGGGAATCCATCCGCCAAGAGGTCGATCTCCTTGTTCGGCTTGCCCGGAAGAACGTAGCGCGTGCCCGCCCAGAGCCGGCCCGGCTCCCAATCGCGGTCCCCGATTCCCAGCCGCACTGACTTCAGCTTCCGATCCTCGAGGTACTCGCGATCGATCTCCACCAGATCCGAGGAGCCCGAAGCAAGATAGGCTCCGTGCTCCAAATTGGCAATCACATCCTTGGTGACCGATTGGCGCCCCGAGCAGCCGATCACCAACTTCTTGCCGCGAGCGGTATCCGCGGCCGTAGAGCCCAGTTTGCCGCCTTTCATTCGAAACTCCGTCCGACGTCCGTCGTCCAAATCGTAACCCGTCACCAGCGCGCCCAAGTCGCGCAGGCGCGCGTAAACTTCCATCCCGATGGTCCCCAGACCGAAGAGCGCGATGGGCATGCCCGGAATGGAAATCGAGTGATCCAGCGCCTGGATACAGTTCACAATATTCAAGGCGATCAAGGGAGGCTCCACCTTCTGCTTGATCTTGGAATCGGGGATGGAGATCAACGGAAACCGCATGAGCCCTTCGAAATTGCCTGACCCGCCGGAGGCCCGGGCCCAGTCTTCGGTCGAACGCAGTCCTTTGGTGGTCTGCTCGACCGCGCCGATCACGTGATCCGCGAGTGGCGAGCCCATCCGATGCAGCAGCGGCGTGAAGTATCCACCGTCTTCGACGATGATGAACGGCGGCTCACCTGCACCCGAAGTCGTTTCCGCCTCGCTGATGTACTGCGGAACCTCTTCGACATGCCGGACGCCGAATCCGCGCCCGCGCAGCCAATCCACCACTCCCGGACGATGCGGATACTGATATTTCGATTTGAAGAAAAAAATGCTGCTTTCCGGCTTCAAGCCAAGTTCGAGGCAGGCCTGTGCGAAGGGGATCAGATCCGTAAGGAAATGCAGGACGAAGATTCCGCGCAAACCTTCAAACGGCTTTCCGCCAAGCCTTCGCTTCAGTACGGAGCAGGCGGCACGGAGCATGGGAAACGGTTTGAACGGCTCGGCCACAAGTTCGCGCGGCAGCGGAACCGCTCCGGACGGCGCATCTACAACGTGCAGCTTATCCGCGTCCAGATCCACGTCCAAGAGCTTTGCGTCGGCCAGGGACGCGCCGTCAACTGTGACGCGCTCGCGCTTAAGGTCATCCTGACCGCATACGGGACAATGCAGGGCGCCGGTGACTTCCGCCATGGGACCGCCGGCGTCCTCGCGGAACTCAATTTCCAGATCGCGCACATAGGGCTCATGGCCCAGGCGGCACTTCCACAGATTCCGCAGGTACAGTTCCGCGGCTTCACGCTGGTGGAAAACTTCGTGCGGCACGCCACAGCCGGAACAGGGCAGGGCCAGGGTCGCCGTGACACGCATGCTGTGCGGCCCGTCCTGCTTGAATTTGATGGACCGCGCATCGAGCGGAACCGTGATGGGTTCCTTTCCCGGCTCGCCCGGCAGCGGGATGTGCGATTCAAATCGATCCGTGCTGGTGCTCCAAGGTTGCTCGACCGGCTTCAGGTCGGCGCTGCATTTCTCGCACAAAATCTCGCGCAGGGGAACGTCCACTATCATGCCGTATGCCATCTCCGACCCTCCTCAAAAAGTGGGCAATAGTAACTTCCGTCTTTCGGGATTACCAACTCGTCTTCCCGCAGCTTCTCGATGATACGGTGCAAGGGCAGCTCTTCGGGAGATTCTCCCGGAGGATAACCGTTTCCGGGAATCGCCCGGCTACTGAGTGGCCCTTGCGAGAGCGCAACCGCCAAGGGCATGTTGTAGCCGAACGCGCGAGAAAATTGGTAGGCGATATTTTCTAACCGGCGGGGCGTCTGGCAATAGCGGCAAATGTCCTCGCGGAGAACGGCGTGCCAGGAGACGAGCCCGCTCCCCTGATCAGGATCTGTCAACGCGTGATACAACTCATGGTCTCCCGGATCGATCGGGAGACGCCACCGGACTGCACGCCGAACGACCGCCCTCATGCCTTCCGAATAACCGGGCTCACTCCCCAGATAAGGCGACACTGCGAACTCCCGTTCGAATTCCACCAGCGATGCCCGCCCGACGGCGCTGGACGGGACGGCTTCGCCGATTACAAAGCGGGGAAGGTCCGCGGCGCCGGTCGCCTTCAAGCCGACGATCGCGCGAATTCGCCCGATACGCTCTGTCCGGGCGCCATCGATGCAATAGCGGAGACTGGAGCCAAGCTCGCGCAATTGGCGATTGATACGTCCCTCGCGCCAGGGATCCACTGCGCCGCCATAGATGCGAATTCGGATCTCTTTCGCTTCGGCGGGCGCGATCCTGCGCACGCGCCGCAGAGCCGCATCCAAGGGAAACGACTTCCGAAACGCCTGGAACTCGGGAACGTCCCGGCCGGTCTCGGCCGCGTTTTTGACGGACCGGGCCGTAAAGCTCGCGCGTACGGTCTGGAACAGCACTTGCAGTTCCTCCCATGGCGTTGTGGGCAGGAATTGGAACCCCATCTCTCCGATCCGTTCCAAGCCAGCCGTGAATTCGTCCGGCGAGGAAGGCGCGAGCGGCGCACGCAGACTGGCGTACTGATACCACCAGGCGTCATCGTCGGGAACCTCGCCGCGCAAGAGCCGGTCTGCAAACAGTCCCTGGGCCATCGCGCGAAATTGCAGCACCAACGCTTCCTCGAGAGCCTGTCTCGCTGCCGGAATATGGTATGGATCCGCTTCTTGAGCATCCAACCGCCGCGCCAGTTCCCCGGGGAGCAACTGCGCCATGTTCACATGGCCTCCACGGCGTTCTTCAGCAGCGGATGGCGCGCCGCTTGGGGATTGCGGCGGAGGAATTCCTCGAGCGCCTGGCTGGTAGTCTTGAGGCCGCGCGCGTCCCCCGAGACGCGCTTCACTCGCATCGCTTTCACGAAATAGCCGACCGCCTCATCGGACCGGTTGCGTCCTGCGGCCGTCGTTCCCAATTCATGCAGCGCCTTGCCCAGACCAATGAGATCGTCGCGGGCCTCGCAACTTTCGCGAACCAGCCGCAGCACCGCCTCCGCCTCGTCGAGCTTCCCGATGAGCTGGTCGAATATCGCCAGGCATTGCATGGCCACGTGAGCCTCGCACTCCGCAAGGGTGACGGCGCGGACGGCGCCTCGGGCAAGCTCGGCAGCCTGTTCGAAATTTTGCCAATCGCCCGCAATTTGAGCGATCTCGTGGAGCGCCGCTCCGACGGCGCGCATATCGTTCATCTCCTGCGCAATCTGCAGCGCTTCCTGAAAGTATCCGGTCGCCGCATGCAGGTTATGCTGTTCATAAGACGAGATGCCCGCCGTATGCAGCGCGGAAAAGAGAAGGCGGAGGGCTTCGCGTGCGGTCTCACCGCCCTTGGCGACTTCCTCCCGCAACGGCGGAAAAAGCCGCGCAGCCATTTCAACCGCTTCTGCATGGCGTCCAGTGGCGGATCGCAGCTTCGCCTCCTCAACCAACCGCGAAGTCTCTTCGCGCTCCAGCATCGCTCCCCCACGCTTATAATACCTGTATCGATTTCGTTACCGTCGAGAAACATCTGACCGCGCTCACCGCCTGGCGGCGCAATCACTTGAAGGGCGATGCGAGCGAGATTCCCGCAGCCAGCTTTCAGTTTCTTGCGCGCCGAGCGGCGGAGGCCGGTCGCGACCTTCCGGGCGTCCTTCCGGCGTTTGATGCCGAGCAACTCCGGGGCCGCTGGAGCGCCGTCTTCGGCCGTTACGATGTCACGCTCGTCCACACCTGGCTGGATGCGGCAATTGCAAGTCTCGAGACCGCACAGGAGTACTCGCGGTTGGAACCGAAAATCGAGCCGATGGATTTCTCCTTCATCCATGACCCGCGGCTCCGCGGCGTGCTCGATCACGACACCTTCGAACTCCAGCAGGTCTTTCACGCCGGCTACTGGAAATCCAGCATCGTTCTTGCGGGCGGCGCCATCGAAGGAATCCTGACCGACCTGCTGAATCGTCCCGAGGCCTTCAGCGCGGCTGGCGCACCGAGGAAAAACGACATTACGCGCTGGACGCTCGATGAGTTGATTCGCGTGGCCCTAGAACTGAACTCCGTCAACGGCGCGGTGGGCCGGCTGTCCCATTCCGTCCGCGAATACCGCAACCTCGTGCATCCCGGGCGCGAGATCCGCGAAAATCTAGGCTTTGGCCGCGAGGAAGCCACTATAGCTCTGGAAGTGCTGCGGATTCTGGTCCGGGACCTGGGGGCAGCGGCCGAAAAATAGTTCCCGCCGGAGATTGAGCCCCAACCAGTGTTAGCGATGACCTGCGCGGCCTCTCGATCCGCGCTATTCGCGCTGTATCTGTACTGACCCGCACAATGTGGCTGACCAAGCGCAACATGCAGGCGGGATCGTCGTCGCATTTGGGGGCGGAGTTCCCGAATGCTCAACGGCGTCCAGCCTTTCAGACGCCGAAGTCTGGAAAGCGGCCGGCGACGATGCGTTGGCGAATCCATCGCCGGCGGAAGTCATCCGGCTTGCCCGTGCCTATGTGAGCGGATTCGAGGCCCACGTCGACCGGCGCCAGCGTGAACCGCAGGCGTTCTATGCCGGCAGCCGTCCAGCCGAATAGGGCGGGGGCACAGCGAATGATCGTAGCGGCCAGCCTATCCGTGCCAAAATAAAACTCGCGTTCCGCGGGAGCGGAGCAAACCGCCGATCGGTTGTTCCGCCGCTATAGTCCGAACCGAACGCTCATGTTGCCGTCTCCGCCGGGAACTCGTTCGCAATCTGCGCGATCTTATGAGCGATATCCTTAACTGAAAGAATAAAATCTATATGCCCGGTATTTATGGCGCTCAAAGGCATATCCGCCCACTCGGCTGTGTCGGGCGCCTGTGCGATAGTAATGCCCCCGGCTTCCTTGATTTCTCTCAGTGCTTCAGCCCCATCCGCATCCAGGCCGGAGACAATGACAGCGACTAGTTTTCCGTCCCAGTTCCGCGCCAGAGAACGCAGGAAAACCGTGATCACGTCGGGCCATCCCTTGGGTTTCGATATCGGCGTTAGCCGGAAAGTTCCATCCAGAAGGTGTAAGTCGCAATTTGACGGGATGACGAAGACATGATTCGGCCGAATGGGCAGGCCATCCGTGATCAGCTCAACGGGCATTTTTGTGGAGCGGGGAAGAATCTTGTGGAGCGCGGCGGACGTTTTTCTTAGGTGATTAACGACGACGATGGCAGCAGGCGTCTCGGGCGGCAGGTGTTTTAGTAACTGGACATAGGCGGCGGAGCCACCGGCCGAGCCGCCTACGCAAACGACAGGAAAGTCTTGGGCGAAAGAATTCATTTGCCCGCTCCCGTCTCTTTCCGATTCGCAAGCTCAACGTACATAGAGCACCCGGAAGGAGGACCAGGTCCGACCTTTATAATTTACTGTTCTTGCGGGGAAGATGCGCTGCAAAGGTGGTTCCTTCCTTTTCACTCGAAGTCACAACGATCTTGCCGCCGTGGGCGGCGACGATTCCTTTGGCAATGAATAGCCCGAGGTCGAGCCTGGCCTTTTCGCTTTGGATCCGATTCTCATCCTCCCCGCGTGGCAGCGGGTCAAAAACAGTCGCGATAACATCGGGGGGAATGGCGCCTTCATTATGAACGGACAGAACTACTTCCTGACCCGCCCCTTTCGCCGCAAGGTGAATCGCAGAGGTCTTCAATCCGTGCAGGACCGCGTGGCCGATAAGGTTTGACAGAACCTGCCCGACGCGGGCGCGGTCCCATTCCCCTTCAAGGTCGCCCGACGTTTCGATCAAAATTCTGCGGCCGGGGTGCGCTGTGTGAACTTCCCTTGCGGCCTCCTGGACAGCGGTTCCAATATCCATCCGAGCGGGAACAATCTTTATGTCCTCGTGGAGACGGATGCGGACGGCGTCAATCAGGTCGGAAACGAGCCGGCTGATGAGGGAGGCGCTAGTTTCGATCTGGGACACCAGGGTGACCTGCTCGTCATCGAGCTTGCGTTTCTTCAACAACTCCCCGGCAGAGTTTTGAACTGTCTCGAGTGGACCGCGGAAGTCGTTAACAAGAGTCCCGACGAACAGGATTCCGGAATGAGTGAAGGTTTGGGTGAAACGGCCAAGAGATTCAATGATGACTTGGTCGATGGCTTCGTTAAACCTCAGCAGGTCCGGAAGAATGTCCGCGGCGTCGGATTTAGCCCACTCAGCTCTCCACAGCTTGATCACACTTGCGCGCAGAGCGCGAAATTCGGAGAGCATCTCGATAGTATCAAAGCCTCCCGTAAACCGAAGGGCGGCGTGGGTTTCGGCGGCGCTGTCAAGCGCTCCTCCGTCTTTCGGACCCTGGCCCTTGGCTTTCTCGCCCCGCTCCCGCTCCGTTTCGGAGGTCTCGAGATCATCCGCAATGAACCGAAGCAGGCCGATAACGTGATCGCGAAGCGCGGACCGGTCCATATGCACGGCCGAGGGCAAATATGTGTGTGCGAATGCCGCCCATTCCGCGACGATGACATCCTCATTTGACCGGATAAACGCCGCTAGTTCCATGGTGAAATTCTCCTCAACGAGAATACCACCCGCCAAGGGACTTTGCGCGCTATTTGGCGTACTCTGTCAGTATGAACCAATTGGCGGGGCTCTAGGCCAGAGGCCAGACGGATCGCGCCGGATCGGTTCCGTTTGTTGCAACCCCATTTGAAGGAGAACCGCCCGTCGCGGCGAGTAGCAGCCGCAGCGCACGCAGGGTGTAGCGACGGCGCAACGACGGACCGGCGCGTTCCCCGAGGAAGCTCACCAGTTCGCGGTTCACTTCGTGCGCGTGGGTCCAGGTGATGCAGTGCGGCCCGTCCTTCACCACCGATAAGCGGGTGTCCTTAATCAGCTTGGAGGTCCGGAGTCCCGAGGCGCTAATAGGTAGAATCCGGTCCGCATCGCCATGAATCACCAGCGTGGGAACGTCGATACGGGCCAGGTCCTCGCGGAAGTCCTCGTGCCATGTCGGCACGCAAGCCAGACTGGCCGTGGCGGAGGCGCCTGCCGCGACGTTCCAGCTCGCCTGAACGGCCTGCTCGCTCACGCGCTTGCCGAGCAGCAGATCCGTGTTATAGAAATTCTTAAAAAACTCCGTGAAGAACGCGTAGCGGTCCGCGGCCACCGCTTTCTGTATCCCCTCGAAAACACTGCCGTCGACGCCTTTCGGGTTGCCCGGCGTCTTCAGAAGGAACGGCGGGACCGACGAGATGAATACGGCCTTACTTACACCTTTCGAGCCGTACTTCCCTAAGTACCGCGCCACTTCGCCGCCTCCCATGGAGAACCCAGCCAGCGCGAACTCTCCTAATTCGAGCTGCGTCACAAGTTTGTGCAGATCCTCGACGAAGGTGTCGTAGTCGTAACCGGTGGTTGGGTGGCAGGACTTGCCGAATCCTCTGCGATCGTAGCTGATGACGCGGTGACCCGCGCTTAGAAGCGCCACCGTCTGCTTCTCCCAGGAAGCGCCGCTCAGCGGATATCCGTGGATCAGGACAACCGGCTTACCCGACCCATGATCCTCATAGTAGAGATCGATGTTGCCGGAGTTTTCTTTTCCGACGGTAATGTATGGCATTCAGCTTCTCCTTTGCGCGTTTGTATGCGCGTTGACGTCTCCGATGGTCCCCGCGGCATGGCCGGGCGCCAGGCCGCACCGGCGCGGCGGCCGGCCGCGTTCACCGCGCATGGGAGCGAAAGTCGTGTGGCGCCTCCGGCCAGAGTCGGAAAACCATCCGCGGGCGTCGCCGCTCCCCGCGAGCCGCCATCTTTCCGGCGTGCGTCCTGTCATGTTCCGCACGGCCCGCAGCCGGAATCGGAGCACGTAACGGGCCGCGGACACGCATTGGGCGGCGGGCGTCTGAGACATCCACGGTCCCAATCGCCGGCAATATTCATCCCGCGTTCTTCCGGCGCCTGGTGGGCCCACCTCGGGGCCCGCTTTTCCTGCACTTGCTCAATATGCCCGGCAGCATGCATCGCGAAGCCGTAGACGGCGCTGGCGTCTTCCGCATGGCGTGGCCCCAGAGGTCGGGCCGGCTCCTCGAGTCTGGCTGCGGCAACGACGAGGCCGCCAGGATTGGGGCCGCGAGAGGAACCCGGCTGATTCCGCACGCGAAAATAATTGACTTGCCGTATGAAGCCGCGGAACCTACCTCCAGCACTGGACCGGAAAGGAGATCGACGGAGAGGATCACGGCAGAATCCATCCCGATCATGGCCGGGCGGGAAGCGGACGGACGCTGGTGGGCCGACATCGAACCGATGCCCGGGGTGATGGGGTACGGCGCAACTCGCGAGTCCGCAATTGCTGCGGTACGAGCGCTTGCGTTGCGCGTCGCCGCCGACTGCATGGATCACGGTGAAGCGATTCCCGAACCGTTCATCAAGGTCTTTTCGGTAGCATGAGCGGCCGTGGGCTGGATGCGAGGTCGCCCGGATGGCCAAACTACACGTTTGCGATCCATGACAACGAAGAAACCGGCCCCTCGTTGGCGCCGCAGGTCGCCAGGAAGACAGGGCTGCGGCTTGAAGACTTGCAGCCGGAGCCGAGCAGGCATCGATGACGGTAATCCGGGGGCGGAGAACGCCATCAAGGCTCATTTTGGCGACTACGCTACCATCCGGTGGATTTCGCTTCCGTTGGAGTTGCCTTGATAACCCGTCGGCCTACGCGAGCTCCGCCCGCTTGGGTTCGAGCACCACCGGAGCCAAGCCTCGAACCGTCACGCCGAACGCTGCGGCCTTGACGGCAACTACCGCTGAACAGGGCGAATCCGCGCTCATTGAAGCAGCCCGCCGGTCTCCCCCTCAACGCGCCGCCGCCCAAGACCGTCCCGACATCCCGTCCTCTACCCGAATCCCCGCATCGGATCGCTTCGGTTGTTCCGCGCGCCCCCAATCCCTAATCCCAACCCGCGCCGTCAACTCGCGCAAAATCGCGCCCGAGTGTGCTTGCCTCCATTCGCGCGCCGCCTCGCTCGGCGTCGCCGCGTTGAGCGCCGTCCCCTGGCATGCCGCCAGCAGCGCGGCTCTTATGGCGCCTTCATTAGCTCGAGCACAGCCGCCGTCATCGCCACGACGCCCGTGCGGATCGTCGGCGCCGGCAGCGGCGCGAACAAACTCGAATGCAGCGAAGGCAGCGGCTGCCCCGTGCGCTCGCTCTCGGCGATCTTCTCCGGCGCCACCGCGCCCAGCCGCAGCATCAGGATCGGGATCTTATGATCTTCCAGCCCGAACAATCCGAAGTCCTCGCTCCCCATCCCCGGCCGCGGCTCCAGGATCTTCTCCTTTCCCAAGCGCGCTGCCAGCACCGGTCTCAGCCGCGCCGCCAGCGCCGGGTCGTTGTAAGTCGCCGGCACGATCTCGGTGTCGCTCACCGTCATCACCGGCGCGCGGCTGTCCGGAATGCCCGCCGCCAGCGCAATTCCTCGCGCCGTCCGCGCCAGATCGGCCAGGATGTTCTCCCGTACCTGCTCGCTGTATGCCCGAATCGACAACTCGAGCTTCACCTCGTCCGGAATGATGTTGCGCTTCGAGCCGCCGTGAATCGTCCCCACCGTCACCACCGCCGGATCCAGCGGCGAGGTCTGCCGGCTCACGATCGTTTGAATCGCCACGATGTACTCGGCCGCCGCGACAATCGGGTCCTTCGTGGCGTCGGGGTGCGCGCCATGCCCGCCCACGCCGCGAATCACAACGTCCACCGACGTCGAGCTCGCCAGGATCGGTCCCGCCTCCAGCCCCACCGAGCCCGCCGGCAGGTCCGAATCGTCATGCAGCGCGATTGCGTAAGTGGGCCGTCCGAAGCGTTCGTACAGATGATCGTCGAGCATCGCCCTCGCCCCGTCGATCCGCTCTTCCGAGGGCTGTCCGATCAGCATCAGCGTGCCGCGCCACCGGTGCTTGAGCTGCGCCAGCGTGCGCGCCGTCCCCAGCAACACCGTCATGTGGACGTCGTGCCCGCAGGCGTGCATCACGCCCACCTCTTGCCCCGCGTCGTCCTTCACGCGCACCGTGCTCGCATACGGCAGCCCAGTCTTCTCGATCACCGGAAGCGCGTCCATGTCCGTGCGCACCAGCAGCGTCGGCCCGTCGCCGTTGTGCATCACGGCCACGATCCCGTAGCCGCTCACCCCGCCCGGATACTTGCCCACATGCTCGGTCACTTCGTAGCCCGCGCGCCGCAGCTCGGAGGCGAGAAACGATGAAGTCTTCGCTTCGTGGTGCGATAGCTCCGGGTTCCGATGCAGGTCTTCGTACGTCGCCACCAGCCCGGGAACCTGCGGCTCGACGACCGCCTCGATCGTCTGCTGCGCGAGCGCGACAATCGGAAATAGAACGGATGCAGTCAGAAAGGCGATTCGCATCCTTAGACTGTAGCGTGATCGGGAAGCCGCGGCGCCAGCGTTTGAATCACCCCAAGCGCCACCAGATACGCCGACCCGGCCACCACGAACAGCGGCCCGTAGAAGTCGTGCGAGAAGTCCAGCCACGCGCCGATCATCGGCGCGGCCAGCAT
>VFSW01011853.1_pt1 | contig 12219 bp, 13 predicted proteins | sample 5358111 | NCBI WGS metagenome assembly VFSW01 (sample SAMN11554181, study PRJNA540505) | mine drainage metagenome | isolation source: sediment from site ElyBrook_90M | place: USA: Ely Copper Mine, Vershire, VT | collected 2017
GGGGCGACCGCGCGGAAACGAGCCAACCTCTCCCCGCCCCGAATCGACCCGGGGCCCCGGCTTGCGACGGGGTGCCCTCCCGTGAGCGGCGGTGCGAAGGGTGGCCCCGGTACCGTGAGGCCGTGCGGACGACGGGCCTCTACCCTGGGTCGGCCCACCCCTCGACCACCCGAGGGTTCGTGTCAGCGACTCTCAGGAAGAGGGCGAGCACGGGAGGCTATTCGGGCGGGCCGTGCCAGGGGTCCAGGGCCACCTGCTGAGGAACTATAATTGGCAGATGCACGGGGAATCGATCGCTGCTCGATGACCCTACGCTGCGCGGGCCTCCGACAACGACCGGCCTCCAAACCTCCAGAGAATCTCCTGGCGACTCTCGCCGTACCGTGCAGGGATCCCCCCCCTGGTCGGGTTACTCCATCTCCCGGCGCAAGCATTAGGGAATGGCCGCTTCTCTGCAGGGGGAGCACGTTCTACTGCAGATCGAGCCCCACGCCCCGCAGGTCTCCCGGTGGGGACTTTACCGGTAGAACGAGCTTACAAGCCCACTACTTTGGTCCAGCTCTCGTGGTTTCAGGCTTCCGTTCAACTTCGACCCGCCCGGACGGGCCCGGTCCGCGCGTGCCCCGCCGTCGGTCCCCCGGGACGCGGAGGCTCGCGACATCGCATCGCGGGCGGAGCTCTTCTAGGACCTCAAACCTCCCGATAGGGATCGGAAGGGGGGCACGCTCCTGAACCTCATCGCGGCAATCATCTTCGGGGCGACGATTGCCGCGGTGGTCGCTCGACAACTCCTGTTCCGGGGGCAGCCGGTTTGGGTGATATTCCTCGCCGGGGCGTTCGGGATGGTCGCAACCGAAGTTCTTCCGGCGGGCGAGGCCTACAGCGCTCTAACGGCAAATCTACCGGTCATTGTCTTCCTCTTCGCATTGTTCATCCTCGTCGCCGGGCTCGAACAGGCGGGAGCGCTCGAGCATATCGCCCGCTGGGTGGTGGGCCGTGCGCAAAGTCCGGCGGACCTGCCATTCGTCCTCTTCGTCACCCTGGGGGTCTTCTCGGCGTTCATCGTGAACGACGCCCTCGTTCTCGTGGGCGTGCCTCTGCTGTTAGGCGTGGCCCGCCGGCTACGGGTGTCGGCTCGTCCGCTCCTGCTCACGCTCGCGTTCTCGGTCACCGTCGGGAGTGTGTTGACTCCGCTGGGAAATCCGCAGAATCTCCTCGTTTCCTTGGGCAGCGGACTCGGCAGCCCGATTTCGACATTTTTCCGGTACCTGCTGCTCCCCACGGCGGTCAACCTCCTCGTGGGCGGACTCTATGTTCGACACGTGTTTGGGGTAGGCCTGTCCCGAGAGGCGGGGCAGCGCGAGCCGTTGCCCGGGATCGCGTTCTTCCCTCCGGCGACGTGGGGAACTCTCGTTTGGCGCTTCCCCTCTCTCGTGATCTTCCCGGTCACGGTGATCGCGATGATCGTCCTGGACGTCCTGTCGGCGATCGTCGGGGGGCCGAACGTCCCGCTCTACCTTGTCGCCCTCGGCGGCGCGGTCGTGGCGTTGATACTCTCCCCCGGGCGGACGGGGCTCTTCGCGAGAGTTGACTGGTCCATCCTGGTCCTATTCGCCTCCCTCTTTGTCGTCGTGGCGGGGGTGGTCAATGGTGGCGTGCTGGCCGCGATCGAGGCTTCCCTCCCGATTCCGGGTCCGAGTCACGCGACCGCGCTCCCCGCGATCATTCTGACGAGTCTTGTCGGGTCGCAGTTGGTCAGCAACGTTCCGTGGGTCGCCCTCCAGATACCGGTGTTGCATGCTCTCGGGTACGGTACAGCCACCCCATGGGCCTGGGTCGCTCTCGCCGCGAGCAGCACCCTCGCCGGAAACGTGACGCTCCTAGGCGCCGCCAGCAACCTGATCGTGGTCCAGCAGGCAGAACGAGCGGGGGTCCGAATCGACCTTCGCGAGTTCGCTCGCATCGGAATCCCCCTCGCCGCTATCACGGTCCTCGTGTTGTCGAGCTTCCTTTGGGTCGGTCTGTAAGGGACCCATGGGCCGGGTTCCCTCCGGCCCTTCGCCGACGTGGGCGGGGAGTTTAATGGAACGATCCGCCTTCTGGCACTCGGATCATGTCCGGCATCCCTCCCGGCTCCGTCGAGGCGGTCCTCTCCGTGCTCCGATCGAGCGAAGCGCCGCTGCGCCGACGCAAGATCCTCGTGGAACTGGAAGCCCAAGGTCACCGGATCTCGTTGGCCGGCCTGAACCGGATCCTCGAATACTGTTCCCGGAGCCAGTTGACCATCGACACTCCGGACGGGATCCGCCCGAAGCCTCCCCCGGGGTAACGCCGCCCTTCCCAGGCCGGACCGGCCCCGGCTCCAGCGCGCGGCAACAAGCCAGACTTCCAGACCCGGGGGCGCCGTCGGTCCGTTCTATCGGGAGAGCGTCCCGCCGGCATCCGCCGTCACGGCCACGGGCTCGGGACGGGATACTACGGCGGTCGGTGGGCTCTTCCTTCGGGTCCCGGCGAGCTCCTCCCCGTACACGTACCGGTCCCCCCTAACGGACGAGACCACGGCTCCGAGGGCGGTAACGACCCCCGCGAACAGGAACGCCTCGCCGAGCGCATGGGCGAATGCGGGGGCGATCGCGGAAGCAAAGAAGTGTGGCGCGAGCAGGGTCTGCACCACGCTGGTCGAGAGCGGCGTCCATCCCGGGACCAGAGCCGCTCCCTGCAGGAGAACCGACATCGGATTCTCCCCCAGGAACGCCCCAAAGAGTGCCCCCGTGGGGTTTCCCGCCACGATCGCGCCGAGAATCTGGGTGTCGGCGGGGCCCACCTGGGCCGCCCCGAGCGCCTGGTGGACGGAGGCACCCAGTCCGGAGGCGAGACCGATGATGACGATCGTGAAAAAGATGGCCAGCGAGACCTGCTGTCCCGTGTTCTGCAAGGTGGCGAGCATGCCCGAGGCCCCGCCACGATTCTCGGGGGGGACCGAGTTCATCACGGCTGCCGCGTTGGGCGCGGCAAACATGCCCATGCCGCACCCTTGGACGAAGAGGAGGAGACCCATCTCCCAGTAGGCGAAGTTCGTCGGGAGCAGCGCGAGTCCGAAGAACGTCGCCGACGCGATCGCCATCCCGGGCGTCGCGAGGAGTTTCGGGCCCCGGGTGTCCGAAAGATGGCCGCTCAGCGGCCCGGCGACGAGGAAGCCCGCGATCATCGGCATCATCAGCACGCCAGCCCAGAACGGGGTCTCCGCGAAGGAGTAGCCGTGGAGGGGAAGCCAGATCCCCTGAAACCAGAGGACAAGGAGGAGCATCATGCCGCCCCGGGACAACGACCCGAGGAACGCCGTAATGTTGCCCGCGGCAAAGGACCGAACGCGGAACAGCCCGAGTCGGAACATCGGGTCGGCGACGCGGGTCTCGACGTAGATGAAGGCGACGAGGAGCGCGAGGCCGGAGACCAACGCGGCCTCGACCCAAGGGCTCGACCACCACATGCTTGAGGAGCCGTAGGGGAGGAGGCCATAGGTCGTAGCCACGAGCACGAGCGTGAGGCCGATCGCGAACAGGCCATTTCCTAGGAAATCGATCCGTTGACCCGCGCGCCGGATCGAGGTCTCGTGGAGCTTCGCGTAGGCCCAGATCGTCCCGATGACGCCGACCGGAACGCTCACGAGGAAGATGAGCCGCCACGTGGGCAGCACGAGCGCCCCGAGGTGGAGCGTCGGGATGCTGGCGAGGATGCCGCCGACCACGAGGCCTACCAACGAGCCACCCATGAACGCGACCTGGATGATCCCGATCGCTTTGCCGCGCTCGTCCGCGGGGAACGCGTCGGTGATCAACGCCGCGGAGTTGGCGAACAGAAACGACGCGCCGAGGGCCTGGATCAGTCGGAACCCGACCAGGGCCCACGCGCCCGCGGCGCCGCTCCATGGATCGAGGAACAGGAAGATCGAGCCGGTGGAGAATATCGCGAACCCGATGTTGTACATCCGTGCCCGGCCGAACATGTCGGAGAGTCGACCGACCGTGACCAGGAGCGTGGCCGTTACCACGCCATACCCCAACAGGAGCCAGATCAGGATGGGAAAGCTCGACGGGAGGAACGGATTCACCCCGACGCCGCGGAGGACCACTGGCATCGCGATCAGGAGGATCGTACCGTCGAGCGAGGCGAGCAGCGCTCCCATCGTCGTGTTGGACAGCACCGTCCACTTGTACGCGACCACGGGCTCACTCCGTGGGAGGGGAAGCTGCCGTTCGACGCGCCAAAATCGCTCCGAGTTCGCGGGACAGCACCTCGAGCCCCACGACCCCGTCGGGGCTGAGCTCGGAGGCAACGTTATCGAGGAATCGGGTACATCGGGTTCCGGCGCGTCGTTGCAGGTCCCGGCCCTTGGCGGTCAGCGTCAGGACCGTGGCACGACGATCGTCCGGGCTGGGTGCTCTGCCGATCAAGCCACGGCCCTCTAGGCGGTCCAGCAGCTGGGTCATGCCGGCCGGGCTCACCGCTAGGAGCCGGCCGAGCGCCGTGGGGCTGGTCACGCCGTCGCCGACCCCCGTGAGGGCCCAGAAGTAGGTGACCGCCAGTTGGTCCTCCGCGAGCTGTTCCGCGACGAGCCGACGGAGTACCCGTAAGTTGACTGCCAGATTTTCGAAGGGAGTGCCCGACGCCATAGGATGGCGCCGCGCTGGCCGGACTGTGGCCCGTTCGGCCAAAAGGGGCGGAGGCACGACCGGCACAAGGTTCGTTACAATACATTACGGCGCTGTAGCAATCAATGCCACATTGTGCCTCCCCCTCCTTCTTGCGAAGGGGGAGATGGCCCTAACGCGCTCGCGGGCGTGCGGCGCTTCTTCCGGCCGGCTCACGGGTTTTATGTCCCGGAGTGCCGTTCCCGTTCAAGCCAGCGGCTGCACGACCGAACCTGGAGCGCCGCACCGTGCGGTCAGGGCAGAGAGTCGAACTTGAGTCAACGCGGGCTGTATGTGGTCATCGAGGGGATCGATGGCACCGGCAAGACCGAGCTCGCGTCGAGACTCGTGCCGGCGCTGCTGGCCCGAGGACATTCCATCTCGAGCTTCCGGGAGCCGACCGACACCTTCCTGCGTGATCAGTTCGCCCGGTTGCGGAGGGTCGATTCGTTGGCGGCTGCGCTGTGCCTTACGGTGGACCGAGAAATGCTCCGCCCCCAGATCGAGCGCGCTCTCGAGCACGGCGACCTGGTGATCCAGGACCGTTCGTTCTACTCGACGCTCGCCTATCAGTTTCCGGCGCTCAGCCCGGAATCTTGGCGGGAGCTCGAACGGATCGAACTGGAACTCGCGGTCGAACCCGACCTCGTCCTCTATCTTGACGCGCCCGTGGACGTTGCCGTGAAGCGCGTCGAGACGACCGGGCAGCTCGACCCGGACGAAGGTCCACCGTACCTAGAGCGGGTGCACCACAAGTTCGAACAGATGTTCCAGGCGCCCAAGTGGGTCCGCATCGACGCCCGAGGGACCCCGGAGCGCACTCTTCAGCACGCGATGAACGTCCTGATGGCCTCTGGTCTCTGACGGCGGATACGGGGTCATTGCCGGCCGCGGCGGACCGGTGGGTCGGCGGCCTCCACGCCCAAGTGCTTGAGAAGCCGAAGATGGTCCTCCGCGGTAACCCATTCGACCTCCAGGTACTGGCGAAGGAACGAATCGGGGACGCCGAGCCGGCGAGCTTCGGCCACCGAGAAGCGGTAGGCCTCTAGCTCCGTGGGGCTATCGACGTATCCTACCGACACGTCCCAGAGCTCCCGTCCCGCGTCCCGCTGGAGGATGTGCATGAATTCGTGGCAGATATCGAGGTAGAGGGTGATGGACGGACTCTCGGCAAGGTGTTTGCGCCCCACCACGATGCAGTTGCTCGGAGTCGTGAACGGATGCCAGCCCGCGAGGTCCGCCCACGGAGGCGTTTCGAGCGGTGCCACGTACATCCACGCCTCGTCCGGGACGACCTGAATCAGGGTCGTCTGGGCGAGCGTCTTCGCCCGGCCGGCGGCCGCCGGGGATCTCAGGCACGGCGGCGCCTCCTGGAAACCGGGGAACACGCGCGAGAGCGGGTAACTGCCCGGAGGGAGGTCCCGGGTGATCCCGAAAGGAGCGGGTGCGTCAGGGATCCTCGTCGGTGCCGTGCGGTGGACGGCCGCCGGGCGCTTCGCCGAGCCTCGGACCCGCGGTGAGGGGCGGGTGGCGGCGCGTCCCGACCCCGAGCGAGGGCGTATGACCCGGCGCTTAGCGACCATGGGCCGCGGTAAGACCCCTCGCTTATAGAGCCCGTGGGGAACCGAGCCTCCCCCACCCAGGAAAGGGCCGGTACCGCGGCTCGAAGGAGCCCGGCGGGGTGTTCCATCCCGATGCGACCGAATCCCGGGAAAGCTCTACGGAGTGTGTCTCACGTCCGATCCGAAAGTCGCCGTCGACTCCAGTGCGTAGCGGCCCGCGCGGGGAACTGCCGACTACCTTGGAGTGAATCCGTAGAGAGCCGTCGTTACCGAACGGCTGATGAGGTTCCCCGCGAGCCCTTCGGCACGTAGTCGAAGAACTTCTCCGTGGTGCCTTCGGAGGTCCAGTCGGCCCGGAGTCGGGTCTTCCGTTCGACCCGACGCAACTCGGTGAGGAGGGATCGGTTCAGCTCTCGGGCGCTTTCCCCTTCCATCTCCCCGCGAACGACGAGCTCCTTTGGGTCCCCGGTCAGCGTGACGGACGCCTCGGGAAGGAGCCGGCGGAGGACCGGTCGGATCGAGACGGGGTCCTCGGTGTTGACCTTGGCGCGGACGGTGAAGCGCGGCACGGATATCGTGACGCTTCCGAACGCCCCCAATTCGTAAGGCGCTTACGCTCACCTCCACCGTGCGTAGGGGGGCCCCCGACGGCGGGATCGCCTACGCGACCGCTCGGCGCGCCTCGAGGACTTGTCCGGAGCGGGGGCCGACCTCGAAGAACTCGACGACCTCGGGGGGAAGTCCGGCCGCGCGCGCGAAACGTCCCATCTCCGGGCGGTCGACCTTCACGTCCACGAATCCGGCCGACCTGGCGAGGGCCGCGAGCTCCTCGTCCTCGTACCAACGGACCCGGCTGGCCACCGGTTCGGGGGCGGCCGGCGTACCGCGGAGCTCCTTCGTCCCCGTGAACAACACGAGTCGACCACCGGGCTGGAGGACTCTCCGTATCTCGGCCAGCCCTTCGGCGGGGCGGTCCCAGAACCCGAAGGAGCCGGTGGTCACGGCGCAGGTGCAGAGTGCGTCGGGGAACGGGAGCCGATGGGCGTCGGCCTCTTTCACCTCCAGGCGCTTCTCCTCGATCGCCGCCCGGTTCTGCTCGTGCGCAAGTCGAACCATTTCCGGACTGTGATCGATGGCCCAGGCCCGGCAGCCGCTCGCGAGCGCGTCCCGCAGGAACGCACCACCTCCGCAGCCTACCTCGAGGAGCCGGTCGGCGGCCGTAAGATGGAGTCGCTCGAGGATCAATAGGAAATTCGGTCGGTGGTACATCGGGTCGGCGTAGTTCTCGCGCGCCTTCGGTCCCGTAGGTCGTCGCGCGACTCGGTCGGTCCACCAATCTCCAAACCCTTGGGGCGCCGTCGCCCGGAGGATCGGTGGGAGGAGGCCCGAAGCGAACCACCCGAGCCGTTCCCGCCCGTCCTGGACCGGAGTACCGGTGGGCCACTCTCCATACTCCACCCCGATGCGGGTCCCGCCGGGAACTGCCTCGAACCGATAGAGCACGCTGACGGAGGGTGACTCAGCGACCCCCTCGACCGGGCGCCACGCGAAGGCGATGCGTTGTCCCCGCTCCCAGGCGGTGACTCTCGCAAACTCTCGTTCGGCGCCAGACCCCGACACTTCCAATAGCCCGCCGGCGGGCCCGGGGGTCAACCGAAGGCCGATTCGCGGAAGGCTACTGCCCAGTTCCGAGACGAAGAGGTCGAACGATGGTTCGGGATCTAGGTCCGGGACAAACAGTTCAAGCCGCAGGCTGGGGGGTGGGGAGACCATGGCGCCAGCGAAACTGGGCCGCGGTTAAAAAGGGACGAGGAGGCCTCGGCGTCGGGTGGAACGAGGCAACGGCCGCGAACTCGGCGGAGCAACTCCTGTGGTCGCGGTCTATCCCTCCCTCTACGGAGAAACGTCACCCACCGGTGACCCCCTCACTCGTGGGTCCGGTCGCTCTCCCCATCGGGGTAGGGCTCAAAGTAGCCGGCCTCATGGGGCTCATTCCAGTCGATATAGACGCTCTTGAGCTGGAGATAGTCTTGGACGCCCCAGCGAGTACCTTCCCCACCGAGGCCGCTCTGTCGGAAGCCCGCGTGGTAGCCCTGGGGCGTCTCGGGACCCACCCGGTTCACGTACGTTTCCCCGAACCGGAGGTCCCGTATCGCCCGTTCCGCACGAGAGATGTCCCTCGTGAAGACGTAGCTCGAGAGCCCGTATCGGCTCTCGTTGGCCCGTCGGATGGCATCATCGAACGCGTCGAAGGTGAGTACGGGGAGCACCGGACCGAATATCTCCTCGCGGGCGATCGGGTTCTTTTCCTCTACCCCCGACAACACCGTCGGGAGGTAGAAGGCCCCCTTGGAGAGCAGGCCGCCGGTGGGAACCTTGCCCCCTACCACGATTCGAGCACCGCCCTCCACAGCCTCCGTGACGTCGCGTGCCACCTTCTCACGCGCCGGCAAGGCATACAGGGGCCCCATGTCGACGGCCTTCGAGAGGCCCGGCCCGACCCGGAGGGCCCCGACCAGGGCCTCGACCCGCCGTAGGAACCGTTCCTCGATCTCCTCGTGAACGTAGGCCCGCTCCACCGCGATGCACGCCTGACCTGCGTTCCAGTACCGGGCCCATACGGTCGCTCGGGCAGCCCAGTCGAGGTCCGCGTCGCGGTCGATGATCACGGGGGCCTTTCCGCCGAGCTCGAGTAGACACTTTACCACCCCGGGGGCGGCGAGTTTCAGTACCTCGACGCCGCTCTGTGTCGAACCCGTGAGCGTTACGGTAGAACAGTGTAGATCTCGGATGACCGCCGGACCGAAATCCACTCCCGGTCCCACCACGACGTTCAGAACCCCCGGCGGAAGGCCGGCCGCCCGAAGCACATCGGCAATGAGGAGCGAGGAGAGCGGCGTCGCGCTCGATGGCTTGAGCACCATCGTGTTCCCTCCAAGGAGCGCCGGAGCGATCTTCCGGGTCACCGTAGCGGCCGGAAAGTTCCAGGGCGTGAGTGCAACGATCACGCCGCGGGGCATCCAAACCAGTCGAAGGGTCTCCCCGGCCGGGAGGCCGGAAACCTCGTCTCCGGTCAGCGTCCGGGCGAACGTGGTGTAGTACTCGAAATTGTCGATCGCTCCCTCCACTTCGGCTCTCGATTCGTATAGGACCTTGCCCATTTCGCGCGTCATCAGGCGTGCCAGTTCCTCCTTTCGAGCTCGGAGGAGCTCCGCGGCCCGGGTGAGGATCTTGGCTCGGGCGTGTCTTCCCATGGCTTCCCAGGCCGGCTGAGCCCGATGGGCGGACTCCATCGCCCGATGGGAGTCCTCTTAGGTCGCTAGGACGGCCCGGCCTACCCGGCTACCGTCCGCCGGATCCTGAACATCGACGGTCTCGTAATCGTTCGGTACGACGAACTCGTTGTCGAGGAACAGGCCCACCGGCGCAGAGTCGGGCATGGGGTCCCGAGGCGATGCGGGCCTTTACAGCTAGTGCACGGACGAGCGAGCCGTCCGGAGACAGTTATCTTCGACCCGGCCACCACGCGGAATGGCTCCATGGCCGAGATGAACCCGATCGCACGATTTTTCGTCAATACCTTCACCGGTCGCGTCAACGCACGCCGATACCGCTGGCTGACGGCGAACGTCAAGCTCTCGCCCCGGGCGAGGTGTCTGGAGATCGGATGCGGAAACGGAGACCTCGCGACGAGGATCCTCGACGGGCTGGCCCCGGACCGGTACGTGGCGACGGACCTTGATCCTCACCAGATCGCCGTGGCCCGGCGACAGCTGGCCCGTCACTACCCACGCGGATTGCCGGGGGCGCTCGAGCTTCGGACCGCGGACATGCTCGAGCTTCCGTTTTCGGAGGAGTCCTTCGACGCGGTCTTCGCGTGCACCGTGCTCCACCACGCAAGCGCCGAGCACCGGGATTTTGGAAACGTTCCGCGGGCGTTGGCCGAAGTGGACCGAGTGCTTCGACCGGGCGGGAGCTTGGTGTACGAGGAGTTTCTACACAGGGACAAGATCCGCGCCTGGTTGCGCGAGCATGGGTACGTCCTTGCCGCGGTGGCACGCCACTGGGGCCGGGAGATCGTGGCGGCCGTCAAACCTCGCGGAACCCCCAACTCTGTCGCCGGAACCCCGGAGGCAGACGGCCGAACGCAGTCGACCGCGACCTAGCCCAGAACTCGGCGGAGTTCCGCGTCGAACGCCTCCGGCGCGGAGAGGTTGACCAGGTGATCCGCCCCCGGTACCTCGACGAGCCGGGCCCCGGGGATCCCCCGCGCAACCCGCCGCACGATGTAGGCCATAGTAGGTTCGTCCCTATCGCCGATCAGCACGGTGGTCGGAACTCGGATCGAATCCAGGCGCTGGGCAGCCGGCGGTTCCGGCCCGAAGCTATGGCGTTCGGTTCGATCGGTGAAGAACTCCCGGGCGCTATCTCGGATCATCTTCCGAACAAACTCCCGAGTGGCGCCCTTCGTGGCGGAGCACCAGTACTCGAGGAGTCCCTCGACGGCCTCTTCATGCCGGCCCGCGAACCAGGCGGCGGGTAACTGCGCCGACCGGACCGAGTCTTGGTCGAACACCGCTTGGCCCTCCGGATCCATCGCCGGGGTCCAGCCGGCGAGCCCGGGCGCGACGAGGAGAAGGGCGCGGACCGTTTCCGGGTGCTCCACGGCGAAGTCGATCGCGATGCGCCCTCCGGCGGAGCATCCCACCAGAGTTACTGGCCCCGTGCGCAGATGCTGCAGGACCGCGAGAAGGTCCGCCGAGTACGAGAACGGGCCGGAGGCGGCGGACGAGCGACCGAGCCCCCGGAGATCGTATCGGACGACTTGGTGCGTCTTCGAATAAGTGTCCGCCTCCCGGGCCCACATCCTACGGTCTACGATGGAGGCGTGGACGCAGACGACGGGAGGCCCCTGACCCGCCCGCTCGTAGAAGAGTTGTCCACCGGGGACCTCTAGGAAACCGGAATCGGTCTGCATAGGGGATCCGGGTTCAGGGGTGCAGGTCTCTTACCCATTTCAGTGGCCCCGCGCGGGGACTACCCGAATTTCCTCCGCGGAGACGGCCCTACTCGACCCCCTGCTCGTCGGTGGGTTGGGAAACAAAGATCCGCGATACCAGGTCGTCGAGGACGAGGCCCTCGAGGGTAACCGGGGGAGAACCTTCCCCTCCGTCGCGATAGAGGTACCAACCGATCCTGAAGACAGTGAAGCTAGCCGAGTCCTCTCCGTTGTATCCGGGGTCACCGACCGGGGCTCTCATCTACGGGTGGAGGTTTGCCGAGGCGGACCCTCCATGGTCAGGCGCATCCGCCGAAGGACCCCGCGGGCGGGGCGCGTTGCAGTCCGCTCCGTGAGTTCCCCACCGGAGATCGAAGCGGTACGGGCATTGCTTCTGGAATACCGTACCTGGCAGGCGGTCCACCGCGAGGTAACCGCGTTTCCGGACTCGATACTCGAGACGGGACTCCGGTACATGGACGAGGAGATCACCTCGCTGCCGGGGGTCTACCGTCCGCCGGGAGGTGCTCTTTTCCTCGCCACGGTCGGACGCGAAGCCGCCGGATGCACGGGGGTTCGACGGATCCAGCCGCACGTGTGCGAGCTCAAGCGGCTCTACGTCCGACCGGACTACCGGGGCTGGGGAATCGGCCGACGGCTGACCCGTGCTGCGCTGAACGGTGCGCGTACCCTCGGCTATCGGAGCCTTGTCCTCGATACCCTTCCCACGATGGGCTCGGCGATCCAGCTCTACCGTGCGATGGGCTTCCAACCGATCCCCGAGTACTGGCCGAATCCCGTGGACGGGGCCCTCTTTTTCGAGTACCGCTTGTCGGCGAACGCTCCGGTGCCGCTGTCTCGGGTCGCGAGGCACTGACCGCCCGAGCGGTCTCAACCTGGCGGCGGCACGTCCCGGGGCTCCCGGGCCCTCGGAAGGGTGGGAGTCGACGGAGAGGGAGGCTGGGGA
>VFSW01011854.1_pt1 | contig 12218 bp, 9 predicted proteins | sample 5358111 | NCBI WGS metagenome assembly VFSW01 (sample SAMN11554181, study PRJNA540505) | mine drainage metagenome | isolation source: sediment from site ElyBrook_90M | place: USA: Ely Copper Mine, Vershire, VT | collected 2017
CGTCCTCGGCCAGCTTGGCGGCGGCGGGCGTGGTCCCTGTTTCGCCGTCTTGAAAACCAACGTCTGCACGGCCAACCGCTATTCCGGGTGCATCCTGCCGCTCACCGGCGAGATCAGCGTGCGGGCCTGGAACCATGACGGCCTCCAGGTGGACGCTCCACCCTAACTCGACGCCGGCAACGTTGCCTCGCAGCTTCACGGCAAACTGGGCACGCGCGGCCAATTGCAGTCGCTCAATCTCCCCATCACCAAATTGCCCAATCCCCCGAAGACCGACGACATTGATGGCGCCGTGTTTGGCATCGGTGCTTTGGGCGGTGGCCACCGTCTCCAACATGTCCAGCACCTCGACGACGTGAAAAGCGTTCAGCGGTTGTTTCAAGAAATCAATGCGCTGGCCGAGGCCATCGAGAAAATGACGGCCTATCGGGAATCCCCCTTCTTCCATCCCGTGGGCGATGTGTGCAATTGCGACTTTGTCAGCTAATGCCGCGAAGGACAGCGCAGGAGAAGGAATGGCAGGAACTCGAAAGCAAGGAGTCTCCTTCAGGAGGGAGTTTTTCGTGGCCGAAGCCGATGTAGCCGTGCAGTCCCTGAGAGTGGGAGGTGATGAGGCCGGCCGGGTCGGCCCCAGTGGCGGTCGTGACTCCGATTGTTGTTGCGACAAGCAACCGGCAGACCCTCTTGGTTGTTATGCGTTTCATCATCGTGCTTTTTCTTGAGCGTTCCAGTCTGTCCGTGACTTGCTAGCGACTGCGCGGTGGGGTCGCCGAGCCGGCCCCATGCCTGCCGGGTCGCGATAGGCACGTAGCCGACTTCCTTGCCCTTGGGCGGGGTGTCCAGCAGCGCAGGGTCAAGATCAACCAGTGTTCCCACCGTGGGCGAGACCGCTATTACTTCATACTGGGAAAATACGAAGTGCCGGCGTGGCTTCGACGAAATCCATCGCCTCCACATTACCTTGGTCGGCGGCAAGGTGCGCCCAGCGTAGCGCTTCGGCGTAGTCCTTCTTGATACCCTTGCCGTCGCGGCAGCGGTATGCCAGGGAGAGCTGGGCAGCGGTGTCGCCTTGCGACGCTTTGGCGATCAAATCTCCCGACGGAGGCGTGCCGTCTGCATACACCAGACGAGCGGCGGTGAGCGACAGGGCGGCGAAAAGCGTCAGTTTGCGTCTCATGGTTATTTGCTTCTTGAGACCGTCCACTTGAACTCAGCAAAGATGACCTTGGTGATGTCGGAGCCGCGCAGCGGCTTGATCTGCACTTCGGTGACCTCGGTCCAGTCCGGGAGCGAATGCTTGTTATCGGGATCGGTTACCTGCTGTCGTGGCGGGTCTGGCTTCATTGAACTCGGTCTTCCGGCACGGAACGCACTGTGACGCGGCTAAACAGCTTGGAATCGGCAATGGGACGGTAGCGTGTGTCTTTGCCATTCGTCCAGATCGGCGTGGTGCTGCCGTCGGCATGGCGAATCCGGAGGTTGTCGAGATAGACCTTGTAGGTGCCCGGCTTGCCGCCACGAAAGACCAGGCCGTGACGCGGCAGAATTCCAGGCGCGTAGCTCGAAAGGCCGATGACGCGATGTTCCCAAACGGCGGGGCCGCCTCTAATTTCCGGGCCGGAGGCTTGCTCGCGACCGAATTGGTCCACCCCCTCGCCGCGCTTGAAGTCAAGTGTGATGCTCTTGTTGTCGTTGCCCTTGAACGGGGAGTAATAGAAGCCGCGCGGCAGGCTGTCCTTGCCGGTGGCGATGTCAAACTCGATGTAGTCAGTGGCCTCGCAATGGCCGGCAAAGCTGGCGAAGGGAACGACGAGCCGGTCTTTCGGCTTGGCTTGATCGGTCACGGTGGCGGTGACTTCGAGCACGTCGCCTTCGGGTGCGGGCTTCGCGTCGAGTTTGACAGGAACGGGTTGATGCGAGAGCGCGGCCCCGAGCGATTCGACCCAAGCGTTCATCTGCGCGGTGAGTGACTTCACCACGTCGGGATGCGCGTCGGCGACGCTCTTGGTTTCTCCGATGTCGGCGCGGATTTCGTACAGCTCAACGTGGTCGAAGAAGCGGTGCATTCGCCAGTCAGCGGTGCGAATCGCATCTTCCGCATGCCACGACCAGTAGTAACTCGCGACCGGGCTGGGGCCGTTATCACGCAGGGCAGGCCAGAGGTTCTTGCCGTCGAGCGGGCGCGTCGCCGGCATTTCCAGCCCGGCCATCGCAACTAACGTCGGAAACATATCGAGCGCACCGCACAGGCCATCCCACTTGCGACTGACCAGGTTGCCGGCCGGCCAGTAGATCACGGTCGGCATGCGCGTGCCCCCCTCGAAGAGGGTGTGCTTGCCGCCGCGGAATGGAAGATTGCTGCCGTCCTTCGTCGCGCCGTTGTCGCTCGTGAAGACGACGATGGTGTTGTCGCGCAGGCCGAGCTTTTCGAGTTCGGCCAGGATGGTCGCGACGTTCTTGTCCATCGCCTGCACCATGGCGGCATAGACGCGCTTGGTTTCGTCCGTCACCTTCGCGTCCACGCCCTCCAAGTCCGAGTCTTTCGCCTGCAGCGGCGCGTGGACGATATGAAATGGCACGTAGCAGAAGAACGGGCGATCCTTGTTCGCGCGAAGGAATTCCAGGACGTGCCCCGTGATTAGGTCCTCGGTATAGCCAACGTCTTGCGGCCGGTATTCCAAGTTGTGCCACCAACTCACCGGGCCGCGTCCCTGAACGGTGCGCCGCGTGAAGTAATCCGCGCCGCCGCCGTAATAGACCCAGGCCTCGTCGAAGCCGTGGGCGTTGACGCCGAGACCGCCTTTGAATTGCTTGTTCGGCATGGTCTTCCAAGCCTCCGCGAAGGCACTACGATATTCGGGCGTGTCGGGGTCTTCGCCGTTGTGCCATTTGCCGAAGATGCCGGTGCGGTAACCGTTGGCCTTGAAAGCTTCCGCAATCGTCGTTTCCTCTTTGGCCAGCTCGCCGCCCACTTCCGGCCCGGTGCCCACGCGAAACGGATGCCGCCCCGTCATCAACATCGCGCGCGTTGGCGAACACACGCACCAGGCCATGAAGTTGTCGAGTCGGACGCCTTCACGGAACAGCCGATCAATGCGTGGCGTCGGAATGCTGCCGCCATTCACGCTGAGATCACCCCAACCGAGATCGTCGGCGAGCAGGTAAACGAGATTCGGTTTACCAGCTCGGGCTGCCAGCGGCGCCAGCAGCAGGAAGGTGAAGAGGGTGCGGGTGAGTTTCACGGAGAACAACACATTCGTCGGTCGTTGGGGTTCAACGTTTCGTTTCCAATTCCTGCCGTGTGGCGATGGGAACGTAGCCCGCTTCCATGCTGCGCGGCGGCGTGAGAATCAAAGCCGGGTCCAGACTCGCGAGGGTGCCGACATCGGGCGGGGCGAGGTAATCGCGATCCTTCGGCCAGGCACGATGTATCATCTCCACGCGTTTCTGGAGCTGCTCGCGCTCGTCTTTCGTGAGACCGGCATTGAGCAGCGCCGGCTGATCGGCAAAGCGGTACCAGTAATACGTTACCACGCTGCCGTCGCCGAGCCGCGCCTGAAACGGACCGGCGGCAGGCCCTGGCTTATTCCAGCAACTGTCCGGTTCCTCGGGCGTCGTGTAGGGCTCCGGCGTCCCCTCCGCCGGTCGCGTCCACTGGATCTGCCGGAGGCCCGTCTCCGCCGGGACCTCCTCGGCGGCTACCGGCACCCACTTCGCCCGCTTCTCGTCGCGACCGTTCTCGAGGTGGAAATACTCCGGGAGAGTGACGCGGCCGTCCTGCTTCTGCGTCAGGGTGTCCTTCCACTCAACGCCGAAGGTGTGCGGGCCGATGGCCGTGGGCGTGCCGAAAGCATCCCAGGCAATGGGCACCTTCTTCTCCGGCCCGTCGGCCTCATTCCACCAAATCTGCCAGGTGGCATACCCCTTCTCGCCGAAGACACGCTGGTAGGCTCCCCGGGGATCGATGGCCCCTTTGCTCGGACTCCCGCCGGCGAACCAGGCGGCCACCGCGTCGTAGAGCGCGCTCCGGTCGTAGGCGGTATCCTGATGCACGAGCACCGAGGTGCCGATCTCGTCCCGTGGGAACGAGATCGGAGCGATGCGCGCGTACCAATCCCCCCGATCGTCGGCGGCCAAACGGCAGGGGGTGTATTGCGTCTCCATTTGCACGGCCCGGTTCGGATCCACTGGTCGGCTGTCGAGAAGCTGGCCCGCCAGGCGCGGCTCCCGCACGGTGGCGTGCGACCAGAAGTAGGGCGTGAAGAACGCGACGGGTCCCTTGAAGTTTTTCGTGCTCAGGAACAACGTCCAGCAGTTGGCGCCGGTGGGTATCTTCCGGCCGTCGGTGGTCGGCTTCGGCTCGCAGAGCGGCAGGTTGAGGTAGCCGTATCCGAAGAGGCCGCCGCACTCGCCTTGCTTCACGTTCAGGCCGTCCAGGGGGAACAGGAGCCAGGGGCTGAGCTGCGCCACCCCGTATAGTCCGCGCGGCTTCTGCCAGGTGCCCGCGCCGTGCGCCGGTCCATTGGCGATCTCGGAGAAGTTCGGCCCCACACCTCCCATGATGAACTTCGGCGTGGTCGTGGGAAAGCGCGTGTCGGTCCACCACCCGAGCCCGCCCTCGACGTCCGAGTACATCTTCATGGGGGCGGCGCCATCGTACTGCGCAAACATCCACGTGCCCGGCAGCCCGCTTTGCAGGCGGTGGCCCGGATAGTAGCTCAGCAGCGGCCACGCGGCCACGTACATCGAGTAGCCGGCGTTGTACTGGCGATCAACCCGCCCGGCGTGCGGAATGATCATATAACCGCCGACGTGCTCGTTTCGATGCGTCGGGCCGACGACCTGCGTCGGCGTTGCGTCACTCGCCGCGCACAGCCAGGCGGTGATTCCGATCATCAAGCAGCTAACACCAACAATCTTCACACGGCTTGCATTGGTAGGTTTCATTGTTGCTCCTCTCACCGGGTCTTCTGGAGATTGATCATCGCCTCCGCAAAGGCCTTGCCGATCGGCGCCATGATCTTGGCAGCACCGAGATAATGGTAGCTTCCGTTGGAGATGCCCTTCAGGCGCTTCAACTCCTCCGGCGTGAAGCTCTCCGGCAGGGCCTTCTTGCGGGCCTCGTCCTTTGCCGCCCGGCTCAGGGTCGGATTCTCCTTGAACGCTTGATCCATCTTCGCGTTAAACTTCTCCATCCGCTGTTGCAGCGCCCCCAATTCGTCGTCCCAGAAGGGCGCGGTCGGCACTGCTACCACGTTGCCCTGGAACTCGGGCAGCAAGGTCGGCGCAATCTGGGCCTGGCGGAGGGCCTGAATATTCGGCCCTGCCTTCACGCCATCAACGCCGATGACACCGATCACGAAGGGCAGCTTCGGCGCCGACAGATCCTTGCGCACATCGCGAATGAACGTCGCCAGCAGTTGCCCGTACTCGTCATAGTCATGGCGGGGATACCTCCAGGTATTGACAAGATCGTTCCATCCTTGGAACCAGACGAAACCGGCCAGCTCGTAGCCCTGCTGCGGATCGTAGTCCGGCACCACTCGCTTGATGTCCGCCAGCACCTTCTTCACATGGGCGATCATGTGACGGTAGAACACGCCGCTGTCCTTGGTCTTCTCCGCCTGGTCCTTTCCCGCATCAACCCCCCGTTCTTTGAGCCGGGCCAACTCGAAGTCGCTCAGCACATACGGCCCGGCACTGGGCGGCCGGAAATCGAGGCAGAGACTCCGGCCGCCCCACGAGGTCTTGATGAGGAGGATGGGCTCGCCCAGTGCCTTCTCCATGTAGATCCCGAAAGTAAATTCCGGGCCGATTTCCGAGGGCGAAGCCCCGAAGCCTGCCGTAAGCTTGCCGGTCTGCTCGATAACATCAGACCAGCCGTCGCCGGCGCAGCCCACGGACGAGATCCAGACTTTGTCGCAGACGCGCGGTTTGCCGTCGGCATCGAGCATCTTCTTGAGGATGGGCGCCGTCTTCGGATCATCGGCCATCGAATCCAGCGTCGAGACATTCGCATGGCCCTGCATGTTCGACTGCCCGGCCAGGATGAATACCTTCAGTGGCTTGGCGGCCGCCGGACTGGCGACCCCCACCATTACCACCATTAGGCCGAGCGCCGCTGCGATCATGATGCGTTTCATACTCTGCCCTTTGCTTCTCAGAGCCGTTCCTGTCAGTTTGTCTTCCGGCCTAAACAATCTCCTCCCTCACCGCGTCCCAACGCACCATGCGCCGTTCCTGCTGGGCCTTCAGCGACATGAGGAAGGTTGCCGTCTCAATGAAAGCTTCATCCGTCGAGCATTTAGGCATGCCTCGGCTGCGAATGCAGTTCAGCCAGTCCACGATATGGTTCGGCTGTGTTGGCGTTTTGCCCCGCGCGTAACCTTTGGGCAAATCGGCCTTCTGGTTCCAATCGGCGGGGATGATTTCGAACTTGGTCACGTTGTGGGCGATGTCGTCGAAGCGCAGTGTGGCGTCGCGTCCGCAGAGGGTCACCGGCAGACTGTCGGTGGCGTTCATGCTGCCCTCGAAGGTCACGGTGCGACCCAGCTTCTCGAACTGGTAACTGGCCACCCAGGTGTCGGGCACCTCGCGGTCGTCGCGGAGCAGCGCGATCTGGCCGGAGCAAACGCAGCTATCCGGGATGCCGTGGCCGAGGAGGTATTGGACGAAATCCATCTCGTGCGACAGCAGGTCGCCGGCGTAACCGGTGCCGTAGGCGTAGTAACAGCGCCAGTGCCAGAAGTGGCGCTCGTTCCAGGGGATTTTCGGCGCCGAACCCAGCCAGCGGTCCCAGTCCAGTTCCTTCAGGACCTGCGCCGGATCGGGCCGGTTCCATTGATCGTAGTAGCCATACCAGCGCCAGTTCGGATGCTCCGGCTCCAGCGACTTGAAGCGCCCGGTGCGCACGAGGGTGATGGGACCGAGAATGCCGCGAGCGATCAGTTCCTTCGCTTGCAACGCGCAGGTGGCTTGGCGCGCCTGATGGCCCAGTTGGAAGACCACCTTGCTGGCTTTCAGCGCGTCGCGCATCCGTTTCGCTTCAGCCAGCGTGCGGGCAAACCCCTTCTCGCAATAGATGTCTTTGCCCGCTTTCACCGCGTCCAACACCATCTGGCAGTGCCAGTGGTCCGGCGTGGCGATGACCACCGCGTCCACGCTCGGATCGGCCAGCAAGTCGCGGTAATCCTCATAGGCTTTCACCTGAGGATTGAGGCTGCGCTCGACGCCTTTCTGGCGGTGCGGCCCGTAAACGTCGCTCACGGCCACCACCTTCACGCCGGGTGCGGCTGCGACGATGTTGATCAGATCCCCGCCGCGCGTACCCAGACCGATGCAGCCGACGCCGACGGTCTGGCTGGGCACGGGTGCGGACAGGATTGAGGGGGCAGTGATGGAAGCGGCGGCCAGAACCGTGGTGGTCCGCCCGGCAGTGTAGAGGAACTGACGTCGGTTGATGCAGACAGGATTGCGCGTGGGAACAGGTCTGTTGAGATTCTTCATGGTGTCATGCTTGGAGTTTCGTGGATTGTCGTTTGGTATTCGGGTTCGTTAGGGAGGGGTTCGGTGGACGGGTGCATTGGTTCGAAAGGGCATGGATCATCGACGGGCTAAGTCATGGTGCGGATGGCCGCCGGCAGGCGCAACCTCCGTACGCGGCGGCTTTGCTGGCCGCCAAGCGTTGCTCAATAGCCTTTGATGTCGGCGTGATCGAGAGCCCGCCCAGCGCCGTGCAGCGCAACTCGCGCGGCATCTGCCCGGCAACCCTTTTGGCCGCCTCAATCACTTCGTCCAACGGGATGACCGGGTCGAACTCTGCCAAGGCCATGTTCGCGCAGGCAACGGCGTTGCTGGCGGCCATCACGTTCTTGCCCAGACAGGGGACTTCGACCCGGTTGGCCACCGGATCGCAGATCAAACCCAACATGCTCTGCAAGGCCATCGAAGCCGCTGCCACGGATTGCGCGAGCGTGCCTCCCGCCATGCCCACCAACGCCGCCGCCGCCATGCAGGCCGCGGAACCGCCTTCCGCCTGGCATCCGCCCACCTCGGCGGCGAAACTCCAGTGCGTGGCGATGAACAAGCCGATGACGCCGCTGGCCAACATCGCCTTCGCCATCTCTTCTTCCCTCAGGCTCCTCTCTTCGGCCATCGCGATCACCGCCCCCGGAAGCGCCGCACATGCGCCCGCCGTCGGCGCGGCCACGATCACGCCCATCGCACTCTTCACTTCCATGAGAGCGGAGACGTAGAGAATGATGCGATTAAGCGCGCCGCTGTCGAGCAACCGGCCCGCTTTCAGCATCTCGTTGAACTTGCCGCTCTGATGGCCCAGCACGCGGTCGTCATAGCTCGTGCCGGCGAGGCCCCGGGCGATGGACCGGCGCAGCAGGCGAACGATCTTCACCATGCGCGCCAGCACCTCGACTTGGGAGAGGTTGCCGCGCGCCATCTCATATTCCACCGCCAGCCTCCAGAGCGGCGTGTTGCGGCCCGCGTCATGACGCAGCATTTCGGCGCAAGTGCGGAACGGCACGCGGGTGTCTTTGCGCGAAAGCACCGGCAGCACCGGTGACAGCCGTTTGACCGCGGAAATGTCGAATGCCCCGTTCAGGGCGGCGATGGTCTGCTCGCTGACGAACCGGGGCGCCTTCACCTCCACCATCATTGCGTCTCCGGCTTCATGCACCAGCACGGCGTCGGCGGACACCAGCGTTGCCAGGGTTTGCGCCAGCCTCCGGCCCTCACGGCGCACCCACAGCAGGGTTTCAAAACAATCGCCGAACATGGACACCTTGAATCCATCCACCGCGATGAGTTCGATCATCCCGCCGCCCGTCGAGATGGCGACGAGCGAGTGTTGACCGCGCCGATTGCGCAACGTGAGCCGGTAAGTGCTCGGATGCAGATCGCCCGCATCCACCGTCTCGATACGGAGGCGCACCCCGGTGTCCCGCAAGGTCCGCATCGAGTCGGGCAGTCGCTCGTCGTCGGCTTCCCAGCCCATCAGCCCGCCGGCCAATCCCATGTCCGAGCCTTGGCTGTCGTGCGTCGTAGGCAGCGAGCCGTTGCGGTCGAACTCGATCAGCACGTCATCGCAGGCGCCCTCCATCAGATCGCGCGCCAGCCGCCCGATCCGCAGCGCGGCGGCGCAATGCGAACTCGACGGCCCGCGCATCACCGGGCCAATGACGTCATTGAATATGCTCGCGAGCATGTCGTGTGTTCTTCAAAGGTCGCAAACGGTCAACGGCAAGAGCGGTGACCGGGGCAATCCGCAAGCTTGCTTCAGTCTAGTCTTGCTCACCGGCCCGTCTTGGCTGATTTTGACGCCATAATTTGAAAGTCGGCACAGGACGAGCCGTGGATGTCATGCTGAAGGCTGGCGACCTGTCGGTGGCGGCCGGCGTCTTGGCGGAGCTTTTTGACCACGCTCCCGATGTGGCCTTCTTCGTGAAGGATGGCGCGGGACGGTATGTGGCGGTGAACACCTCCCTGATTAGGCGGCACGGTTACCGCCATAAGTCACAGGTGCTGGGCCGGCGTCCCTGCGACATTTGCCCGGGCGATTTTGGTCGTCTTCCTGCCGAGCAAGACGCTCAGGTTTTGCGCACCGGAAAACCGCTCATCGACCATCTCGAACAGCAATGGTATCTGCCGCGGCAGCCCGTGTGGTGTCTGACGACCAAGCTGCCGCTCCGTGATGCGACCGGAAAGGTCATTGGGCTGATCGGCAGCTCACGCGACGTGCGAGCGCCGGTGGATCCTCGCAACATTCCGGTGGAATTGGCGGCCGCACTGGAGCGTTTTGAGAACAATCTGGCCGAGCCGGCCCCCCCCACCCTCCTGGCGCAGCGGGCCCGACTCGCGCCGGCCAAGTTCGCCCGGCTCATCCGGCGTTTCTTCGATCTGACCCCCAGCCAGTTCGTCACGCAGACCCGCCTCGCTGCTGCCGCCCGGTTCCTTCGCGAAACCGACGAGAGCATCTGCGAAATTGCCCATGAATGCGGCTTCTACGACCACAGCGCTTTCAGCCGGGCGTTTCACTCGGCCATGGGGGTAACCCCCAGCGCCTACCGAGAGGCCACACGCAAGGCTCCCCCACTCGGGGAATGAACCTTCGACCGTGTCGCGCGTCGGGCTGAAACGGCTCGTGGGCACCCCGCCCATCACGTCGTCGTTCACGATTTGCCATGAGTCGGCGCTCGTGGCAGCGGAGAAGTCGAAGAGGGTAATGTCGGTGGCAGCGTCGGCATTCATGGTGAGAGCAAAGCAAACCCAAGCAAGCCTAGCGATGATCCAATTCGGTCTGAAGCAGTTGCCGAACATATCTTGTGCGATCCTCAGGAGTTCAAACGCCACAGCGTGAAGTTCAACACCGCAGCGAAACCCACCCAAGCGAGATAGGGCACGAGTAACCCGGCGGCGGTGCGGCTCACGGGACGAAACACGGCCAGGGTCGTCGCAATCGCCAGCCAAAGCAGGACAATTTCAGCAAAGGCCAGACCCGGCCGATGCAATCCAAAGAAAAGCGGCGTCCAAACGGCGTTGAGCGTCAGTTGTGCGAGGAACAGCAGCAGAGGCCGACGTTGTACCGTACAACAGCCGCGCCGCCAGACAAGCCACACAGCCACAGCCATCACTGTGTAGAGCGCCGTCCAGACCGGACCAAATAGCCAGGCAGGCGGATTCCAACTCGGCTTCTTCAGCGACGCATACCATTCGCCCGGCAGGAACAAGGCTCCCATCGAGGCGGCGGCAAACGTCAGCACCAGCCATCCAGCCAGCGCGAGGGCAGATCGCCCAGTGCCGGGTTGAAGGGTCTTTTCGTTGGCTTCGGACATGGGCCCGACTTTACCTCAGTTCGAACGCGAGGCGAAAAGGAAACTGGCATCATCCTTTGCCTCACGCGTGCCCTGTAAATTCAATCCAGTTCGAGCCGTGCAGGTATTTCCATGTCTTCCCCTCCGCGACTTCGGAGGCGAACAGGTGAATCCAACCGTTGTCCACCAGTTCCGCCACGGCTGCGTGCTTGTCGAGGATGGCCTGCACCTCGTCCCGCGACGCTTCGAGCACGACGCTCAACCGCAATGGCTCGTGCCGCCACCGGTTGCCGTCGTGCAGCGACTGCAGTGGCAGGCCCGCCTGCAAATCGCCACCGTTGCCCTGCCAGACGCCGAACGTGCCGACCACGTTGTGCGTCACCTTGTTTCCGCTGCCAAACAGCCGGTTGTTCACCATCGAACTGTAGTATTGCAGGTTGATCCAGCTCCCCACCACCATCGGTGCGGTCATGATCAGTTCCAGCACCGCGCCCTCCGCGTCTTTGCTGGCAGCGTAACTGTGGAGGAATGTCCGGCCGCCGAGGTTGCAGCCCTTGGTCCGCTCGCGCGGGGCGGCGATGAACGCCGCGTTGCCCGCCAACCCCCATTCCGGCCGCACCTGCGCCCAATCCCGGCTCCGGGCGAGCACCGCCGCGGCGAGCTGCGTCTCCGAAAGTCCGCCGAGTGCCAGCGACACGGCTCGCTCGCGCGGGGCGGTCCGGGTCGCGCCGGATAACCACCCTGCTACTCGGGCGAGCGCGTTTGCCTGATCCGCCGGGAGCTGCGGCGTGTCATACAGCAGGACCTCGTCGGTGGTGGTGTTGTGCAGTCCGGCCACGAACACCGTGTCGGCGGGAATCTCAATGCCTTGTTGCTGCAGCGCGGCCCGCACGGCCGGCTGGTTCAAAATCGCCGCGGCAACCCGCGCGTTCGCGTCGCCCGCGTGGCCGCCGCACGCGCCACAATCGAGGGCCGAGCCGTAGGGATTGTTGTTCGTGGCGCTGCCGTGGCCGCACAGCAGCACGATCCGCGCGAAGTTCGCGGTCAATCCCATGTTGCGCAACGCGCCCGCGGCGAGTGCAACTTGATCCGCCAGGAGAATGCCGGTTTCGCCGTCGTGCCCGTGGTGGTCGGCGCAGCAGACTTCGCGCTCGATGCGCGGACCGGATTGGCCGGGTTCGTCCGGCGCGGCGTAGCCCGTCGCGGGTTCGCCCAGGCCCAGGGCGTCTTTGGCCAGCTTCACGCCAAACCAAAGACCGGCCGCTTCCACGAAGGAGAAACAGGAAATCGCCGAGGTTTTGAACGCGTTCCAGGCCCCGGCCACCGTGCGCTTCAGTTCCAGCCGCCGGAGCAGCGCGGCCTCGCCGCCCGCCTGCGCGACGTGCCTTCCCT
>VFSW01011855.1_pt1 | contig 12217 bp, 10 predicted proteins | sample 5358111 | NCBI WGS metagenome assembly VFSW01 (sample SAMN11554181, study PRJNA540505) | mine drainage metagenome | isolation source: sediment from site ElyBrook_90M | place: USA: Ely Copper Mine, Vershire, VT | collected 2017
GAGGTACGCCACGGTGACCTCCTTCTGCTCGACGCGGGTGTGGAGCACACAGAGCTCTACACGGCTGACGTAACCCGAACTCTTCCGGTATCTGGAACCTTCAGTCCGACCCAGCGCCGGGTCTACGAACTCGTCCTCGCGGCTCAAGAGGCGGCGATGTCCGCGGTGCGTCCGGGCGTGGACTTCCTCGACCCGCACCGGGCCGCCATGGCCGTACTCGCGGCGGGGCTGGTGGAGATGGGAGTTCTCGAAGGACCGGTGGAGGATATTCTCCGACCCGACCGTCAGTTGCATCGTCGCTACACCCTCCACGGGGTGAGCCACATGCTCGGTCTCGACGTCCACGACTGTGCCCAAGCGCGTAATGAGCACTACCACGGACCCCTCAAAGAGGGCTACGTCTTGACCGTCGAACCCGGTCTCTACTTCCAGCCCCACGACCTGACGGTGCCCGAAGAGTTTCGGGGTATCGGAGTGCGTATCGAGGACGACATTCTCGTCACCGCTACCGGTTACCTCAACCTCTCCGAGGGGCTCCCGCGTCGGCCCGACGAGATCGAGGCGTGGATGGCCGGACTCTGGTCGGGCCCGTCAGGCTCCCTCAACTGGGGGTAGGGCCCCGTCGTCGATCTCCTCTCTCGAAATTCCGAGGAAGTAGAGCACGGCGTCCAGGTACGGAACGGACAGGGCAGTGTCGGCGTGGGCTCGTACTACCGGCTTCGCGTTAAAGGCGATACCGAGACCCGCGACCGAGATCATGTCGATGTCGTTCGCCCCGTCACCCACCGCGACGGTCTGAGCGAGGGGTACTCCGACCTCGGCGGCGAACGCCTCGAGGGCCCGGGCCTTACCAGCCCGGTCGACGATGTCGCCGAGTACCCGACCGGTGAGTCGACCGTCTTCGACTTCGAGGCGATTCGCTCGCCACAGTGCCACCCCCAACTCCTCGAGGAGGGGGGCGAGGACCTCCTCGAAACCCCCCGACACCACCGCGGGCACGTACCCGAGGCGTAACAGCGTTCGCACGAGAGTTCTCGCCCCCGGAGAGAGGCGCAGGCGCTCACGCACATCATCGAGGACGGACTCCGGAAGTCCCTCGAGAAGTGCGACGCGGGCTCGCAACGACGCAGCGAAGTCCAACTCTCCGGCCATCGCCCGCTCGGTAATAGCCGCGACCTCGTCTGCACAGTCGCAAGCCTCGGCGAGGAGATCGATGACTTCGTCCTGGAGGAGCGTGGAGTCGGCATCCATCACCACGAGGTGCTTCGCGCGTCGGTGCAGTCCGGCCCGTTGTACTGCGAGGTCGACTCCGACCTCCTGGGCGGCGTCGGCTACGGCGGCGCGTAACGCGTCCGAATCACATCCGCGCACGGCGAGTTCGTAGGCGTCGACCGGAAACTTCGCCAGGTGCACGATGCGCTCACACGTCGCTCCGACCGACGCGATACCGATAAAGATGCGGTGCAATTGGGCGGCGCTGACCTCGGGGGCGAGAAGGGTTACGAGGAGCCGCCCCCCGGCCCCCTGGGGTTCAGGGTGGGCGAGCACCACGTCGGCGCGCAGTCCGTCCCTCTCCAGGTCTCGTCGGGCGAGCGCCGCACGCACGTCCTCGAGACTCACGGTATCGGGTACCACAATGTCCGCGCAGAGGACTAAGGATCCGCGAATCGTGATCTGCCCCACGTCCGCCAGAACCCCCCCGGACTCGCTCACCGCCTCGAGGGCGGCCCAGAGCTCTGCTCCACAACCCACCCGATCCGGTCCGGACACTGTTATCAAATAGGACACCGACGCCACCCCTCGATGGTAGAGGACCTACTCGGGGGGTCGTGTTCGGAGTCGGCGAACCTCCGCCACGTGGGGATCCACTCGGGCGTCAAAGCGCCACAGGCTGGGTAACGCCAGCGCCACCGAACCCACACTCAACGCCGCGCCGATTCCGCCCAGGGCGAGGGATGCTCGTAGGGACATCCAGGCGGTCATAGCGCCGGCGCGAAACTGACCGGCCGTGGGGCCAATGGAGTAAGAGATCATCTCCACCCCCGCCATCCGGCCTCGTAGATCGGGCGGAATGGACTCGTTCCACAGAGTGGAGCGAAAAACCCCGCTCATCGCGTCCGCGCCTCCGGCTATCGCTAGACCCACCAGGGCGAGAACGAGTGATCCCCCGAGAGCAAAAACGGTAATACCGACTCCCCAGAGCATCGCCGACGCCACGATGGCGCGTCCGTACCGGTGAATCCGGTGGGTCCAGCGACTGGTCAATGTCGCGACCAGGGCCCCGACGGGAAGTCCGAGGTAGAGAAGAGAAAGTGCGTAGTGCTCCGAAAATCTCGCCGCAACGAAGGAGAGCATCCCCACCGGGAAGGCCCACGCCATCGCCAGGAGGTCCACCACGTACGTTCCCACGATGTCCGGGCGAGTCCTGAGGTAGCCCAGACCGTCGGCTACCAGTTCTCGGGGTCGCGCGGCTGATTCCGTTCCCGGGGTGGAGGGCAGGCTCCACAACAGCGCGAGGGAGGCGACGTAGGTCACCAGGTTGGCGCCGTACACCCACGAGGGTCCCAGTGCCACCGCCACGAGACCTCCCAGAGTGGGCCCGACAATGGAGGCTCCCGTGTAGCGCAAGTTCGCCAGCGTGGCGCTCGCTCGTTGGAGATCGTGTCCGACGAGTGATTGATTGAGCGCCTCAATACTCGGACGCTGGAGTGCACCCGCCGCAGCGAGGGCGAAGGCGCATCCGTAGATCACGAGCGCCGAGGGGTGAGTCAGTCGTCCGTTCACCACGAGAAGGCCGGTCGCGAGAGCGAGAGCCACCTCGAAGAGGACAATGACGCGACGGCGATTTCTCACGTCGGCGAGGTACCCCCCGTAGAGACCCCCCAGCACGAGCGGGACGACTTCGACGAGGCCCACCGCACCGACCGCCAGCGCCGAGTGAGTGATCTGGCGCAGTTGAAAGGGAATCGTGGCGTAGCTCGCCTGCTGACCGAGGCTCGTGACGAGTCCAGCGACGTAGAGACGCCGATACGGACCTGACGCGAGAGGACGGAGGTCTACCCCGAGAGCACGGACCATCCCACGTCGCCTAACGGGCGATCCAGCCTCGTTGGTCGTCCCACTGCTTCACGACACGCGCGGGAACGCCCGCTAAAACCGTGTAGTCACCGAAACTTCCCCGCACTACCGCCCCCGCCGCCACCACGGTGTTGCGCCCGAGCCGCGTTCCCGGAAGGAGCACCGCGTGAGCGCCAATCCAGCTACCGGCACCCACCTCGACGGCGCTGTTGCGGGGAACTTGGAGGCCGATAGGTATCTCGGGGTCGTCGTAACTGTGATTTTGATCGGTGACGTAGACACCTGGTCCAGTTTGCACGTCATCACCAATGGAGATGCGCTCATGGCCGACGATATGAGAGTTGCGACCGATAACACACCGGCGTCCAATCGACACGACTGGGCTCGGCGAGATCTCTTGGCCGGGCCAAAAGCCGGCACTCATGGTGACCCCGGGACCGACCAGAGTGCCGTCGCCAATGGAGATATAGCGCTCGTTAAGAATGACTCCCTGCGGGGCCACGAGGCCCGCTCCTTCACCGAAGTAGTGAAAACGCTGAGCGGGCCGATCGCGCGGGCCGATCGTCGCCACCTCGTAGGCGTAGCGTCGAACCCGTCGTAACTGCTCTCCGAGCCAGCGACGAAAGATCAGTCGCAGCGACATTGACTTCACGCTAGCGGCCCCGCCGACCGGTCTCCGGGTTACTCCAGGCTCAAGGGAGCGTCGAACTCACTTTCGACGCCGTCCGCGTCGGCCGCAACACTCGCGGCCAAGTGGTCACGCACCCGACCATCGATTTCGGCCATGAGCTGCGGGTTCTCACGGAGAAAGGTCTTCACGTTCTCTCGTCCCTGGCCCATTTGCTCACCCTCGTAGGTAAACCACGCCCCGGCCTTCTTCACCAACCCCAACTCCACCGCGACGTCGAGCACCGACCCTTCACGGGAGATTCCGTGCCCGTACATGATGTCGAACTCGGCCTGTTTGAAGGGTGCTGCGCACTTGTTCTTCACAATCTTCACGCGAGTACGACTACCCACTACGTCCGAGCCGTCCTTGATGGACTCCACCCGACGAATATCCATCCTCACCGACGAGTAGAACTTCAGGGCCCGACCACCGGGGGTGACCTCCGGGGACCCGTACATCACCCCGATCTTCTCGCGAAGTTGGTTAATGAACAGTGCGACGGTATTGGACTTCGAGAGTCCTCCGGTGATCTTTCGCAGGGCCTGACTCATGAGGCGAGCCTGGAGACCAACGTGGGAGTCACCCATGTCACCCTCGATTTCCGCCCGCGGGGTGAGTGCGGCCACCGAGTCCACGACGATGACGTCGAGTGCACCCGAACGAATCAACATGTCAACAATCTCCAGAGCCTGCTCCCCGGTGTCCGGCTGACTGACCAGGAGATCATCGACGTTGACGCCGATGGCGCGAGCGTAACCGGGGTCCATCGCGTGCTCGGCGTCAATGTACGCGCAAATACCGCCGTTGCGCTGGGCTTCGGCCACGATGTGCATCGCCAGAGTCGACTTACCGGAGGACTCGGGTCCGTACAGTTCGATCACCCGTCCCCGCGGAACGCCTCCGATACCGAGGGCGAGATCGAGCGCGAGGGCTCCCGTGGGGATCGCCTCGATGTTGAGATTGAGGTTTTCGCCCATCCGCATGATGGAACCCTTGCCGAACTGCTTCTCGATTTGACCCAACGCTGAATCCAGGGCCTTAGCCCGATCGTCCGTCGCCATGTCTGTCTCCCTTAGTCGTCTCGAAGGCCCAGGATAGAAACACCCCGTTACATCGGTCTGCGTCGCTGAGACTACGGTACTACGAACAGGTGTTCGTAGTGGGTATTTACCGTCTACCAACCTTGTCGAAGAATTTGGCGCAGCGCCTGGAGAGCCGAGATGCTGGAGTACTGACGGATTCGAGGTCGGTCCCCGGGCAGCGAAAACTTGCTGTGGTGAGTGACCCCCCGCAAACTGATGCCGACGAAGACTGTTCCCGGCGCTTGGCCATCTTGGGACTCGGGGCCAGCTACTCCCGTAATCGCCAGCCCCACGTCGGAACCGAGGAGTTGGCGAACTCCGTCGGCCATCTCCTGGACCGCAGTGGCGCTCACGACCGGACCCGGCGTCACGCGCAGTAAGTCAAACTTCACGTCGCTGGCGTAACTCACGAGAGCTCCGCGATACCACGCTGAAGCTCCCGGCACGTTCACCAGTCGACTGGAGACCAGTCCCCCCGTGACCGATTCAGCCACCGCCAGGGTGAGTGATCGTGCGACGAGTTCTTGGGCGAGGGAGTGCTCCATCGTCTCGTCATCGACTCCGAAGATCACGTCACCGTACGCCGACTCAATAGCCGCCCGCACGTGCGCCTCCTCGTGTCGGAGTATCTCCAGCGCGTGGGCGTGGTCGCGACCACGGGCGGTCATGCGAACCTTGATACCCTCGATTCCCGAAGCGAGAAACGCCAGGGTCAGTTCCTCGGAGCCCTCGAGAATCCTGATTCTCTCGGCCAGCGCTTCGGCGAGTCCCGACTCACTCGCCCCCCAAGTGCGCAGGACTCGCGACGTGATGACGGCTTGGCGGCCCGCGGCGCGCTCTCGCGCAATCACGTCGGGGATGATGGAGCGCTCAAACATCTCGCTCATCTCGTAGGGGACCCCCGGAACAGCGTAAATAACCTGGTCGCCGACGGGGCAAATTAGTCCGGGGGCCGTACCTCGAACTTGATCAATGGGCGTCGCACCCCGAGGCACCTCCGCCTGAAGCAGGTTGTTCTCCGGCATGTCTCGGCCCCGGCGCTCGAACATGGTCCGAATTACGTCGACGATGCGCTCATCTCGTTCGAGGGGTACTCCCATGATCTCGGCAATGGCGGCCCGGGTGATGTCATCTTGGGTCGGTCCCAGACCCCCACAGGTGATCACCGCGTCGGACCGCGAGAGCGCCGTGCGTAAGGTAGCGACAATACGCTCGTGGTTGTCACCGACGTGTTGGTGAAAGTGTGAGGTTATTCCGTGAGCCGCCAACTGCTCGCCTAACCACTGAGAGTTGGTATCGGCAATCTGACCCAGGAGAAGTTCGGTGCCGATGGCCACTATTTCAACGCGCATGCGCGAGTAACTCCCGTCCGTCGACGTAGTAACGCCAACCGGTGTAGACAGTCATCACCACGGCGACCCATATGACCACCTCACCGAAGATGAGGCGGTGCCCGGTAATGGGTAGCACGCACAGACCAATCGCCCAGTCTTGAACAAACGTCTTCCATTTGGCGATCTTCACCGCCGGAATCGAGATACCTCGTTGAGCCGCGCGAGAACGGTGCACACTCATCCACACCTCGCGCAGGGTGATGATGATGGCCGGCGCCACGAAGGAGGTCACACCGTGGGGTCGAGCAACGATCAGCGCGTAGAGACCACCGAGGACGAGGACCTTGTCGGCGAGGGGATCGAGGAAGGCGCCCGATGTCGTCGTACCTTGTCGGCGCGCGACCTTTCCGTCGAAATAGTCCGACAACGCCGCGAGCAGACCCACGGCTGAGGTCCACCACGAGACCCGACGCACCACGATGAAGTAGATGAAGAGGGGAGTGACGAGGAGGCGAAACGCCGTCATGGCGTTCGCGGGGGTCAAGAGAGCGGACTCACCGTACGTTCGTTGCCGCGGCGTCATCGCACCGCTCCGACCAGGTCCATTCCCTGACTCGCCACAATCTCCACGTTCACGAACGAACCGACCTCCACCTCGGGGTCCACCACGACGACGCCATCAATCTCGGGGCACTCCCGTACACTGCGGGCCCGTCCCGGGGCGTCGACAAGCACCCGCTGGAGTGTACCCACTAGGGCGTCGCGACGCCGGGCACTGATGGTGTCTTGAATCTCTGACACCTCGCGGAGACGTTCGAGGGCAAGTTCTGGAGCCACGTGGCCCTCCCGGGTGGCCGAGGAGGTTCCTTCTTCCTTCGAATAGGTAAAGAATCCAGCCCAATCGAGTTGAGCCGCTTCGACGAACTCCACTAACTGTCGCTGATCCTCCTCGGTCTCGCCGGGATAGCCCAAGATGAAAGAGGATCGGAACGTCGCTCGCGAGTCTCGCTCGCGGATGCGCGCGATGCGCTCGAGAAAGCGGGTCCCGTCGCCCCAGCGGTTCATACCCCGTAGCAGATCCCGAGAGACGTGCTGGAGTGACAAATCGAAGTAGGGAACTCCCGTCTCCACAATCGCGTCGATAAGTTCGTCGGTGAGTCCCGAGGGGTAGAGGTAGAGCAACCGCACCCAGTCCACCCGCGCGCTCAACGTCCGAACGAGATCAACGATGGGTTGAGTTCCACCTTCGTCGAGAACTTCGAGCGCCTCGCCCCGCCTCGCGCGGCGCCGGTCGTGACCCCAACTCGCAAGATCCTGGGCAATTAGGACGATCTCTCGAGTTCCGGACTCGACCAGAACGCCGGTTTCTTCGAGAATCTCAGCGCGGGAGCGAGAACGTTGGTCCCCACGAAAACTCGGAATCGCGCAAAAACCGCAGCGGCGATCACACCCCTCGGCGATCTTGAGGTACGCCCACGGGGAGCGGTGTAGGGGGCGCGGAAGATTCAGGAGGTCGAAGTTGGATCGGGGGCGCAGATTGACGGGGGTGGGGGCCACGAAGTCGACTCCGAATCCCGCCACGAGATCAACTTCGGGCAGGGCCTCAGCGAGTTCCTCGCCGTAGCGTTCGGCCATGCACCCCGTCACCACGAGTCGAGCGGAGTGAGCCTTCGCGTCGGCGAGTTCGAGAACGGTCTCGATGGACTCTTCCCGGGCTGCTTCGATGAAGGCGCAGGTGTTAGCGACGACCAGGTCGGCTTCGTCGACCGACAGGGCCAGGGTGTACCCCTGAGACTCCAAACGACCCGCCAACTTGTCGGAGTCCACGTGGTTCTTCGGGCACCCCAGCGTCTCGATCCAGTAGCTCGCCACGCGACTCTCCTCTAATACGAACGACACCGAGCGACTCGCGCTCGGTGTCGTTCATGCAGCGGAGAGGGAGGGATTCGAACCCTCGGGCCCACTTTCGCAGGCCGCATTCTTAGCAGGAATGTGGTTTAAACCGAACTCACCCACCTCTCCCAGTTCCCCCATGTTAGTGAAAACGCCGGGGTATCTCAACGTCAACTGAGGAGAGTGCGCACCTCGGGCATGAGTTCGACCAACTCAAAGAGTTCTCGGTCCCGGTCCCACGTGAGGTGCTGGCGAACATCACCAAATTCCAGCCACACCAACTCGTCCACCTCTTCGTTGGGCGCGAACTCCCCGTCGGCGACGTGCATGAGGTAGTACGCCACAATCTTGGGCTTACCCTTGCGGTGGGTGTAGTTGGTGGTACCGACGAAGCGCACAATGTCGCACCTCATCCCGGTCTCTTCCCACACTTCGCGCAACGCGGCCCGCTCAAAAGACTCGCCCGCATCCAGTTTCCCCTTGGGAAACGTCCAATCCTGTCGAGCTTCTCGGTAGATGCACGCCACCTCGACCCGGCCAGGATCGGTACGTCGCACAATCACACCACCGGCCGCCCGGATCAGATCGTCCGGTGCGTCGTGGGGCACAATCAACTCGCCGCTCATGAGTGACACAACACCCACGGTAGGCGACCTCGTTCGCGAACGAGGGGGCTTGTAGGCAAACTCTGCGTGAACAATTGCACCCCCGTAGAGTAGTGAGAATGCTCGTCGGGACTCTCGCGATGTGGCCGAGGGTCGGACTACTGCTTCTCGCCGGGATCGGCACCGGGGTAGCCAACGGCATCGCCGGGGGAGGGACCTTCATCTCCTTCCCTACCCTTCTGGCCGTCGGCATCGCCCCCCTCCAGGCCAACGTCTCCACGTCGGTCGGGGTGTGGCCCAGTTACGTCGGAGGCATTCGGGCTTTCCGACCCCAACTCGTGGGCCGTCGCCCCCTCATTCTCGACCTCCTCGCGTGGTGCATCGCGGGGTCCTTAGTGGGGACCGTACTCCTTTTGTCGTTTCCCGCCACCGTTTTCGCCCGCGTTGTCCCCTGGCTCATCGCGGTGGGGACGCTGATCTTCGCCCTTTCACCACTCATCACCCGACGACTCGCCCATCTGGATCACGACCACCCAGCCCGACGGCGTGTACTGCACTGGGGCCTCTTGGGTGTCGCAATCTACGGGGGCTACTTCGGAGCGGGTCTCGGGATTCTCCTGCTCGCGGTCATGGCGGTAGCGCTGCCGTACTCGTTAAACGAACTCCAAGGCCTCCGCAACGTCATTTCCACCATCATCAACGCGGTCGCCGGCGTGATCTTCATTGTGCGAGGTCACCTCGCGCTCCAGGCTGTCGGCCTCTTGTTGATCGGCACCTTTCTAGGGGGCTACGCCGGTTCGTGGCTGATTCAGCGACTACCCCCGTGGGTAGTCCGAACCATCATCGTGTGCATCGGGGGCTTCACCGCTCTCAAACTGCTTCTCCACTGAGCCTGAACGAATTCTCGACTAATTCGATAATATTTATAGGATGAAGTCGATATTCTCCTTCCCCAATCCCGTCAACGAGGCTGCCGCGCGACTCGTTGCCCTCGGAGTCGTGAGTCTCAGTGTGCTCACTTTGACCACGGGATGGGCGTGGCTGTTGTATCCCCTGACGTTTGGATTTCTCGCCCGGACCGCCGCGGGGCCCCGTTTTTCTCCCCTCGGTCGTCTCGCCGTCTACCTCGGATCGCGCCACTTCGTGTCCTGGCAACGATTTGTGGCCGGACCCCCCAAGCGTTTCGCCCAGAGCATCGGCCTCGCCATCACGCTGGCCGCCACCCTCACCTGGTGGTTCGCCGGATGGTCGAACGCCCGTTGGCTTCTCCTACCCCTCGTCCTCGCCGCCTCCCTCGAGGGGTTCGCTGGATGGTGTCTGGGCTGCACCCTCTTCAGTGGACTGATTCGAATGGGCCTCGTTCCCGACTCGGTTTGCCAGGAGTGCTCGGACCTGAGCGCGCGCTATCGCCGGGCCGGAGTGACTATTCCGAGTTCCCCGAGTGAATGAGAAGTATGACGGTCGAGTGTCGAGGCGCTGCGCTCCCTAATCTGTAGAGATGGCCCTCTCTCGCCGAGGCATCGTAACGACCCTCACCAGTTCGCTTCTCCTCTTGTCCTTGACCCCGCTCAGTGCGGGGGCGTCGGCGCCCCGCGCGGTCGTAGCGGGAGCACTGCCGCTACCCGTCGGCGCCACCGTGACATCGCAACCCCTCCGGACCACCTTCGACGTGACCCTTACGGGTCGTGACCCCGCAGGACTCCACAACTTCTTGAGTGGGCTCTATCGTCCGGGTTCTTCGGTCTTCCACCACTTTCTTACTCCCACCGAGTTCGCCAGCCGTTTCGGCGCTACCCGCGCCTCGGTGAGTGCGGTCAGCCACTACTTCCAGCACTACGGACTCAGCGTCAGTGCGATCGACACCGGAGGCATTCTCGTCCACGTCACCGGTAACACGCGTGAGATCGCCTCCGCCTTCGCAGTCCCCGTCGACACGGTGCGCCGAGCCGACGGGACCCTCGCCGCCCACTTTCGTTCGCGAGCAACCCTTCCACTCGGCGTCGCCCACGACGTCTCCGCAGTCGTGGGTCTATCGAGTGTCGTTCAACCTTCCGCGCCATTAAGCAACCGGAGTATCAGCCACGTCACGACTCCGGCGTCGTGCCCCAGTGCGGGTACCGTCGGGAATACTCCTAATTCCTTCGGCGGCTACCCCGTGGCGGCCCAGGCCCAGCTCTACGGACTCACTAGTGCGTGGGCCAACGGAGACACCGGCGTCGGACAGACCATCGCCGTCTACGAGCTCGGGGTTGTCGACACGGCAGACACCAACGTCTTCTTTTCGTGCTACCACCTCACTCCGTCTCTCACCACCGTGAGTGTGGATGGCGGGGCCACGGGGGCATTTAACGACGAAGCCACCATGGACGTAGAGGAGGCCGCGGCCCTGGCTCCCGGAGCCGCACTCCAGGTCTACTCCGGACCCAATACTTCCTCGGGGCCGGTTGACATCTATAGCCGCATCGCCAACGACAACACCGCCACCATCGTGACCACCTCCTGGGGTGACTGCGAAATCGATCCCGCCGGGGCGACCACCGCCGAAAATCAGATCTTCCAGCAGATGGCCGCGCAGGGCCAAACCGTGATTGCCGCGGCGGGAGACGCGGGCTCATCAGACTGCGTGGGGATCACCTCGAAGTCCCCCGTTCCGTCGGTGGACGACCCGGCCTCCCAACCACTCGTCACCGGCGTGGGCGCTCTCACGGTGAACTCCATTTCACCGCTCCAAGAGTCCGTGTGGAACACGGGACCCAACAGTGCCAGCGGGGGTGGTCAGTCCGTTCTGTGGTCGCGCCCAAGTTGGCAGGTCGCGCCCGGCATCTCTAGTTCTCTGAAGGGTCGACTCGTCCCGGACCTCTCCGTCATGGGCGATCCCGGTACTGGGTTTATTCAGTACTTCACCGGCAACTCGACGGGGACGGTCACCTGCACGACCTCCTGTTCTGCCGGGTGGGGGGCCATCGGAGGTACGTCGATTGGGGCACCCCTCGTCAGCGCCCTCGTCGCCACCGCCGCCCAAGTGTGCAGCACGTCCCGTCTGGGTCTGATTAATCCAACGTTGTACTCGATCTACTCCAGTGGCACGGCCTACGCCGACGTCACGACTGGCTCGAACGACGCCTACGCCGGAAAACCCGGTGACCCCCACGTGTACTCGGCGGGCCCCGGTTTTGACCTCGCGTCGGGGCTCGGAAGCCCCACGCCCTCGTTTATCTCCCAACTGTGTCCGACACCCCCCGCTCAGACCCGGGTCCAGTCGTACGTCTCCTCGTCCGCCACGGTCGGCACCAGTGCCGTCCTGTCGCTCTCTCTGCACACCCCGGCCGGTGGAGCGCTCGGTAATGCGCAGATCGTGGTGACCGCGACGTCGAGCGCCGGGGGGACACCCGGAATCGACGCACCCGCGTCGAGTTCGGGGTCTGGCACCAATTCGGTGACGGTCACCACCGACCCCCACGGATTCGTCCACATCGACGTGTCCTCTCTCGTGGCCGCACGAGTCACCGTCACCGTGGCTCTCCAAGGGACGACCCTGGTCACGAAATCCGTGAC
>VFSW01011856.1_pt1 | contig 12216 bp, 7 predicted proteins | sample 5358111 | NCBI WGS metagenome assembly VFSW01 (sample SAMN11554181, study PRJNA540505) | mine drainage metagenome | isolation source: sediment from site ElyBrook_90M | place: USA: Ely Copper Mine, Vershire, VT | collected 2017
GTTTGGGGCCGGAGAGCGAGACGAGGGCGTCGCGGAACATCGTATTGCAGAATGGGCAGGCGGCGCCGACGATGGTGGCTCCGGTGGCGGCGAGTTCCTTGGCGCGCGTCATGCTGACGCGTTCGCCTTTTTCTTCGCCTAGGAACGCGAGTCCTCCGCCGGCGCCACAACAGAAGGAACGCTCACGGGCGCGGGGCGGGTCGATCGCTTCGGCGAACTGGCCGATCACTTGGCGAGGCTCGTCGTAAACTCCGCGATAGCGGCCGAGATAGCAGGGGTCGTGATACACGACCTTCTCGCCGCTCAAGGCATTTTGAGGCAGCTTGTCGCGATGGCGGGCGAGGAATTCGCTGTGATGCTCGATCGGCGGAGCTTCGCCGTATTCTTTCCAGTCCGTTCCGATGGTGCGGACGCAATGGGGGCAGATGGAAACGATTTTGGCGGCCTTGCTTTGGCGCAAGTTTTCGAGGTTCCATTCGGCGAGTTGGCCGAAAGCGAGATCGTTGCCGAGGCGGCGGGCGGCGTCGCCGGTGCAGCGCTCCTTGCGCAGCACGCCGAAGCTGGTTCCCAGATGGTGCATCACTTGCGCGAAGGCGGAGACGATCTCGCGGCCCTGCGGATCGTAGCCGCCCATGCAGCCGAGCCACAGGCAATATTCCTGCGTGCCGTCGAAGATGGGGAACTCCTGTTTCGCGATAAATTTGTCGCGTTCGGTGGAGGAGAAGCCGAGCGGGTTGCCGTTGCGCTCCAGGTTCAGGAAGAGTTTGGTGCCGTAGTCGTCTTCCCACTTGCCGGTGTTGACGGCGCCGCGGCGCAGGCCGACGATCATGGGCAGGTGCTGCACGCCGACCGGGCATTGAAACTCGCACGCGCCGCAGGTGGTGCATTGAAAAGCGGCTTCTTGCGAAAGGAATTTGCCGAGCAGCGGCTCTTCGCTGGCCGGGCCCAGTTCGTTTAAGTAGGAACGGAAACCGAGGGCGATTTCTTTGGGGTTTAGCGTTTTTCCGGTGTTGTAGGCGGGGCAGTGCTCGCTGCAGCGTCCGCATTCGACGCAGGAGTAAGCCTGGAGCGCGACGATTTGCGTGATGTCTTTTCCGGTGTCGAGTCCGAAATCCTCGTCGCCGGCGAGCGGGGGGATTTGACTGAAGCCGTCGCGTTTCAAGAAGACGGTGAGTGGGCTGATGACTAGATGCAGGTGTTTCGTGTGCGGGATCAGCGGCAGGAAAGCGAGGATGATGAGCGTGTGAGACCACCACAGCCAGCGGTTGCTCTCCATGCCGGGGAGGAACGTGGCGAGGTACGTCGCCATGAGGGCGAAGATGAGGAACGCGATGAATCCGCTCTCGGGGGCGACCTTGCCGAGCCAGCGCGGCTGCACCAGGAAACGGCGGATGGCGAGGCCGGCGATGGAGACGGCGACGGCAGTGGCGAAGAGCGCGGCGAGAGTGAAATAGAAACGGCCGAACCAGCTTTGGCGGGAGAGAAGATCGACGTGGAAGCCCTGGCCGAAATGGTTGACGGTGACCAGGCCGAAGGCGCAGAAGCCCCAGAAGACGAAGGCGTGGGCGATGCCGGGAAGCGGGCGCTGTCGAATGACTTTGGACTGGCAGATCACTTCCGAAAAGAACGTCCAGGCGCGCTTGTGAATGTCGCCGAGGTGGAAGTCCGCGTCACGTTTCGAAGCCCGGACGCGCTTCCACACGTTGCCGAAGCGGAACCAGAATCCGTAGGCGGAGGCGGCCATCAGGGCGGCGAGCAGCACGGTCTCAACGCCGGACAGTTGTACCATAAGAGATAAAGTTTAGCTTAGACTTTGACCCGCGGCATTCCGGCGACAGCCCTATGGCCGCTCATTAAATACCATTCCCGGAGAATTCGATTGCGTTTTTTGATTTCCGGAGCCGCCGGTTTTATCGGCTCCCACTTATGCGACCGCTTGATGGCCGAAGGGCATGCAGTGCTGGCGCTGGACAATCTGATCACCGGATCGGAGACGAACATCGAGCATTTGCGCGGCGCGGACGGTTTCGAATTCCGCCGTTGCGACGTGGCTCGGGAATTTTCGGCGGAGGGGCCGTTCGATGCCGTGTGGCATCTGGCCTCGCTGGCGAGTCCGCGAGATTATCTGGAGCATCCGATCGAGACGCTGGAATCGGGTTCGTCGGGGACGCGCAACATGTTGGAGATCGCGCGGCGGGAGAACGCCGATTTTCTTCTGACCTCGACGTCGGAGTGTTACGGCGATCCGCAGGTGCATCCGCAGGTGGAGACCTATTGGGGCAACGTGAATCCGGTGGGACCGCGGTCGTGTTACGACGAGAGCAAGCGGTATGCCGAGGCCATGACAATGGCCTACCACCGCGTGCATCGCGTGCGCACGCACATCGCGCGGATCTTCAATACCTACGGGCCGCGGATGCAGTTGAACGACGGACGCGTGGTGCCGGCGTTTCTCGACCAGGCCTTGCGCGGCGAGCCGATGACGGTGTTCGGCGACGGGAGCCAGACCCGCAGTTTTTGTTACGTGAGCGATTTGGTGGACGGGTTGTGCCGGCTGATGTCGTCCGACGAACGTTATCCGGTGAATTTGGGCAATCCGCAGGAGCTGACCATTTTGGAATTCGCGGGGCGCATTCGCGAGTTTACGGGCAACGGCGTGCCGGTGATGTACATGCCGCTTCCGCAGGACGATCCGAAGCAGCGGCAGCCGGATATTTCGAAGGCGCGCGAGATTCTGGGATGGTGGCCGAAGGTGACGCTCGAAGACGGGATGCGGGCGACGGTGGAGTATTTCAAGGCGAAGATCGCAGCGGCGTGAAGGCGTAGTTTTCGAAGTCGAAGCTCTCGTCGCCTTCTTCGGCGCGGCGAAGGCTGGCGGCCGTTGGTTTGCCGTCGGGGTCGAGCGTGAAGGTGAGGAACGTGCGCGGGCAGGTGGGGTCTTTCCACGTGATCAGGAACGATCCGTATTGCCAGGGTTCGGCGACGCCTTCGAGGCGCGGAAGAGGGACCATGCGAACGGCGAGCTTGCCGTTTTCCGCGCGCAGATCCATATTGCCGAAGGCCTCGCTGCGGTATGTGCCGGCGACGTTGGCGAGCGGGGGAGTTCCGGCGGGAGAAGCCGGACGGCGGGCGTCGAGCGCGGCGCGACTGGCGGCATCCTTGCGCTCCTCATCGCGGAAACGGACCAGCGCCTCGGCGCTCCAGTCGCGTTCCGGATTTCCGAGCCAGGCGTCTAAAACATATTTGGCCAGCGGCGTTTGAATGGGCAATTCGCCGTTGGTGAGGATGACGAGGCCGAAACGGTCGCCAGGCACGAGAAGGAGATACGAGGTCATGCCGGCCAGGCCGCCGGCGTGGCCTACGATCTTGCGGCCGCGATATTCGCCGATGCGCCAGCCGAGGCCGTAGCCGTTGAAAAGAGCTTCGTCTCCGTTGGCGGCGGGAGCGGTGTGGATCGGCGTCTGCACCTGCCACATCTCGCGCGAAACGGCGGGGCTAAATAGTTTGCGGCCTTCGTAAGTTCCGGCGCCGAGCTGAAGGCGGATCCATTGGGCCATGTCGCGCACGCTGGTGTTGACCGCGCCGGCCGGGCCGATGTTATCGACGTTCTCGTGGCCGGAAGCGAGGCTTTCCCCGTTCAGATAAATGTGCGGCATGGCGTTATCGCCGCCGGCGGCGAGTTGGGAAACGCTGGTGGATGTGGAGTTCATTCCCAGCGGCGCGAAGATGCGCGTGGTGACAAAGCGATCCCAGCTTGTTCCGGCGGCGGCTGCCACCAGTTGACCGGCGGCGACGAACATCAGGTTCTGATACGCGTAGACGGTGCGGAAGCTGGAGGCGGGGCGGAGAAAACGGACGCGGCGGAGCAGTTCGTCGCGGCCGTATGTGGAGCCGAAAGCCATGAGATCGCCGCCTTGCGAAGGAAGGCCGCTGCGATGGCAGAGCAGATCGCGGAGGCGGATCTCGCGCGTCACCCAGGGGTCGAAGAGGCGGAAGCCAGGCAAATAATCGATGACGCGATCGTCCCAACGGAGCTTGCCCTCGTCCACCAACATGCCGGCGGCGGCGGCGGTGAACGCTTTGCTGAGCGAGCCGATGGCGAAGACCGTGTTCTCGTCCACCGGCGCCGGTTCGCCCAGCTTGCGCACGCCATAACCTTTGGCGAAAACGATTTTGTCGTCCTTGACCACGGCGATGGCGTGGCCCGGTTCATTCCAGGCGCGGACGGCGTTGGAGATGTAGGCGTCGACGCGCCCCGATTGGGCCTCGAGCGCCGGAGCGAGCAGGAACGCGATGGCGAAGATTAGGCGGCGGCGCACGGCTTCACCCACACTTTCTCGGCCGCCGGCTTGCCCAATTGCACGGTGCGCGCGCCGATGCGGATGGTGAAGGTGTCGTCGTAGTTGCTGGCCAGGACGCGCAACGCGGCGCCGGGATGGATGCCGAGGGCGTTGAGAAATTCCAGCAGCCGGCGGTCGCGCTCGAAGACGCTGACTACTTCGGCGTCCATGCCGGTTTCGAGTTCGCTCATCGTTTTCCAGCCGCGCTTGCGGCGCTCGCGGGGCGTGTCGCGGCCGACGCGGTTGCCGTGCGGGCACGCTTCGCCCGTGCCCAGTTTTTCCACGAGCTTGCGCTCGAAGTCGGCCGAGACGGCGTGCTCCAACTGCTCGGCTTCGTCGTGAACCTTGAACCACTCCATGCCGAAGACCTCGGTGAGCATGCGCTCGATCAAATGGTGGCGCATGAGGAGGCGGTTGGCGATCTCGTGGCCGGCGGGGGTGAGCTTCAGGTGGCCGTCCTTGACGACGAGGATCAGCCCGTCGCGGCGCAGACGCTTGATGGCCATCGTCACCGCGGGCGCGGAAACGGTGAGCCGGCGAGCGAGCGTGGCGGCGATGACGGGCTCGCCTTCGCCCTCCGCCTCGGCGATGGTTTTGAGGTAGTTCTCTTTCGAGATGGTGATCTTCACGCCACCTTCGATTCTAAACGGTGCGGGTGATGGACGAGGAACCGCGGGCGAAGCGGGTCCGGCGGGCGAGCCAAGGCAAAACCGAGCGAAAAATTAATAAGAATTAAGAACGGTTTTTCGGCAAGTGGGTGTATAATTCGCGGTGGCCGCGCGGGGATGGAGATACTCTCGGCGATTGCGGCCTCCGGGTCACGGGTAGTGGACGTAGAGAAGCCCGTTTATGCCGTCGTCTTCACGTGTACCGGGGGGACGGACGCGCGTCCGAACGCGGGTTTGGTCCGTGACGTAGCGGGCAACTTCGGTGGCATGAACGGGCGGCGGCCTTGGCGGCCCTCGGGTATCGTCCGGAGGATCAGGCTGCGGCGTGGCGTTCGGGCTCAAACCTCGACGGCGGCGGATGACGCTTCACCTCGCAAAGCTCGTGCAATCAATCATTTCCGTTTAGATTTTTAGGATTGGGAAGGCGGTGTCTTCTTGAGCGAGAAGGCCGTTCAAGGGCATGGCAACACAGTCGTCAGCCCGGCGGGAGGGATTGATGCCGCGGAGCGCGGCGATCTCATCGCGGGAGGTGAATTTGACGTCGCGCGGACGAGCCTTCCGCGCGTTAACCGGGAACCGGCCACGCTCTGTGGATCGAATCCGTCGCGCTCGAAAAAACCGGACACGTTAGGGGAAGTGGAGAGCGCGTTAGGCCGGAAAGCGGCACGGCGGGAAGCGCCTCCGGAGCCGGCCAAACCCGGAATCGCGGCGATAAAAATTAAGAAAAAATTAAGAACAAATTAAGGACCGGATTGAGGCATTCGGTTTACACTGCTTTCGAGCCGGGATCCAAAATGGCGTCCGGCTAAGACAATTTGCGGTGAAAGGGAGGGTTATTGCATGACAAACCGAGTGCAACATGAGAGCCTCTATGGCTCGATTTGGTCGATGTGTTTCCGGCCGTCAACGGCCTCACTGGTGGTTGGAACGGCGCTCCTGTTAACGGTTCCGGCGGCCCGGTCACAGGAAGTGGACGCGGCGAAGCCGGTTTACAGCGTGCTCTACACGTTTACCGGCGGGGCGGATGGCGGAGAACCAGGTGTTGGCTATGGCGGGGCGGGCGCGGGTCTCACCCGTGACAAGGCGGGCACCCTTTTCGGCACCACTTTCGTCGGCGGCGACGAAACAGGATACTGCGGATCAGGTGGCTGCGGGGTGGTATTCAAGCTGGACGCGGCCGGTAAGGAGACCGTGCTCCACGCCTTCACTGGACCACCGGATGGGTATTATCCCGCCGCAGCTATGGTCCGAGACGAAGAAGGCAACCTATACGGCACCACGAGTTTCGGCGGCAGTGCCAGTCTGCCAGCCGGAACGGTGTTTAAACTGGATCCCGCTGGCAAAGAGACTATCCTTTACAGCTTCACCGGCGGGGCGGACGGGAATACCCCCGGTGCTGGCGTGATCCGCGATGAGGCGGGCAACCTCTACGGCACGACGATCGCCGGCGGAGCTTCCAACTACGGAGTGGTATTTAGGCTGGACCCGGCAGGCACCGAGACCGTGTTGTACGGCTTCACTGGAGGCGCGGACGGCAAATATCCCCAATCGAGTTTGATCCGGGATAAGAAGGGCAACCTCTATGGCACCACGCAGGTCGGAGGAAGTTCCGACGCCGGAACAGTGTTCAAGCTGGACCCCACGGGCAAGGAAACCGTGCTATACACCTTCACTGGAGGCGCGGACGGGGCGCGGCCTTTCGCACCTCTGGTGCGAGATGCCGCAGGCGATTTCTACGGCACCGCTTCTGGCGGTGGAGCGTCCGGCAACGGAGTGGTCTTTGGACTGGACCCGACCGGGCGGTTTACGGTGTTGCACACCTTCACGGGTGGGACGGACGGAGCAATTCCTTACGGCGATCTGTTTCGCGACGACGAGGGCCGCCTTTACGGCACCGCCTTCGCCGGCGGCAACAATACGGACCCAATTTGCGCGGGATTTGGCTGCGGCGTGGTGTTCAGGCTGGACCGGGCAGGGAACGAGACGGTGCTGTACACCTTTAGCGGAAGTGCGGACGGCGATAATCCTTATGTGGGCTTGGTCCGGGACGCGGAGGGAAACTTCTACGGCACTACCGGGTACGGCGGCGACCTAGCGTGCGGCGGCGGATTCGGCTGCGGCGTGGTGTTCAAGCTCAAGCCTTAACGGCGGCGGAGGCGGCGAAAGGCGCTCCATCTCGCAAAGCTCGCCCGATCACCAGCTATCCTATGCGTTCTTGAGGATGGGGAAGGCGATGTCTTCCTGGGCGAGGAGGCTCTCCAGGCGCATAGTGTCGCGGTCGCCGGCCCAGCGGGCGGGGTCGATGACGCGGAGGACGGCGATCTCGTCGCAGGAGGCGAATTTGGCGCAGCGCAGGCAATCCTTCCACGCCTTGAGCGGGAGCAGGCCGCGCTCGATGGGGTCGAATCCGGCGCGGGCGAAGAAGCCGGGGACGTAAGTGAACGCGAAGATCGCGTCGAGTCCGAACTCGGCCGCTTCCTGGGCGAGCGCTTCGACGATGCGCTTGCCGGTGCCGGATCCTTTGGCGCGCGGGGCGACGGCGAGCGAGCGGACCTCGCCCATCTGCGGGCTGTAAAAATGCAGTGCGCCGCAACCGAGCAGCGTTTCGCCGGAGAAGGCGACGACGAAATCGCGGATGTTTTCGCTCAGTTCGAACTCGGTGCGCGGGAGCATGACGCCTTCGGCGGCGTAGGCGTTGATGAGCGAGAGGAGCGCGTCGATGTCGGCGAGCGTGGCTTTGCGGATGGTCAAAGCGGCGGGCGAGGCGGCGGCGAGGGCGGCCTCTGAATGATTATTCACCACAACGAATAATCATAGCACAGCCGTTTCCTCGATCAGACGGCCTTCGGCGAAGCGGGAGGCGTTGAGCAGAGACGCGTCGATCAAATCGGTGGCGCCTTTGAGGATGAGGTCGGCGGTGATGCGGCCGGTGGCGGGGGAGTGCATGACGCCGTGGCCGCTGAAGCCGTTGGCGAAGTAAAGGCCGGGGACGCCGGGCGCTGGGCCTAGGACAGCATGATGATCGGGCGTCATTTCGTAGAGGCCGGCCCAGGCGCGGCGCGGATTTACTTCGAGCGATTCGAAGCAGGGGACGCGGTTGACGGCGTGGGTGAGGATTTTTTCGACGAAGGCGGCATCGAAGGCGGTTTGAAAGCCGGGGCGTTCGGAGGGGTCGTTCCAGGCCATGAGGAGGCCGAGATTTTCGGGGCGGAAATGGAAGCCGGTGGACATGTCGACGACCATGGGGAGGCGGTCCGGCAGGCCGGGAAAAGGCTCGGTGGGGACGAGCATGCGGCGCAGCGGGGCGACGGGCAGGTCGGCTCCGGCGAGCGCGGCGACACTGGCGGCCCAGGGGCCGGCGGCGTTGACTACGGTGCGCGTGGAGATGCGGCCTTGTTTGGTGACGACGGCGGAGACACCGGCGGAGTCGCGTTCGATGGCGATGGCCTCGTTGGCGCGTTGGAGCGCCGCGCCGCGTTCGGCCGCGCGGGCCATGAAACCGTTCATGACGCTGTATGGATCGACGAAGCCGTCGGTGGAGCAGAAGCTTCCGCCGAGGATATCGCCGGAGCGCATCTGCGGAAGGAATTTCGCGACGGCGGCGGCCGGGAGCAATTCGACGTTCTTGAGGCCGAGAGCGGTCTGCCGCGCGTAATTGGCGCGCAGGTAATCGAGATGCGCGGGCTTGGTGGCGACGAAGAGATAGCCCTGGGCCTTGTAGCCGGAGGGATGGCCCATCGCTTCTTCAAATGACGCGAAGAAAGGGATGGAATAAAGCGACATGCGGATGTTCACCGGCGTCGAGAATTGGGCGCGCACGCCGCCCATGCTCTTGCCGGTGGAACCTTTGCCCTGCTGCGTTTCGCGCTCCAGAACGACGACGTTGGAGCATCCGGCTTCGGTGAGGTGATAGGCGACGCTGGAGCCGACGATGCCTCCGCCGACGATGACTACATCCGCGGTGCGATCCATCGTCACTTCACCACGATATTGACGAGTTTGTCGGGCACGACGATCACCTTGACGACTTGCTTGCCGGCGAGGAACGGCTGGATTTTGGCGTCGGCGAGCGCTAGGCGTTCGAGTTCCGCGGGCGGCGTGCCGGGGGCGACGGTGAGCCTTCCACGCAGTTTTCCATTCACCTGAACGGGAATGTCGAGCGCGTCTTCGGCGGCGAGATCGGCGTCGAATTGCGGCCAGGGCTGCTTGAAGACGGGCCCGGTGCGGCCGAGATCCTCCCACATTTGTTCGGCGAGGTAGGGCGCGAAGGGAGCGAGCAGCAGCGCGAGATTGGGCAAAATTTCGGCCAGCGCGGCGGCGCTCAACGCGGCTTCGAGCGAGTAGAGATCGTTCACCAGTTCCATGAGCGCGGCGATGGAGGTGTTGAAATGCCAGCGGCCGTCGAAGTCGCCGGTGATCTTACGGATGGTCTGATGCAGCTTGCGGAGCGCTTGGCGATCGGCTTCGGCGGCGGGCGTGCCGCTGGCGGCGAGGCGGTCGAGGTTGCGGGTGAAGAAGCGATAAACACGGCCGAGGAAGCGGTATGCGCCCTCGGCGCCGGCGTCGGTCCAATCGATTTCCTTTTCCGGAGGGCCGGCGAAGAGGAGGAAGATGCGGCCGGTGTCGGCGCCGTATTTATCGATGGCGTCGTCGGCGCTGACGACGTTGCCTTTGGATTTCGACATCTTCGCGCCGTCGCGGATGACCATGCCCTGGGTGAATAGGCGCTTGGCCGGTTCGTCGTTGGAGATCAAACCGAGGTCGCGCATCATCTTCGTCCAGAAGCGCGAGTAGATCAGATGGAGGATGGCGTGTTCGACGCCGCCGATGTATTGGTCGATCGGGAACCAATAGGCGATGGTCTTGGAATCGAACGGCGCGGTCGAATTGTGCGGGTCGCAATAGCGGTAGAAATACCAGGACGAATCGACGAAGGTGTCCATGGTGTCGCTTTCGCGGCGGGCGGGGCCACCGCAGCGGGGACAGACCACGTCGCTGAATTCGGATGAATCGGCGAGGGGAGAACGGCCCGTGCCGGTGATGCGGATGGTGAGCGGAAGCAGCACGGGCAGGTCGGCTTCGGGGACCGGAACGACGCCGTCGTTGGGGCAATGAACCACGGGAATCGGAGTGCCCCAATAGCGCTGGCGCGAGATGCCCCAGTCCTTGATGCGATAGGTGATGGCGGCCTCGCCGAAGCCGTCGAGGCGGGCTTTTTCGGCCATGCGGCGGCGGGCGTCTTCGCTCGAGAGGCCGGACCACGCTCCGGAATTTTCACCGATGCCGTAGTCGCTGTAAGCCGCGGTGACGCTTTGCGGCAGCGGGCCATCGGCGGGGCGGATGACGGGGCGGATGGGGATGCCGTATTCGGTGCAGAACTCGAAATCGCGCTCGTCGTGCGCGGGCACGGCCATGATGGCGCCGGTGCCGTAGCCGGTGAGTACGAAGTTGGCGATCCACACCGGGACACGCTCGCCATTGAAGGGATTGATGGCGTGGCGGCCGGTGTCGAGGCCTACTTTCTTCACATCGCCCGCGTCCTGGCGGGCGCGCGCGTCGATCATTTCCTTCACGCGGGCGCGCAGTTCGTCGCCGGCGATCTCCTGGACCAAGGGATGCTCCGGAGCGAGGATGACGCAGGTTGCGCCGTAGATGGTGTCGACGCGAGTGGTGAAGACGCGAATCTTCTCCGCGCCGCCGTCGAGAGCGAAGTCGATCTCCGCTCCTTCGCTGCGGCCGATCCAGTTGCGCTGCATGGCCAGCACGCGATCCGGCCAGTCGCCCTCCAACCGTTTCAGACCGTCGAGCAACTCACCGGCATAAGCGGTGGTCTTCAGGAACCACTGCTCCAGCGCGCGCTGCACGACGGGCGTTTGCTCGTGGCGCCAGCAGCAACCGTCGACCACCTGTTCGTTGGCGAGCACCGTGGCGCACTCCGGGCACCAATTCACCAGCGCCTTCTTCCGATAGGCGAGGCCCTTCTCGAGCATTTTCAAAAAGAACCACTGATTCCAGCGGTAATATTCGGGTTCGCAGGTGGTGACTTCGCGGGACCAGTCGTAACTGAAGGCCATGCGCCGGTGCTGGCGCTTCATGTTTTCGATATTCGAAAGAGTCCATTCGCGCGGATCGCGCTTGTTGGCGATGGCGGCGTTTTCGGCGGGCAGGCCGAAGGCGTCCCAGCCCATGGGATGGAGCACGTTGAAGCCGTGCATCCACATATAGCGGGCGAGCGCGTCGCCGATCGAATAGACGCGGATGTGCCCGATATGCAGCGTGCCGCTGGGGTAGGGAAGCATTTCGAGCACGTAATACTTGGGCTTCGAAGAATTCTCCTCTGCCTTGTAAATGGGCGCGTCCTTCCAGCGCTCGTGCCACTTCAGTTCGATCTCGTTAGGGTCGTATGGCTTTTCCGGCATGGTCCTGTTTCTTCATTTTCGCAGCGCGCTTCAGCGCGTCGACGTTTTTCAGATCGTCGCCTTCTTCGTCGATGGGGGTTTCGAGAATGAAGGCCTTGGCGCGGAGTTTCGGATGCGTCAGGATGCGGGCGAACCCCTCCGCTCCAATATAGCCTTCGCCGATATTTTGATGGCGGTCGAGATGCGACCCCAGCGCGCCTTTGGAATCGTTGCAATGGATGACCGGAACATTTTCGATGCCCAATGTTTTATCCATTTCCTTGACCGTGTCTCGCAAGCCGGCGGCGGCCGGGACGTCGTAGCCGGCGGCGAGGCAGTGGCAGGTGTCGATGCAGAAACCGATCTTCAGCCGGGTTTCCCGCGCGGCGAGATCGCGCATGGCGGCCAGTTCGGCGAAGCGGCTGCCGAGTTGATTTGCCGCGCCGGCGGTGTTTTCCAGCAACACAGTAATGCGGCGCGCGTCAAAGCCATCGGCGGCCGCGGCGAGCGAGACGGCGACGGCGGAGAGACCGGCTTCGAGCGATTGGCCTTTGTAATTGCCCGGATGAACCACCAGGTGTTCGGCGCCGATGGCGAGCGCGCGCTCCAGTTCGCCGCGAAAAGCATCCACCGATTTCCGGCGCAGCGCTTCGTCCGCCGACGCGAGATTGATGAGGTAGTTGGCGTGTACGACGAGCGGCGTCAGATCGAAATTCTTCCGGGAGGCTTTCAGCGCCTCGATCTGCGCGGCGTCCGGTGGCGAGGCGCGCCACATGCGCGGGCTGGCGGAAAAAATCTGAAATGTGTTGG
>VFSW01011857.1_pt1 | contig 12216 bp, 6 predicted proteins | sample 5358111 | NCBI WGS metagenome assembly VFSW01 (sample SAMN11554181, study PRJNA540505) | mine drainage metagenome | isolation source: sediment from site ElyBrook_90M | place: USA: Ely Copper Mine, Vershire, VT | collected 2017
CTATTAAATGAGTAATATATGGTATATAATTACCATTATTGAGCCATACTTTACCCCGACTGACAGATGTCAACGTATCTAGATACCTCGAAAATCCAAGCCGCCGGCAGGCTTTCGCTCAGTCCGTCGGCCCTTCGCAATCTAAAGGTCGCAATAGGTGATTCTCTGGAAATATATTTTGATGAATCATTGGGATGCCTATTGATATATTCGGTAGGTACCAAGGGCTCAACTTCTGACTCTGCAGTGGATGTTCGTGGCGTGGCAAAAAAGAAGAAACGGTGATACTTGTGTATTCCGCTCATTGGAGTGCTAGGTAATGATGCGTTTATTGTTTGCTTTAATAATTAGGTAATAGCAATGATCAGTTTTGTTTACAGTGGACATCAGTCCTTTGGTTTGCGGATTAGTTGGCTGCCGAAGGCGGTAGCGGCGATTGAGGATGGCGTTGATCCGTTTAGTGACCCTAGGCAAGGGATGAAAATCCTGGGCCTTGGAAAAAATATGGTTGAGGCTTTGGAGTTTTGGGTCAGGGCGACTGGTGTTGCGAAAAAGGTTGGTACGAAATGGGAGCTTACCGGATTCGCTATGAAGGTGCTTTCAAGGAGGAGTGGGTTTGATCCCTTTCTTGAAAATCAGCAAACGCTCTGGTTGTTGCATTGGAATCTTTGTAAGGGATGGGATGAGATAGGTGAAAAGAAACGTCCATACGCATGGCATTTTTTCGCTAATGTATCTCCTGATGATGAGATTGTTGCGAGTGAGGCGGTAGATCACTTTGCAGGCGCTGTTCCTGCCCAGTCAAAGCCACTATCTGCGGTGACTCTTCGACAGCATTTCGATGTTTTTATCCGGACCTACGTTCCTGGCGAGAGTGCAGGGCCAAGGAGTACGCCAGAGGATGCTCTCGATAGTCCACTGACTACACTTGGGCTAATAAAGCGAAATGGTGAGAAAAAAATGGCAAATGGAAAGCGCGAGACCGTTTATCGCGTCAATAGTGGACCGAAGTCTTCAATTTCAATAGATACATTCCGCTATTGTCTCCACGAGTGGTGGAATCATGAGCACTCGACTGAGCAGCGATTGACGCTACGTGATATTTCGTTTTCAGAAGGTAGTCCAGGGCGGGTATTTCGTTTGCCAGAGATGGATATTCACTCTCGGCTAACTGCATTGGCTTCTGATTACCCGCAGGAGTGGGTGCTGATTGAATCTCAAAATCAGCGTGGTATTGAGCGATTAGTAAAACGTAATTCTGAATCAATTATAAAGTCGGTATATGGCAAAAAATCATGAAGCATAGTAAACCTAAGCTACAGAATGCAGAGCGTCAGGTCGATGATCTGATCGTTGGCGACCTGATGCGAATCAATCCGAGATTTAGACGTTCGGTCCAAATCGAGATGGATATCAATGATGTGTCATCAACGAAAGATTACATAGTTACTGATTTTGTGCGTAGTTGTTTTAAGAGAATAAGTGAATCTTGCGAGAAAGGAAGCTCCCAAAGAGCATGGCGCCTGACTGGAGATTATGGTAGTGGGAAATCAGCATTTGCGTTGGCAATGGCAAAGGCCGCTAGTGGGCGCGATCAGGAGTTGCCTCGAGAGCTGAGGGGGATTGTCAGAGGCAATAAGTTGCAACCGGTTGTCGTTACAGGTGATGCGGAGCCGCTCACCAAAGGAATTGGACGGGCATTAATTCAGCAGATTGTTGGTCTAAAAAAACAACCTCTACCAGCTTCAACCGAAGACCTTCTTGACCTCATCGGAAAGGCGCGAGTTGCTGTCGAGAAAAGCGGGAAATTGGGCATACTGCTAGTTTTGGATGAACTTGGGAAAAATCTCGAGCACTCGACTCTAGAGCCACAAAGCTCTGATGTTTATTGCCTACAGCGTCTTGCGGAATTGGCTTCGAGGAGTGGTGATAGGCCTCTCATATTGCTAGGGATTCTCCACCAGGGAATAGCGTCTTACACCGCTGGTCTTGATGCAACGACCCGGAGAGAGTGGGACAAAGTTGCTGGCCGCTTCGATGAGATTATATTCTCTCATCCTCTTGAGCAAACAGTTCTCCTATGCGCTGAAGTGCTTGGTATTGATGTCGACAAATTACCCGTCCATATTGTGAAAGAAGCTCGGGAGTCAATGCGCTGGGCAGTTAGTTCTGGAATGTACGGAAGTGCATCGGTCGATAAGTTGGTTGAACTCGCCCCACGATTGTTTCCTCTACATCCAACGGTGCTTCCTCCACTTCTAAATCTCCTCAGGAAATTTGCTCAGAATGAGCGCTCTCTATTTGGGTTTTTCTCGGGTTATGAGCAGAGAAGCCTACAGGAATTTGCTGGTATTCGCGTAAGCCAAGCAAAATTCTTCCGTCTTCCAGACCTTTACGACTATTTCAAAGCTAATCTGGCTCACACGATGACCAATGGTAGGGCTACGCATTGGCGAATTGTAGAATCAGTGGTTAGGCAGGCACCAGACGCAAATTCAAATGAATATCCGGTTCTCAAAAGTATTGGCATTCTTAACCTAATTGATGACGACGATCTACTTGCAACACAGGATATGCTGCGGGAGTCCATGGCTCATGGTGAATATCACAAGTTGGATGAGGCCATAAATTTACTCAAAGCTAGGCATGTGTTATATGAAAGAGGGTCAGTTCGTGGTTATTGTCTCTGGCCTCACACTAGCGTCCATCTAGCAGATTGTTTCGAGGAGGCGCGTCACCATCTTGGGGAACCAAAGAATCCAATGGGTATGGTTGCCTCTCAGCTTGAAAATCAAACAATAGTTGCGCGCCGTCACTATATTGAAACAGGTAATCTGCGCCACTTTGAGGTGCAGTTTCATCCCGCTAAGGATTACGAAAAAATATGTGCAGAGGAATTAGACTCTGACAGAGTGAAGGCGGATGGAAATATTCATATATTCCTTCCAGAAGATGAACGGGAGTTCAAATTAACGTATGAGCAACTTGCGGACAAAGCCCGACATCCATGCTCAAGAGTAATTGTCGGATTAACACGTCCTCCAGTTGAGTTGCTCAGTGTTGCAAAAGATTTGCAGTGCTGGAACTGGGTTATGGAAAATGTGAAAGAGCTTTCCGGCGATGAGTTTGCGCGTCATGAATTGAAAGCTCAAATTCGCAATACAAAGGATCTTCTGGATCGCAGGCAAGAAAAGATCACGGGTTTAAACATCTCTCAGGAAGGCAATTCCATTAGCTGGTTCTGGCAAGGGGAGCCATTTGAGATGGATCGTAATGGAATTGGATCTAGCCTCTCAAGTCTTTGCGAGACAATTTATCCTGAATGTCCAATTATTACAAATGAGCTAATTAATCGCAGGGTTACAAGTCCCGCTGCTTCCCGCGCCAGGACTATTCTTATCGAAGCAATTTCTTCACATCCAGACAAGCCATACCTAGGAATGGACAATTCCAAGAATCCGCCGGAGATCGCAATGTATCTCTCGGTATTGCAAACTGGGAAAGTGCATGTCGAAGGTAAGGACGGATGGAAGATCAATATTCCATCCAAAAAAGATGATATAGGACATCTCCGTCCTTCACTTATTGCAATTGAAAAATTATTGAAGTCTCATGAAGGGCAACGTATAAGTGTTCCTCGCATCTTTGAAGAACTCAGAAAAGAGCCAATCGGTGCCCGTGATGGCATGCTCCCGCTTCTACTAGCCATTTACTTGGCTGCACGGTGGCATCAAACAGCCGCTTTTGAAAACGGGACATATCGTCACCGACTTGGTGGCAGTGAGTTTCAGCGTCTCATCAAGGAGCCTGAATGTTTTGAACTGCAACATTGCGCAATCGAAGGGGTTCAACTGGAAGTATTTCAAAGTTTGTCCAAAATATTTGGGCTAGCGAAATCAGATGATCCAGAAGTGCTCGATTTAGTACGACCTCTAGTGAAGTTTATCGCAGAAGTTCCAGACTATTCACGCAACACATTGAAGTTAACTAAAGAAGCTAAAGAACTCCGCAAGTGTCTCCTTGAGGCTCGGGACCCATCAAAGCTAATTTTTGCAGAAATTCCGACTGCGATTGGTGTTGTGCCAAATGACGCCAAGTCGATTGCAGCCAAACTTCCGATATTTATCACCGAAATCCAAACAAGTTACGATAGATTGCTTGATAGAATTTCGAGTTCAATTACAGATGCCTTCGAAACATCAATTCCGATTAGCGAGTTTCGTTCGGAATTACTCATGCGAACAAAAGCAATTTCCGAGAAACTTGCTGATGTAGAGCTAAAGAGCTTCGTTCTTCGTCTTGGGGACGACAAACTTGATTATCGCCAGTGGTTGGAGTCACTTGCTAGTCACTTGAGTCGTAAATCAGCTGTACGCTGGGATGATAGCGATGAAGAGAGCTTCCATCAGAGAATGATGGGCTTGGTAAAGCGTATGCTACGCGCAGAGGCAGCCAATTCGAATATCACCCGGCAAAGTAACACTCCAAATGCTGACCGATCCGTTTGGTTCGCTGTAACAAAGCCAAATGGCGTAGAATCAACTCAACTAATTTATTGGTCTGAATCTGAAGAAGAGCAGGTCGCCAAGCTTGAAAAACAAATTTATGAAATTATCCAAAAGAATGGCCGCGCGGGGTTGAGTGCAGCTGCTCGAGCACTGTTGACTAAAATTCAGGACAACTAACCTTATGTCAGAATCTCACTCGAAACCAGTACGTCATATCCTAAGCCTATCTGGGGGCAAAGATAGTGCTGCATTGGCCATATATCTGCGAGATCGGGTGTCAAACATGGAATATATTTTCCATGACACTGACAAGGAGCTGCCTGATACCTACGAATATATCGATCGGCTAGAAGATTATTTAGGCAAAAAAATTGTCCGTACGACTTTCGGAACGACTTTCGATGACCTACTTAGTAAATATGGCGGCATGTTGCCTTCAAATCATCGTCGCTGGTGTACCAGGGCTATGAAGCTAGAACCATTTGAAAACTATGTTGGTGAGGCTGATTGCATTAACTATGTTGGAATCCGTGCAGACGAGGATCGGGTCGGTTACATCAGTCATAAACCAAATATTAAGGCCGTATTCCCATTTAGAGAGGATGGGATTGACTATGAGGGTGTTCAAAAGATTTTGCGCGAGTCTGGGATCGGGATGCCTCCGTACACGGAATGGGGCAGAACACGTTCAGGCTGTTTTTTTTGTTTTTATCAACAGAAAATCGAATGGGTTCGTCTTAAGCAGCAATATCCGCATCTTTATGAAGAAGCTAAAGCCTATGAAAAACCGAACCGTATAAACGGAAATATTTTCTATTGGTCCCAAAACGAATCTCTGACCGAATTAGAAAAACCAGAGCGGATGGCCGAAATTGTCAGTAAATGGGAGATACAGCAAATTCGTCAAAAGCAGAACCGTAAAAATATTCCACTAGTGACGTCGCTTGCGGGACTTGTTATTGATGAACCCCCTACTTCCGGTTGCGTAATTTGCCACCTCTAGTTATTGAGAGAATGAATAATTCGCCTGGAGAGAACTGGATCCGCCTTCTTCACGGCTATGCGCCAGTGATGGAAAATGCCGCAATGACGGCAGAGCACATTGGGCGTTTGGAAAAACGGACTGGAATTTCCCGTGTTAGTTTTATCCACCCAGGTAAAGAATTGTTGTTGTCTGTGATTAATCCAGGACTCAGTGAGCCTAACAATGTGATCTTAACGGGTACCGCTGGAGATGGTAAGACTTCCCTTTGTTTTGAGTTGTTCAGCGAGTTAGTTGGAAAAGAGCCAACTAACTCTTCAGGAATCCAGACCATCGACTATAAAACCTCCAAAGGACTTAAGCGGCTTACATTCATTTTTGATGTTACCGCATGGAGAAAACCAGTTCATGGCTGTCTGCCCGCTGAGCAGGTTGCAATACTTGAATCCCTCGCCCAATCTGTCTTTGGAGAAAGCGACGATTTTTTTGTGGTTGCCGTCAACGACGGTCAGCTCCACGAAGTTTTTGAATACCTTCCACCGAATGCGCCAGAAAGTATTCATAAGCTCCGAAAGGAAATTTCTTGGCTGCATGCTAATGGCATTACGGCAAGCGACTCCCGGTTGCATCTCATTAATCTGAGCACGATTAGTTCTGAGGTACTTATGGAGAGATCTCTGAATGCCATTCTTTATCGAAAAGAATGGGAGTGCCTTGATACTGAATCAGATAAACCACTCTTCTCTCCAAAATCTTCCTTACATCGGAATTACAAACTTCTTAGCACACCGACGGTTCGTACTCGACTTATTACGCTCGCTATGCTTGCAGATGCGGCTGGCTTTCACATGCCAATCCGAGGAATTCTTTGCCTAATTGCCAACTCACTTCTCGGCAATCCGGCAGCAAAGGATCAGGTACTCCGTCCGCAGGAGGGACTGGAAAAAATTCTAGATGAATCTCCCCATGAAGCAGCTCTTCACCGAACGCTCTTCGGTGATCACCTCAGTCCAGTAGCAAGAAACAAACGGGAAGTTTACAGATTTCTCTCAATGCTTCAGATCGGTTTGGAAACCACTAACGACCTTGATGATCTGCTTATCTTTGGCCACCTCGATGAAGAATGCCACCATTTGTACGCAGAGATTGTTGAAAAAGACCCATATCATCAACGCAATCCGGGGCTACAAGCTTTGATCCGCGAATATGTCCGCGGAGATTTGAGCCCTGAAGAAACGAGCCGACTTCTTTGCGAAATGAGTTACGAACGACGTCGCCTATTTTTAACAGTTGATGATGCCACCCTTAACAAACTTAAACTCTGGAGGTCATCAGTGTTCCACCATGCGGGGGATTACATTGAGAAACTTCTATTGCCGCTCCGTAGTGGAAAACAAGTCGCACCCCCACTGCTGCAAAAACTCGTGGCTGGGTTGAACCGTGCATGGACCGGGCTTCTCATCACTAATCAGCCAGACGAGTTGTATTTATGTACTGGTTTGGATGTAACCACGGCCGCAGTTAGCGATATTTTGTGCGATCAAATCCAAATACACGGTAGCACCACTTCGAAGATTGAAGTCGTAAAATCAGAGAAGACGCAACAACCTGAAATAGTCATTACCACAAAAGGCAATTCTTTCTTTATTCCCCTGACTCTTGCACGCTTTGAGTTTCTATGCAGAGTATCCGATGGAGCTATGCCTAGTACATTCTCAAGGGAATCTGCCGAGGATTTCTCAATGCTTAAGCAACGATGCATCGCAGCGCTATGCGGCGCTTTCAACAGCCATATTATCAATGGTATCCGGATAACCCCGTCAGGAAAGATCGAGCGGGCACCAATCCTACTTTCACAATCCTGAAGCTAGGCATCTATGCTTTTCTCAAAAGAAAACTATACTCCATACCAAGCTTCCAAAGCCTCGCATAACTCTTGGATTGCGGAAGCGATTTGGGGACATCGCATCGAACGTCAACCCGCACACGGTCTTCTTCTTGAGTTTTTGAGTATGGCGGAAGGGATGCGTAGGCAGGGAAAGCTTCTCAGTCACGAACCAGGATATGCAAGCTACACGCCATGCCTCAGCACACAGCTGCGCAATATCTTGTTCAACAATCCAACGATTGAGGAGATCGCCAAAGAGTGTGGTAACGATGATGAAGCTTGGGACAGATGGTTCACCGTAATGAAGGAGGCTGCGGTCGCTAAACAATCTGCCTTGCTTGATTTTAGATATCTGAAAGGTAGATTTGACAGTTTCCACGCTTTCGTTGAAATTGTTGTTCTTCTCCGTAATATTACTTTGGACTCTGGATCAGATCGCGGATGGACCAACAAGCGAATCTACCCAATTGGCCCCGCTGCTCTTTATGATGAGCGGGACAAAAACTTTAATAGCACAAGGAACTTCTTCACAAGAACTGGCGAACTGGCATATTTGATGATTAGCCGGGCAAGCGAGGAGCTGCGCAAGGACATTGCAGAGAAGCTTATTCAGATATTTGATCCATCAGCACCCAAAAATATCCTGCTTCTTCGGCTTATGTCAGGTGAAACATCTGATATGGGAGAAGAGAAGAGTGACACATATCTGCCTCACCTAAAACACCCTGCCTTTGAACGTATGGCAGAAGATATTCAAGCTCTCTTACAACTTGGGCTGCCAGGAGCTGATGCCTTTAATCACATGGGGCCATTGTTAGCACTCCACGTCCTTCTTTACCAGCTTGAAACTGCCAATGTGGTTATTGGTGGGGAAGGATTGCCCGACATAGTGTGTGAAATATTGGCACCTAAGACCAACCTTGTAAGGAGGGCTTCTGTCTCATCACTCCGTGATAACGAATCTCTTGGCATCCGTGCATTAGAACAATATGTTGATAAACAGCTTTCTGCTGATGATGAGCTTCAAGATATTATTAAAAACACTGAGTTAGACGAGGCGGCGAAATGTGAAGTGCTTCGCAGCCGACTCTGTGAGCTTTTTTCCATAAAGGAAGAGAAAGAGCTACTAATAGGATTTACCGTCGATGATATTTTACGTGAGTTTCTGCGTAGTGCAAAAAAGGCTTATGAAAAGGCAGGGGGTGATGCGACAAGGTCGTTGGGAGATCAATGTGGGCTCCGGTCATCACAAAAAACTAACCAATATCGATATTCACCCTCGGATCAGTTCCTGCGAAATCTTGTCTATGTGATGGTTAAGGAGCCAATCAAAGATTCAGATTTCCTCATAAAAATCTACCAGCGCTACCGCCTTGTAATTGGCCCAGAAGAAGCACAATACGCAGTCAGAGAAGATATATTTGATAAGCCGGAGTTCGAAAAAAACAATGATCGCTTACTTCGACGGCTTATCGCAATGGGACTGGCTCGGCGTATGAGCGACTCTTTTACTTATATCATTAACCCCATCGTTCAAAATCATGCTGCTTGAAAACCACGATCAGATCGTCGGTGCCATTGCACTGAACCATATTCGATCAAAATACATTGTCCGTATTGCTGAACCGGAATTCGACGGTGGATTTCACGTTTTGTCTGGATTCAACTCAAAGCAGTTAGCAGGCTTTGCCATTGAGTTGCAAAAGGACGCAGCATTCTCTTCTAAAGTTACGATCCAGTTTCCGGCCGAAAACATGGCTGAAGAGTGTCTTCCATCGGAGTTTCTAACTGACAAATCTGCCGTTGATGTTCGAAATCGGGACTATAAAGGTAAGCTTGTAATTGCAGCTGAGTTAGAAAAAGACGCTGCCGCTTCGCTCGCGGAATGTGATCGAACTGATGCTGAAGAAATTCGCAGCGATGCTCTCGCGGAAATGTGGGTCGATCTGGTTTCTAAGCGCGTCGGTGTGGTTTTAATAGAAGAGGCAAAAAAGCAGCTCGTCGCTGCCACAAAGGGCCTCTTTAGTACCGCACGGTCAACATTGAAGACAACTTGTGCTTTCTTGTGCCTGACGCTGCGGATCTATAAAGATGAAGCCCAGATTGGTCGGGCTGCAGGGCGATCTCTACCCACCATCGGTATTCCAATGTTCCGAAACTGCTTTAATAGCATTCCACATGACAAATTGAATCAGCCCTCGGCTTGGGCCGGAGCCATCTCAAAGCATGCCAAGACTACTTGCTACCTCCATAAACGGGATCTGAAAAATATCCTGCTTGATGTAGACAAGCTTCGAGAGCGTTTTACTGAGTTGAAAGAAACTCAAGATCCACCAATTGAGGATGCTCTTCTAGATGCGTTCAGTAATTACATCGAAACGAAGGAACACCGCAGTCCAGAGACTGAAAGAATTCTTTTCGAATTTGATTGGGAGATAGTTCGACATTGCTTTGATAAGGCAAAGACAACTGAAGCTACTGATTTTGTCGAAAGAACACGGCAAGCATTGAAAGGAGACAACCTTCAGCCTAATGAAGAAGAAGAAGCTCTCCTTGATAGTATGGCCAAACAAATGCCAAAGGCAGGAAGCGTTTCGGAAGATGTCACTGATTTTTTTAACAAGTATGCACTGGCAATCAATCAAGACCCTCGCCTTCTTAGTCAGTGGGAAAGTTTTATCCACGGCTCAAAAATCACTTGCACAAACTTTCTTGAGGGCATCGTTGAATGTATAGAGCGTTCATGGAATAAGAGGTCATCAGGACGGGAATCAAGGATTAGAATTATCGGAAAGCAGCAAAAGCTAAATCAACTGAAGAGCCGAAATCCAGCAGCGTGTGAGTTCTTCGAACGAAATTATGCATGTTTACCCCAGCGCTGCGCTGACAAAATACTATTTCAGAACACTCTTGCAATCGAATACAGCAAGCGTGAGCATCAAGAATGGTTCAGGGGGAAAGTCAAGAAATCGGTTTCCAAGAAAGCTAATTTACTTGAATTCGAAGTTTTTATTGAAGAATCCGCAGATGGATCTTCGAATTGGAACGCGGTAGACAACTATCTTATAGATTGGATTTTTAATAGCACATCAATCCTTGGCGAAGAGGCTGCAGATTTCCAACGTCTTGCCGACTTTCTTAAGGCAGGTGGTCCCAAGACGGCTCTCGTTGAGTCGATGAGTTATTACGAAGGCATAGGAACCAAAGGCACGTTGCTAGCGGTTTCGCTGGAAAACACTGAGGGACTTTCGGACACCTACGGTGATGGTGGTCGAGGTAGCCTTGTGCCATCGAAGACAAAGGCTAACAACCATGTTTTAGCGAAACATTGGGGCGAACTGCTTGATGACGCAAAGAAAAAATCGTTTCTTTCCGTGGAATTGATGGCGTTAGTCTCTGAAAAATTTGTAAAGTTTCAGCAGGCTTATGACTCACTGATTAAAACTCTTGCCAAAGATGCGTTGGTTCAAGAGGGCGTTGCGCCAATGGTGGAGTCCTACCGACAACTGGTGTTTACTCTTTGTGAGTTGCCACATGAAGCTCTTCGGCGCAGTTTGCTTAAAGTAATTCTGAGTATTGGAAACAGTCAGATACCAAAAAGCGGTAGCCGCCCATCATTGGCAATTGTCTGTCCATGGCATCCTCTCCGTATCGAGGCTACTGCAGCGCGTACAAGGCAAGTTAGTAGTCGTATTTGTAAACTTCTTGGAGCAACCCCCGCTACATTCTCGGACGGATCTGGAAGGCTTTTCTTCCGCGAATTCTCAAGTCTTCTTAACCAACCTCTTTACCCGGAGATTACCGCTTCTTGGGATTCCACCGAACCCAAGGCACGTGTTACCTCACAAGCATTTGGAGGATATTCTCTCCATGAACCAGCTGAACCGGAGGATGGAGCTAGTGCCGTAATCCAGGATCAAAGTAAAGAAACTGCCAAGAAAGTGGAAGAGCTGGTTGAGGAGTATTTGAGACTTCAGCCGCATGAAAGGGATAATCTCAGTCTGGCTCTCTATGACTGCGATTCGGCAAGCCTTCCATCTGCAGTAGTAAATCAGATCAACAGATTCAACGAAAATCGCAAAGACGATGAAGTTACTTGCCAAGTATTTCTCATGCACAGAGATGAGGCTCATCTTCGGACGATGTATCGAGAACTAATGGCCATTGACGCAGGAGTCCAAGAAGGAAGTCCAACCGAGGCAACCGGTGACTTTTTGTCAAGAGTACGAGTCAATATTGTTGCTGCCAAGTCTATCAATACTTCAGGTAGAGGCGAGCCAATTGATATTGCTTTCTGCAAAGATCTTATTTCGCGCAAAGCAAAGGCCAGGTGGAAAAGGCGACCCCGTACTGTAGTTTCTCCAGACGATTTGGAACCCCATCAATGGAGCCGTCGTCTTCCTGTTGAGAAAGGAATTCGACAGGCATCACTACATCTTTGCTGTCCGGCGCTCACTGAAGTTGGTTGGACGCATCTTTACGCAATCGCATCACTCCTTACAGAAGACTCTCAAGACGCTTGGGAGGCCGGTAAGTGTCCGATGCTGATGAAGATTCTCAACTTCGATAGCACGGATGTCCGCCAAGTATTTGAGGATACTCACAAACTTGCAACTTGGGTTGTCAACGAAGACGAAATGCTAGATCGACGACTGCTTGAAGCGCAGGACGTGAAAGTGATCCGCTATGTTCAATCTTCAACACAAGGAAGAAACTTAGTTATTTCTTCCAAAGCTAAAGGACGTCTTCTCTTTAATACGTTCAAAGAGAAATTGAACCATATTCTTCCTGCGAACTATTTCAATGAAAAGATTGAGACTCTAGCTGGGCAATTTATC
>VFSW01011858.1_pt1 | contig 12215 bp, 9 predicted proteins | sample 5358111 | NCBI WGS metagenome assembly VFSW01 (sample SAMN11554181, study PRJNA540505) | mine drainage metagenome | isolation source: sediment from site ElyBrook_90M | place: USA: Ely Copper Mine, Vershire, VT | collected 2017
TTCACGGCCCACTCGGCGCGCTGGCGCACCTCCGGGCTGATGCCCGGCTCGCGCAGCAACAGGGACACGGAGGAGACCGAAGAGCGATCGCGGAGATCGACGAGTTGGTCGAGAATGGCGATCTGGACCAGGGGAGAATTTTGCGTCTGGAGAGCGTTGACAAGGCCGGCGCGCGCTTCCGGCGCCACAGCGAAATTGCGCAGGGCGTCGACCGCGGCCAGACGGACGTTGACGTTCGGATCGGCGTTGAGCGTGTGCAGCAGCGCGGCCAGCACCTCGGAGTTGGACTGCTCGACACGATAAGCCCAACTGACACCCTGCAGGCGCTCGGCAGCCGACTGTTGCTGCAGAAGCGAAAGAGCCACCAACTGGCGCATATCGTTCACCTCTTTTCGTAAATCGGAAAGACGTTCATCCTCGCGGGAGCCGGTGTAGCGGCCAAGGCCGAGGCCGGCGGCGAGCAGCAGGACCGCGGCGGCGGCCTGGAAAGCGGGATGCCGCACCCACCGCCATCCGGAGCGCTCCCCGCCGGCGCCGTGCTCGAAGCGGCTGAGGCGGCCGTAGAAAGCGGTTCGCAGCTCGGGGCCCGGCTCGGGGGCGGGCAAGGCGCCCCGGGCGTTCCAATAGAGGTGCGCGCGGTCGAACTCCTCCCGGCAGGAGCCGCACGAATCCAGGTGGGCGTTCAGCGCCGCCGCTTCATCGGAGGCGAGCGCGCCGGTCCAGGCGTCCACGAAATGCTGCTGGGCTTGTTCGCAGTTCATCACAATCCCCTTCCCTCAACAGGCCCTCTGGCGGGCCAGCTCGGAATAAATCTCACCCAGGGCGCGGACGGCGCGAAAAACGCGCACCTTCACCGTGCCCACCTCGCAATCGAGAATTTCGGCGATCTGCTCGTAGCGGAGGTTCTGGAAGCGGCTGAGCACGAGCACCTCGCGCTTTTCCGGAGGCAGGCGGTTCAGCGCCCGGCGCAGCAGTTCGGTCTGCTGGCGGCGGCTGAGACGGTCGTCCGGCGCTTCCTCGCGGCTGGCGGGTTCCGGAAACGGAGTGTCGGCGCCGCCAGGAATCACTTCGAACCTCCTCTTCCGCATCGTGTCCACGTGAGTGTGCCTTGCGATCTGGTACATCCAGGCCGGGAACGAGCCGCCGGCCTGAAACGAATCCTTATACTTCAGCATCCGGAAGAAGACTTCCTGGACCAGATCGCGGCTCAGGTCCGGGTTTCCGCAGAGATGATTGAAATACTGAAACAGCGGCCGGTGGTGCCGTTCAAACAGCGCGGCGAGGCCGGCCAGTTCTCCCTGCCGCACCCGCTCCATCAGCCGATTGTCTTCCGGCGTATCGCTCACGATTGATAGTACCGGCCCATAGAAGAAAGGTTACGCTCCGGCGGGGGCCGTGTTTACCGGCTCGCCAGGAGGTAAGCACCGCCGCCGGGATGCCGTGTTTACCGGCTCGCCGGGATGCCGGACATCTCTGCGGGGATGCCGGACATCGCCGCCGCCGGGGGCGGGTTTACCGGCTCGCCGGGATGCCGGACATCGCCGCCACCGGAGGCCGGAATTACTGGTTTGCCAGGAGGTAAGCGGCCATGGCGACGCCGACGCCGGCGAGCGTGGAGGCGATGGCGATGGCGCCGGTGGAGGGCCGGCCGAAGACTTCCCGGCCCTGGTTGAGGCCGCGCACGAGGCGGACATGCTGGATCGAGGAGACGATGTTCACCACGACGCCGAGGCCGACCAACAGCGTGCCCAGCCAGACCGAGGCGCCGGAGGAGACCGGCGTGGGGTCGTGCTGCAGCAGGCGGAACTGGCGCAGAAACAGCCCGAAGCGGGCGACGACGAAGCCGAAGCCCATGAGAGCGAGGCCGGTGCGGATCCAGGCCAGAAACGTTCGCTCGGCCGCCATGTAAACGCGGGGGTCCTGTTCGCCGGCTGCGGGCATGACGACCATTTTGGCAGGAATGCAGCCCGCCGCGCGCCGCTACCAGACGCGGCAGGCCGGATTGCGCACCATCGGCATGCCGACGCTGCAGCCGAAGGCTTTCTGAAACTCGGGCATGTTGGAGACGACGCCATTGACGCGGAACCTGCCCGGCGAGTGCGGATCGACGGTGGCGCGCAGGCGGGCCACCTGCTCGGTCTGGTTCTGGCACCAGATCTGGCCGAAGCTGAGGAAGAAGCGCTGCTCGGCGGTGAAGCCGTCGATTTTCGGCGGCTCGCTGCCCTTGAGCGTGTCCATCAGCGCCATGAAGGCCAGCCGCACTCCGCCGTTGTCGGCCGAGTTCTCGCCGAGCGTCAGCTTGCCGTTCAAGTGCACGCCGGGGAACGGCTCGAAGCTCGAGTACTCGTCGATGAAGCACTGGGCGCGCTTCTCGAACTCCTTGGCGTCTTCCGGCGTCCACCAGTCTTGCAGATTGCCTGCGGCGTCGAACTGTCGGCCCTCGTCGTCGAAGCCGTGGGTCAGCTCGTGGCCGATCACCGCGCCCACGCCGCCGTAGTTCACCGCGTCGTCCATCGAGTTGTCGTAGAAGGGCGGCTGGAGAATGCCGGCCGGGAAGTTGATGTTGTTCATCTGCGGGTCGTAGTAGGCGTTGACGGTGGGCGGCGTCATGCCCCACTCCTGGCGGTCCACCGGCTTGCCGATCTTGTTCAGGTCGCGGCGGAAGGCGAATTCCCGGGCGCGATTGTTGTTGCCGAGGGCGTCGCCGCGGACGATGTCCACGGTCGCGTAGCTTTTCCAGTGGTCGGGATAGCCGATTTTATTGGCCACGGCTTCGAGTTTCCGGAACGCCTGCTTCTTGGTTTCCGGCGTCATCCAGTCCACCTGCTTCAGGTCCTGGTTCATCGCGTTCTCGATCTGGTGAACAAGCTCGAGGGTCCGCTTCTTGCCCTGCTCGCCGAAGGTTTCCTCGACGAACTTCTGGCCCAGCGCGTCGCCGAGAGCGCGGTCGGTATAGGACACGCAGCGCTTCCAGCGCGGCAGCATCTCCTTGGCGCCGGTCAGCGTCTTGCCGTAAAAGCTGAAGCTTTCCTCGACAAAAGCTTGCGGCAGCAGCTCGGCGTTGGCATGGATGTAGTGCCAGCGGAGATAGCTCTTGAGATCCTCGAGGCTCGCGCTGGTAACAACGCCCTGCAGAGCGCGGAAGAAGTCCGGCTCGGCGACGTTCAGGCTGTCGAAGGCCGGCGCCTGGATGCGCTGGAAATACATTTTCCAGGGCAGGAACGGGCAGAGGGCGGCCAGCTCGGCCACGGTCATTTTGTGATAGACCTTCTGCGGGTCGCGGCGCGAGACGCGGTCGAGCGAGCCGCGGGCGAGGTCGGTCTCGATGCTCATCACGGCCTTGGCTCCGGCGTCGGCCTCGGCCGCCGAGTAACCGGCGAGCGCCAGCATGTTCCGCACGTGCGCCTGATACTTTTGGCGGATCTCGGCGACCTTCGGGTCGTCCTTGAGATAGTAATCGCGGTCCGGAAGGCCGAGGCCGCCCTGCGCCACTTCGGCGATCATTTTCGTCGAGTCCTTAGCGTCGGGCGTGGCGTTGAAGCGGAAAAACGCGTTTACGTCGAGCTTGTGCAGACGCATCAGCGCCCAGGGCAGATCGGACTTCTTCGTGATGTCGTGGATGTGATCCAGCTCGCCGCGCAGCGGCGCCGTGCCCTTTTTGTCGATTGCCGCCTCGTCCATGCAGGTGGCGTAATAGTCGCCGATCTTCTGTTCGTTTTCGGTGCGGGTTTTCGAGGGAGACGCGGCCTTTTCGAGAATGTTTTGAAGTACGGCGAGGTTGTGGTCGCCGAGCTCGTTGAAGCGGCCGAAGATCGGATGATCGGGCGGCAGCGGGTTGGCGGCCATCCATCCGCCGCAGGCGTACTGGTAGAAGTCCTGGCACGGATCGGCGCTGATGTCCATGGCCTTCACGTCGAAGCTGGGAATCTTCGCGGGCGGCGCGGACGGCGGGGCCGATTGGCCGAAAGCGGCCGAGACGCAGAGCAGCGGGACGGTAGCCCAGGAGAGTCGAGTATGCGGTTGCACGCTCTCCATTTTAACCGCGCGCGGCGGCCACTCCGGCGCCGGGATGCGGCTCATCGCTCAGCCGCCGTGCACTACGTACGAGGGCGCGGCCGCCAGTCCCGGCGACCCTATGCGGCACGGTTACCAGACGCGGCAGGCCGGATGGCGCACCATGGGCTGGCCGACTTTGCAGCCGAACGCCTGCTGGAACTCCGGCATGTTCGAAACGACGCCGTTGACGCGGAACTCGCCCGGGGAGTGGGGATCGACGTTGGCGCCCAGCCGCTTGGCCTCCGGCGTCTCGTTCTGGCACCAGATCTGGCCCCAGCCGAGAAAGAACCGCTGCTCGGCCGTGAAGCCGTCGATCTTGGGCGTCTGCTTGTTGCCGATGGTGTCCATCAGCGCCATGAACGCCAGCCTCAGGCCGCCGTTGTCGGCCGTGTTCTCGCCGAGGGTCAGCTTGCCGTTCACGTGCACGCCCGGCAGCGGCGAGAAGCTGGAATACTCCTGGACGAAGCACTCGGCGCGCTTCTCGAATTCTTTGGCGTCCTCCGGCGTCCACCAGTCCTGCAGGTTCCCGCGGCCGTCAAACTGGCGCCCTTGGTCGTCGAAGCCGTGCGTGAGCTCGTGGCCGATCACCGCTCCGATGGCGCCGTAGTTGACCGCGTCGTCCAGGCCGTTCTCGTAAAACGGCGGCTGCAGAATGCCGGCCGGAAAATTGATGTCGTTCATCTGCGGGTTGTAGTAGGCGTTCACCGTGGGCGGCGTCATGCCCCACTCCTGGCGGTCCACCGGCTTGCCGATCTTGGTCAACTGCCGGTGCACCTCGAACGCCGAGGCGCGGTCCGAATTGCCGAGCGCGTCGCCGCGCTCGATCTTCACCGCGGAGTAATCCCGCCAATGGTCCGGGTAGCCGATCTTGTTCGCCACCGCGTCCAGTTTGGCCAGCGCCTGGGTGCGCGTGGCCGGCGTCATCCAGGAAAGATGGCTGAGGTCCGTGTTCATCGCTTTCTCGATGCCCCGCACCATGGCGAGCGTCCGCGCCTTGCCCTCGGCGCCGAACGTCTGGTCGACGAACTTGCGCCCCAGCGCCTCGCCGAGCGCGCCGTCGGTGTATTCGACGCAGCGCTTCCAGCGCGGCCGCAGCTCTTGCGCCCCGGTGAGCGTCTTGCCGTAGAAATCGAAATTTTCATCGACAAAAGCCGACGGCAGCAGCCCGGCTTCGGAGTTCACATACTGCCAGGTCAGGTACGTCTTCAGGTCGTCGATCGGCGTCTGCACGATCACCGACTCCACCGTTCGCATGAAGTTCGGCTCGGCGACGTTCAGGCTGGTCAACTCCGGCGCGCCGATCTCGCGGAAATACGTTGGCCAGTCGATGGCCGGGCATAGCGAGGTCAGCTCGGCGATGTTGAACTTGTGGTAAGTCTTTTGCGGATCGCGGCGCGACACCACGTCGAGCGCGCCCTTGGCCAGGGCGGTTTCGATGGCCATCACCGCCTTGGCGCCGGCGGCGGCGCGCTCAGCCGGCTCGCCGAGCAGCGCGAGCATCTTGGCGACGTGCGCTTCATACTGCCCGCGCAGCTTCACCGAATCGGCGTCCGTCTTGAGATAGTAATCCCGGTCCGGCAAACCCATGCCGCCCTGGTCGAGCTGGGCGATCATCTTCGCCGAATCCTTGGCGTCCTGGTTGGAGCCGAACTGAAACAGAACGTTGCCGCCCAGAGCCTGGAGATGGATCAGCTCCGGCAGCAGCGCGGGCTTGCCGGCGATAGCGGCAATGCGATCCAACTCCGGTTTCAGCGGCGCGATGCCCTCGCGGTTGATGGCCGTTTCGTCCATGCAGGAGGCGTAGAAGTCGCCGATCTTTTGCTCGTCGGCGTCGCGCGGATGAGAGGTTGAGGCGGCCTTTTCGAGAATGCCCTGGAGCACTGCGAGGTTTCGCTCGCTCAACTCGTCGAAGCGGCCCCAGCGGGAGCGGTCCGGCGGGATCGGGTTGCGGCTGATCCAGCCTCCGCAGGCATACTGGTAGAAATTCTGGCACGGGTCGGCGCCGGAATCCATGGCCTTCAGGTCGAATCCCGGAATACGGTGGGACGGCACGGCGGCCGGCGACTGCGCCCACAAGGCGCAAACGGGCGAAAATGCGGCGAAAAACGCCGCGGCGATGGTAACGCGCACGACCTCATTGTAACGATGTTGCCGCTGCTGCCGTCGCCGGGCGCGCACCGCGGCGCCGCTCCGGCCGTATTCGCCGCGATACATTCGTCCCCGCCCGGCCACTCAAGTTCCGAATGACCCGGACACGCTCCCGGTGGAAGTTCCTTCCGCTGCTGCTCGCCCTGCCGTCGGCCTGCTTCGCCTGGCTCTGCCGCGACGTGCCCTGTTTCGGAGGCATTCATGACGACGGCGTGTACTTCGTCTGCGCCCGGGCGCTGGCCTCGGGCCTGGGCTATCGCATCGCGAGCCTCCCCGGCGCGCCGTTTCAAACCAAGTACCCGCCGCTGTTCCCGCTGCTGCTCTCGCTGGCCTGGCGGCTCAACCCTCATTACCCGGCCAATCTGAGCTGGGCGCTGGCGCTGAGCTGGCTGGCGGCGCCGGCGGTGCTGTGGCTCACCTGGCTCCTGTATCGCGACATGGGCCTGGCGCCGCGGCGGGCGTGGATTCCGCTGGCCGCGCTCGCCCTCAGCCCGGCGTTTCTGCTGCTTTCCTCGAGCCTGCTGAGTGAAATGGTGTTCACGGCGCTGTTGCTGGCGACGCTGCTGCTGTTGGAGGGCGCCACCACGCCCGCCCGCGCCGCCGCGGCTGGAGCCATGGGCGCGCTGGTCTGTTTGACGCGTTCGGCCGGGCTGCCGCTGCTGGTGGCCGCGGCGGTGATGCTCTGGCCCCGCGGAGGCCTGCGCCGCGCATTCTGGTTCGCCGCCGCCATGCTGCCGGCCGCCGCGGCCTGGGAGATCTGGGTGCGCCTGCACCGCGCTCCGGGCGCGGATCCGTTTCTGCTCTACTACACCGACTATCTGGCCTATCGCGCCGCCAACGTCGATCTTCACTCGCTTCCGGTCTTCGTGTGGCGTAATGCCGAGGAGATGCTCGGGGCGTTCGGCGCGTACCTGCTACCTTCCATTTCCGGCTCGCTGGGCCTGCGCATCGCCGCCCAGGTGGTGGCGGTGGCCGGCATCCACGGCGTTGTCCGCCTCGCCCGTGCGCGCGCGGAAGGCCCTGCCCGGGCCTATGCCCTGTTCGCCGCGCTGCAGGCGCTGACGCTGCTGTTCTGGCACTACCCTTCGAACGAACGGCTGCTGTTTCCTCTAGCGCCGCTGTTTCTGGCCGGGCTGCTGGCGGAAGGGGAAGCGCTGGCCGCCATGCTCGCCAAGGGTTGGAAAACCGGCGATGCCGGGCAGCGCGCCGCCGCGGCCGTGCTGGGCGCCGCCGCGCTGGGCCTGGTGGGCACGGGCATTGCGCTCCAGGCAACCACCAACGCCTACGTGATTCCCCGGACGCTCGCCGCCTGCCGCCGCACCCGTTCGAACGACGAGCACGCCTTCCAGTGGATCGCCTCCCACGTTCCGGCCGGCGACGCCGTGCTGTGCTACCACGACCCCACGCTCTATCTGTGGTCCGGCCGCCCGTCCATGCGGCTCACCCTGCCACCCAAGCCTTACTATTTCGAGGACCGGCAGGCGCTGCTGGCCATGGCTCCGGGCGTGCCCGGCTACGCGCGCGCCCACGGCTTCGAATACGTTTATTGGTTCCCTTTCGACGGCCCGGCTTCGAGCGAAGGCGGGCTGCAGGCGGACCTGGCCGCGCTCATCCGCGCCAACCCCGCGCTCGAGCGCGTCTATTCGGGCTCCGGCGCCGCCGTCTATCGCCTGCGTTAAAGGTACGCCGTTTCGTCGCCGGTGAAGCTCGCCAGCGCCTTGCCCTCATCGTCGAAGACTTCGAAAACGGTGTACAGCTTGGTGATTTGCAGCAGGTCCCGCGCCCGGCGGTTCAGGTTCACCAGCTTCAGCCGCCCGCCCCGGCTGGTCACTCTCGTATAGGCCGAAACCAGCTCGCCCAGCCCGCTCGAATCGATGAAGTACACCTCGCCCAGGTTGAGAAGAATCTTCCGCCGGCCCTGGTTCAGAGCCTCGAGAATCCATCCGCGCAGACGGCTGGTCGCCTCGCCCAGAGTGATGGCGCCGGTCAGCGTCATCACCGTCACGTCGCCCACTTCCCAGTCAATCGCATCCAGGCTCATCGTCGGAACCCTCCCCGCGCTCCGCGCTCAACGGCGCTGTTTTCCCCCTCAGGCCCGTTCCTGGTACGTGCCTTCGGCCGTGCTGACTTTGATCAGCTCCCCTTCATTGATGAACGCCGGCACTTGCACCACGAGGCCGGTTTCGAGCTTGGCGGGCTTGGTGACGTTCGACACCGTGGCGCCCTTCAGGCCCGGCTCGGTCTCCACCACTTTCAGGTCCACCGTCGGCGGAAGCTCCACGCTCATCGCCTTGCCTTCGTAAAACTCGACGTTCACCTTAAGCTGCGGAATCAGATAATCGACGCCGTCGCCCAGAATGTCCCTGGTCAGGTGCATCTGCTCGAAGGTCTCGGTGTTCATGAAGTAGTAGTATTCGCCGTCGTCGTACAGGTATTCCATTTCCTGTTCGTCGAGCATGGCGCGCTCCACCTTGTCTTCGGAGGAGAAGCGGTGCTCGGTCATCGAGCCGCTGCGAAGGTTCCGCATCTTCACCTGCACGAAGCCCCTCAGATTGCCCGGCGTCCGGTGAACCATGCTGAAGATCGAATACAGTTCGTTGTTGAACTTGATCACCATGCCTGGGCGTAACTGTGTCGCTGCGATCATCCCTTCGAAAACCTCTCTTGTCCGGGGAGTAAACTTTCATTCTATCAGGCCCGGGAACAGGGGCGGCGCGCCGGGCCGCTGGTATCATAAAGAATCCCGCATGATTCCGGAAAGCATTCCTGAAGGCCTGACATTCGACGATGTGCTGCTGCAGCCGGCCCGCAGCAGCGTTCTGCCCGCCGACACTGACACCCGCACCCAGTTGACGCGGTCCATCGCCCTGAACATTCCCATCGTCAGCGCGGCCATGGACACGGTCACCGAGTCCCACCTCGCCATCGCGCTCGCCCAGCAGGGCGGCATCGGCATCATCCACAAGAACATGAGCGTCGACCGCCAGGTGGAGGAAGTGGACCGGGTGAAGCGCAGTGAGAGCGGCATGATCGTCGATCCGGTGACCATCGATCCGGATAAGAAGATCTCCGATGCCCTGGCGATGATGTCCAGCTACCGCATTTCCGGCGTCCCGGTCACGCGCCACGGCAAGCTGGTGGGCATTCTCACCAACCGCGATCTGCGCTTCGAGACGCGGCTCGACCTGCCGATCTCCGAGGTGATGACCAAGGAGAACCTCATCACCGTGCCCGTCGGCACGACGCTCGAAGAGGCCCAGCAGATCCTGCACAAGCACCGCGTCGAAAAGCTGCTGGTGGTCGACGACAACTACTATCTCAAGGGCCTGATCACGGTCAAGGACATCCAGAAAAAGCTGAAATATCCCAGCGCCGCCAAGGACCCGCAAGGCCGGCTTCGCGTGGGCGCCGCCCTCGGCTCGACCGGCGACTTCCTCGAGCGCGCCCAGGAGCTGGTAAAAAAGAAGGTCGACGTGCTGGTCATCGACTCCGCCCACGGCCACAGCGAGCGCGTGATGGAGGCGGTGAAGGCCATCAAGAGCCGGCTGCCGGAAACCCAGGTCATCGCCGGCAACGTGGGCGCCTTCGATGGTGCGCGCGACCTGATCGAGCTGGGCGTGGACGGCATCAAGGTCGGCATCGGGCCGGGCTCCATCTGCACCACCCGCGTGGTGAGCGGCGCCGGCGTCCCCCAGATCACCGCCATCGCCGAATGCGCCCGCGCCGCCCGCGATACCGGCGTGCCGATCATCGCCGACGGGGGCATCAAATACTCCGGCGACATCACCAAGGCCATCGCCGCCGGCGCCGACAGCGTCATGATCGGCAGCCTCTTCGCCGGCACCGAGGAGAGCCCCGGCGAGACGATTCTCTACCAGGGCCGTACCTTCAAAAGCTACCGCGGCATGGGCTCGCTGGGCGCCATGGCGCAAGGCTCCTCGGACCGTTACGCCCAGGAGGCCAGCGGAAAGCTGGTGCCCGAAGGCATTGAAGCGCGCGTGCCGTACAAGGGCATTCTCGCCGACCTGGTCTACCAGCTTGTCGGCGGCCTGCGCGCCGGCATGGGCTACTGCGGCTGCGCCGATCTTCCGCAGCTCCGCGACAACGCCCGCTTCCTGCGCATCAGCTCCGCCGGCCTGCGCGAAAGCCACGTCCACGACGTCATCATCACCAAGGAAGCCCCGAACTACCGGCTCGAATAAGCCGACAGCCGCCCCGAGCCGATGCGGCCGTTGAGCCCCTGGTCCGGCCGCGCCACGTCGCCCCCTCCAAACCACACCCGCACGCCGCCGTCCTCCGGCAGCACGCTCGCATCGCACACCACCTTCGCATCCCACGCCTCGCCGCCGGCGATCACCAGCGGCAGCTTGCTCCAGTGGACTCCGTCCGCGCTCCGCGCCAGCCCCATCCTGCGGTTTTCCCGCCGGTCCCGGCCCGTGTACAGCATCCAGTAGAAGCCCTGGCCGCTCCACACCGCCGGCTCTCCGAGCCCGTTCTCGTCGAATGCCCCGAAGCCCCCCAGCTCGAGAATCGGGTTCGAGCGCAGCTTATGCCAGTGGACGCCGTCGCCGGACTCGGCCACGCCCAGGCGCTGCCGCCGCGCCCGGTCCATGCCCGTGTAGAAGAGAAAATACCGCCCGCCGGCCGCGATCACGTCCGGGTCGGCCACGGCGCGCTCGTCCCAACTCGCATACGGCCCCGGCCCCAGCACCGCCTCCGGCCGCTTCCTCCACCGCAGGCCGTCTTCCGATTCGGCCAGCCCGATCCGCAGCGGCTCCCCGGCCTGATAGTAGTACCGCAGCCCGCCGCCGGCCTCGATCGCGCTGCCGTTGGCCGCAATCGCACCGCCCTCCCACGTGGCAGGATCGGGCGAGATCACCACACCCCGCCTGGTCCACACGCGCCCGTCGGCCGATTCGGCCAGGCCCGTGTGCCAGGTTCGCCCGTCGAAGCCCGAATAAAGGTTGACCAGCCGCCCCCGCCAGCGCACCACGGACGGATTCAGCACATCGCTCGATTCCCAGGACCCGGCCGGGCCGGGCTCGATGGCCGCGCCCGGATCCGCTTTCCATTCCCAGCGTACGGTCCCTCCGGCGACGCCGCCCGGAGGCGGAAGCGTGAAATCGCGGTAGCCTACGCAGCCGCCCAGCGCCAGCGCCGCCGCGGCCAGTCCCGCCCGTATGGCCCCGCTCCGGCGCGGTTTCAAGGCTCGATGTAGATCCGTACCGGGTTGCTGGCCTGGCTGCCCGCTTCAATATAGAGCTCGGCCGGGCCGGAATTGACGATCTTCGGCAGCTCCACTTCGACCAGGTAGAAGCCGACGTAACCCGGCGCCAGCACCGCCCGCGTCACCGTCACCGGCTGGCGGTCGAGATAGGCGTGAACTTCGGCCGCCACGCGGGGCGGATCCTGCACCGGCGCCGCCAGCCCGGTGGGCCAGTCCGGCTTGACGCGCCCCAATCCGGTTGCCAGCACCTGCACGTGGCCGCCGGAGCGCGCCGGATGCATCGCGTCCAGGAACACGCCGCTATCGGAATCGAGCAGCATCGGCGAGCCGTCGGCGTCGACAAAAATGGCCGGCGACACCGGCTGCAGCGCCACGTTGCGCACCATCTGCCGGGCGCCGGACTGCAGGCTCAGCGCCAGCGAATCGCCCTGGGCTTCGAAGGGCACCTGAATCTGGCTGACGCCGGCCGAAGACGCCAGCACGGGTACCGGCCCGCCCGCCGCCTGCGCCGCATCGAGCGGCCCGCCCAGCAGGCTCAGCAGCGAGCCCGGCGCCGCCGCCCGGGCGCTCAGATCGGCGGCGTTCACCACCTTCGGATCGAGCAGACGGTGTGGCGCCAGCGCCTGATACACACCATAGCCCTCAACGGCCGCCCAAAGCTGGTTCCGCGCCTCGTCCAGGCGCACGTCGGCCACCGGAGCCGCCGGCAGCCCCGGCACTGCGGTCCATGGCGTCGCCGGGCCGGCGCCGCTGAAATCCGCCCTCGGGCAAAGGAGCCCCGCCG
>VFSW01011859.1_pt1 | contig 12214 bp, 12 predicted proteins | sample 5358111 | NCBI WGS metagenome assembly VFSW01 (sample SAMN11554181, study PRJNA540505) | mine drainage metagenome | isolation source: sediment from site ElyBrook_90M | place: USA: Ely Copper Mine, Vershire, VT | collected 2017
GCGAGCAGACCACCAATGTCTATCGCGAAGTCATGCGTTCGGTCTGGCTGGAAAATGAAGCCCGGCAGCGGGTCAGCGCGCTTGCCTATGTGGTCGATCGCGGACACGTCCAGTATGCCGGTCGGCTCTCGCTCGTCGAGCAGCTGCACTACGTCCGGCAGGGACACGGTCGTTCGGGCAACAACCGCGACTATGTTCTTTCGACCGTAAGGTCGATCGAGGCGCAAGGCTTCCGCGACCCGCAATTGCACCAGCTCGCGCTCATGCTGCACGATGACACGTCCCTGCATCGGTGAGACCATGCTCCTCTTCCTTCTCCCCTTGCGGGAGAAGGTGGCGCGCGCAGCGCGCCCGATGAGGGGGTCTGTATCCGCGGAGAGAACCCCTCACCCGTCTTCGCTTCGCGAAGCCACCCTCTCCCACAAGGGGAGAGGGTAGAACGACTCACAGTTTCGCTGACGCCGAACCCGGCACGCGGCCGAACAACCGTTCCTGCTCGCGACGCGACGCCTCGACCAGCCGGTTGGTCGCCTCCTCGATCACGGTTGAAATGCGTGCGATGAATTCGCGGCGCGACAGGCCGGGCGGCAGCGGATCGAGGAACTCGACCACCAGCGTTCCCGGATAGCGCATGAAGGTCCGGCGCGGCCAGAACAGACCCGAATTGAGCGCCACCGGCAAACAGGCCACGCCGCAATCGACATAGATCTGCGCGATGCCGGTCTTGTAGTGCGGCGGCGCGCCGACGGGCGTTCGCGTTCCTTCCGGAAAGATGACCAATTGACGGCCGCGCCGCACCTGTTCGCCGGCAAGGCGCGCCATCTGCAGCAGCGCGCGGCCGCCGGCGGAGCGATCGACCCCGATCATGTTCGCCTTGATCAGGTACCAGCCGAAAAACGGAATCCATTTCAGCTCGCGCTTGAGGATGAACAGCGGCTGATCGAAGAATTGCAACAACGCGAAGGTTTCCCACATCGACTGATGTTTCGACGCGACGATCAGCGGCCCCTTTGGAATTTTCTCGAGCCCGCGATACTCCACCTTGATGTTGCAGACCAGGCGCAACAGCCAGATGCTGCTGCGCGCCCAATATCTGGCGATATTCATGATGGCCCAGCGCGGCATCAGGTAGGTCGGGATGCCGACGATCACCCAGAACGCCAGCAACAAATAGAACAGCACGTTATAGACCAGCGAACGCAGGAAAATGGAAACCATCGATAACCCGATCAGTTGGCTTGAGCCGTCGCCGGTTTGCGCGGCGCGAGGGAATCGGCCGGCTGTTCCGTGACCTCGTGCGTCATTTCCAGACCGGCATCGGCCAGACGTACCCGCACTTCGGCGGCGACGTATTTGACATACTCCGACAGCAACAGCCGCACCGTCGCGCCATTCGTCCACCAAGGTTCGTCGTGCCATTTGTCGCCGACCACCGCAAATGGAATCAGGGTGACATCGGGCATCGCATGCGACAATTCGACGATCGCCCGCGGCATATGGTAATTCGAAGTTACCACGATCAGCGACCTGAAGCCGCGCTCGTGCGCCCAGCGCCGCGTCTCCGCCGCATTGCTCCGGGTGTTGACCGCCGAGCGGTCGAGATCGACGCAGCAACGCAGCAACGACTGATTTTCGGTCAGGGAGCGCGAAATGTCGCTTGCGGCGTTGGTGGGGTGTACGCCGGAGATCAACAAGCGCTTGCCGTAACCGTCGGCCAGCAATTCCATCGCGTCGGACACGCGCGATGACCCGCCGGTGAGCACCACGATGCCGTCGGCCGTGCGGGTGGGCTTGGTTTCGGCCCCGCGCAACTGCGAAAGAAACTCGACGAAGCCGGTCGCCGCGGCGACGAACACGATCGCCAGCACCGCAACGATCGTGGCGCGCAGCCAGTTCCGCGGCGCGGTCATCGGCGCGGCAGGCGATCTGTCGTCGGGCGGCCGGTTCATGCTGATCTGGTGATCCTTCCCTGTTCAAGTCTAGAAGTTTTTCGGACGAAGTGGAGTCCGGAAGGGCACCGCGTTGCTGCGTCAGTCGATGTCGTCGAGCGTGGCGAACAGCGTCCGCCGCGATGCCCAGGCCGTGATCGCCGCGATCAGCACCGCCTGGGCCGCCAGCGCCAGATAACCCGAGGGACGCAGCGAAAAGGTCCCCAGTAGGGCGACGAACTGGTCCCCGACGGGAGTGCCCGAGAACCAGCCGGCAATCGATTCGGAGAACCCGAACAGGAGCATGGCGATGCCACCGCCGATGAGCCCGCCTTCCAGACCGAGCCGAAGAAAATGCCGCAGGAACCTGTTGGCGATATAGCGGTCCCCCGCGCCCACGAAGTGCAGGACTTCGACGATCGGGCGGTTCGCCGCCATCGCACCGCGGGTCGCAAACGACACCGAAATGATGGTCGCGATAATCACCAGTGCCAGGATCCCGATGCCGGCGATCACGGTCGCGCCGGTCATCGACCGCATCCGCTCGATCCAGGCGCGGTGATCGTCGACGCTGGCCGAAGGCGTCACCTGCCTCACCCGGCGGCGCAGCGCCTCCAGATCGAGCGTGGTTCCCGGTTGCACCCGGGCGACAATCACGCGCGGCACCGGTAGATCGTCGAGCGAAAGTCCGCTGCCGAGCCACGGCTCCAGCAGCTTGGCGGATTCCTCTTTTGTGAAAGGCCGGACCTCGACGATACCGGGCTGCGCCCGTGTCGCTTCAACCGCCGCCGCCGCGTCGCGGTCGATATCGCGCCCTGGCGTGGGACGCACCTGGATGGTGATTTCGGTCGCTACCTGCGATTGCCACTCCGCCGCCGATGCGCTCACCAGCAACACCGCGCCGGTGGTCATCGATGCGAGGAAGGTCATGATGGCGACGACCGCGACCAGTGCGCGGCCGGCGATCGAGGCGCGGGGCACGATCGGCGACATATTGCGCGCCCGCGCCGGCACCTGCGGACGCTCGCGTCCGAGGTCCATCAACGGGCCAAGCTGATGACGATCGGTCCTACTCATAGATATGCAACCGTCCCTGGTGCAGCACCAGCCGCCGCGCGTCATATTGATCCATCAAGGTCATATCATGGGTTGCGATGATGACCGCGGTGCCGGACTTGTTCAGCTCGATGAACAGCCGCAGCAGTCGCCGCCCCAGCGTCGGATCGACGTTGCCGGTCGGCTCGTCCGCCAACAGCAGATGCGGCCGCGAGATCACGGCGCGCGCGATCGCCGCGCGCTGCTTTTCGCCGCCCGACAGGATCGGCGGCAGCGCGTCCATGCGTTCGCCGAGACCGACCCATTTCAGGAGATCGATGACCTCCTTGCGATAACTCGCCTCCTCGCGGCCCATCACGCGGAACGGCAGCGCGACGTTTTCATAGGTGGTCATGTGGTCGAGCAGCCGGAAGTCCTGCAATACGATTCCGATTCGCTTGCGCAGGTCGGCGATTTCATCCTTGCCGAGCAGCGAGACGTCATGGCCGAACAGGTTGACCAGGCCGCGGGTCGGCCGCAGCGACAGAAACAGCAGCTTCAAGAGCGAGGTCTTGCCGGCGCCGGACGGACCGGTGAGGAACTGGAAGGAATGGGCGGGAATCAGGAAATCGAGGTCGCGCAAAATCTCCGGGCCAAGCCCGTAGCGCAATCCGACATTTTCGAACCGAACCAAGCTCAGCTCCGTTCGATGAGGGGCGCGACCGGAAACCTGAAACCGGTTGCCCCCGGCCCGCCGGCTTCGCTGCGGCCGCGAGCCAAACAAAGTGGTTTTGCTTCGTTTATGGTTTCCGATTCGTTAACGGTCGCCTTGTAGCATTCTAGTGCCCCGCTTCCGAAGTTCGCAAACCCCGCGGTTCGTTCTGATGCGAACTTCGGAGGCAAAAGGGGCACTAGCGGCGTCATTGTGGAGATTGGCTCCATGCACATCATTTGCCCTCATTGTTCAACGTCCTATGCCATTGATTTGGCGACTTTGGGCGTAGCTGGCCGCACCGTGCGCTGCTCCCGCTGCAAGGAGGTCTGGCTGGCGCGGCCGGAGGATGCGACCGAAATCCCGGCGCAGGCGCCAGCGATGGCGGAGGCCAGTCGGCCGGATGCCGAGCAGGACGCCGCTGCCGAATGGGACGCTCTCGCGCGCGAAGAGGCCGACGAGGCCGAGCAAACTCCGGTCGTCGACAGTCCCTCGATAGCAGGCGACGGGCAGGCCTCGGCCGAGGATGCAGGTTCGTCCGACGCGGACTGGCCGTCAATGACCCAAAACGACCTGCACGACACCGACGCAGCGGGCCGCCAACACCCGTCATGGTTCCGAACGCTGTCAGGGCCTAAGGCCTTCCTGCGCGGGCCGCGAAAGCCACCCGTCAGTCTCCCAACGGCCTGCGCCGCCATGGGGGCGCTGGTGTTGGCGCTCCTGATCTGGCGCGTCGACGTGGTGCGGTTGCTGCCGCAGACCGCCGCGTTCTACAAACTGGTCGGCCTCGACGTCAATCTGCGCGGATTACGGTTCAAGGACGTCAAGATCAGTTCCGAGACGGTGGAAGGCAAACCGGTGCTGGTGATCGAGGGTGTCATCACGGGCGAAGCCACCAAACCGGTGGAACTGCCACGGCTGCGTTTCAGCGTTCGCGATGCGCAGGGCGCCGAGATCTACGCCTGGAATACGGTACTGGAACAGCCCGTGCTGAGACCCGGCGAGAAGGCCTCGTTCAAGTCGCGGCTGGCCTCGCCGCCGCCGGAAGGGCGTAACATTGATGTCCGCTTCTTCAGCAGGCGGGATCTCGCCAGCGGCCATGTATGAGCAGCACCACCTGATCCCACTCACGAAACGGGTGCTTCGATGCCGCGCGTGCTGATCGTTGACGATGAGGCTTCCATGCGCATGCTGGTGGCGCGGGCGATCGCCATGGATGGCCACGACATCGTCACCGCCGAAGACGGCGCCGAAGCGCTCGAGATCCTGGGCACCGAACAGGGCGCCTTCGATCTCCTGCTGACCGATATCCAGATGCCCGTGATGGATGGGATCGCGCTGGCGCTGGCGACCGCCCGCGATTTTCCCGACCTGACGATTTTGCTGATGACTGGCTTTGCCGATCAGCGCGAACGTGCATCGGGCCTCAACGCCATCGCCCATGACATCATCACCAAGCCGTTTTCGGTGGCCGATATCCGCACCGCGGTCGCTGATGCGCTGGCCGCCCGAAAGACGGGATAGCGCTAATAATCCTTCAGCAGCCGCTCGATGTAATCGAGTTCGATCTGCGGGCGCTGAGGATCGGCGAGGCGGCGGCGGAGCTCTTCCAGGATCCGGCGCACCCGCTGCACATCGATCTCACCGGGAATCTTCACCGTCAGGTCGTCGCCGAATTCACGTCCGTGCAGCGGCCGCCCAAGCGGATCGCTCTGGTTACCGCCGCTCTGCTGGCGGCCCGCGCGGTTGCCGGGACCCTCGCCCTGGCCTTCGCCATCCCCCTGCTGCATGGCTTCTGCAAGGCTCTGGGCGCCCTTGCGCAGCGCATCCAGCGCCTTGCCCTGGGAATCAACGGCGCCGTCGGCATTATCCTCACCGAGCTGGCTGCCGGCATCGCCCATCGCGCTGTCGGCTTCGCCGAGACCATCCTCGCCATCGCCTTGCTGCGGATCGCCGTCCTGACCTCGTTGGCCCTGCTGCCCCTTCTCGCCGCGCTGGCCCTGTCCCATGCCGCGCTTGGCCAGATCTTCCTGCAATTTCCTCAAGCGGTCGCGCAGGCCCTGCTGGTCCTGCTGCAGATCGCTCATGCTCTGATCGCCCTGCTTGCCGCGCTGCCGGTCGCGCCGTGAATCCTGACCCTGCTTGAAGGTCTTGTCGCGCAATTGCTGTTGTTTGCGGATCATATCGCCGAGTTCGTTCAGCGCCTGCTCCATATCGCCGTCGCCGGACTGGCCGGGCTGCGCGAGTTGCAGGTTCTCCAGCATCTGCTGCAGCTGTTCGAGCAATTGCTTGGCAGCGTCCTTGTCGCCGGAGCGCGACAGCCGCTCCATGCGCTCGATCATGTTGTTGAGATCCTGCTGCCGCATCACCCTCGTATTGGGGTCGAGCGGCCGCGCCAATGCTTGCGGGTTGTTGCGCAGCTGTTCGGCGAGCTCGCGCATGAAATTATCCAGCGCCGCGCGCAGCTCCTGGGTAAGTTTCTTGATCTCTTCGTCGCTGGCACCCCTTTCCAGCGCCTGCTTGAGCGCCTCCTGCGCGGCGCGGAGCGCCTTGTCCACATCGGTGATGTTGCCATCCTCGATGGTGACGGCGAGCGCCCAGAGGCTCGCGACCACCTCGCGCAGGGCATCGTCGGTCCGCGCCGTCTCGATCTGCCGCGCGACACTGCGCAGGCCGAGATATTGACCGACCTCGGGCATGAACAATTCCGGCGCGATCATCAGCGCGTCCAGCGCATCGTAGACCTGCGCATTCTGATTGGCGTCGAGTGCCAGAATGCGGCGCTGCTCAATCAGCGCCCGCGCCAGCGGCTTGGTGAACAGCCGCTCCGGCAGGCGCATGCTGAACGGCTCACTGCGTCCCTCATTACCGGCCTCGTCCTTGGCGGTCAGCGTCAGCGAGACGTCGGCGCCGGCATAGGGATCCTCGCTGAGGTCCTTGACGGTCTGGCCTACGCCATTGCGGGTCCGTGCATTCGGCAACGCCAGTGAAAATTGCGGCGGGTCGAACAGCGGCCGGGGCTCCGCCCCCTTCGTCGCGTCGGCGCGGCGGGCCGTAAGGAGCGCCTTGGCTTCGGTGACGCCGTAATCATCCTCGATCTTGTAGGAGAGCTGCAGCGAGCCGCGGGCCTGACGCTCCGGATCTTTCGCGAGCGCGATGGTCGGGGGGCGGTCGGGCGTGGCGCTGAACCTCCACTGCGGCTGACCGGAGGGCGCGCGAACATGCAGCGTGCCGTCGCCTGTGATGGTGAAATGCTTCTCGTTGGTACCCTTGGGCGCCTGCTCGGCCGGCACCGCTTCGCTCACGCCGCCGCCGGCCACGACATCGAGGGCGCCGCCGCTCGAACGCACGATCAGCGTACTGCCTGCCGGGACCGCCAACGGCCCTGCGGCAGGGATGGCGGCTTCCTTGTTCGCCGCCGACAGAATGATCGGCGGCCTGCCGGTGTAAAGCGGCGGCATCACCCATGCGTCGACCCTGACGTTGGCCGCCGACAGCACGCCATTCCAGTCGAAAGCGGCCGCGACCCGCATCCTGCGTTCGCCGCCGGCCGCAATATAGGTCGCGACCATCATGACCACGATCAACGCGCGCAGCGCCCAGGGATCGTGGATCGCCAGCCGCGGGGACGGCAGACCGGCGCGGATGCGCTTGATCGACGCCAAGGTGCGCTCGCGCTGGGCCTGCCACAGTGCCAGCGCGACCGGATCCTGCGTCGCCAGCGTATCGGTCAGCGCCGTGGCCGGGCGATGGCGGATGCCGATGCCGCGATCGAGCCTGCCGAGAGCCTCCTGCCGGGTCGGCCAGCGAAACCGGACCAGCGGGAACAGCGCAGCCAGCGCCAAAGCCGTGAACAGGCCGAGTCCGATGGCACGGGCCAGGAACGGCAGCGCCAGCCAAAGGCCCGCCCAGGACACCACCAAAAATAACCCGGCTACGGTCAAAAGCCGGGCCAAAAGCGGCCAGCTTCGCTCCCACGCGATCGCAAATTCAGCCCGCCGCAAGGCCTGCGTCAGCCGCAGCCGCGAGACGGCATCAGGGTTCTGCACTGGCTCTGACGGGTCGGGGGTGGCGCCGCTCAACAATCTCTCCAGGTTGCCCGGATCATGATCACACCCTAGCACAACGGCAGCAGTGAGGCACCCACTCGGGATGGGTAACCCACACCCGGAAATACGCATAACACCGAGGCGTGACTGTACGGCTGCGACCTCGTAACGTCGGTCGCGGAACCAACAAAGCTGCCTGAAACGCCAAGGAAACGTCATGGACAAGAAGACGCACGACAAGGGACTGGAAATCCGAAAAGCGGTGCTGGGCGAAGCCTATGTCGCCAACGCGCTGAAAAACGCCGATGACTTCAACAAGCCGTTCCAGGAACTGGTCACGGAATATTGCTGGGGCGCGGTGTGGGGCCGCGAGGAACTGCCGCGCAAGACCCGCAGCATGCTCAATCTCGCCATGATCTCGATCCTCAACCGGCCACACGAATTGCGGGTGCACATCAAGGGCGCCCTGACCAACGGCGTCAGCCGCGAAGAGATTCGCGAAGTCTTCATGCAGGTCGCGATCTACGCCGGCATTCCGGCGGGCGTAGACAGTTTCCGGATTGCGCGCGAAGTATTCGCCGAACTCGACAAGGGCTAGGGCGCATTACCATGGACATCGGATTCATCGGCCTGGGCAAAATGGGCTTCCCCATGGCCCGCCGCCTGATCGAGGCCAGGCACCGGCTCGTGGTCTTCGACCAGCGCAAGGAAGCCGTGGACAAACTGGTTTCGCTCGGCGCCCAAGCCGCGTCCTCGCCGAAAGACGTCGCCGACCGCGCCGAGACGGTGCTGGCGAGCCTGCCCTCGCTGCAGGCCTCGCTCGAGGTGGCGACCGGCAAGGATGGCGTGATCGAAGGCAAGCGCGTCAGGCGCTTCGTCGATCTCTCCACCGTCGGGTCGCATTTGGCGGTGCGGATCCACGACCTCCTGGCGACGCGCAACCTCGTGCAGCTCGACAGTCCCGTCAGCGGTGGCGTCGGCGGCGCCGAAAAGGGCACGCTCGCCGTCATGGTCTCGGGTCCCCGCGCCGACTTCGAGGCGGTGAAACCCGCGCTCGATGTGATCGGCAAGGTGTTCTTCATCGGCGAGAAACCCGGCTCGGCGCAGACCATGAAGCTTGCCAACAATCTGTTGTCGGCGACCGCCGTGGCGGCGACGTCCGAGGCCGTCGTGATGGGCGTCAAGGCGGGCCTCGATCCCGCCGTGATGATCGACGTGATCAATGCGGGCTCGGGCATGAACACGGCGAGCCGCGACAAATTTCCCCGTTCGATCCTGCCGCGTACCTTCGACTTCGGTTTCGCCACCGGCTTGATGGTCAAGGATGTGCGGCTTTGTCTCGAGGAGGCAAAATCGCTGGGGCTGTCGATGGAGGTTGCCGAAGCGGTCGGGCGCCTGTGGGAAGTGGTGATCCGCGAAATGGGCGCGGAGTCCGATTTCACTGCCGCGATCAAGCCGATCGAACGGGCGGCCGGCGTGGTGGTCGGAGGTAAAGGCACTGACGCCGCCAGGTAGCGGCCGTCACAGCCAAGGTGCGGGCTTGTCCATCGCGATCAGGGTCTCGACCTCGACGCGCGGCCGCACTACGGCATACTGGTCGTCCTTGACCAGGATCTCCGGCACCAGCGCGCGGGTATTGTAGGTGCCGGACTGCACCGCGCCGTAGGCGCCGGCGGTCATGATGGCGAGGAGATCGCCGGCTTTGGGCGCGGGCATGGCCCGCCCGAGCGCGAGATAGTCGCCGCTTTCGCAGACCGGCCCCACCACGTCGGCGACGATGGCGGGCGCGCCTCGCGCAGGTTCGCGGATCGGCAGTATCTCGTGATGCGCCTCGTACAGCGTGGGGCGGATCAAATCGTTCATCGCCGCGTCGATGATGACAAAATTCCTGGCGTCGCCATGCTTCACGTAGATCACGCGCGTCACCAGAATCCCGGCATTGCCGACGATCAATCGGCCGGGTTCGAACACCAGCGTGCAGCCGAGGTTATGCGTCACCCGCTTGACCACGGCGGCGTAGGCCGAAGGCAATGGCGGCGCTTCGCGGTCCGCATGATAGGGAATGCCAAGGCCGCCGCCGAAATCGATATGCGAGATGGTGTGGCCATCGGCGCGCAGCGTCTGCACGAATTCGGCCAGCAGCCGGAAGGCGGCTTCCAGCGGCACCAGATCGGTGATCTGGCTGCCGATATGCATGTCGACGCCGGTGACGCGGATGCCGGGCAGCCTTGCCGCACGCGCGTAGACGGCGCGCGCGCGCTCGAGCGGCACCCCGAACTTGTTCTCGGACTTGCCGGTCGAGATTTTCGCATGCGAGCCGGAATCGACGTCGGGATTGACCCGAACCGAAATCCGCGCCACCCGTCCCTGCTCGCTCGCCAGCTGCGACAGCAATTCGAGTTCGGGCTCGGATTCGACGTTGATGCAGAGGATGTCCGCCGCCAGCGCCGCCCGCAACTCGGTTTCGGTCTTGCCAACGCCAGAGAATAAAATCTTCTCAGGTGGAATCCCCGCGGCCAGCGCGCGCTTCAGTTCGCCGCCTGAAACCACGTCCGCGCCGGCGCCGAGTTTTGCCAGCGTGCGCAGCACCGATTGGTTGGAGTTGGCCTTCATGGCGTAGCAGACCAGCGACTTCTCGCCGACAAACGCCTCGCTGAAGACCCGGTAATGTCGCTCCAGCGTCGCAGTCGAATAGCAATAGAACGGCGTGCCGACCGCTTCCGCCAGTGTGATGAGATTCACCGCCTCGGCGTGAAGCACGCCGCTGCGATAGTCGAAGTGATTCATGGGCAGGCTCGGTTGCTCAGTTGCTGTTCAGCAGCGGGTCGAGAACGAACGGTTTCTTCGGACCTCTGGGGGTGGCCGGCAGCGCATTGGCTCCGTAGCTCGGATCGAAAACGCTTGGCTTGCTAGCTTGGTCGGCCTCGGTATTACCCTGCGCGGCGGCGGCCGGCGGCGATGACGCGGTCGGCGGCAAATCGGGCGGTCCCTTGCGCCCGCAGCCTCCGAGCGCAAGCACGGCCGCACTCAGCGCAATGAAAGCCCATCCCTGATATTTCGGGCGGTAGTTGCTGGTCACGTCAAAATCCCCAATGCGGCGGCACCATACAAAGATTGACCTGTTCTGGCGAGAGGCGTGGTGCAGCCGAATTTCCTGCGAGAATCGCGGCTCAGCCCAAATTTCGCTCTTTTTCCAGCCGCTTGAGCCAAGCCTTGGCCTGCGCCGCGACGTTCTTCGGGGCGGTTCCGCCAAGGCTCGCGCGGCTCTTCACGGAGGCCTCGACCGACAGCACCGCCAGCGCCTCGGCGGTAATCCTGGGCTCGATGGCCTGCATCGCCTTCAACGGCAGCTCATGCAGCGCGACACCGTCGCCGGATGCCTTGGCGACGATGCGCCCGGTGACATGGTGGGCATCGCGAAACGGCATTTTCAGGGTCCGCACCAGCCAGTCCGCAAGATCGGTGGCGGTGGCGTAGCCTTCCCCGGCCGCCGCTTTCATCCTCGCCTCGTCCGGCACCATGTCGGCGACCATCCCGGTCATCGCACGAACGGCCAGCGAGAGCGCCCCGAACGCCTCCATGGCGCCCTGCTTGTCTTCCTGCATGTCCTTTTGATAGGCGAGCGGCAGGCCCTTCATCACGATCAGCAATGCGGTGAGCGCACCGATCACCCTGCCCGTTTTGGCGCGCACCAGTTCGGCCGCATCCGGGTTGCGCTTCTGCGGCATGATCGAGGAGCCGGTAGTGAACTTGTCGGAAAGCCGCACCAGTCCCACCAGCGGCGAGGTCCAGATCACGATTTCCTCGGCTAAACGCGACAGATGCACCGACGTAATCGCCGCCGCCGACAACGTCTCGAGTACGAAATCCCGGTACGAGACCGCGTCGAGCGAATTGGCCATCGGCCGGTCGAAGCCGAGCGCCTTCGCGGTCGCGTGGCGATCGATCGGGAACGAGGTGCCGGCCAGGGCTGCTGCGCCGAGCGGCGATTCGTTCAGGCGTTTGCGCGCGTCGGCGAAGCGGCCGCGATCGCGCGCCGCCATCTCGACATAGGCGAGCAGATGATGCCCGAACGTCACCGGCTGCGCGGTCTGCAGATGGGTGAAGCCGGGCATCACGGTCGCGGCATGTTGCAGCGCCCGCTGCGCCAGCGCGTGCTGGAACGAAGCCAGCGCGGCGTCGGTCTCGTCGATGGTGTCACGGACATACAGCCGAAAATCGGTTGCGACCTGATCGTTGCGCGAACGCGCGGTGTGCAGCCGCCCCGCAGCGGGCCCGATCAACTCACCAAGCCGGCTCTCGACATTCATGTGAATGTCCTCGAGCGCGCGCTTGAAATCGAACGATCCCTTGCCGATTTCTGACAAAATCGTGTCTAGACCCCTGGAGATATTTTTCGCATCGTTTGCCGTAATAATGCCTTGCGCGGACAGCATCGCGGCGTGGGCCTTGGACGCGGCGATGTCCTGGGCGTAAAGGTGACGATCGAC
>VFSW01011860.1_pt1 | contig 12213 bp, 13 predicted proteins | sample 5358111 | NCBI WGS metagenome assembly VFSW01 (sample SAMN11554181, study PRJNA540505) | mine drainage metagenome | isolation source: sediment from site ElyBrook_90M | place: USA: Ely Copper Mine, Vershire, VT | collected 2017
ACCCACAAATTCAATGTGCTGCGCGCCATCAGTTCCACCCTTTCAGCATAAATGCAGTCAATACCAGATCCAACGCCAGAATCGCCAGCGACGAGCTCACCACGGTCCGGGTTGTTGCCCCGGAAACGCCCTCAGCCGTAGGCGGCGCCTCAAACCCTTCAAATGTGGCAATGGCACAAACGGCGATCCCAAACACCAGGCTTTTGATGATCCCGTTGACGATGTCGTGACGAAAGTCCACCGCGGCCTGCATCTGCGACCAGAAAGCCCCATCATCCACGCCAATCAGCACCACCGCAACCAGATACCCGCCAATGATCCCCATGGCGCTGAACAGCATGGCCAACAGGGGCATGGAGATCACGCCGCCCCAAAAGCGCGGGGCAACGACCCGGGCAATCGGGTTGATGGCCATCATTTCCATTGCTGACAGCTGCTCCGTAGCCTTCATGAGGCCAATTTCTGCCGTAATGGCAGAACCGGCCCGGCTGGCAAACAGCAGTGCCGCCACCACGGGGCCCAGCTCGCGCACCAGGGACAAGGCCACCAGAACGCCCACGCTCTGCTCGGAACCGTAGTTTTGCAGTGTTTCGTGGCCCTGCAGTCCCAAAACCATCCCGACGAACAATCCGGAAACCAGGATGATGATGAGGGACTGGACGCCAGCATAGAAAATTTCGCGAATGACGAGATCAAAGCGCCGGAAACTGGTGGCCGAATGCATCACCGTCAATCCCAGGAAAACGGCCGTGGCCCCAACCCGCTCGACGATCCGCAGCGTTTTGTCTCCAACCAGCCTGATGCCCCGCAAGGTTGCTTCCAGTGCCATGTTGTCAGACCTCCTTCAGCCCAAGATCGTCGGACATGGTCCGCGAGGGATAGTGAAAAGGCATAGGGCCATCGGCCTCTCCCCAGATGAACTGATGGACGAACGGCAGGGTGGATGCGCGAATCTGATCAGGCGTGCCTTGCGCAACAATGACCCCTTCCGACACAAAATAAACATAATCAACAATTTTCAGGGACTCCTGGACATCGTGGGTGACCAGCACCGAAGTAGCGCCAAGCGCGTCATTGAGTCGTCGTATCAGCTGACCGATGACCCCCAGGGAAATCGGGTCAAGCCCCGCAAAGGGTTCGTCGTACAGGATCAGCTCGGGATCGAGCGCCGTGGCCCGTGCCAACGCCACCCTGCGCGCCATCCCTCCCGACATTTCGGAAGGCATCAGGGACTGCACCCCGCGCAGGCCCACCGCGTTGAGTTTCATCAGCGTGAGGTCGCGGATGACGCTTTCGGGCAAGCGCGTATGTTCACGCATCTGAAAAGCCACGTTGTCATAGACCGAAAGGTCCGTAAAGAGGGCCCCGAACTGAAACAGCATGCCCAGGCGTCGACGCAACGCGTACAACTCGTCCTGATTCATGTCGTTGAGGTGATGCCCTGCCACCGTAACCGAGCCATCGCGCGCCTGCAACTGCCCCCCAATGAGTCGCAGCAACGTGGTCTTTCCACAACCGCTCAACCCCATGATGGCGACAAGGCTTCCTTTCGGGACCGTCAGGTTGATGCCCTTGAGGACCAGGCGGCTGCCGTAGCCAAAATTCAGATTGGAGATTTCAACCAGATTTGTCACAAAGATGACACAACGTGTCCCGGGTTCAAACCGCGTATCTTAAACCACGGACGGCTTGCTGGCGAATCCGGTTAACCCTGCAGCAATCGCGTTTCAGCCTGAGCCAGCGATTCTGGTGTACCCAGCAGGACCACCACGTCCATCGGAATGATCCGGGTGTCCGCACTGGGACGCAGGCCTCGAATGCCATGGCGGCGAATGGCCGTGACCTCGACCCCCAGTCTGTCGAGCATCAATTCTTCCAGTAATTTGCCATTGGCATAGGCGCCATCCCCGACGACCACGGAATGCATCCTGGGTTGCGAATGCTCGGCATTCTCCTCTGGCTCGTCAGTAATGCCCCGAAAAAAGCCCCGCATCAGGTGATATCGCTCTGTGCGCACCTGACGGATGCGCTTGAGTACGCGTGCCAGCGGCACGCCAAGCTCGAGCATGGCGTGGGACGCCAGCATCAATGAGCCTTCGAGTATTTCCGGCACGACCTCGGCTGCGCCTGCATCCTTCAGCCGATCGAGGTCGGCATCGTCAAAAGTCCGCACGATGACAGGCAAACCCGGTTCCAGTTCCCTTGCATGATTGATGATGGCCAGGGAAACGGGGGTGTCGGCAAAAGTCACGACGATCGCTGCGGCACGATGTAGCCCTGCGGCAATCAACACCTCGCGTCGACCCGCATCTCCATAGACCACCGATTCGCCGGCCGTGGCCGCAGCACGGACGCGCTGCGGATCCATGTCCAGTGCAATCACGGGCAGCCCTTCCTGTTCCAGAAACCGGGACAGGTTTTGGCCACTGCGCCCATAACCGCACACGATGACATGGCGTTGTACCCCGTAACTGCGGGCCGAAAGTTCGTGCAGCGCGAGCGAGCGCAGGGTCCATTCGCTTTCGCAGCAATACATCACAATCCGGTCGCTCATCATGATGATGAGCGGGGACAGCAACATGGAGATGACCATTGCCGCCAGGACGATCTGCAAGGATTCGCCCGGCAACAAGTGCAGGCCATCGGCCTGTGCCAGCAATACGAACCCGAACTCGCCGGCAGGGGCAATGGCCAGTGCCGTGCGCAATGCCACGGAGTCCAGGTCGCCAAAAAACCGCCCCAACCCGTAGGCGATGACGAGTTTGAGCGCCAGTAACCCCACAAGGATGGCCAGTACCCAGGGCAACTGCGTCCATACGACTGACAGGTCCAGCAGCGTGCCAATGGTAATGAAAAACAACCCGATCAGTACGTCCCTGAAGGGTTTGATGTAATCCTCGACCTGGTAGCGATAATCGGTTTCTGAAATCAGCACCCCGGAAATGAATGCGCCCAACGCCAATGACAGGCCGGCCCGCTGCGTCAGCCACGCCATGGCCAGGGTCACCAAAAGCACATTGAGCACGAAAACTTCCGACGATTTTTGGCGCGCCACCCAGCCAAACCACTTGTCCATCCACTTCTTTCCAAAGCCCAGCAGCAAAGCGAGGGCCAAAGCCGCCTTGAGTGCGCCTATCATCAGGGTATTGACCAGCGCCCCTTGGTTTTCGGCCAGGGCCGGGATCAGGATCAACAGGGGGACCACTGCCAGGTCCTGAAACAGCAACACGCCCATGATGCGTTGGCCATGGGGTGATTTGAGCTCGAGGCGCTCGGTCAGCAGGCGCGACATGATGGCCGTCGAAGACAGGGACAGCGCCCCGGCCAGCGCGATACTGCTCTGCCAGTTGAGGCCGGAGGCATAGGCAAGACCGAAGCAGGCCGTCAAGGTGACGGCCATCTGGGCGCCGCCCAGTCCGAAAACCGTACGTCGCATGGCATACAGCTGGGCCAGGCTGAATTCAAGCCCAACGGTAAACATGAGGAAGATCACGCCAAACTCTGCCAGGCCACGCGTGGCTTCATCCGGAGGAATCAATCCGGTGGCGTGGGGCCCGATCACAATGCCCGCCAGCAGGTATCCCAGCATGGCTGGAAGCCCCATGCGCCTGAACAGGGATACCGCCAAAATGGCGGCCAACAGCAAAATCAGGACGAGTTCGAGCGTATCGTTCATGCCCTCAAGTATAATTGTTCGCCATGATTACCGAGACAACTCATCGAGCCCCCATGAAAGATGCCGTCATTCTTGATTTGGCACGCGAAGTTCTGGAGATAGAAGCGGAGGCCATCGGGCAGCTCTCGGGGCGCCTTGACGGCACCTTCGTCGCTGCGCACCACCTGATGCTGGAATGTAGGGGCCGCGTCGTCGTCAGCGGCATCGGCAAGTCAGGCCACATCGCCAACAAGATCGCCTCCACCCTGGCCAGCACGGGCACGCCCGCTTTTTTCATGCATCCGGCCGAAGCCGGCCATGGCGACCTGGGCATGATTGCCGCCGACGACATTCTCATCGCCCTGTCCAATTCTGGAGAAAGCGATGAGTTGCTGGTGATTGCCCCCCTGCTCAAGCGGCGCGGCACCCGCATGATTGCCATTACGGGCAATCCACAATCCCGCCTGGCCCGTCTGGCTGACGTGCACCTGGACGCTTCGGTTCCACGCGAGGCCTGCCCGCTCAACCTCGCACCCACAGCCAGTACCACGGCCGTACTGGCCCTGGGCGACGCCCTGGCAGTCACCCTGCTCAAGGCACGTGGTTTTTCTGCCGCTGACTTTGCCCGAACCCATCCTGGCGGTGCGCTGGGCAAAAAATTGCTGCTCATGGTCCAGGACGTCATGCATCAGGATGAGCGCGTTCCGCGCGTCCCCATGGACGCAACCGTGGCCCAGGCGCTGGTGGAAATGTCCAGCAAGGCGTTGGGAATGACGGCCGTGGTGGACGACATGGGCCGGTTGCAGGGCATCTTTACCGATGGCGACCTGCGCCGGGCCCTGGAAAGGGGCCATACGGCCATTCACGACGTACGCGTGAGCCAACTGATGACCACCCACCCCATCGTGACGCATCCCGACAAGCTGGCCGCCGAAGCGGCATCCATCATGCAGGACCGCAAGATCTTCGGATTGTTCGTCGTTGATGGAGCCCAGCGCCTGGTCGGCGCTTTCAACATGCACGACCTGCTTCGCGCCGGCATCGTCTGAAAACCATGTCGCTGCTCAGCCCAGAAGCCCTGGCCGCCCGGGCCCGACCCATCCGGATCGCCGCCTTCGATGTGGACGGCATCATGACGGATGGAAGCCTGACCTTTGACAGCACTGGCCGCGAACTCAAAACCTTCCATGTCCGCGACGGACTGGGTCTGAAACTGCTGCAGAATGCGGGGATCATCCTGGCCATCGTGACCGGGCGCAGCTCATCCATCGTGGACGTGCGCGCCCGTGAGTTGGGCATTCGCCACGTCATCCAGGGTTCAGCCGACAAGCTCGTCTCCTGCCAAACCCTTCTGGAACAATTGGGACTGGACTGGACGCAATGCGCCTACATGGGCGATGACCTTCCCGACCTTCCCGTCCTCGAAAAATGTGGCCTGGCGCTCACCGTCCCCGAAGCCCCGGTGCTGATTCGCAACCAGGCCCACTGGATTTCCCCCGTGGGCGGCGGAAAGGGCGCCGTGCGCTGTGCTGCCGAAATGATGCTGGATGCACAAGGAAAATGGCAAAGTTAAGCCACAATCTCGAAGCCTGGACGCCGGTGGCCGTGGTTTTGCTGCTGGCCATGGTCAGTGCCTGGTTGTGGCGCGTGGTGGAAAGCAACGCATTGCCGGAGGGTCGGGCCATGACCCATGATCCAGACCTGATCATGGAACGCTTCGCCGCACGGCAGCTGGGAGATAACGGACAGATTCACTACACGTTGAGTGCGCGGAAGATGGTACATTACCCTGACGATGACACTTCTCATTTTGATGAGGTCATTTTTACGTCCCTCGAACCCGATGCACCAGCTGTTACGGTACGCTCCGAACGCGCGGTACGCTCGGGGCGCGAGGATGAAGTCGTATTCACGGGTAACGTCGTGGTGACACGCGAACCCACCCAGGACCAGCCATTGACCGTCGTCAGGACTTCCACGCTCAAGGTATTTCCTCAACGCGGCATCGGGCAGACCGATCAACCCGTGGTCATCAACTACGGAAAGGACACCCTGACCGCGCTGAGCATGATCGTCAACAATAAAACCCGAATAGCTGAATTCACTCGTGCAAAAGTCACCTATCTGCCGCCGCATCACCCTTGAGGCTGCCTTGCTGCTGGTTTTCTGCCTGCCCGTTCACGCCGAGCGTGCCGACAGGGATAAACCGGTCAACATAGAAGCCGACAAGATGACCGCTGACGACAATAAAAAATCGACGCATTTTGAAGGGCGCGTCATTCTCACCCAGGGGACCTTGCGCCTGACTGCGGACGACATGACCGTGCGCGAAGATCCCGAGGGCTTCAAATTTGCCACGGCCTATGGCAACCCGGTGACCTTCAGGCAAAAACGCGAAGGGTTGAACGAATGGGTGGATGGCATGGCACAGCATGTGGAATACAACGGCAAACTGGACCGCATTGAATTGTTCGACAAGGCCCTCGTGCGCCGCGACAAGGATGAAATCCGGGGCAATTACCTGTCGTACGACACCAAGACGGAATTTCTCCAGGCGCGCGGGGCTGGCGCCGCTGAAGGCGGGCAGGCCAACCCCAATGGGCGCGTTCACGTCACCTTGCAGCCCAAGGGCGACAAGACGAAACCGGCCGCCTCGCCCTCTCCACAACTCAAACGCGATCCGGAAGTGGCCCCATGAGCCTGTTGCGCGCTGAACACCTGGTCAAACGCTACCGCTCCAGAATCGTGGTCAAGGACGTTTCTCTGTCCGTGGAAAATGGCGAGGTGGTCGGGCTGCTCGGTCCCAACGGCGCCGGAAAAACCACCTGCTTCTACATGATCGTGGGCTTGATCCCGCTGGATGACGGTGACATTTTTCTGGACTCGAATCGGATCAGCCTCTTGCCCATCCATCGTCGATCCCAGCTCGGTCTGTCCTATCTGCCCCAGGAAGCATCCATTTTCAGACGCATGACCGTTGCCGAGAACATCCGCTCCATCCTTGAACTGCGGGGCCTGTCCGAACAAGACTGTCTTCAGGAACTCGATGAGCTGCTGGAAGAACTCCACATTGCCCACCTGCGCAACAACCAGGCCATCAGCCTGTCGGGGGGCGAACGCAGGCGCGTGGAAATTGCCCGGGCACTCGCCACCAGGCCGCGCTTCATCCTGCTGGACGAACCCTTTGCCGGCGTCGATCCCATTGCCGTCATGGACATCCAGCAAATCATCCGTTTTCTCAAGCAGCGCGGCATTGGCGTGCTGATTACCGACCACAACGTTCGGGAAACACTCGGCATCTGCGATCGCGCCTACATCATCAACCAGGGGTCCGTGCTGGCCGCTGGCCACCCGGATGAAATCATCTATAATGAAAGCGTGAGAAAGGTGTATCTGGGTGAACATTTCAAGCTTTGAGCCATGAAGGTCAACCTACAGCTCAAACATTCGCAGCATCTGGCGCTGACGCCGCAATTGCAGCAGTCCATCCGCCTATTGCAGCTTTCCACAATGGATCTCGATCAGGAGCTGGAAAAGTTCCTGATGCAAAACCCGCTGCTGGAACGCGAAGAACCTGGCACTGAAGCCCCGTCGTTTCAGGCTGCGCCAGAGCCCCTTCCAGACCTCATGGAAAGCGGCGAAACGGATACCACCAACGACTGGAAGGCTCCAGAAACCTGGAGCCCGGACGAGCTGTTGGGAGGAACCTGGCACGATCACGAAGACGAGGCTGAATCGCCGCAACAAGCCAGCACGCACCTCACGCTGGTCGACCATTTGTCTGCCCAGTTGCGGCTCATGACCCTGAACGAACGCGACCACCAGTTGATTTCACTGCTGCTGGCCAACCTTGATGAATCCGGATACCTGCCGCTCACCCTGGAAGAGCTGCAGGATGCGTTCCCCGAATCGCTGGCCGTCGAGCCCGAGGAAATCCAGGTCGCGCTGAGCCTGCTGCAATCCCTCGACCCTGCTGGCGTAGGTGCCCACGATTTGTCGGAATGCCTGGCGTTGCAGCTTCGCACACTGCCAGAGGCTATGGAAGGCCGCACGGCTGCGCTGGCGATCGTCAAGAATCACCTGCCCCTGCTGGCGGCCCGCGACTTTTCCCGCCTCAAGAAGACTCTGGGCATCGGCGATGAAACCCTGCGGCAGGCGCGCAAGCTGATCACCCAACTCGATCCAAAACCAGGCGCCGCCTTCGTACAGGTTGAAACGCGCTATGTGGCTCCGGACGTCATCGTCAAAAAAGTCAAAGGAAAGTGGACCGTCGCCCTGAATCGGGAAGTGATGCCCCGATTGCGCATCAACGCCCTCTATGCCAACCTCATGAAGGGGGGGCGCGATCCGGGTGGCCAGTTGTCCAGCCAATTGCAGGAAGCGCGCTGGCTGGTCAAAAACATACAACAACGGTTTGAAACCATCCTGCGCGTATCGCAGGCCATCGTCGAACGACAGCAAAACTTTCTCGAGCACGGCGAAGTGGCCATGCGGCCCCTCGTTCTCAGGGAAATTGCCGATACGCTGGGGCTTCATGAATCCACGATTTCCAGGGTCACCACGCAAAAGTACATGCTGACTCCGCGCGGGCTGTTTGAGTTGAAATACTTTTTCAGCAGCCACGTCGGCACGGAAGCAGGGGGAGCCGCCTCGTCCACCGCGATCAGGGCCCTCATCAAACAGTTGATCAGTGCCGAAGACTGCAGGTCCCCGCTGTCCGACAACCGAATTTCAGATATTCTGGCTCATCAGGGCCTCGTGGTGGCGCGGCGTACTGTGGCCAAATACCGTGAAGCCATGCAAATCCACCCGGCCAACCAACGCAAAACGCTGTAGTTTATCGAAGGAGCTTAAAATGAACATCACGGTCACAGGGCAACATGTTGAAGTCACACCAGCCATCCGGGATTATGTCGTGGATAAACTGGAACGGGTCAAAAGGCATTTTGACTCGCCCATCGATGTCAGCGTGATACTCACCGTGGAGAAGCTCAACCAGCACGTGGAAGCCAACGTCCATGTCAACGGACGCGACCTGTTCGTCGAAGCCACCGACGCCGACATGTACGCTGCCATTGATGCATTGGTCCATACGCTGGACCGGCAAATCATCCGTCACAAGGAAAAGCAGAACGATCAACGCAACGGTCAACCCATCAAGCATCTGGCATCCGACTGACTTCGGCAGCGATCATGATCTCCGTTCAGCAACTGCTTGATCCCGCCCATGTGCTCCTGGACCTGGATGTCACCAGCAAGAAGCGCCTGTTTGAGCAGATCGGCATTCTCTTCGAAAACCAGCATCAGGTATCTCGCAGCCAGGTCTTTGATGCCTTGTTCAACCGCGAAAAACTGGGTTCCACGGGCCTGGGCCACGGTTTTGCCCTGCCCCACGGGCGTCTGAAAGGCTTGCGGGATACGCTATGTGCCTTCATCAGGATTTCTGGCGACATCCCCTTCGAATCGCCGGACGGTCAGAACGTGAAAATGGCCTTTGCCCTTCTGGTACCCGAACATGCCAACGAGCAACACCTGAAGCTTCTGAGCGAAATCGCCGAAATGTTCAATGATTCCGAACTACGCCAGGCCCTGCTCGCGGCGGTTGACGCATCGCAAGCCTGGCGCATCCTGAAGGAATGGACCCCGAATGCCCGACGTCAGCGTTCAGCGGCTGTTTAACGAAAACCGCGAGAAGCTTGATCTCGTCTGGCTGGCGGGGCGCCAAGGCTGCCAGCGTGCTGCGCCCGTGGGCAGCCTCACGGACCCTCGCGCAGGTCTCATTGCCCACCTCAACCTGACCCACCCACACCGGTTTCAGGTATTGGGGCAGATGGAAATCACTTACCTGCTGGGACTGGATGGCGCTGCCCTGCAGCGTGCCTTCGAAAATATTTTTTCAGAAGACCTGGCCACCATCATCATCGCGGACGGGGGCCTGCTGCCCGAAGCACTGGGCGCCGCTGCCGAAAACCATGGCGTTCCGGTCATTGGCTCTCCCGTCCCCAGTGCGACCGTCATCAACCTGTTGCGGCATTATCTCAGCCAGGAGCTGGCCGAAGAAATCACGCTCCATGGCGTGTTCATGGTCATTCTGGAAGTGGGGGTGCTGATCACTGGCGATTCTGCCGTCGGCAAAAGCGAACTGGCGCTGGAGCTGATTACCCGGGGTCACGGACTCGTGGCCGACGATGTCGTGGAGCTCTACAGAATCGGTCCTGAAACCCTCCAAGGCCGGTGCCCACCGCTGCTGCGTGATTTTCTGGAAGTGCGTGGGCTGGGGCTCATCAACATCCGTTCCATTTTTGGCGAAACGGCTGTACGCCCTCGCAAGAACCTGAAACTGATCGTGCACCTGGAACGTCCCCCCGGAGGGGACCTGTCGGCACTGGATCGCCTGCCCGGCAATAACAAGACCCAGAATATCCTGGGCCTGCAGGTGCCCCGGGTGGTGCTGCCCGTGGCCATCGGCCGCAACCTGGCAGTGCTGGTTGAAGCCGCCACGCGAAACTTCATTCTTTCGCAACGCGGCATCGACAGCACTGAACAGTTCGTCCGGCGCCAGGCAGAATTCATGGCCGAAGAACAGCTGCTGCCCGATTCGGAATCCCATGACTGACAGCGCGCCCCAGATCGTGTTGATCAGCGGTCTGTCTGGCTCGGGAAAATCCGTGGCCCTGCGCGTTCTCGAAGACGCCGGTTATTTTGCCATGGACAACCTGCCCCTCGCTTTCGTGACCGACATCATCGAGGGCCTGGTGGAACGCGGCGAACACCGCATTGCCATGACCCTCGACGCCAGGGGCGGCGAAGCTGTCAAGCGCTTGCCCGACACGCTCTCATTCCTGCACAAGCGGGGCCTGGATGTCCGCCTGTTGTTTCTCGATGCCAGCGCGCAGGAACTGGTTCGTCGTTTTTCTGAAACCCGGCGACCCCACCCCCTGGCCAATGGCCGCCTGTCCATTGCCGAATGCATCAGCGCCGAACGCGCGCTCCTGGAGACGGTGGCGGGCATTGCGCGCCGCATCGACACCACCAATGTCTCGCCCAATACCCTGCGCGCCTGGGTCCGCGACTTCGTTCAGCTCGACCCGTCGCGCCTGACCCTGTTTTTCGAATCTTTTGGTTTCAAGCACGGCATTCCGCTGGATGCCGATTTCGTCTTTGACGTGCGGTGCATTCCCAACCCTTACTATGATCCCAGGCTTCGCCCCCTGTCGGGAAAGGACCCCGAAATCATCCAGTTTCTTGAAAGCATCCCCATGACCCAGCGGATGTTTGATGACATCCGTCAATTCATCAGCCGCTGGACGCCAGAATTCATCCGTGACAACCGCACCGCGCTCACGGTCGCCATTGGCTGCACCGGAGGCCAGCATCGCTCGGTCTACCTGGCCGAATCCCTGGCCCGCTCACTTCAATCCACCCACGCCGTGCGCGTCATCCACCGCGAGCTGGTCGAGTAGGTTCAGCACTTTTCGTACCGGCGTTGGCACCGCAGCATGCACCACATCCGCGCGATCAAGCCACAACAACCCGGCACCGTCGGCAGGGCCCTGATCTCGACCCACGGCGAGCAGCAGCGGGTGGATGTGCAGCCGATAATGGGTGAAGGCATGTCGCAACGGCGGTAGCGTGAACCGTGAAAGCACTTCCAGCCCCCAGCGCGTTTTCAGGCTCGCCACGGGATCGTCTTCCAGGGAGGCTTCGGGAAAGCTCCATAATCCACCCCAGATGCCGCCACGCGGCCGCTTCTCCAGAAGCAGGTGTTCGCCCCGCTGGATCAGCAGCATGCGGGTGGCACGCTCTGGAACGAGACGCGCGGGTTTTGGAGCGGGGTAGCGTGCCACGGTTCCCGTCTGGTGGGCCTCACAACGCGAGCCCAGGGGGCAATCGCCGCAGCGGGGACGGCGCTGCGTGCAGAGGGTGGCCCCGATATCCATCAGCCCCTGGGTATACGCTTCGATGTCACGCGTGGGGACGAGGCTTTCCGCAAGCGACCACAACGCCTTCTGCACCAATGCGTTGCCCGGATAACCCGGTACGGCAAAAACACGCATCAGTACGCGCCGCACATTGCCATCCAGAATGGCCTCGCCATGCCCATAGGCAAACGCGGCAATGGCTGCGGCCGTAGATCGCCCCACCCCCGGCAGCGCCATCAACCCTGCGAGGTCCCGGGGAAAGCAGGCATCAGAATGGCCTGCCACCAGCCGTGCGGCATGGTGCAGGTTGCGCGCCCTGGCGTAGTACCCCAGCCCGGACCAATGAGTCAGCACCTCGTCCTCCTCGGCGGAGGCCAGGGTCAACACATCGGGAAAACGCGCCATGAAGCGCTGGTAATAGGGGATCACCGTGGCCACCTGGGTTTGCTGGAGCATGATCTCCGACACCCAGATCCGGTAGGGGTCGCGGGTTTGCTGCCAGGGCAGGTCATGGCGACCCTGTCGCCGTTGCCATGCAACCACCAGCGCCGAGAATTCAGGCAACGCCGCACCTGAAGCGTACTGGAGCGGGTGAAGGGAATCGAACCCTCGTCTTAAGCTTGGGAAGCTTCTGCT
>VFSW01011861.1_pt1 | contig 12212 bp, 8 predicted proteins | sample 5358111 | NCBI WGS metagenome assembly VFSW01 (sample SAMN11554181, study PRJNA540505) | mine drainage metagenome | isolation source: sediment from site ElyBrook_90M | place: USA: Ely Copper Mine, Vershire, VT | collected 2017
ACCAAGTCATTACTTGGCGAGAGCTTGGCTTCAATTGTTGCCAGATGCGAAAAGATTATGACCAATTCGAATCGCTGCCGGCATGGGCTGTCAAAACTCTTCGGCGGCATGCACGTGATGAGAGATCCTACGTCTACACCCTTGAGAAGTTGGAGCGTGCCAAAACGCACGACCCACTGTGGAACGCCGCGCAGACACAATTGCTAGAGGACGGGCGAATCCACAATTATCTGCGCATGCTGTGGGGCAAGAAAATCATCGAGTGGACTCGGACTCCCGAAAAGGCACTCGCAATCATGGTGGAGCTGAACAATAAGTATGCACTCGATGGTCGCGACCCCAATTCTTATAGCGGAATCTTTTGGTGTCTCGGGCGTTACGACCGCCCTTGGGGGCCGGAGCGCCCCGTTTTCGGGACGGTGCGTTACATGAGCTCCACCAATGCCGCGAAGAAACTCAACGTCGAAGAATACCTGCTCAAGTACGCACCAAATCAACAGAACCAAAAGACCGGGGAGCGTTAAAGATCGCAAAGAACAGCAATTCGATGAGTCAGTCTGAAAGCGGTCACGTAAAGTCTGATGACCTCATCTTGTTGACGGGGGCTACAGGTTATGTTGGCGGGCGCTTGCTCCGTGCCCTCGAACAGGATCGGTGCAGGGTGCGCTGCCTCGCTCGGCATCCTGAAGCACTCCTTCGGCGGGTAGCACCTACCACGACAGTGGTCGTGGGTGACGTTCTGGACCCTGAATCTTTGCGTACAGGGATGGAAGGAGTTGATACGGCGTTTTATCTTGTCCACTCGATGTCCTCCAAAGAAGGTTTTGAGGAAGAGGATCGGCGAGCGGCGGCCACCTTTGGCGCGGCGGCTCATCGCGCTGGCGTGAAGAAGATTGTTTATTTGGGCGCCCTTGGCCAAGGCGAGGGGCTCTCCGATCACCTGCGGAGCAGGCAAGAAGTTGGGCGCATCCTGCGTGGATCGGGAACGCCAACGATTGAATTTCGTGCTTCGATCATCCTGGGGTCAGGAAGTTTCTCCTTTGAGATGGTCCGCGCCCTCGTCGAGCGTTTGCCGGTTATGATTACGCCCCGCTGGGTGAAAACGCCGACGCAACCGATCTCGATTGAGGACGTGATTGCCTATCTTCTCCAGGCCATACATCTCGAAATCAGCGAGAGCCGCATTTTCGAAATCGGTGGGGCGGACCGGACGAGTTATCAGGATCTTATGCGCGAATATGCGCACCAACGCGGCTTGAAACGGTTAATGATCCCCGTGCCTGTGCTTTCTCCTCGCCTTTCGAGCCTGTGGCTTGGACTCGTGACGCCTGTGTTCGCGCGCATCGGCCGGGAACTGGTCGACGGGCTTCGCAACGAAACCGTGGTTCAGGATGACGCTGCGTTGAGGTCTTTTTCCGTGCACCCGCGTGGGTTTCGCGAGTCGCTCAAACGAGCTCTTGCGAATGAGGACCGCGAGTTTGCCGAAACCCGCTGGTCGGATGCCATTTCCTCGGCCGGTCCTGCAAGAAAATGGGGCGGCGTACAGTTCGGACGCCGTTTCGTCGATTCACGCACGATCCATGTGCCGTATCCGCCTGGCAGGGCCTTTCTGCCCGTTGAACAGATAGGCGGGGCGACGGGCTGGTATTACGCGAGCTGGATCTGGAGTTTCCGCGGGCTGATTGACCTCGCTGTTGGAGGCGTTGGAATGCGGCGAGGACGTCGTGACCCTGAACATATGCTTCCCGGTGACACGATCGACTGCTGGCGCGTGGAAGCTGTTGAGCCCGGCCGCCTGGTTCGCCTGGCCGCAGAAATGCGTCTTCCCGGAAGGGCTTGGCTGCAATTCGAGTTGCAGCCGGACGGTTCCGGGACGGTATTGCGCCAGACGGCGATTTTTGATCCCGTGGGTTTACTGGGCCGGTTTTACTGGTACATTTCCTATCCGTTCCATCAGCTGATATTTGAAGGCATGCTGCGAGGTATTGCGACCGCCGCGCGAGAGTCTCGATGAGCGGTTTTCCGAAGCCCAGGATCGTCATCAGCAAGTGCCTTGGATTTGAACCTTGTCGCTTTAATGGCGAGATTCTTCAGGATCGGTTTGTGTCCGAGCTTGCAGGTCACGTCGATTTCGTTCCCGTGTGCCCTGAGGTTGAGATGGGGCTCGGAACGCCGCGCCCGGCGGTCCGTCTTGTTTCGTCCTCTCAAGGGCTGAGGTTGATCCAGCCTTCCACGGGTGCCGATCTCAGTGATTCCATGCGTCGTTTCAGTTCTGATTTTCTAGTTTCTTTAGCAGACGTCGATGGATTTGTTTTGACCCATCGATCTCCTTCGTGCGGGATCGGCGATGCGAAATATTAGGCGGGACCCGAAAAAGGACCCGCGATCGGTAAGACCTCTGGCTTGTTTGCTGAGGCCGTTCTAAAGCGCTTCCCACACCTCGCCATAGAGGACGACGCGCGCTTGTCGAACCTGCGTATCCGGGAGCATTTCCTAACACGCATTTTCGCTTTCGCACGGTTGCGCGCCCTGGCTCGTTCAGTCTCCATGCATGGGTTGGTGCGATTTCATTCGGTTCACAAGTTTCTTCTCATGGCGCATAGCGCACCGAAGCTTCGCGAGCTCGGCCAAATCGTTGCGAATCCACGGAAACACAGCCCCAGACGAGTTCTTGAACTGTACACGACAGGGTTCCTTGAGGCGTTTCAACGGTTTCCAAGGACAGCTTCGCAGATCAATGTTCTTATGCACGCACTCGGATATTTCTCGAAAGGATTGTCTGGCAGAGAGAAGCGCCACTTTCTTGATGTGCTTGATGCATACCGTCATGGCAGGGTGCCGCTGCAGAGTGTCGCGAGCGTGTTGTGGTCATGGGCCCTTCGCTTTGACTCTGCCTATCTTCAGGAGCAGGTGTTTTTCAGACCCTTCCCAGATACCTTGCTAACCATCGAAGATTCTGGCAAAGGAAGGACGCTCTCCAGCAGGTCGGTCGATTGATATGGCCGCTAGCAAGAACTCGAACGATGGAAGACTAGTGCACACGTGAAAGGCGCAGGCTGCCAGTATACCTGTAATCTATTGATTATGGGGCACTTAAAAGGTGGAGGCGGGGGGAGTCGAACCCCCGTCCGAGAAACCTTGCAACCGGAAGACTACATGCGTAGCCCAATTCCATTTGTCTCGCTGTTCCCGCTCAGAATGGGCAAGAAACGGGTCCAGCCAGTCCGTAGATCTCGCCGCCGCACCCCAGACGTAGATGCGGTGGCCAGCCTGCTATGCGACGCCTCATCCCTGGCGCACAGGCGACGCCGGGGGAGACGCGCTACTTAACTTTTAATTAAGCAGCGAGAGCCAACTGCGGTGTGGCAGTTGTGTTTTTCCACCCGATTGCGGGCAGGTGGCGCCCGGCATGCCTTCCGATCACTCCAGTTTCCGTCGAGACCGTTTCGCCCCCTCCTTACTCTTCAAGGGTAGCAGCCCCGCTGAGAGTGGTCAATGGACCCCGGCCAGATGCTCCCGGGAACGAAAAATGGGGCGCCACAGAGGAGAATATTGACACGGTTTGAAGTGCTTCCCATAATCGAAGAGAGAATGTGTAAAGCGCAGTTTTCGAGGAATCGGGCGGGGCCTAGGGGAAGAAATACGGCTGGGTGGGCGCTGGCCACGAGCCTGGCAATTCTGGTGACCTCGCAGTTGGCGATGCCGACTCCGGCAGCGGCGCAGAGTCACGCAACTCGACGCAAAAAGTATGCCGCCGCCGCGTCCCACTCGCCCCGAGTGGCGAGCACGGCCGAGGACGAGCTCGAAACCCTGGCGCGCGCCTTGAGCGGTCCGCAGGCTTCCTCAGCCTATGCAAAGCTGAATCTTTACCAGGCCCGCCACCGAGGAACCGCGCAAGGACGCATGGCCGCCCTGGCTCTGGGCCATGACAATTTTGCCAAAGGGCAATTTGACGCCGCGCAGGTGTGGTTTTCCGCTGCCCGCACTGATTCGCTTTTGGGCGATTACGCGCTGTATTGGGATGCGGAATCGCTGCGAGCGCAAAAAAGAAATCAAATGGCGATGGATACCTTCGATGAGCTGCGCGGCCGCTTTCCGGGAAGCGTGCTCACGGAACGTGCGCTTGCGGCGGAGGCGCAGGTCGGGCTGGAGATGAACGCGCCGGGCCGAGCCCTGGCGGCGCTTTCCGGAGTGGAAGATATCGAGAAGAAGCCCGCGCTATTGATACTTCGGGGAGAAGCACGGGAAAAGACCGGAGCGCTTGAGGGTGCCGCGCAGGATGATGCAACGGTCCGCTACCGCTTTCCGCTAACTTCGGAAGCCGAAGTGGCTGGCGTGCGCCTCGCCGACCTGCGCGAGAGACTGGGAGACAGTTTCCCAGAAATCTCCCTCAAGCTCCGCCTCGAGCGTGCGGACGCGCTGTATCAAGCACGGCGCTGGAGAGATGCCCACGATGAATACCAGCAGGCCGTGCCGCTGGCCACTGGCGAAACGGCCGAGTTGGCGAGACTGCGGATGGCCAGGGCCAGTGTCGCGATGGGAGCTCCGCTGTCGGAACTGGGGCAATTGCATCTGGCCACGCCCCGGCTCGACGCCCTTAGGCTCTATTATCTGGCAAAGGCCTGGCGTACAAAAAAGAATGAGAGCGAGATGCTGGGATATGTGGAGCAGGCCGTCTCTCGCGCGCCGGCGAGCGAAGCGGCGGAGAAAGCACTGTTCCTCGCCGGCAACGCATATTGGGCGGATTCCAACAGAACGCAGGCCTGCATGTATTACCAGCGGCTGACGCTGGGATTTCCGGACGCGCGGGATGCCATGGCAGCGGCGGCTGCGTGGCGAGTGGCATGGACCGCATACCTGAATCGCGAGCAGGGTGCCGAACCCGCGATTGAGAGGTACATCCAATCATTTCCGGCATCCGGGAACATAGACGATGCCGTTTATTTTCTCGGGCGGAGCGAGGAGAGGATGCTGAACCTCCCACGCGCGCGTGCCTGTTTCCGGGAGCTGAGCACTCATTTTCCCGAAACCTATTTTGGCAGGCTGGGAAAAGAGCGGCTGAGAAAGCTGGGCGCGGGGCCCGAGGAAAATCCGGATGTGCTGGCGATGGTTGCGCCGCCCCCAGCGGCGCCCACACTGACGGAGCACGATCCGCCGACGGCAAGCCAGCACGTCCTCAAGGCGGAAGCGCTGGAGGAGATCGCGCTGGATAGCCAGGCCGAGGAGGAGTTGCGCGCCGAATACCAGGCGAGCCATCAGCCTGAACTGCTGCTGGAGATCGCAGAGGCCGCCGATCGCGCTGGAGCGTATGGAAAAGCGATCGTGACCATGCGCGAGCTTTACCCACAGCTGGAAGCGCACGCCTTTTCGCAATTGCCGCTGAGAGTCTGGCGCACCGCCTACCCGCTTCCCTATGCCGGGGAAGTGCGAGCCGAGGCTGAGCGGGCAGGTGTGGATCCAATGCTGGTGGCGGGTCTGGCGCGGCAGGAGTCGGCGTTCCAAGCCGGTGCGCGCTCGCGAGCGAACGCGTTTGGCCTGATGCAACTGCTGCCCTCGACGGCGAGGAAACTTGCGCGGCTGAATCATTTGCGATATTCGAAGGCGCGGCTGATCGATCCGGAGTACAATCTGCGCCTCGGAAGCCTGTATCTGGCAGGGCTGCTGGTGCGGCAAGGCGGGAGGGAAGCGGCCCTGGCGGCCTATAATGCGGGAGAGAATCGCGTGGAAGAATGGCAGGCATCGGGAAATTTCACCGAGCCGGCGGAATTTGTGGAATCCATACCTTTCACCGAGACGCGTGAATATGTGCAGATCGTCCTAAGGAATGCGGCCATCTACGAGCGGCTTTACGGCGGGGGAGAATGACAAGCGGAATTGGGAAGGCCGGTGAAGACACACGCCTGTCGAGGAAAGCATCGCAATTCACCGAATCGGTGATTCGGGAAATGACGCGGATGGCCATGGCGCACGGCGCGGTGAATTTGGCACAAGGATTCCCCGATTTTCCGGCGCCGGAGGTTGTAAAGGAAGCGGCGCGGTGCGCCATTTCCGCCGACGTGAATCAGTACGCAATCACCTGGGGAGCCAAACCGCTACGGGATGCCATCTCCGCAAAATTCCACCGGACGCAAGGAGTGGAAACCGATCCTGAGCGGGAGATTACTGTTTGCTGCGGAGCCACCGAAGCGATGATGAGCGCAATGATGGCGGTCATTAATCCCGGCGATGAAGTGGTCGTCTTTGAACCGTTTTACGAAAACTATGGCCCCGACGCCATACTTTCTGGAGCTTCTCCCCGCTATGTCAAGCTGCACCCGCCGGATTGGAATTTCGATTGGAAAGAGCTCGCCGCCGCGTTTACGCCGCGGACCAAAGCTCTGATTTTGAATACCCCGAACAATCCCACAGGGAAAGTGTTTTCCCGCCAGGAAATCGAAGGTATCGGAGAGCTGTGCGCTCGCGCAGGAGCGTTTCTGATCTCCGACGAAATTTACGAGCACATGATCTACGAAGGGAGACAGCACGTGTCGCCGGCCTCGATTCCCAGTCTGCGGCCGCTCGCGATTTCGATCAATTCCCTATCGAAGACCTACAGCGTGACGGGATGGAGGGTCGGCTGGACCATCGCGCCCCCAGCCGTCACCGCGGCGATCCGGAAGGTGCACGATTTTCTTACGGTTGGAGCCGCCGCGCCGCTGCAGGAGGCGGGCGCCGTGGCGCTGGCGCTGCCAGAGGAATATTACGAAAAGCTTGCCTCGGAATATCACCAGAGAAGGGAGCGGCTGCTGGGAATCCTGCGGAAGGTCGGGTTTCGGTGCTTCGTTCCTTCGGGGGCGTATTACATCATGACGGATATTTCCGCCTTTGGCTTTGCGGATGATGTGGAATTTGCCCGTTATCTGGTGAAGGAGATTGGAGTGGCTGCGGTGCCGGGCTCTAGCTTCTATCACCATCCAGCCGAAGGCAGCGCCCAACTGCGGTTCACCTTCTGCAAGCGGGAGGTGACATTTGCCGAGGCGGAGCGGCGGTTGGGGCGGCTGCGAAACGCACCGAGCTAGAAAGCGGGAGTGGCAGGCCAGAGTGCAAACAGCGTGGCAGAGATGGGGCGAAGGCAAATGTAATGCTGGATTGCGGGGGAGCGCGCACACCCCGGATGTGCTAGAATCCGCGGCTGTGAGGCGGTAAGGAGCCGACGAAATGGAAGCGGAACTGATTGAAGCCGGGACTCGCGTGGCGGGAACATTGGACGGGCCAGCGCGGGAAATTCGCGCCTCGCGAACGCGCACCTTTATGATCACCCTCCACATCACCCAGCAGCTCGAGCAGGAATCGTTGGATGTCTCCATCTGGGGTTCGCCCGATGGGAAAGCGTGGGGCGATATGCCCTTGCTGAAAATTCCGCAAAGATTTTACCGTGGCGTCACGCGGCAGGTGCTGGACCTCAAATTCAAGCCCGAAGTACAATACCTGCGGGCACGCTGCGAAGCAACCCGATGGGGGCGAGTGGCCCCCACTCCACTGTTTGTTTGCCGCGTCCATTTGGAGGAGATCCCGGCGTTTCCGCAGGCTGCGGGGATTTCCTCCGCGAGCTCCGTCGCGAGCTGATTTCGCCAGGTCGAATGCCCGCTGGCGGAGTCATCAGGCAACTCTATAATTCACATCCAATTCAAGGTGTGGTCGCCAGAGTGGGCGCGGAACTCTGCTTGACGGCAGGGGGGGCTGGTCCGAGCCCAGCGCGCATCTGTTTCGCGCGAAGGCCCGCGGGGCTATCCGGATCGAGCTTGATGTACTGGTCGAGATCGGCGATCAGCGCCGCCTTGTCCTTCTGCTTGATATGAATGATGGCGAGGAGGCGGTAAATGTTGGGGAAGGAGGGATTGAGCTGGCGGGATTTTTGCGCGCAGGCAAGCGCATCGGGAACGTGACCCAGGTAAAAAAGCGCGCGGCTGAGTTCGTATTCGCCCAGCCAGGAATTGGCGTCGAGTGCCACGCCACGGCGCGCGAATTTCTCGCCTTCTGCATACTGGTTTTTATCCATGAGCAGGGACGATAAATCCACATCCGCGGGTGCAAATGTATCTCCGCTGGTCTCGATAGATTTGCGCACTGCCTTCTCCGCTTGGGCGGGCTCTTTCAATGTCAGATACGCCATGGCCATCTGTTCGTAAGCTTCATAAAAGGCCGGGGCCACTTTCACCGCCTCCTGAAAATCCTTCAGGCCGGCATTTGCATCTTTGGATTGGTAGAGATCATGCTGCCCTTTGCTGAAGGCATCCTGCGCCTTTTTCGGCATGCTGATGAGGTGGGCGGAGATCGTGCCGCTGCCTGGGTGCCCCGCGGCGTTGCCCGTTCCTTTAGCCGCGCGCTTCACTAGATTAACGACGACTCCTTCGGCGGACGCAATGGTGAGATCGACCTCAGAGTCAACGGGCTCATAATCCTGGAGGTTGATCGAGAGCCGGTAGCTGGCTGCTGAAAGATTAGTGAAGTAGAAAGTGCCCCGTTCGTCAGTGGTGAAGTGATCGATGTCGGTGCCCTCTGCCGAACGCAGCTCGATGATGACGTGGTCTGCCGGCGTACCATCAGCAGCGTAGTAAACCGTTCCTTCGATTTTTCGGTGGTAGGTATTGTTAAGTTGAGCGCGAGCGGGCTGAGAACTACACAAGAGGAGAAGGGCAGCACAACCAGCGAAAACAGCGCGACGAAACATCCGCATTTGGCACCGCACCGAAAACTGAGGGGAAGTATACCACCGGCGAGAGGACGGCGGAAACAGAAAGAGGACGATTGCGGAAGCTGCAAGAGGCCTTAACCCGCGAGATATGTGGAATCCTTGTACGCCGGGATTTCGGCCTTCCAGCCGAATTTTTGCGAGATGGCATCGCGAAATGCCAGCAGCGCGCCGGGCTCACCGTGGGTGAGGAATAGCCGCTTGGGAGGGGCTGGCAAGCTGGAAAGCCAGCGGAGGAGTTCGCTGCGGCCAGCATGGCCCGAAAGCTCAGTCAATTGGACGATTTCGGCGCGGACGGGAACGTCCTGACCATAAATCCGAAGTGTGGTGGCTCCCTGCTGGAGGGAACGGCCGCGCGTGCCCTCAGCTTGATATCCCGTGAGGAGGACGGCGCTGCGTGAATCGGGCAGCCGGTGCGCGAGGTGATGAAGGATGCGACCGCCGGTGAGCATTCCGCTGGCGGAGATGATGATGCAAGGGGAGACGACATCGTTGATCTTTTTCGAATCTTCCACAGACCTGGTCATGTGGACGGAATGGCAATTGAGAGGGTCGCCGGATTTTTCAAGCTGCGCGAAATCGAGATCGTGGTCTTCGCGGTGGTTCATATAGATGCCGGTAACGCTGATGGCCATGGGGCTATCCACATAAACCGGGAGCGTGGGAATGCGCTTCTGATCTTCGAGCTGGCGCAGCAGGTACATGATCAGCTGCGTGCGGCCCACAGCGAAAGCGGGAATGACCACGGCGCCGCCACGGCGGGCAACGCGAGAGACTACCTCCGCAAGCTTCTCGAGCGCGTTTTCGGAAGGGTGATCGCGATCCCCGTAGGTGGATTCGCAAAGCAGGTAATCGGCGCGCACCGGCGGTTCGGGATCCTTGAGGATGGGTTCGCCGTAACGGCCGAGGTCGCCGGAAAATACGATGACGGTGTTCTTCCCCGCTTCCGTGACGGTGAGTTCCAGCCACGTCGAGCCGAGGATGTGGCCGGCATCGTGCGTGCGGACCGAGAACTGGGGGCTGATGCGGAATTCTCCAGCGCGAGGAATCTCCTGAAACCGCGTGAGGGCCGCCTGGGCCTCCGCCACAGTGTAAAGGGGAAGCGGAGGATCATGGCGGCTGCTCTTCCGGCGGGCGGCGTAGAGCGCATCCTCTTCCTGGAGGTGGGCGGAATCTGGAAGGAGAAGGTTGCACAGCTCGCGAGTGGCGGCATCGGCGAAGATGGGGCCGCGAAAGCCATAGCGCTCGAAGCGGGGAAGGTAGCCGGTGTGGTCAATATGGGCATGCGTAAGGAGGATCCAGTCGATTGAGGCTACATCGACGGGAAAGGGCGCCCAATTTCGCTGGCGAAGTTCCCGATTGCCTTCGAAGAGGCCGCAATCCACCAGAAGGCGCTTGCCCTCCGCTTCGAGCAGGTATTTGGAGCCCGTGACTGTACCAGCTGCGCCGAGAAAAGTGATTTTGGGCATAAGGGCACATTTTAGACGGATTGCGCCGGATGTCCAGCGGGGATTTGAGGATTCGGAGAGTGAACCGGCATTGCGGGAACGATTTGACCGCGAAGGGAGGGAGGATTAGCCTCAGTGTTTCACCGAGGATGTGCTCGCGAGAGGGATCAGGAGGGAACGTACATGGTTCATTTGCATGGCAGAGCGGCAGGAGGGCGCGCGGCGTTGTGGGCCTTTGTGGCACTGCTCGCGGCGGCATCGCCACTGGCGTCACCGAGGATGCGCGGGGCCGACGGCGGGGAATCGCCGCAGGGAATGCGATTTGAGTTTTCCTATCCGGCGCAGCTTTCCGAAAAGGCGCTGGATGGGCGGCTGTTTCTGCTGGTGTCTACACAGGAAAAACCGGACCCGCGATTTGCCGTGAGCGACCAGCCGGAGACGCAGCAGATGTTCGCGGTGGACGTTGACGGATGGGGGCCGGGGAGTTTGCGGACAATCGATGAATCGGCCATCGGCTATCCGGCGGTGAGCGTTGCGCGGATTCCCGCGGGCGACTACTTCGTGCAGGGCCTGCTCAATGTTTACGAGACATTTCATCTGGCGGATGGACGGACTTTGAAGCTGCCAATGGATCACGGAGAAGGGCAGCAATGGAATCGCAAGCCGGGAAATCTGGTGAGCCGGCCGGAACGAGTGCACATTGATCCGTCGAAGGGCGGGGTGGTGAAGATCGAGCTGAGCCGGAAGATCCCTCCGGTGGAGGCCGATCAGGATACGAAATACGTGAAGTACATCCGCATGCGGAGCGAGGCGCTCTCAAAATTCTGGGGCCGGCCGATGGAGCTGGGAGCGGTGGTCGTGTTGCCGCCAGGATGGAATTCGCACCCGCAAGCGCACTATCCGCTTATGGTGTGGCAAGGCCACTTTCCGCGGGAATTCCGCATGCGATCGCAGCCACCCACGCCGGAGATGCAGGGGCGCGAGCGCATGCTGGCGCAATATTCCTACCAGCTTTACCAGCAATGGAGCCAGGGGAAACTGCCGCACATGATCGTGATGGAAATCCGGCACGCGAATCCCTATTACGATGATTCCTACGCAGTGAATTCGGCGAACGTCGGGCCCTATGGAGACGCGATCACGAAGGAGCTGATCCCCTACGTGGAGAGGAAATTCCGCGGCATCGGGCAGGGATGGGCGCGAACGGTGATGGGCGGCTCGACAGGAGGCTGGGAGGCGCTGGCGTCACAGGTGTTCTATCCCGATTATTACAATGGGGCATGGTGCATGTGCCCTGATCCGGTGGATTTCCGCGCGTACCAGATTGTGAATATTTACGATGATCCAAACGCCCTGTGGCTGGAAGGGCCGTGGTCGAGGATTCCGCGGCCTGCGGTGCGCTCGGTGGACGATCAGGTGATCACCACGATGGACCGGGAGAACCGGAGGGAATACGTGCTGGGAACGCACGGGCGCTCGACCGACCAGTTTGGCATCTGGCAGGCGGTGTTCAGCCCGGCGGGAGAGGACGGCTATCCGAAGCCGATCTGGGATTACCAGACGGGCGCGATCGATCACAACGTGGCGGCGTATTGGCGTGAACATTATGATTTGCGATACATCCTGCAACGCGACTGGGGAGTGCTGGGGCCAAAGCTCGTGGGGAAGATCCACGTTAAAGTGGGTACGCGAGACACCTATTATCTGGACAACGCGGTGCGGCTCCTGCAGCAATTTCTGGAGACCACGAAAGACCCGGCCTATGGAGGAGATTTCGAATACGGCCCGCGAATGCCACATTGCTTTACGGGAGATCCCAGCGTGCCCGTCTACATTTCAAACCAGACATTTTTGCAGAGGATACTGCCGCAGGCGGCGGCGTGGATCACGAAGACGGCGCCAGCTGGAGCGGACATGAGCTGGAAATATTAGAGGTTGGCAGAGGTCGGAGCGGCCCGAGCAGGGGGAGCGGGAACGCGGCGGGAGCGCAGGAGATGTATGAAAAAGTGTGACGATCAGGGAAGGTACCCGTG
>VFSW01011862.1_pt1 | contig 12212 bp, 6 predicted proteins | sample 5358111 | NCBI WGS metagenome assembly VFSW01 (sample SAMN11554181, study PRJNA540505) | mine drainage metagenome | isolation source: sediment from site ElyBrook_90M | place: USA: Ely Copper Mine, Vershire, VT | collected 2017
ATAATAGATTTATCTCTTAATTTTACTTTTTTATATCCCGTATAAAAAACAGCCATCCTTTTTTTGGATCCACAGGTATCAGTTCATCAGGTTTGAATGTTTTCTCTTCCTGGAAATCCTTAATGTAAGGGGCAAAAAGGGCAGCTTTGGTGGAATCCAGTCCGAGAGCTTTCCAGTTAAAATGAAATGAGAATGTAGCCGTCTCCTCAGCCCAGCTTCCAACTGATATCAGAGATTCTCCATTTTTCTGATAGATTGTTACTTTAATATCAGCACGATCAGTTTTTACAGGACAATCCTTCTCCCAGTATCCTTTCATAACTGAAGATTCAATACCAAATTCATCCCAGATTTTCCAGACAGGTCTTGGATCGCACTTCACTCCTTCGGTTAACCAGGGATGACGCACAGTCATGCCATAAACCATTCCCAGCCACCTGTTTCCTCCGCCCTGAAGCATATCTCCCATCAATCCGAAAGGAATCCCTGATACCTCAACCAGCCAGTTTTCAGGTGGCATATTATCGTATTGAAAACTCTCTCCAAACCATAGTTTATCAACAAATGGAAAAAACTCGGCGTATTGGTTTGCCGGCCCCTTCGAAAAGCCGGTATTCGAATGGAGATCCAGCAGGCAGCCTGGTTTTTCATTATCCAGCACCTTTCTGATCCTCCTGACAGTGCGTCTGTCATAAGTAACATCATCGAGGTAAAGGCCGTCAATATCTACATTTCTGACAAGCCAGGCCAACCCTTCAATATAATAGTTATACCATCTTGAATCTCCGGGGGCACTAAGTATTGAAGCATCTGCACTTTTATCCTCGAAATGCTGATACCATTGAGGATTGTAACCCTCAATCAGGTGTTCGCGCAACCAGGGAAAGCCTCCGCATTTACCATTGCCAAGTATTTCATCACCCAGGCTGCGAAGTGCCCATAATTCGGTAGTATAGTTAGTAAGTTCGCGGATTGTGTAGTAGATTTTCACCTTTTGTCCCTTGCTGTGCATCCTGTTCACAAACCATTTCATTGAGTCAACTGCAATAAAAGGATAATTGATATGAGGATTGTAATTGTTGGCATGATGAAGGTTTACTATTTTTACCCCGCAGGCCAGATCAGAATCCGGGGGCATCGGTTTCTCTCCGTTATGATAATATCTGTCAGAAAACTGACTCTTATAATTTATCTTCTTAACCGGCGTAATGAGTAACGACCACTCAAATTCCACTTTTTCACCGCTTTTCATTTCACGTTCGCCACTGTAAACTACAGCTTTTACCTCTTTTGGATCCTTTTTAATACTGAAGCCTCCTTTGCCTTCATTATACCATGATGAAGGAAAGGCTGGATGGTAAAGGTTCAGGAGAGGTCCATGATAGCCGCTTCCCCTTAATTCACACCAGATCCCGGCAGAAGTATTTCCGATCCAGAAACTGTCATGGGGCCCTTTCCAGCCTGATTGATGTTCCTTTGGAACAATGGTTCCCGGCAAACCCATTCCTATCATATATTCAGCAATGTTTTCTGAAAATGGCAATTCAAGCCGGATATCCTTTATATTCAGATCCCTCAGCGCTGTAAGCGATACTTTATAATTAATGTATCCGTCCGACTCAATAATACCAACACCGTTCAATAAAATATTCCCCGAATGGCTTTTCCAGGAACCGCTCATTGCTCCAGGTTCATTTTTCAGCAGGGCAACATCTTCAGGCAAAGAGAATTGTTCTGTTCCGCTCTTTGTTTCGACAACAAATGAGAGAGGACGAGCCAAAATTTCTGTACCTGATACCTTAATTGATCCCGGCATTCCTCCCGGATCCATAGTCAGTTTTTTATCTGTGAGCCGGTAAACATTGTTCCCCATGAATTCAATTGCGTCATAGGGCTTTGTTGGCTTATCGTCAATACCCAGAGTGGAGTTCAGCCAGCGAAGACGGGAATGTCTCCATGGCTCGCTGTCGCCACGATCTGCAAGTATTTTTTTCAGAATCTTAAGATTGATCTCCAGGACCTGAGGATCAGCGTTTTCAGGCCTTATGATTATTCTTCCCGTGTAGTTACCGGCAGGAATATTTTCCGGGATATCAATACCGATCCAGAGTGGCTGAACAGCTCCCTTAGGTACATCAATCCTCTTTTCGAATGACCTTCCGTAAGGTCCTGTCCCCCCTGTGTTGAAGCAGGTAAGTGCTGATGCCGGAATATTGTAACTGCTGTTCGCAAGAGATGAAAGTTCAACTTTTACATTCATCAATTCCTTCTTCGATGCATATACTCCGATCTGAAATGCATAATATTCGTTCCGGAGGGCTTCCCCGCTGAACTTTCCCGACGGTCCTCTCTCAACCCATTTCAGTGGTATTTCGTCTTTCATCCTTACAGGGAAAGTTCTATCCTCCGGAAAGATCAGGTAGTCACTTGTAAATTTCGTGAGTAAGCTCTTCTTTTCTGAAGAGAGAGGAATAATTTCCATAGGATAGAAAGAGTCAAAAGCTGTCCTGGATTGAAATCCGGTGAGTTTTGCCAAAGTAAAGGATTTGAGTTTCGACATATCTCCAGCCTTATTCAGATTAACCCATTTTCCTGAAGGTGATTTTTCAGGTTTCAGATAGTCTTTCCCATAAAATCCCCAGTCCTTCTGAACCTCATACGGCAGATAGTAGAAATAGTATGTGCCGGCCTTTTTAACCGGCCCGAAAGCCAGACGGCAACGTTCATTAGTTACAGAATAACGTAAAATGTTTTCAATGGTATCACCCGTTGATGCCTCAACAATTATGAACCGTTTCTTCTGAGGATCCTGGTCATGTCTTCTCCAGAGGATATCAAGAATTGCGACCTGAGTTGCCCTTGATATCTCAAGAACTGCCCTGTGGTTTCCGAACGATTCCGGCCAGAGAGATTCCGGAACAGAGTATCCGGGATCCTTCTGCCTGTCACTCATTCCATAATTGGAGAGGAAAATAAACAAAAAAGATAAGATGAGTTTCATAATTACGTATTTATCTGTCCCTGCCCGGCCGGCCTTTTCTTTACCTTAAAGTACGGCTCAGTGACCGGATGAAAAATGAAGCTTCCAGTTAATAATGTCAGCCTGACCCATCATGGTAATTTTCAGCATATTGCCCGACATCTCTGTTTTTGCTTCCACTAACCTGCTATCCCCGGTTACCGCACTCACCCCTGAGAGTTGCATACCATCAGGAATATAGATAAAAAGAGAATAGGGATCTCCGCTGATTGTCACCGATTTTCCGCTGAGTGTGCTGATGTTGGTGTCCCACGACAGGTCAGCAATGGAGTAAACACCCGAGATATGCCTTGAATTGCCTATCAGCTGCGGATGCCCCAGCAGCGGATGAATCAGCAGAACACGGGTATCATGGGGTTCAATATCAATTTCCATCTTATCCCGGTACACGCCAAGAAGCTTTTGGTTCCAGAAATCAAAAACCACGAACTGTGTTTCACCTGGCATACCAAGTTTTTCTGAGAAGGAGACTGATTTTAAGATCTTTTCTCCCCTCCAGTTGGTAAAGGCTGCAACATCATACACACCTGACGCAGCATTTACCTTAAGATCAATAATTTCAGGATAGTCATGGATATAGTTATCAGGTGTGGTAAACTTAAATTTATCCCAGGTAATATCCGATCCCCTGCTGAAAAGATCAACAGGGATAACAGGCAATGTTGGCATTGTCTTCTTCAAAAGAGTGACCCTGTCGTCAGGAAGTCCGGGCATGATGCTGGTAAGAGGGTACACCACACCGGTAAGTGATATTACAGAAACGAGCGTACGTGCTTCTGCAGGAGTTACCCCGAAGCCGGTGAATGGATCTTCACGGGTCAGAGCAACCTCTATTGCCCTCGGAGCCATCCTGCTCCTGGCTTCCTCTGCACTCATAAGCGGCGATACATCTATTCCCTCGCCCGGCATAACATAAATAGCCATATGATTAAGAAATGCGTTGGCGTTGATGGAGCTGAAGACTGCATATGAACCTTTCCAGTTGTTGTACATATCAGCTCCGTTAAAGCAGGAATTGAAATAGCCTATTCCGTTCAGCGGTGTGCCGGCCACACATCCCTCAATAAAGGTCTCCGGACCAATAACACTACGAATCAGGCTCAACCTGTCGCGGTAGGCGGTCAGAGGATCGATGGTTTTGTCATATAGCCTGCTTAAATCCAGATCCGGAACATATTCAGGAAGTGACAGTTCTCCGTCAAACTTGAAATACTCAAAGCCCCAGCCTTTAAGTGTTGTGAACAGTTTTTTAAGCCATTCCTGAACTCCGGGATTTGTATGATCCAGGGCTGGTGTCTTGTAATCTTTGATTATTTTCCCTGATTTATCATATAAATACCAGTCAGGGTGCTGTTTTAAAAAGCCTGCATACGAGTTTGGCACTAACCATAATCCGGGATGCAAGCCTTTTGACTTAATATATTTTGCAAGCCAGGCCGGCCCATGGGGAAACAGCGTTTTATTCCAGTTCTCAATCCAGTAATGGCCTTCGTCTTTACCCCGGTCATAGCCGTCGTCAATCTGAACATACTGAAATCCGTAAGACTTAAGGTTTTCTGAAAGCCAGTCGGTATTTGCAACAATATCAGATTCACGCGCTTCGTAATAGTAAGCTGTCCAGCTGCCCCAGATAACGGGTGCCGAAGGAAATACAGAGTCATCAAATTGCGAATAAACAGGAACACCAAGTGTTCTTGTGTAATAGTCAGGTGTAAGCCTGATAACGGACTTTCCGGGTACAGGAATCGTCATATCAAGCAGATCCGGATCATGACTGTCGCGTTTCATCTGTGTCGTCCTTGAAAAGGTGATAGCAATATCATGGGTGCGGTCAAACAGACTGTGCAGGTTGGAGGCTGATACCTGCCCCAATGCAAAGGTCATCACCTCGGGATTTTCAGGAGGAAGAAATGAGGGATGCTGAGTATCTTTTCCATTCCAGGAGACTGAAATCTCATTTGTTCCGCGCCACGTGACAGGTATACCCTCCGGATCGAGGATCCTGGAAACGACCCGGCTGGCGGGAGCCGGCGCTTTGGCAGTGATAACCATGTCAGCAGATGTAGCTGAGATTATTATGTTGTTTTGGTTCAACGCAAATGTCCATTCTGAAAAGGGATTGGATGTCCTGATTACTAGCAGGTTCTCTCCATCCTTACCTGCGGTCCACTTATACAGGGTGGTAAGCTCATTATTGTTTTTAATATTCAGTTTTATTTCCTTCAAAACAATTCCGAGGCTGTCGTGCGAAAGGTTGAGGAGTCCCGTTCCGGGATCCGCGGTCATAGTCCATCCTGAAGATTTTAATGTTACGGCTTTGGCATCATTAATCTGACTATTAGCCGGTATTGCTTTAATACAAAAAAAAGTTAAGCAGAGGAAAAATCCAACGGCTGAATTAAATACTTTCTTCATATCATTAAAAACTGATTTTAAATAATTTTATTCTTCTCTTTGTGGCACTTCGTGAAGTACTTCGTGTCCCTTAGTGTTTAACTGTATTTTATTTAAACACGAGGTTACACTAAGGTTAAAACAGAGGTTAAAGTAGTTTTCACCTGAGCCACCGGTTATTTTAAATCTTACCTGAAATTTCTGGCAGTTTCTATCATAGTTTTGATATTTTCTGAAGGAGTTGTCGGAGGAATAGCACATCCGGCATTAAGAATAAAACGATTTGAGTTCCTGTAGATATTCAGCAGCTCCAGTGTTTTTTTCCTTACCTCTTCCGGAGTTCCCAGGGCAAGGACCCCGCTTGGATCAATGGTACCAATAAGCGTGGTCCTGTCATGAAAAGCATCATAGATTTTCCGGATGTCTGTCTTATAGTCAAGTTCTATGGCATCAGCGCCAGTAGTGAGCATTTGTTCAAGAATAACATCCGTGTTTCCGCAGATGTGCAGTGCATACTTCACTCCTTCTTTATGCGCAACTTCAACCAGCCGTTTCTCAAAAGGCAAAGCATATTTTACATACATGTCGGAAGAGATCATTTCAGGTCCTGCCGGGCTATCGCCGTTTGAGACCATATGGCAGCCTGTCTGAGTCATGAGCCTGATAAACTGCGAGCCTGCATCAAGACAATATTCCAGAAGAAAGTTTATCTGTTCGCCGGTCCCCATCATAAGATCCAGCATCCATGTCTGGGCGCCACGCATCATGCTGGCGAGGGAAAAGGGAGCCTGGTCGCAGTTTCCCCTGATAAATATCTCCTTTTTATAATAATCCGTTAAGATCCGGACCGCCTCCAGCCAGATCTGAATGTACCTGTAGTTCTCAACTTTAACAGGTTTAAGATTATATACATCCTCCAGGTTTTTAATATTGCCAAGATGCGATCTTGCCGGGTCGTCAGCGGGAAAATCGACAGGCACACCAACTGCTCCTGCAAGGGTAACAGTATCAATATCGACGAGTATCCCATCATATTTGTGCCTGTCAACGGCTGCAATAAAGCATTCTGCGATCAGCTTCGGATCATTCCGGTACTGATCCATCGTGATTTTATATTCCCTGGCGGCTAGCATAAAGTTATGGAGCATCACAGGAACTTTATCCGGTTTTTCACCATTCAATGCGGCGGTAATTCGTTCGTATCCGTTCATAAGCTGATTATAGTGTTTACAGTTTAAAGTTCATCTTCCCGGTTAAACACAACACACAAGGGGCTCACAAAGGGCGCAATGTATTAATAGAGAACCTCTTTTTCAATCTGTTCGAGCGTTTTGCCTTTAGTTTCAATAATATATTTCTTAAGATAGAAAAATCCTATAAGTGTAACCCCGGCAAGAAAGATGAATGCAAAGCTCATCCCCTTCTGCTGTTGTGCCAGTGTTATTCCGAACAGACCTACCACCTGCGGGAAGAGGAAGTTGAGAGAAGCGCTCACTCCCCAGTTGGCAAATGATCCAAGGGAAGCGCCACGTGCCCTGATTATGTTCGGAAACATTTCAGATAATAATACCCAGATGACTACTCCCATTGATGCAGCAAAGAAAGCAATGTACGCGACAAGCAGGAATACAAGCCAGTAACCTCTTATATTTCCCGAGAGCAGTCCGTATCCGAACAATGCTAAAACTGTCACCATCCCCAGCTGACCTGTCAGCAACAGGTTCTTCCGTCCCACCCTGTCAATTACGGCCATCGCAAGCAGCGTGAAGACTAGGTTTGTCAGTCCGAGTATCACACTCTGAAGCATAGATGTGTCAGGTGAAAAACCTGCTATGCTGAATATCTGTGCTGAATAGTAGAACACGACTCCTATTCCTGTAAGCTGGCTGAATATACCGACAAATATGCCAATGAAGACAATCCTGCGGTAGGGTCTCCTGAACAGATTTATTCTCTTCGCGGCATTCTCGGTACTGATTGATTCCTTTATCTCAGTTATTGTTTGTTCCGTATCAATTTCATGCGAGGAGAGATCTTCAATATTCTTTCCGGCTTCTTCTATCCTCCCCTTTTTCACCAGCCAGCGGGGGCTTTTCCTTATAAAGAAAAGCATAAGGAAGAATACAACTGCAGGTATGGCACCACTGAAAAGCATCCATCGCCAGTTGTTTTCACCTGTATTAAGAAGAAGATAGTTTGATATCAACGACAATAAAATACCGGTTACGATGGCAAGTTGAAAGGTGGAGGCCAGCAACCCCCTGTGCTTTGGCGGAGATATTTCAGAGATATACACGGGGCAAAGCACTGAGGCACCGCCGATTGCCAGTCCTCCTATAAATCTGAAAAGAATAAATACATCGATTGTCGGTGCCAGGCCACATCCGGCAGCAGAGATGAAAAACAATACAGCAAGAAGTTGTAACAGCCGCTGAGAGCCGAATATATCTCCCGGCTTTCCTATAAGTATGGTCCCGGCGATGCATCCCACAAGCGCCGAACTCACCGTCCAGCCCTGGATTGCAGGGGTCAGGTTAAAATGTCTTACCAGATCGAGCATTGCACCGTTTATTATGACGGTATCGTAGCCGAATAACAACCCTCCAAGGGCTGAAGCTATTGTACACCGGATGAGGACTCTGTTCATTTCAGAGCACTTCATCAATTCTTCTCATCATCTCCATCATTGATCTGCCGTTATGGTATGGACATTTCCATGGATCTATCTTCCAGTCATTGCGGTAGTACGGAGAGGGGTCATCCTCCGGTTCTACAAGGTATGGCACTCCAAGGCGGTTCAGCTTTGTAAACCATTCACCCCTCTCATGGTCGATCAGGAAGGAATCAATAAAATTCCATGTCAGCTTAACAGTATTCCAGTATTTTACATCGCCTGTCAGCTGAAAGGCATTCATGAATCCTACAAGGGTCTCGGCCTGCTGCCACCAGTGCTTGTTGGTTTTCAGATGGCTCCCGTAACGCGTTGACTCAAGAAAAAGCCCTCCATCTTTATCAACTGCCACCCGTTCAATATTATCGACCATTTTTATTGCCAGAGGGCGCATCCTTTCAGTTATCGTGTCGTTCCCAAGTATCTCCGCTGCCTCCCACAGCAACCATGAACCTTCAATATCATGACCAAACGAGCATATACCTTTCGAGGAATCAGCCTCCCTGAAATCTTCGCTGAAGAAGATGCCAAAATGACCCTCTTCACGGATTATTCTGTCGAGGAACAAATTCATCATCTCCGTGAGCCTTCTCTCGACCAGGGGGTCCTTCCAGACCTTATAAAGTGCAGCCCATGCTTCAAGGACATGCAGGTGGGTATTCATCGATTTAGGTTCATTGTTATCGGCCATCCTGTTTTCGCCATAAATTTTCCAGTCGCGCGTGAAAGACTCCATGTAGCCTTCATTTACCGGATCCTTAGCCTTCTTCTCAAGGAGCAGGAAAAATCCTTTTATCTTCTCCATCACCGGGTCAAGGGGACATAACTCGTAATATTTGCACAGAGCGTAAAGAACAAAAGCCTGAGCGTATGTATGCTTTATATCGCTGGCCACCTTATTGTCAGATGTCAGCTCCATGTAGTAACCACCGGATTCCTTATCCTCGAAATCTTCCGTTATTACCCTGTAAGCCCTGTCCGCTATTGCAGCATAAGCCTCGTTGCCATCAGGGATTGCTGCAGCAGAAAATGTCCATAGGATCCTGGCATTCAGAACACTTGTTTTGTTTGCTGTAAGTACCGGTTTCCCGTCGAGATCGACAGCACCCCAAAATCCATGACCGTTTTTTTCCACGCTGTATTTCATCCAGTAGGAAAGAATATCCCCGTGAAGTTCTTCATGGAACCTGTCGCGATATAACCTTAATTCTCTTTCAGTTTCTGTTGTTATCATTTTTGCCGGCGATCTTATGGGAGTTGAGCCCTGGCGCTCATTTAACAAATAACTTGATCGTCTCTATTGAATTATGACCTACTCTTATGCCGAGAGTGTTTCCGCTTCCCGGGATCACCTTACCCTCCTCCTCGATCATGTTGGTAAGCTCAGCCTTCCCGAATGGAGCCGAAACAGATATACTTGCATCACTGTCGGTACCTTCAATATCATAACATCTTACTATTACATTGTCATCATCTTCACATTTCTTAATCGTGCTCAGGATCAGGTTTTTATTCGCGACAGATATAAAGCTCATTGTTTCAGGCATCTTTCCTACTGCTGATGAGGGCTTTGAAACAACGACCTTCAGTGGCTGATTTGACTGTGTTCCGAGCCTGTATCCGTTTTTCCAGTCGCCTTTGTATGAATATAACGAAAAAGTATAGGTATGATCACCAGGCTGCAGGTAGTAATTTCCTTCGCTATGACAGCTTTTGCGGCTTGCCAGCAAAACAGGCTGAAGAATAGAATAACCCGCCGGATCTGAGGTTGGGTCAATCCAGTCAAAAACTGCAACATCCGAGCTTATTGTTAAGCCGTTTGTCCCGTCAGATGCCGAGAACCAGTCCTGCACTTCCCGGGGATGAACCTGCGAACATGGAGTTCCATAGATCTGCGAGGCTTTTGAGAAGCCTGCCGCACCTGCTATTTCATCCTTACCTACCCTTACAACTCCCATTGGGACTTCATAGGCGATCTCAGATTTTGCCTGATCTACCGGAAAGGCGAGCCGGAATTCCCGGTATTGTTCGCCGTCAAATCCATTAAGATCAATATGCACATCTATCCGCTTGATCGTTTTGTAGAAAATCAGCTGCTGAATAACCGTAACATGGGTGATCTCTTTCCGGAATTCATAGACATCTCTTACAGGGCCCGATGAGACGAGTGTCCATGGCTGATTGTACTGACTCATCTTTTCAAATCCATCCATTGTCGGCTGCTGTACATCAGTAAATTCTCCGGCGCCGTTACCAACTGACTTCATTGTGAACAACTCAGCTCCAAGGAACTTGTCAGTCTTGAGAAGATTCACCGACAACTCTTTATCATACAACGATTTAATTCCCCCGTCGGCAAAGGCGACTTTATAATAGCTGTTTTCATAACTGTTGCTGCTGTTTTTAAAACCGGATGAAAACGCGGCCGGCTTTCCTTTCTCGAGGTAGTATGTTTTATAACCTATTGATGGCACCTTTTCGGCCACGAACAGAAATGAAAGGACTTCGTCCCTGTTACCCGATATATCATGCTCATCAATAAGCTGATACGGAATTTCGTTACCATTTCCGTCGACCAGCCTGAAATTATCCTGATCATTGCCTTCAACATTCAGGGTAAATTTCACAACATCATTACGCTCCCAGGAGAGAGTATTAAAAACTGTCACAGGTATACCCTTACCGGAGAATTCTATTCTGGAGGCGATACCGGCCATTGATTTTTCAAGTATATCAGATGCTATAGACCTGGCCTTCTCGTATGCTGTGCGAAATGCCCTGTCGGTCAGTGAACCATACTTGCCTCCCCACCCGTGATCAGGATATATGGCATTCTCCCAGGCAGTTGTAAAAGATGCCTGTGGATAATCTTTAAATGACCCTGACTGGAGGGCATCGAAGGTCGCAAATTTTTCCGCCGCTGTCAGTAGTCTCGATCCTTCTCTTGATGCCTTCAGAGCTTTCTGATGTGAAGGACCATGGATATAAAGCCAGACATCGGGTCTTTCTCCCTGAATTTTATCAAAGGAAGGTTCACCTTTTGTAGCTGCCTCAAACCACTCTGTAGCCGTAGAATAATTAATTAATGGCTTACCGCGTCTGACAGATTTTGAATTCCAGTCATTGAAAAATGCATCATAGTCTGGAGGAGTTGCAAAATCAGTTGAATAGAGAAACTGCAATTCAGGTTTTATGTTTCTTGTTTTGAAATAGTTACTCCACTCTGACGACATTGTTGTAAAGGCCCTGGTGAGGGAATTAATATCTGTCTTTGCTGCCCTGACAGGTATCCCGGTTTCGTCATATTGTCCCGGAGTATAGCATGTAATGTAGCTGCCATCGGGACTGTACCACCTGTAGATACCCGGCTGATGCCGGCTGAACTGCATGTATGGTATGCCGGATTTTGAGAGTATCTGTGCCATCTGCAATGCCCTGCCGGGGACATCTTCGTTCCAATAGGTCTTGAAATCACAACCGGGAAGTGTTTTTTTCAGCCATTTCCGTCCAAGGTAGGTCTGTCTTATCAGAGATTCCCCGTCGTACATGGATTCATAGGGTTGTTTATAGGTAGCGCCCCATTCAAGGCGTCCTTCACGGGTATATTTAAGGATCTCATTATATGCTTCAGGGTGTCTCTGAAGATATTCCCGCAAGCTTAGCCCGTCTTCAACAGAGAATTTAAAATCGCTATTGGCTTTAAGCCGTTCCAGCACCGGGGTAATCATCTTCTGATCACGAAACTCTATACATTTACCGATGCTGTCCATCCAGGCTATATCCTGATGAGAAGATGGTACAACATATATTTCTCCTCCCCTGAAGTATGAATAGTCTCCTTTGCCGGCTTTCCCGGGGAGAGATTGAGATTGGCATGATGTCTGAAATTCAGGCCAGATAATAAATACGGCTGAGAGAATAATCAGTCTGCAAGTCCTTAGAGCTTTCATCATTATATAATTTTGACTTTAAAGGTATGATCGGATTTTAAAATTCCCGATTAATATACGGACAAAAACCAAATATACAAGTTCCTCTTAGGAAGACCCCCAAACCCCCCGGGGGGCTTGGATTGGCTATGGGACTTTATATTTCCCGGGCAAAAAG
>VFSW01011863.1_pt1 | contig 12212 bp, 10 predicted proteins | sample 5358111 | NCBI WGS metagenome assembly VFSW01 (sample SAMN11554181, study PRJNA540505) | mine drainage metagenome | isolation source: sediment from site ElyBrook_90M | place: USA: Ely Copper Mine, Vershire, VT | collected 2017
GTTAAAAATAGCCGCGCTTTATACCATGAATCCCGGACCTTAACCAAGCCCCCAGCCACCCTTCGAAGCCCACTCCCCAGAGCCGCCATGAATGTGACCATCAAGACGCCCGCCGAACAGGAAAAGATGCGTGCCGCCGGACGCCTCGCCGCGAGCGTGCTCGACATGATCGCGCCGCACGTGCGGGCGGGGGTGAGCACCGAGGAGCTGGATGCTCGCTGCCACGCCTACATCGTCGAGGAGCTGAAATCCATCCCGGCGAATCTCAACTACCGCGGCTTCCCCAAGACCATCTGCACCTCGGTCAACCACGTGGTTTGCCACGGCATCCCGGGGGACAAGCGGTTGAAGAACGGCGACATCGTCAACATCGACGTCACCGTGATCCGCGACGGCTTCCATGGCGACACCAGCCGCATGTACCTGGTGGGCAGCCCCTCGGTGCTGGCCCGCCGGCTGGTCGATGCCTGCCACGAGGCCATGTGGCGCGGCATCCGCACGGTCAAGCCGGGCACCCGGCTGGGGGATATCGGCCATGCCATCCAGAGCTTCGCGGAGGCGAACGATTTCTCGGTGGTGCGCGAGTACTGTGGTCACGGCATCGGCCAGGTCTACCACGAGGATCCGCAGGTGCTGCACTACGGCAGACCCGGCACCGGGCTGGAACTGGTGCCCGGCATGACCTTCACCATCGAGCCGATGATCAACGCCGGCCGGCGCGAGGTGCGCCTGCTGCCCGACGGCTGGACCGTGGTCACCCGGGATCAGTCGCTGTCGGCGCAATGGGAGCACACCGTGCTGGTCACCGATGAGGGCTTCGAGGTGCTGACCTTGGGCGCGAACGCCGCTGCACCCGCCGCCGCGGCGGCCTCTTGAGCGCGCGCGGCAGTTTCACCGAACCCGGCGGCGAGTGGCGCTATCTGGCGTCCGCTCCCGAGGAACTGGCCGGCGGGCAGTTCTCGCCGGCCGCCTTCCGCCAGGTGCTCGATCGCGGCGCGGAGCTGCTGAAGGAGCGCTTCGGCGCCGACGAGGCCGTGGAGGAGCTGGTGCGCGACCGCGCGCGGCTGGTGGACATCGCCCTGCGCGCCGCCTGGGCGCGGCACGCCGGCCGCTTCGCCCTCGACCTCGCGCTGATCGCGGTGGGCGGCTACGGCCGCGGCGAGCTGCATCCGAGCTCGGACATCGACATCATGGTGCTGGTGCCGAAGAGCGACTCGGCCGACTGGCAGGCCGACATCGAGCGCTTTCTCACCTTCCTGTGGGACATCGGCCTGGAGGTCGGCCACAGCGTGCGCTCCATCGACGACTGCCAGCGCGAGAGCCTGGCCGACATCAGCGTCGCCACCACGCTGTTCGAGGCGCGCCTCCTGGCGGGGCCCGAGCCCTTGTTCGCCGGCATGCGCCGCGCGCTGGCACCCGACCGTCTGTGGTCGTCGCAGGATTTCTTCGAGGCCAAGGTCAGGGAGCAGACCGAGCGGCACCACCGCTACTTCGACACCGCCTACAACCTGGAGCCGAACGTCAAGTCGAGCCCGGGGGGACTGCGCGACATCCAGACCATCGGCTGGGTCGCGAAGCGGCATTTCGGCACCGACACGCTCGATGAACTGGTGGCGCACGGCTTCCTCACGCGCGAGGAGCTGCGCAAGCTGAAGGCCGGCCAGTCCTTCCTGTGGAAGGTGCGCTTCGGCCTGCACGTGCTCACCGGCCGGCGCGAGGACCGCCTGCTGTTCGACTACCAGATCAAGCTCGCGAAGCTGTTCGGCTACGAGGACGCGAGCTTCACGCTGGCGGTCGAGCAGCTGATGCAGAAGTACTACCGCACGGTGATGGACGTGAGCCTGCTGAACGAAATGCTGCTGCAGCTGTTTCGCGAGGCCATTCTCACCCAGAGCGGACCGCCCATCCCGCTCAATCCACGCTTTCAGATACGCAACGACTATCTGGAGGTGACCCATCCGCAGGTGTTCGCGCGCCACCCCTCGGCGCTGCTCGAGCTGTTCGTGCTGCTGCAGCAGCACCCCGACGTGCACGGGGTGCGCGCCGAGACCATCCGTCTGATCGGCGTGCACCTGTGGCTCATCGACGAGGAGTTCCGCCAGAATCCGCGTCACCACCGGCTGTTCATCGAGATATTGCGCGCCCCGGTGGGCGTGACCCACGAGCTGCGCCGCATGAACCTGTACGGCGTGCTCGGCCGCTACATCCCCGCCTTCGGCCGCGTGGTCGGACGCATGCAGTACGATCTGTTCCACGCCTACACGGTGGACGCGCACACGCTGTTCGTGGTGAGCAACCTGCGGCGGCTGGCGATGCCGAAGTTCAACCACGAGTTCCCGGTGCTGAGCCAGATCATGCAGGCGCTGCCGCGCCAGGAACTCGCCTATCTGGCGGCGCTGTTCCACGACATCGCCAAGGGTCGCGGCGGCGACCACTCGGAACTCGGCGCGGTGGATGCCGAGGCGTTCTGCCTGGAACAGGGCCTCGCCCGCTACGAGGCGCGCCTGGTGGCCTGGCTGGTGCGCAACCACCTGATCCTGTCCATCACCGCGCAGAAAAAGGACATCAGCGATCCGGACGTGGTGCATGAATTCGCGCGCCGGGTCGGCGACCAGGCGCATCTCGACTACCTGTACGTGCTCACCGTCTCGGATGTGCGCGGCACCAACCCGAAGCTGTGGAACGCCTGGAAGGCGCGGCTGCTGGAGGAATTCTACGAACGCACCAAGCGGGCGCTGCGCCGCGGCCTCGAAACCCCGGTGGACCAGGAGGAATTGATCCGCGAGACCCAGCAGCAGGCGCGCGCGCTGCTGCCGCAGCTGACCGAGGAGCGGCTGACGCAGCTGTGGTCGCAATGGACCGAGGCGTATTTCCTGCGCTTCACGCCCGAGGAGATCGCCTGGCAGAGCACGGTGCTCGCCGCGCGGGCGCCGCACGTCGACACGCCGCTGGTGGCGATCCGCCAGCTGGCCGAGCGCGGCGGCACGGCGGTGTTCACCTACACCCCGCATCGGCTGCACAGCTTCGCGCGCCCCACCGCGGTGCTCGACCAGATGGGCCTGAACGTGGTGGACGCGCGCCTGATCACCAGCGCCGACCGCTTCAGTCTGGAGACCTACGTGGTGCTCGAGGACAACGGCGCCGTGATCGCCGACCCCGCCCGCATCCGCGAGATCGAGCAGGGCCTGTGGCGCAATCTGCAGCAGCCCGAGGACGCGCCCCTGACCGTGACCCGCCGCGCGCCCCGCCAGGTGCGCATGTTCTCCACGCCGACGCAGGTGAATTTCAGCCTCGACCCGCGCAACGACCGCACCATCCTCGAACTGATCGCCGCGGACCGGCCCGGTCTGTTGTCCGAGGTGGGCAAGGTGTTCAAGGGCGAGCACGTGGCCATCCACGGCGCCAAGATCATGACCGTGGGCGAGCGCGCCGAGGACGTGTTCTACGTCACCGGCGACGCCGGCCGTCCGCTCACCGACGAGGAGTGCGCGCGGCTGCAGGAGGCGCTGATGCGCGCGCTCGACCGACGTGAAACCATCCGCGCCTGAAGGCCGCGCGGCCCATCCCGCATAGATCCACCCCCGGCCAAGGAAAACATGTCAACGGCAGAACTGCAGGCAACCATCGAAGCGGCGTACGAGCAGCGCGCCGAGATCACCCCACAGAACGCGAGCCGCGACCTGCGCTCGGCGGTGCAATCGGCGCTGGAGGCGCTCGATGCCGGCACGCTGCGCGTCGCGCAGCCGCAGGACGGGGGGTGGCGGGTCAATCAGGGGCTGAAGAAGGCGGTGCTGCTGTCCTTTCGCATCTGTGGCAACGAGGTGATCGGCGCCGCGGCGCTGAATTTCTACGACAAGGTGCCGCTCAAGTACGAGGGCTGGGACGAGTCGCGCTTCGCCCGCGCCGGCGTGCGCGTGGTGCCGCCGGCCACGGTGCGCCGCGGTGCCTACGTCGCCCCGGGGGTGGTGCTGATGCCGAGCTACGTCAACATCGGCGCCTACGTCGACTCCGGCACCATGGTGGACACCTGGGCGACGGTGGGCTCGTGCGCGCAGATCGGCAAGAACGTGCACCTCTCCGGCGGCGTCGGCATCGGCGGGGTGCTCGAGCCGCTGCAGGCCAACCCCACCATCATCGAGGACGATTGCTTCATCGGCGCCCGCTCCGAGATCGTCGAGGGGGTGATCGTCGAGGCCGGCGCCGTCATCTCCATGGGCGTGTTCATCGGCCAAAGCACGCGCATCTACGACCGCGAGCGCGACCAGGTGCTGCAGGGACGGTGCCCGCCGGCGCGGTGGTGGTGCCCGGCTCGCTGCCCTCGGCCGACGGCCGGTACAGCCTGAACTGCGCGGTGATCGTCAAGCGCGTGGACGCCCAGACCCGCGCCAAGACCTCGATCAACGAACTGCTGCGCGGCGCCTGAGGGGCGCTAGCCGAAGCGCCCGGTGATGTAGTCCTCGGTGAGCTTTTGCTGCGGGTTGGTGAAGATGCGCTCGGTGGGGCCCACCTCCACCAGGTCGCCGAGATGAAAGTAGGCCGTGCGCTGCGAAACCCGCGCGGCCTGCTGCATGTTGTGGGTGACGATGACGATGGCGTAATTCGCCCGCAGCTCATCGATCAGATCCTCCACCTTGGCGCTGGCGATGGGGTCGAGCGCCGAGGTCGGCTCGTCCATGAGGATCACCTCGGGGCTGACCGCGATGGTGCGCGCGATGCACAGCCGCTGCTGCTGGCCGCCGGAGAGGCTGGTGCCGGGCTGCGACAGGCGGTCCTTGACCTCCTCCCACAGGCCCGCGCGGCGCAGGCTGGTGCTGACGATCTCGTCCATGTCGCTGCGGTTGCGCGCCAGGCCGTGGATGCGCGGGCCGTAGGCGACGTTCGCGTAGATCGAGTGCGGGAACGGGGTGGGCTTCTGGAACACGATGCCCACGCGCGCGCGCAGCTGCGCCACGTCCTGGCGGCGGTCGTAGATGTCCTGCCCCTCGAGCGTGATGACCCCGTCGACCCGCGCGTGCGCGATGGTGTCGTTCATGCGGTTCAGGCAGCGCAGGAAGGTGGACTTGCCGCATCCGGACGGGCCGATCATGGCCAGCACCTGATGGCGTTCGATGTCCATGCTGACGTCGCGGACGGCGTGCTTGTCGCCATAATGGACGTTGACGTGCCGCGCGGTCATCACCGGCGAGGCGGACGCGGCGCGCGGCGGCGCCTCGGCCGGGCGGGCCGGCGCGGGGGGGCGTTCGATGACGGTCGATCCATCCATGCGCAGGGCAGCTCCTAGCCGAACCGGCCGGTGATGTAGTCGTCCGTGCGGCGGTTCTTCGGCGCCGTGAACAATTCCCCGGACGGTCCGATCTCCACCATCTCCCCCATATACATGAATCCGGTGACGTTGGACACCCGCGCCGCCTGCTGCAGATTGTGGGTCACGATGACGATGCAATAGCGCTCGCGCAAGGCCTGCAAGGTCTCCTCGACGCGCAGCGTGGATATCGGATCGAGGGCCGCGGTGGGCTCATCGAGCAGCAGCACCTCCGGCTGCACGGCGATCGCGCGCGCGATGCACAGCCGCTGCTGCTGGCCGCCGGAGAGGCTGCGGCCATCGGCATGCAGCTTGTCCTTGACCTCCTCCCAGATGGCGGCGTCGCGCAGCGCCGCCTCCACCCGCTCCTGCAGCTGCGTCCTGCGCAGACCGCCGGCGAGGCGCAGGCCGAAGGCGACGTTCTCGAACACCGACATGGGGAAGGGGGTGGGCTTTTGGAACACCATGCCGACCCGGTAGCGCAGCTCCGCCACGTCCACCGAGGCGGCGAGTATGTCGCGTCCGCCGATGAGCACCTCGCCCGTGGCGCGCTGCCGCGGATACAGCGCGTACATGCGGTTGAGCACCCGCAGGAGGGTGGACTTGCCGCAGCCGGAGGGGCCGATCAGGGCGGTGATGGAGCGGTCGGCCAGCGACATGTTGATGTCGTGCAGCGAGCGGGTCTCGCCGTAGAAAAAATCGAGGCCGCGGGTCTCGATCATGGGCGCCCCTGGCGCGGCCGGCGCGGCGCCGGCGGCCGGCGCGGGCAGCCGCGTCTTCAGGTGCCGCGGCGGCTTGGCCGAGGGCATCATCGCGAGGCGCCCCGGTTGCCCTGCAACAACGCGAGCACGGCGCGCGCCGCGATGCTCAGCACCAGGATGGCGGCGGTGATGAGCAGCGCGCCGGCCCAGGCGAGACTCTGCCAGTCCTTGTAGGGGCTGAGCGCGAACTGGAAAATCACCACCGGCAGATTGGCCATGGGCGCGGTCAGATCCGAGCTCCAGAACTGATTGTTGAGCGCCGTGAACAGCAGCGGAGCGGTCTCGCCGCTGATGCGCGCCACCGCGAGCAGCAGCCCGGTGACGATGCCGCTGCGCGCGGCCGGATACAGCACGCTCACCGTGGTGCGCCAGGGATAGGCGCCGAGCGCCGCCGAGGAGTCCTTCATGCCCGCGGGCACCAGGTTCAGCATGTCCTCGGTGGTGCGCAGGGTCACGGGGATGGCGAGCGCCGCGAGCGCCAGCGCGCCGGCGAGCGCAGAGAAATGTCCCATGCGCACCACCACCACCTCGTAGACGAACAGGCCGATGATGATCGAGGGCGCGCTCAGCAGCACATCGTTGATGAACCGCACCCACACGCTCAGGCGCGAATCGCGGCCGTATTCGGCCAGATAGGTGCCGGCGAGCACGCCGATGGGCGACCCGATGAGGATGCCGAGCAGGGTCATCACGGCGCTGCCGTAGATGGCGTTCAACAGCCCGCCCGCGGCGCCCGGCGGCGGCGTCATCTGCGTGAACAGGCGCCACGACAGGCCGGCGATGCCGTGCGACAGCAGCGTCCAGAGGATGGCGGCGAGAAAGGCCAGCCCCGCCAACGTCGCCACCCCCGACCAGAGCAGGAACAGCGCGTTGCGCGCCTTGCGCACGCCGCGCCGGCTCACCATGGGGCGGTTGACGGCGGGCGGGATCATACCGTGGCCAGGGCGCGCCGCTCGAGCCGGCGCAGCATGAACTGGGCGGCCGCGATCACGGTGAAGGTGATGATGAACAGCAGCAGTCCGAGGGCGATGAGCGAGGAGGTGTACAGGTCGCCCACCGCCTCGGTGAACTCGTTGGCGATGGCCGAGGAGATGGTGGTGCCCGGCGCGAGCAGCGAGGCGCTGATGCGATGGGCGTTGCCGATCACGAAGGTCACCGCCATGGTCTCCCCCAGCGCGCGCCCCAGACCGAGCATGACGCCGCCCACGATGCCGACCCGCGAGTGCGGCACCACCACATGCCACATGACCTCCCAGGTGGTCGCTCCCAGGCCGTAGCCCGATTCCTTGAGCATGGCCGGCACGGTGTCGAAGACGTCGCGCAGGGTCGCGGCGATGAAGGGCAGCACCATGATGGCGAGCACCAGGGCGGCGGTGAGTATGCCGATGCCGAAGGGCGGCCCCTTGAACAGCTGGTGCAGCAGGGGAAATGGCGCGGCATGCTCGATCAGCCAGGGCTGCACATGCCGCTGCAGCACCGGGGCGAGCACGAACAGGCCCCAGATGCCGAAGATGATGCTGGGCACGGCGGCCAGCAATTCGATGGCGACGCCGATGGGACGCTTCAGCCAGGGAGGACACAGCTCGGTGAGAAACAGCGCGATGCCGAAGCCCATGGGCACCGCGATGGCCATGGCCAGCACCGAGGTCACCAGCGTGCCGTAGATCGGACCGAGCGCGCCGAACTCGTCGGTGACCGGGTTCCAGACCTCGTGGCTGATGAAGCCGAAGCCGAAATGCCGCAGCGCGGGCCACGCCCCGTCCAGCAGCGCCGCGGCCACGCCGCCGAGAATCACCAGCACGAGCACGGCGGCGGCAAGCGTCGCGCCGCGAAACAGCCGCTCGTAGGTCAACTGCCGGGCGGCATGCCGTGAATCGATGATGGCCACGATGTCCGTCTGGCTCCCGCGCTGCCCATAACGACCGAAGCCGGGCAACACGCGTTGCACCGGCTTCGAGCCCCAAGGCGGCTATTCTAAAACGATCCCGGGCGGATTTATCGACCGCCCCACAGCGGGCGGCCGCCGGCCACCAGTTCACTGCTCCACGTCTTCTTCACCTGCGCGATCAGCGCCGCCGGCAGCGGCACGTAGTCGAGCGCATCGGCCATGGCACCGCCGCTCTCATAGGCCCAGGAGAAGAACTTGAGCGCCTCGCGCGCGGCGGCCGCGTCGGGCGGCTGGCGTTGCATCAGGATGAAGCTCGCGCCGGTGATGGGCCAGCTGGCGGCGCCCGGCTGATCGGTGAGGATGAGGTAGTAATGATCCGCATGCGCCCAATCGGCATTGGCGGCGGCCGCCTGGAAGCTCTGCGCGCTGGGCGCCACCGGCTTGCCGGCCTTGTTGAGCAGCAGCGCGTAGGCCATTTGGTTCTGCTTGGCATAAGCGTACTCGACGTAGCCGATGGCCCCGTCGGTCTGCGTGGTCATGTTGGCGACGCCCTCGTTGCCCTTGGCGCCGATGCCCGACGGCCATTGCACCGAGGTGTTGGCGCCCACGCTCGACTTGAACTTGGCGCTGGACTTCGACAGGTAGTCGGAGAACAGGAAGTTCGTGCCCGAGCCGTCGGAGCGGTAGATGGGCGCCACCGCCGTGTGCGGCAGCTTCAGGGTCGGGTTCAGGCGCTTGATGGCCGGATCGTCCCAGGAGGCGATGTCGCCGAGGTACAGGGCGGCGATGGTGGCGCCGTCCAGCTGCAGCTTGCCGGCCGCCACGCCCTTGATGTTCACCACCGGCACCACGCCGCCGATGATCATCGGAAACTGCAGCAACCCGGCCTGCTGCAAATCCTCCGGCTTCAACGGCATGTCCGAGGCGCCAAAGGTCACGGTGTTGGCCTTGATCTGCTTGATGCCGCCGCCCGAGCCGATGGACTGGTAATTGAGCCCGACGCCGCTGGCCTTCTTGTAGGCATCGGCCCACTTGGCATAGATCGGGTAGGGAAAGGTGGCGCCGGCGCCGGAGATGTCGGCGGCGGCGGCCAGACCGCCCGCCAGGGCGAGACCGGCCAGCACGATCTTGGGGAAGGCTTTCATGGGATTACTCCAATTTTGAGGACCTTTACCGGCCACCACGCGTCGCCCCGCGGGCCGCGGTGGGCCGCCAGACCCACGTCGCCGCGCAGTATCGGGGCCGATTGTGACAGTTTGATGACAGCCGGCGGCCGGGCGGCCGCTAGGGGTGGTAGTCGGACGGCAGGGTCTCATCGGCCACCGGCCGGCGCCCGCCCAGCGCATCGAACAGCGGCGTGAGCAGCACCGCCAGGGCGAGGTTCACCGCCAGGGTGTACACGGCGGTGTAACCGGGGAAGGTCATGCCGCCCACCTGCAGGGCGAAGGTGGGGGTGAGCTTGGCGGCCACCGCCATGGCCGTGCCGAGGCCCGTGCCCACGGCCCAGCCCACCAGCAGCGCCCAGGCGTTGAACCAGCGCGTATAGGCGCCGAGCATCACCGGCGGCAGCGTCTGGATGATCCAGATGCCGCCGAGCAGCTGCAATTGAATGGCGTACTGGGTGGGCACGAACAGGATGAACACCAGGGCACCCACCTTGACCACCAGCGACACCCGCTTCGCCAGGCGCGCCTCCTCGGCATCCGTGGGCCGCGGATTGATGAACTCGCGGTGGATGTTGCGGGTGTAGAGGTTGGCGGCGGCTATGGACATGATGGCCGCCGGCACCAGGGCGCCGATGCCGATGGCGGCGAAGGCGATGCCCACGAACCAGGACGGGAAGCTGTGCAGCAGCAGTGCGGGCACGGCGAAGTTGTTGCCGAAGTGCTTGAAGCCCGCGGCGTACTGCGGCAGCTTGTCCACCCCCGAGGCGATCACGAAGAAGCCGAACAGCGCCAGCAGCCCGAGCACGAAGGTGTAGCCCGGCAGCATGGCGGCGTTGCGGCGGATGGCATGGCCGCTGCTCGCGCTGAGGATGGCGGTGAGCGAATGCGGGTAGAGAAACAGCGCCAGCGCGGAGCCGAAGGCGAGCGTGGCATAGGCGCTGTAGGCGCCGGTGCTGTGCGGCCCCGGCACCGCGAGCAGCAGCTTGGCGGGCGGCACCGCCGCGAACACCTTGGCGAAGCCGCCGAGCTGCAGCGGGATGATCACGATGGCGGCCACCGCCGTCACGTAGATCAGGATGTCCTTGACCACGGCGATCGAGGCCGGCGCGCGCAGCCCGCTCGAATAGGTGAAGGCGGCCAGCACCACGAAGGCGATGATGAGCGGCAGGTCGGCGACCAGCCACGTGCCCGAGACGCCGAGCGCGCCGATCACCACCTGGATGCCGACCAGCTGCAGGGCGATGTACGGCATGGTGGCGACGATGCCGGTGAGGGTGACGGCGAGCGCCAGCCAGCGATTGCCGAAGCGGCCGCGCACGAAGTCGCCCGCGGTGATGTAGCCATGCCGCTGGCAGACATGCCACAGGCGGCGGAACACCAGGAACAGCAGCGGGTAGATGATGATGGTGTAGGGAACGGCGAAAAAGGCCACCGCGCCGGCGCCGAAGGCGAGCGCCGGCACCCCGATGAAGGAATAGGCGGTGTAGACGTCGCCGCCCACCAGGACCCAGGTGATGAGGGTGCCGAAACGCCGCCCGCCGAGGCCCCACTCGTGCAACTGGTCCAGATCGCCCCGGCGCCACTTGGCGGCGGCGAAGCCCAACCAGGCAATGCAGCCGAACAGCCCGACGAAAATGCCGAGCGCCACCCAGTTCACTTCTTGCATGCAAGCCCCCGCCAGGCTGAATTTCGGCGATTCATCGGGTCACTCCGGCAGGGCGAAATACACCACCGCGGTGAACACGGCGCTGACCAGCACCCAGAGGAGCTGAAACCAGTAAAAGAACGGGATGCCGAACAAGGTCGGCTCCAGGCGGTTGTACAGCGGCGGCCACAGCGCCACCGCGAATTGGATGACGAACAGCAGATACCACCAGCTGAAGCCCCGGCGCTTGCCGGGCGGATCCGTGCGCTTCTCGTCCATCCCCTCCCCTCCTGCTCGATGGCGCTGTCGCTCGGCGCAGCCTAAGCCATTGGCGCAAAAAAAACGACCTCAGGCCCGTTTCCGGTCGTGAGGTCGTCTCGAGGTTCGCAAACCCGTCGCGAGGAGGCCGCCCCGGGGAGGGGCGGCCCCGCCGCTCGGAGTGTCAGAACTGGTAACGCACGCCGACGGTGGGATTCATGTCGGTGGTGTGCAGATAGCCGTTCGCCAGGCCGTTCTTCACGCCGGTGTACATGATGCCGGCGTACACGTCGAAGTGCCGGGTCATGAAGTAATCGGCGTTGAAGGAGTAGGCGTCGAGCGTGCCGCTGCAGGTGCCGTAGGCCTCACTGGAGCAGCCCGCGCTCGCCCCGGAGCCGAAGCTGTTCTGATGATAGCCGTAGTAGGCGGCCGTCAGATCGAGGTTCGGCAGCACGCTGTAACGCGCACCCGCCCAGTAGACCTGGAAGAGCTTCGGGCTGGGGAAGGCGGTGTTGTTGACGAAGGCGAGCACATAGCCGCCGATGTCCGGGCTGCCCTGCGGCAGCGGCGTGGACGGATCCTGGTACTTGATGTGCTCGTAACCGGCGAACAACTTCCAGCTCTGCAGCTTGTAAGAACCCAACAGGCTGTAGCTGGTGTTGTCCGAGATGGTGCTGGCGAGCGAGTTGCTCGAGGAGTAGCCCAGGGCGGGCAGCTGCCCCACCTGCGCCGCGCTCAACGGGAAGATGGTGATGGCGTCACGCGCCTTCACGTAGTAGGCGTCCACCGACAGGCCGAGATACTCGAAGCCCAACTGGCCCTCGAGCACGGTGTCCTTGGCGCCGCCATTGGCGCCGTTGAACTTGTACTGCAGACCGAGGTGCGCGAGGCTCTCGAGATTGACGTTGTACTTCAAGGACGAATCCAGGCGGCGGTTCTGCGTGTCGCCCGCGCCGGCGGTGGTGCCGGAGAGGCCGATCAGCGAGAACGCCTGCGAGGCGTAGTTCGGATCGTACTTGGCGATGCCATCGGCGAGGATGGTGTTCTGCCGGCCGAAGGTCAGCGTGCCGTACAGCGGCGAGCTGAAGCCCGCGAAGGCCTGCTCGAAGGCCTGTCCGGCCACGCTGGTGTCGATGTTGGTGGTCTGCGCGGCGAGCGGCAGACCATTGTTCTGCGCCACCGACTTCAGGCC
>VFSW01011864.1_pt1 | contig 12211 bp, 18 predicted proteins | sample 5358111 | NCBI WGS metagenome assembly VFSW01 (sample SAMN11554181, study PRJNA540505) | mine drainage metagenome | isolation source: sediment from site ElyBrook_90M | place: USA: Ely Copper Mine, Vershire, VT | collected 2017
GGGCCGCAGGAGGCTCGGCCGGGGCGGTCGGGCCGGGGTTCCGGAGGATCCGGTCGAACCGGGATCGGGCCGAGCTCCTGCGCCGGTCGGCCCACGTCGCGAACGAATCGCTCCAGGCGGGAGCGACCGTCCGGCTCCATACCGCATGTACGCCCTGCGCGATCAGGGAGGCGATCAGGAGCGCCCCCCCCAGGATCAGGAGCCAGGGGAAAGCCCAGGAGATCACGTCCGCGATCGACCCGCCGACGCTCCATACGAGCCCGTTCCAGGCGAGATCCGGAAAGTGCATGGTGAACCCGAGAAAGACTTTCGCGAGATCCGTGATCCCGATCGCGACGTCTTCCGACAGCGTGCCGATCACGGCTCCCGTTTGCGCGACGTCAGATCCGGCGGCCTGGACGTTCGCCCAGGCGTCCCCGAAAAAGTTTTGGATGCCGGCTAAGCTCCAGCTGAGCGGAGCCGTCCCGGAGGGCGGAGGCGTGAACGTCGGCGCGCGGATATTCGAGAACGTCGCCCCCAAGTTTCCGAGGACGTTCAACTCGTTATTCATCGCCGACGTTGCCGACGCCTTGGAATAGTACGCCACGATCCCGAGCACGAACCCGGCGATCATCGAAAGGACGCCGATCTTTCGCGCGACCTGGATGAAGTACACGATCGGATCCCGACTGAACTCCTCGAGCTCCCGTTCCGCGAGCTGAGCCGATGTACCGAGTCCCTGCCGGAGAGCGATCATACGTTGAACTCCGTTTGCGCCGTGCCGGCGATGATCGAGTCGCCCGTAAAGGTCACGACGAACGTCCGCCCGATCAGCTGACCGGCGAGAGTGTACGTCGCGCTGACGGAGGCGCTGTAACTCCTCCCGGCGACCGCTCCGAGCCCGGTACAGTCGATATGCGCCCAACCGTCGGACCCGGTTTGCGCGTCGGCGCTCGCCCAGATCGTCGCTCCCGAGCTCGGCTCCTGAAAGATCAGCTGGACGATCGCGGAAAGCGGTTGCCCTCCGTGCACGACTCGGACCTGGACGGAGTTTCCGGCCCCGCCCGTACCGCCCGAGCCGGAGGCGTTGATCGTGAGCCCGACGGATCCCGGTGTCGCCAGCTCTTCGGCCGTCACGTTCCGAGACGTCGTGTATCCTTCGTACGTCGCCTGGAGCGTGTACCCCCCGCTCGGAAAGACCATCGACGGACTCGAGTAGCTCGCGATCCCGTCCGAGGACGTCCTCAACGTCCCGGCGGAGATCACGTCGGGAGGCATATCGACCGGGTAGATCTTCCAGCTGACGGAGGCGTTCGCGATCGGGAGACTCGGACCGGTGACCAGGATCCCGAAGTACTCGCCGAAATAGACATTGATCGGGAGCGAGACCAAAGCGCCGGCGCGGAGGATCGCACCGGGAATCGTCCGAGCCGGGAGCGGAAACCCGACGGCACCCGGGATCTCGATCCAGGTTAGGAGCGTATAGTCGAACCCGACCTGAAACGTCCCGCTCAGCGTGAGGGTTTCCGGGTTCGCGAAGGGAGCCTCCGCTCCCCAATTCGACCAGGCGAGAGCTCCGCTCGGGTCGCGCAACTCGAGGTAGATCAATGTCCCCGACGGCAACGAACCTCCCGGCGGTAGCTGGAACTGAAAGATCAGGATCGGGTTCGAGAAAGTGAGGGCGTTATACGGGAATCCCTGTAGAGATCCGAGGCCGGCGAAGAAGGCATTTCGGACGACACCGGAGAGATCCGATAAGCTGTGGATCCCGCCGACGGGCCACCATGAAGGAGGCCACGTCGGGAGCGTGAATCCACCGGGGCCGGTACCGGGACCAGGTCCTCCAGGAGATCCGCCTCCGCCCGATCCTCCGCCTCCTCCTCCGCCCCCGCCGCCGGGCCCTCCTGGACCTCCAAGAGACGGCGTGACGGCCGGCAACGGAGATCCGAATCCCTGAGCCTTCGCAACGGCGAGCTCCTTCGCGATCGCTGGGCCGGACGACGGAGGACCGGTCCCGTACTGATTCGCGCTCCGTTTCGCCGGCATGGTCAGGTCTTCCCTTCCGCTCCTGCAATCCGTACGTAGGGGTCCTTCATCAAGCCGGCCTCTTTGAGGAGCTTAAGCCGTCCGTCCTGAGTGACGGCGTACTTTCGGACGTTCTCCGGCGAGCCGGTGATCGCGGGACCTCGAGGGATCCCCTCAAAGAGCGGATCCTGGTCGTATCCGATGCACGGACACTTTCGAGCTCCGCACCGTCCGAGGCCCGGTCCGATCAGTAGGTCGACCGGAGCGTGAGCTCCCGGTACGTGTCCGCACCGGCACCGATCTAGCTCCGGAAGACGAGCCGTCTCCGGGTTGATCGCGCCCGCAAGGATGAGGTCCTGGACGATCTTAGACGGAGGCCGGGGCTCGTCCGAGACCCGGAGGGAAAAGCCGGAAGGGGTTTGCCGGTTCGTCACGGCGAGTGATCCCAGTACGCATGCACGATCGCACCGAAGGCGAGAGCGAGCCCGCTCCCGATCGCAGCGTACTGTCCAATCGGAACGGCGACCTGCGTCGGCCAGGTCACGGTCGCGATCACGGCGAGGATCGCGGAGATCGTGAAGAGGGTCTGCGTCGCCGTACTCGCGTTCGCCGGAAGCGCAGGGACCGGTGGCGATGAACTTACCATAGAGTCACCCCCTCCCGGGCAAAGCGAGCATGATCGAGGCGATCAAGAACCCCACCTGATAGAAAAGCAGGTCGGTGGCTCCGCTCCATAGGAACGGTTCGGAGCTCCCCTCGACGACCGGGTCGAAGAGCGCCTCTTTCCCGAGCAGGACGCCCTCCGCAACGATCATCGCGCCGAGAAACAAGGAGCGCGGAAGGAGCTCGACGAAACCGAGGAGGATCCCCCAACCGAGCGCCGCATGAAGCTCCGGATAGATGATCCGTTTCGAGAGGACGTCCATCATAACCTCAGGAGGAGCGTCGCCAGGATCCCGCTCAGGATGATCGTCGTCGCCGAGGCCATGCCGACGCCGATCTTGACATACGTCTCGAGGACCTGGATCCTCCGTTCATGCGCGATCAGGACCCGCTCGATCGGGTTCTTGATCATTTCCTCGAGTGCTGAGTGATCCGTCACGTTCATTCCGGCACCGAATAGAAATCGGAATCGACGACCAGGGTCCCGCCCTGCGTCGAAGAGGCGTACACCTCGAGCGTTTGACCTGGTAGCAAGATGATCTCGGTACTCGTCGGGCAAGCGGTGAACCCGGCCGGGCTTCCGACGGCGTTCGACTCCGGTCCGATCGATCCCTCGATCGTTCCGCTCGAGGGATACGCGACCGAGACCTCGATCACGGGTCGGACCGTTGCATCGACGTTTTGCGTCTTTTCGACCTTGATCGCCAGGGTACCGGCGGCGATCTGACCCCCGAACGACCAGGCGAAGAGCGGAAGGTGGATGATCTTTCGATTCGCCGACGGGTTCGCGAGAGAGTACATCAGCGTATCCGAGGTCCCGACACCGACTCCTGCGCTCCCGGTGCCGGCAAGCCCGGTTACTTGGCTCGAGCTCGAAACGCCGATCTGGTCGTTCTGGACAGTTTGCACCGTCACGGCTCCGATCGGGACCGGGTCCGTCGAGATCGCGTAGGTCACGTTCGCGCCGTCGCCCTCGATCATTACGAAGGCGCAGGGAGGCAGGGGGACGCTCTCGGAGTTTCCGTAAGCGATCTCAACGTGAGGTTCGTGACCGCCCGGGTAGATCAGGACGGTGGTACCGGTGGTCTGACCCGCGATTAGATTATTCGCGATATTGAGGAACGTCCGGCCGACGCGGAGGCCGATCGGTTCCTCGATTCCGCCGGGTCCGATCGTGAACTCGGTATTGAACCCGAACCGCGTCAAACGAATCAAATCCCCTTGTAGATCGAAACGGATCCTCCGGTCGCGACCAGGATCGACATGCCGACGAGGAGTCGGATCGTCTTATTCGTGACGGCGACCGCGCTTAGGATCGTTGATCCGTCCGACGTTTTCAGCGTGACGGTCCCGGTGACCTGGAACTCGAGCGGCGTCCCTCCGCACGTGTACGTAGTCCCGAAAGCGAAGGCCGCCGTACCCCCGACCGATAGTATCGTCCCCGCGACCGGATTCGAGATGATCGCGCCACTCCCGGTCGGAGCTCCGACCGCCCCGGTGTTTCCGAGGTAGATCGGGAAAGTCGTCGCCTCGGCCGATCCCCAAGTCAGGATGTCGGACGTCCCCTTGCCGGTCCAATTATGCACGTTCAACCCTGAGAGAGAGTGTCCGGCGAAGGTGGGATTCGTGCTTTGCGTCAACTGGAACGGTGTCCCCGTCGTGTACAGTTTGAAGATGTCCATATTGAGGACGTTCGCGACCGTCGAACTCCCCGTGATATTCATCGCCGTCGCGCCGATCCCGCTCGTCGCGTGGATCTCCGCGCGAGCCAGCTCGATCGTAACGTCGGCGTTGATCGCGGCCGTTGAGACGTCCGCCTGGACGAAGGAAAAGTACCCGGAGGTCGCGTTCGCCATATTTACGTCAAGCTTCTTGAAGAGAATTGTCGGGCACTGATTCGCGGAAGCTCCTCCGATCAGGTGCACCGAACTTTGAACCTGAGTCACGCCGGCATGGAGGACCTCGACGTCATCGAACGTGATATGAGCCATCCCGTTGCCCATATTCTTAACCGTGAACCAACCCCCGTTATACGGGGAGGAGCTCCCGGTCCAATTCGCGTCGTGCACGTACAAGTGTCCCGAGAAATGCCAGTACTGGACGTATCCGCCCCCGCTCCCGTCCATCACGATCCCCGCTCCGCCGGCGGCCCCGGTAGCAAGGACAGTGAGATCGCGACACTGTCCGGTTTGGATGTTCGTCCCGGCACTCGAGCTCAGAAAGTCGAGCTCGTTAACCGTGAGACCCTGAGTCGTGATGTTCTCGATCTTCGTCGCCTGAGATCCATTACCGATCTGAAGCTGACCGATCAGCGGGCCGTTCGTGTCCTGATTCCCGGTGATGTCTCCGATCAGCGTTCGGTTCGAGTCGAGGACCTGGACCGCGCCCCCGGTGATCGAGAGCGCCGGATCCAGGTAAACGATTATCGCCTTCGCCGCGCCGGCGAGGATGCTGTTTAGAAGAGTGACTCCGTTCGCGTTTGACGTGACCGCTCCGGTCGAGGTCGCGACGGCGAGGTAGTTTGTCCCGTTGTAGTATACATAGTATCGGACCAGGCCCGACGCGATCGAGACAAAAGCGGCCGACGTCGGGAGTCCGTGATCATGATCCTGACGGGCGTAATTCGTCGAGCTCCCCACGACGGCCGCCGACCCGTACGCGTCCGGGCCGGTGACCGCCGTCGCCGGCGTCCCGGCGGTCGCAGCCGGGAGTCCGTGATCGTGGTCCGCTCGAGCATAGAGCGCCGAGGTTCCGACGACGGCCGGGGAACTGTAGGCGTCCGGACCCACCACCGTCGTCGCGGGACCCGGCGCCGGGTTCGCGGGGAGTCCGTGATCGTGATCCTGGCGCGCATAATTGGCGGAGGTCCCGACGGCGGACGCGGCTCCGAAAGCATCGGGGCCGGTGACGGCCGAGGCCGGGGCCGGGACCGCCGGGGCCGCCGGCAAGCCGTGATCGTGATCTTCGCGAGCATAGAGGGCCGACGCGCCGACGGCCGCTCCTGCTCCGAAGGCGTCGGGGCCGGTTACCGTGGTCGCCGGGCCGGGGACGGCCGGGGCCGCCGGGAGTCCGTGATCGTGATCGCCCCGGGAGTAGTCACTCGAGACCCCGGGCGTCGCGGCCGCCCCGTACGCGTCCGGGCCGGTGACGGTTCCCGAGGGAGTACCTCCGCCGCCTCCCGAAGACGGAGGAGGGGTATAGTCGCTCGTCACGGGACCTCACCCGGTATAGCCCGGTTCCGGCTCTCCCCCGTACGAGACTCGTACGTCCGAGGCGATTCCTCTGTCGTTGATCGCGCAGATGCCGGGTTCCACGTTCGGGATCGATAACGAAGCCTGCGGTGCGACAGGAAAGTTAGCGCTCCCGTTCGCGCCGACGTACACGGTCGCGCCTCCGGCGGCGTTGTTATTGAAGAAGGTGATCGACTTTGTGCACACGCCCCCCGGCCAGATCCCGCCGACGCCCGGCTGATCGCGAATCTTGATGTCGCGACCACTACCCGACGTCGCGATGGCTAAGGAATCGCCCGCGATCCTGCTCCGGTACGACATGCGCCCGATCTACCCTCCTGAGGGTAGGCGGTCTCACGCCTTGCGACGGGAGATAATCGCGCCGGCCGTTCCGCCTCCGAGCGAAGCGCCCGACATCGAGAACGGTCGCGCACCGGCTCCCGCGCCGTAGCCGGCCGCCGCGACGCCTCCGGTGGCAGTCGGGGTTCCGACCTGCGTGATCGCGGCCGGCGCGCCGACCTCAGCCGGCACCGGGTTCGGAGACGAGTCTCCGCCCGCGACCTGGAGGTACCCGATGTAGTGTGTGGTCGCGCTCGCGAAATTGACCCGGAAGGTCGCGAAGGCTTGCTGATTCCCCGCGATCACGAACCCGGCGGAGGTCGTGTACGTCGTGCCGGCGACCGGTGCGATCCCAGCCGCTCCGAGCTCCATCACGTCCGTATCCGACGAGTCCGCCAGGACCGGGCCGGCGGTCGTTGTGATCAAGACCTGCGTGATCGTGCTCGAGCTCTCTCCCTGCATGAAGACCGCGTCGGGAGCGATCGTCGAGGGAACGTACGAGAGGATCGACTGCATGCCGGCGCCGAGCGCAGCGGTTCGCTCTTCGTTGAAGGCGACCACGCCCGACCAATTCGTGGACATCACGTAGCTCGTTATCTGGGTGTACGAGATCGTGACGTTCGCGGCGTAAACCCCGGTGATCGACTGAGCGAGGATCGCGCGGAGGACACACGCCGGGCCCCCGAGAGGAACGAAGAGGGTGACGCTGACCGGTTGGCTCCCGGAGCCCGCGAACGTCGGAGGCGCGGCGATCGAGATGTTCGTATTCGACACGACGGCGTACACGAACTCCGAGAACTGCCGGGTGAACGTCTTACCGCGCGAAGTCGCGCCCGAAGAGGCTCCGACCTCGATCGATCCGTTCGCGCCGATGAAGAGGTCCAGGAGATCCGTGCCAGCGGTCGGAGTCTCGGCCGCCGACGCGGTGAGGGTCGCCTGGAACTTGAGGAAGGCTCCCCCGACGTGGCTCTTGCCGTTGAGCGGCGTATACGAAAAGTACCGAGTCGGCTTGCCGGCCGTCAGCTCGGCCGCGTTCGCCTGTTCCTTGAACTGCGCGTTGCCGGCGTCCAGCTGGTAGTACTCTCGGAAGGTTGCAAGCGACATGGCTCCTCCTTAGGCCCCCGGGAAAGAGACGGCGAGCTTCCCGAGCGACCCGTTGTTGACCTTGCCGGCCGCGAGCGCAGGAACCTCTCCGATCGCGAACCCTCCGAAGAGGGTCGCGACCGGGCGGAGGATCCAGCGGGAGTACTTGCTCCCGATCTTCTTCGAGAGCGACCAAGCGGTCCCGGCGATCGTGCCCCAGATCACGACCGCGACCAGGCCCGCAACGGATGCCATCACGTGCTGAGCGACTCCGAGGGATCCGAGGACTCCATCGATCAGGGTACCGACTGCGCCCGAGAGACCGATCGCCGGGCTCATCAGGTAGCCGACGATCAGCGTGATTAGCGGAACGATCCAGAGAAAGAGCACGTCCAGGAGCTCCATCGCTGCCTCTTCCGCGCCCTTCCCTACTCCATGCAAAGCGTCCATGCCTTCGGTCGCGAGGCCCGTCATCGGTACGTATCATAGGCCGGTCTTCCCACGTCAGTTAAGCGAGAGGACCCGGACCTGGCGCTCGAGATCTTCTTCGGACCGTTGCCGGCGCTTGCGCTCGCGCCTCCGCTCGCTCCGGACCTGGATCAAGTGGGTTTCGCAGTAGGGGCTCCGGGTTCGGTTGGGGAGGGTTCGGCCGCAGATCCGGCACCGCTTTCGGTGTCCCTGACCGAGCCCGGGTCCGAACCGTTCGTGCCGGTCGTGATTGAGCGGTCCGTATCGGAGGCACCGAGGACACTCGACGTCTTCGTTCCCTTGAGCTCCGAGGGATCCCACGGTCGGATCACGTCTCGATCGACATCAACCGTCACGTACCCAAGAAACTTGCGACCCGGTTCCCACACCATGAAGACGGAGTACCCGTGCGTATCGACCGTCGGGAGCACCTGACAGATCGCCCGAAAGTCGATCTTTGGCCGAGAGGGATCTTGCATCCACGCTCGGTAATAGTCCAAAGCGTACGGGTCCGTCGTGTTCGCGACAAAGACGAGATTCGCGTTCGCCGTGATGTCCTTCGCGATATTCGAGGGCCGGCGCGAGCTGATCCCGATCCCGAGACCTTGCTCTCGTCCATAGTTGATGTAGTCGTACACGGCTTGAGAGACGAACCCACCGGCGGTACCGGCGGCGTTCGCGGCCGTCAGCTCGTCCCCTTCATCGACCAGGACGAAACGCTCGACGCCGTCCCTGAGCCAACCGGAGAATAGGTCGTCGATCGCCTTCTTGTCACGGACCGAGATCTGATACCAGGGAAGATCCGGCATCCGGGCTTTCAACGTCCCGAGCGGGGAGACGATCAGAAGCGCCTTGCGGGGCGCGAAGAGCGGCGCTGTGGCTTGCATGATCCGCGTCTTCCCGGTCCCGCGCCGACCGAGATAGAGGACAACGATCGGACACACGCCCCCGGCGGTCCGGTTGAGCTCGAGCTCCATAGCACGGTCGCGACTTAGTCGCCTGAGTCCGGCGGTCGGTCCGCGTCGGTCTCCTGGTCCTGGATCTCTCCCTCCTGGATCGGGACTGCCTGGACGCCGAGCGCCTCCAGGATCCTTACCAGGTGATCCACGATCGCGACCGCGACGCTTGCCATTTCATCGGAGACGTCCGAGAAAACGACGCGACGGATCAGCGGCCAACCCTTGTTTATCCCCGTGACCATATTCGAGATCTGGATCTTGAGGTCGTAACTGAGATCCGGGTCGTCCTCGATCGTTCGCATGAACTCGCGCGATCGAAAGGCGTCGGCGAGCTCGAGGAGCTTCTGACGGTCGAACGTGTACGGTTGCTTGCGTCCCTGTACCACGATCTCCCGGAGGAACGGATAGATCTTCGCTCCGATCTCACGCCGGCGCGCGAGTAGTGTCGATTCCTCGAGGTCCGTCTTCATGCCGGAGCTCCGGCTCGGGGCGGGAGGACGAGAGACGTCCCTCCAGCTGAAGGGCCGTCTCCCCTCTCGCGAGCAGATCGGCGTTCCGCCTCGGCCCGCTCCCGGTTCGCTTTCCGTCGCGCGAGCCTCGGAGACTTCGGGATATGGATCAAGAAGTGGAACGTCACTTTCGCGATCACCATGCCGAATCCGAGGAGCCCCGAGAGGCCCGCGACGATCCGATCGGCGTCCTCCGGGCTCTTCGCTCCAAAGACTTTCTTGAGAACGTTTGTCGTGAACGGACGGAGCGCCGTACGGAAGACGAAGGACTGCCCCGCGTCGATCTCGAAGACCTCTTTCGGAACGACCGGGATCTCGAGAAATCCGCAGAGCAAATTGACTCCTTGCTCGATGAATCCGAAGATCACCTCCCAAAACCGTTCCGTCGTCTCCTCGGAGGCGAGCCAATCGGCGTCCTGGACGGGCGCGCCAACCGTGCCGGGTGCCGTGACGCTGACCTCTCGGTACTTGATCCCGAGACCACCGACGAGACGTTTCGAGAGTGGCTCTTTCTCGGGCCGGTCCGACGGGAGCGAAGATTCGGCCGAGGTCGCCGCTCCGCCCGCGCCCGTCGGTTCCGCTCCGGGGGGAGCGACGGACGGAGCCGGTGCGTCCGTTGGGGAAGGCGGAGAGGGACGTTGGAGCATGTAGGAGGCAATGTCCGAGCCACCGACCGGGCGGCCGAAGACATCCACCTTTCGTTCCCGGCGGAGCTGGACGTAGATCGTGCACCGGGATCGGGATTCGTGGATCATCGGGGCCAGCTGGCCCTTGATCACCTCAGTATGCCCATAGGGGCAACGGAACTTACTCACCGGTGGTCTCCTCGAGATCTCCGATAGGTTCGGGCGCAGGTTTTCGGAAGAGATCCCGGCGGAGACCCTTGATCTCCTCCAGGATCTCGCGAGAGGTCGCGGCGTACTCTCGAGCGTATTTCTCGGAGGCCGCCGCCGTGTCCATCAGCCATCGAAAGAGCGGCTCGAGACCTCGGAGACCGAGCGGGAGTCGAACCTCGGCGGTCGGTTCGACCGGCGGTCGTCGGATCAGGTCACCCGGCACGTCGGACCCTCCGCTCGAGCTCGTCTCCCTCGCGAGCCTGGCGCGCATAGTCGGCGAGACCTTTCCAGAGGTACGGGCGATCCTCCTTCGGCGTAGCTCGCCGGAGCGGGATCCACACGCCGAACCACACGACGACAATATCGAAGGACGCAACGATCACGGTGATCGCGAGCTGGACGAGTGTCGCCGTGACCGCGAGCTCGAGTAGATCCACCGGGCGACCGGAGAACGACTCGCTATAAGAAAAGCCGGACGCAACGGAAATCTGGTCCCCCGATAATCGCTTGATCGCGTACGCGGCGCATAGGAAACGGATTTTTTCTCTCCGGACCCGGACCGGTCTCTCTCTCGATAGGCTAAAGTCTGTGGGGAGACTTTTCAAGTCCTGTGTCCCCCCGAAAAGGTGGTCCCTCAACCGAGCCACTGACCGAAGAGGAGCAAGCACTCGTCGAGAGCTGGATCCAGCGGACGATCGCCCGGGATCCCTTCGATCGGAACGTCTATCTCGCGAAGGTCGTCGGGACGTTCTACTATACCGGCATGCACCCGGCCGTGCTCGCCCGGGGAGATCTGTACAACCTCCGGTGCGATGGCGAGTGGATCCGCTGGAACCGTACGAAGACACACCAACCGATCCGGTTCCCGGTGATCCCGGAGATCAAGTCCTGGATCCGAGGATTTCTCGAGACGCTCCCGACCGAGCACCCGATCACGTACAACCGGCGCGTACACGAAGCGGGGCGATTGATCGGTCTCCCCGATCTGACGCCTCGAGCTCTCCGTCACACTCGGGCGGCCGTCTTGATGGAGCGTACCGGATTCAACACGGCGAAATATCTGACGGGCGCGACCGATGGGGTCCTGATCGACTACGGAAAGCGGGCCGCGAGCAAGTCGGATCTCGCACGCCTGGCGCGCGAAGGATTTAAGGCGGGGTAGCGCATACATCCTGTAATGCCGTCCGTAACGGTGTACCTTCGGACGGAGGATCTCGCCTGGATCCAGCGAGTCGCGGCGACCGAGAAAAAGACGGTCTCGCGAGTGCTCGCTGATGTCCTGGAGGTCTTCCGTCAACCCGAAGGTACGAAGGGAGCGATACATGGGTGAAAGCAGATCGAGGAGCCCGTACCGCCCGCACCCGGGACCGCACACCTGGTCCCTGGCGATCCCTCAGCTCGCCGGCAAGCGAGCGTGTCGGGATTGTGGACATATCGCGAAGGGACGAGAGGATGTCTTCGCGATCCGGCGCGCCTTGCGAAAGAAGGAGACGCTCTAATGGCGTTCCGATCGGCCCGAGAGATCCAGGAGGAGGCGCGAGCTCGCGGCCTCGCGACCGCCGCCTCCGAGGAGATCGCCGGTCTCCGCGACCGGAAGAAGACGTACCGGTACCCGTCCTCCGAAGAACGGCCCGACGATCTCGTCGTTTCGCCGGTGATCGACCTCGAGCGAGCTAAGGAACTGTGGAACCGGTACCTCGAGTTTCGAGATACGATCCTCTCGGATCCTGCGTGTTACGACGAGATCGCCGGCCGGCGCGAGATGAACCGGACCGGAGCGACGCGCCTTGCGGTCCCCTTCGGTCTCTCGATCGAGGCGGGAGAGATCGATCAGCTCCGCGTACAGGATCAGGACACCGGGGAGTACAACGTCCAATTCCGGGTCCAGGTCCGGGTCTCGAAGGGAAGCCGGTTCGTCGATGGGATCGGATCGTGTCGCCTCTCGGAGATCGCCGAAAAGACCGGGAAGGGAGAGGAGGTCTCGACAAGTCAGCGGGAGCATTTCGCTTTGTCGAAAGCCTGGACGCGAGCGACGAAGCGAGCGATCGCCGACTTTCTCGGGGGAACTGAGGCGGACTGATGGCGACCGCCGACCGACCGGAGCGGAGGGAAGCGCCCCC
>VFSW01011865.1_pt1 | contig 12211 bp, 13 predicted proteins | sample 5358111 | NCBI WGS metagenome assembly VFSW01 (sample SAMN11554181, study PRJNA540505) | mine drainage metagenome | isolation source: sediment from site ElyBrook_90M | place: USA: Ely Copper Mine, Vershire, VT | collected 2017
GGCCAAGCCACGACCGCGATGGCCGCATCGGGAACTGGCAGGGGATCCGCAAGCAAGCCTTCGGGCCCTGGAAGCCGCGTTCAGACCGGGAGCCAGTCCACAGAACGAAGCCCGCATTCATCCGCCGGAAATGCGGCCCTCAATCCTTTTGGTGTCTTCCTGACGCTGCCGAATCCAAGTGACAGGGTATTCCTCGGTCTCTCCCCGGGGTTCCTGACCAAGGAGCAAATCTCGGCGTCCGAGCCTGTATCCTTTGGGGCGCGCTCAGTTCCGCCCGAGGTTGGAGTCGCTGGTGCTTCGAAACCGCTCACCGAGGTCGCTGCTCCGCTGTCCTTCTCGCTCCACCTCCAAGGCGCGCCAAGCTCCCTTCCCGCGCCTTCTTCCCTGGCCGTTGCCAACCCACCGTCTCCGTCACAGGCGCCGACGCCTGCAATGACAAATCCCGCGATCCTTCACTCCCCCTCACCGGTGGGAGGCGATATTCAAAGTGGCGCAACGCCTTCAACTCCAGGAACCGACACCCCACGGGAGAACACCGGTGCCATTCGCGCCGACACTTCCCCCGCACCCGACGTCATCCGGAGCGAGTCATTTCCAAATCAAGGGCAATCCGGCGGCAAGGACTCCAACGAGTCCGACGACGGGCGGGAGCGCCCGGCAGCCTCAGAGCACAGTATCAGCAATTATGCCGTTGCCTCAGCCGGGCTGCAGGAGGGGGGGTATGCAAACCAGCCCTTGACGCGCGCCAGTTCCCAGCCGGCGCCACCCGCGGCGCCCGCCCAGCCGGCCGACGCCGCGCCTCAGCAGACGGCGAAGCCCACCCGCGAAATCGCACTTCGACTCGGTCAGGAAGACGCTACCTCGGTATCCGTTCAACTCTTGGATCGGAACGGCAGCGTGCAGGTGGCCGTTCGAACCCATGACACCGATTTGTCGGCGCGCCTGCAATCCAACCTCGATCAACTAGTCAATTCTCTCAAGCAGCAGGGAGTCGACAGCGAAGCCTGGACGCCGGCGCGCGCGGACCTCCGAAATCCTGCCGAGGCAGCCCCGGCGCAGGGCCGCAACTCGGATGGAAACTCAACCGCCGGCGGCGACACCGGCCAATCGCGCCAGCGGCAGCGCCGAGACCGGCGGCCCACGGGCCCTGCACGATCCTCTGTCTCTTTCGCCGCGAATCTGAACTCGTAAGCCAAAGGAAATGCTATGATCCTCGCACCCATCGCCAATCAGTTCCCGCCGCTAGCGGCCTCTCAGCGGCCTGCGGCATCCGCGGCCGCATCGAACTCCTCAACCGGGTCCGGCACCTCGACCGGATCCTCGACGTCGTCGACAGCCGCGAGTCTGGCTTCGGCCATGAATCCGGCAACCATCCAGCAGGAGTTCTTGCAGTTGCTCGTCGCGCAGCTCCAGAACCAGGATCCGCTAAGTCCGCAGGATCCGACTCAGTTCCTGACCCAGCTCACCGACATCAATAGTGTTGAGCAGCTCGTACAGGTAAACCAGCAATTGACGACCATCCAGGGCGATCTGACTCCAGCAACAACGACCGGCTCCGGCTCCAGCAGCGGCGCGACGGGAAGTTCGTCCCCAACAGGTTCCACGCACTCATAAAAAAGGAGATCCCATGGCCTCATTTTCTTCAGCCCTTTCAGCACTGAACGCCCTGTCCACCGGCATCGACGTTGTTGGCAATAACCTGGCCAACATCGACACCACCGGGTTCAAGGACAGCACCGTATCATTTCACGATCTGGTGACACAATCGATCGGCGCCGGCCTCGGTGAGACCCAAGTGGGTTTCGGTGTCGGGACGCCAGTGACGCTCCGGCAGTTCACGCAAGGCGCTGTCCAGACCACATCCGGTCCGCTCGACGCCGCCATTCAGGGCGATGGCTTCTTCGTCGTTCAGGATCCGTCAAGTGGAGCGGTTGAGTACACGCGCGGCGGCAACTTCCAGGTCGACCAGAGCGGGAATCTGACGACCACAACCGGTGAACTGGTTCAAGGTTGGGCAAACGCGAGCGGAACCGTCAACACTAATGGTCCGACCGCAAACATCACACTCCCCACAGGCACTATCAAACCACCCATAGCGACGCAGAATTTCTCTCTCGATCTGAACCTCAACGCAACGCCGTCCAGCACTTCGTCGCCGAACACCTTTTCCACATCGATCCAGGTTTATGACTCGCTCGGCAACTCGCACGTTCTCACGGTGCAGTTCACGCAGACCACGACACCGGGCCAGTGGAACTATTCGATCACCCTGCCAAACGCTGACGTGACTTCCCCTTTCACGCCTGTCACCGGCACCCTGAGTTTCGACCAGAATGGCAATCTCACGTCTCCTTCGGCCACCAGCGCCGCGCCTCAGGTCCAGATTCAGGGCCTGTCGGACGGAGCGGCTAACCTGACACTGAACTGGCAACTCTTCGACAGCAGCGGAAACCCGCGCATTACCCAATTCGCACAGAACTCGGCGGTGTCTTCGCTCGCCCAAGATGGATCGGCGGCGGCGCAGTTGGTCCACGTCGGGATCGCGAATGGAGGCCAGATCGTGGCTCAGTACTCGGACGGCCAGCAGACCGTTGTCGGGCAACTCGCCATGGCGACCATCCGTAATCCTGAGTCGCTTATTGCGGTCGGCAACAACAATTTCCAGATGAGCGCCAATAGCGCTCTCGCCGCTGTCGGTGTCCCGGGAACCGGCGGCCGCGGATCGGTCGTTGGTGGGGCGGTCGAGTCATCGAACGTCGACATCGCCACCCAGTTCACAGACCTGATCGTGCTCCAGCGCGGATACGAGGCAAACGCAAAGGTCGTAACCACGATCGACCAGCTTAGCCAGGACACCATCGCACTCAAGCAATAGGTCATGGCCAGCCAACTGAATCCGCAAGAAGAAATCGCCTTCCTTGCCGATGTCCCTCTCGAGATCGAGGTCGAATTGGACCGGAAGGTGATGACGCTCGAAGACATTCTCAAGCTGGGCGTCGGAAGCGTCATTCGCATGACGCGCTCGGCAGGGGAGAACATCGACATTCTGATTGGCGGAACGCTGGTAGGCTCCGGCGAAATCGTCATCATCGAGGAAACAGTCGGCGTGCGGATGACCGATTTCAATAACGAAGCTTGACCGGGTCCGGAAGGGATACCCGGAGAAAGAATTGAGATGGATCTCATACAACCTCTGCTTTCGGCGGCGCTGGTAGTTGCCCTGCTTTGGGCTACCATTCGCTTTCTCCAGGGCCGTTGGGCCAGGAATCTCAGCCTGAAACGAAGCCATTCGGGGGGCAGCGGCACCGCCAGTGCGGCACCGCTCTGCCAGGCGGGGCGCGTGCCGCTCGGTCCGCAGCATGCCGTCCATCTGGTCCGCTCCGGCCAACGATGCTTCCTATTGGCGACGTATCCGTCCGGCATCACCTGCCTCTCCAGTTGGAGCGAAACCGAGGTATCCGCCGCACGTCGGGAAACCGAGTTTGCGTCCGGAGTCTCCGTCGATCGGGTCGAGCCATGAAGCGCATCCTGTACCTAATCTCAAGCCTGCTTCCCTCCGCCGTCGTTCAGGCGGCCTCGAACATGCCAGGCAAGGCCGGCAAGCAACTCGAAGGCGGTTCGCCAATGCAGACGGTCCTGCTATTGACGATTCTGACCCTGCTCCCCGCCATCTTCATGTCGATTACCCCCTTTCTCCGCATCACCGTAGTCCTCCACTTTCTCCGGCAGGCCCTCGGCACGCAAACAACCCCCTCCAACCAGGTGCTGGTTGGCTTGGCCCTGTTTTTGACGATCCCGCTGGTTCAGCCGACCGTCTCGGAAGTCTACACCCGCGCATGGCAGCCTCTCGAGCAGGGCGACATGGACTGGAAACAAGCCTGGACGGAGGGATCAAAACCGGTGCAGCGCTTTCTGTCCCGCTCGGTCCGCGAAAAGGACGTTCGGCTGTTTCTCGAGGTCACTCATACGCCTCCCCCCGCCAAACCGTCGGATCTGTCATTGAGTGTACTGGTTCCCGCCTACGTGATTTCAGAGCTTCGAATCGGCTTTCAGATTGGCGCTGTTCTATTCCTTCCGTTCCTGATCATCGACCTGATCGTCGCGTCAGTCACGCTCTCAGTTGGCATGGTGCAGCTTCCGCCGGTCATGATCTCGGCCCCCTTTAAGGTTCTCCTGTTCGTCCTCGTGGATGGTTGGAATCTGGTCATCGGATCCCTTATCCGGAGCTTCGTCATTTCATGACCCAGCAAGCAGCCATCGACCTTTTCCGCAACGCGCTCACCACTACGTTTTGGCTCAGCCTCCCGTTGCTGGTGCTCGGTTTCGTCGTCGGCGTCGTGGTCAGCATCGCGCAGGCCGTCACGTCGATGCAGGACGCCAGCTTTGGAGCCGTGCCGCGACTTTGGGCGTTCTTTATCGGACTCCTACTCTTCCTGCCGTGGATAACACTCCGGCTGGTCGCCTACACAATCACCCTGTTTAGTGACTTCAGCCGCTATGCGCATTAGCGACATTCTTCCCGACGCGACGCTGTTCAGCTTTCTGTTGGTCCTATCGCGTTTGTCGGGACTATTCGCCTTCATTCCGATTCCTGGTATCCGGACCGGCCCGGACGCCGCTCGAATCCTAGCCTCGCTGGCGCTCACGGTAGCGCTGTACCCGTTCTGGCCTGCGCCTCCTTCGGCCTCTCCCACGTCCGGGGATCTGGTCTGCTGGATATTGGCCGAAATGGCGGTCGGCGTCGCAGCCGGGCTCGCGATCAGCCTCGCTCTGGAATGCTTTCAGTTTGCCGGCCAGCTAATTGGGCTGCAGGCGGGTTATTCCTATGCCGCCACGATCGATCCAAACTCCCAGTCCGACTCCGGCGTAATTCTCGTGTTCGCCCAGCTTTTAGCCGGATTTCTGTTCTTCTCCACCGGGATGGATCGGCAGTTGGTTCGCGCTCTGGCCCTCAGTCTTCAAACGCAACCCTCCGGGATCTATCACGTTCGGGAACCTCTCGTCGCCGCGTTCGTTCGCCTGGGCACCGATGTCTTCGTTCTCGGACTGCGCCTGGCGTTTCCTGAGATTGCGCTGCTAGTGCTCATCGATCTCTGCTTTGGGATTTTAGGCAGGATGCTGCCGCAAATTCAATTTCTGCTGCTTTCCTTCCCGGTGAAGATGCTCGCCGGAATCGTATTTCTGGCTCTCACCATGAGCGTATTCCCCATGATCTGGACTGGCGCCGCGGAACACGCGCTGGCGGTGCTGCGTGCGATGGGACGTAGATGAGCGCGGGTAACCAGAAGACCGAGAAGCCAACTCCCAGGCGGCTCGACAAAGCCCGGCGCGAGGGTCGCTTTGCGGCCAGCCGCGAGCTTACCGGCGCTGTCCAATTCGCCGTCTTCATCACCATCTGCTTAAGTCTTGCCCCGGCAGCCTTTCTTGGTCTGAGCCGGCTAATGCGGAGCCTACTCGCGTTCGCGTTTCGCGCCGACCTTGGCCCATCCACCGCAGCCTCGCTCTCGATGGCCGTCTTTCAAAGTGCGTTCGAGCCTGTTCTCTTGTGTGCCAGTGCGACTGCAGTCGCCAGCCTTCTGGTCCAGTTGGCGGTCACCGGCTTCGGCTTCGCTCCACAGAGGGCTCTCCCCGACCTCACACGTTGGAATCCGCTTCAGCGCGCCCGCGAGCTGCCGCGTCAGAATCTGGTCTCCGGCGTTCAGGCGATGCTGCTTGGACCGCTCCTGTTCTATGCGGCCTATCGCATGGTCCGATCCAATCTCGACGCCTATCTTGCCCTGCCGCTGGCTTCTCCCCGCCAGGCGCTTCTGGTCATCGGCAGCTCGTGGAAGGGCTTTCTGATCAAAGCTGCGCTCACCGTCGTTTTCATTGGCCTCCTCGACCTGGTACGCCAGCGCCGCCGGTTCCTCTCCGACCTGCGCATGTCCAAGCAGGACATTCGCGACGAGGCTCGTGAGTCGGAGGGCAATCCGCAGGTGAAAGCAAAAATTCGCCGCCTGCAGCGCGACCTCGCCCGACGGAGCATGATGAAAGAGGTTCCCTTGGCGACGGCGGTGATCGTCAATCCCACCCATTACGCCGTCGCACTCCGCTACGAAACCGATTCCATGGCCGCACCTCGCGTGGTGGCCAAGGGCAAGAACTATCTCGCTCTCCGTATCCGTCAGATTGCGACGGACCACGAAGTCCCAATCGTCGAGAATCCGCCTCTGGCCCAGGCTTTATACAAGTCGGTCGACATCGGCCAGGAGATTCCAGCCCATTTGTATCGGGCGGTTGCCGAGATCCTGGCCTACATCTTCCGCCTTATGCACCGTCCGGCGCAGACCGCGCCGCCCCGGAGATAGTCCCGGAACCAGCCCATGACAAGGAGTGAACCCATAATGGCCACCACCACCGCCAGGCTTGCATCGCCTCCCAGTCCGCCCGTGCCCATCGCGGCGCCCGCTCATAAGCGGGCTCCCGCCGTGGCCGCGCGGCCTGCCGGCAATAAGATGCCGCGCCTGAACTGGGGGGAGATTTCCATCCCGATCGGGGTGCTCGCAATTGTCATGGCCATGGTCACTCCGCTGCCTCCGATTCTCCTCGACCTGCTCATCAGCGCCAATATCGCCGCTTCCGTCATCATCCTCATGGGCGCCATGTACATAACGCGCCCGGTCGATTTCAGCGTTTTCCCCACCACGTTGTTACTGATGACTCTGTTCCGTCTGGCGCTGAACGTCTCCTCGGCCCGCCTAATTCTGTTGAACGGGAACACCGGCACCAGTGCCGCCGGCGAGGTGATCCAGGCCTTTGGCGCATTCGTGGTGGGAGGCAACTACATCATCGGTGTGGTAATTTTCCTCGTTCTGATCGCCATCCAGTATGTGGTCATCAATCACGGCGCCGTGCGCATCTCCGAGGTCACCGCGCGTTTCACTCTCGACGCCATGCCGGGGAAGCAGATGTCGATCGACAGCGATCTTAATGCCGGCCTGATTGACGAGAACGAGGCTCGGGCGCGCCGGAAGCAGCTTTCCGCCGAGGCCGAATTCTTTGGTGCCATGGACGGTGCCTCCCGATTCACCCAGCGCGACGCTGTCGCCAGCATCCTGATCACCGCAATCAACATCATCGCCGGATTCCTGATCGGAGTTCTCCAGCATGGCCTCGACCTCCGCCATGCGCTGGAGACTTATACCGTGCTCACCATCGGCGACGGACTCGTCACCGTTATCCCGGCTCTCATGATCTCGGTTTCCGGCGGACTGATCGTCACCCGCGCCAGTTCCGACGGGAAGCTAGGCGCTGAGTTTCAGCGCCAGGTGTTCACGCGCCCCGAGCCGCTGCTACTCGCCTCCGGCGTCCTCCTTGCCATGGCCATTCTGCCGGGCCTGCCTAAAATCCCGTTCCTGCTGATCGGTTCCGGGCTCGGTTTCGGCGGATGGCGCCTGCGCGCCAAAGCCGCCGTCCAAGAAGCCGCCCCTGCCACCGCGCCCACTCCGGCCAAAGAGAACCTTGATTCTCTGCTGAAAGTCGAGCCCCTGGCCATTGAAGTCGGCCTTGGTTTGGTCAAGCTGGTCGAGGGCGGACAGAACTCGCCGCTGCTCCGGCGTATCGGTAGCATCCGTAGGCAGTTGGCCGCCGAGCTCGGATACATCCTTCCACCGGTCCGCGTCACCGACAACCTCACGCTGAAGCCTCGTGAATACGTCGTCTCTCTCAAAGGTGCCGAGATTGCCCGCTTCGAAATGCCGCAAGGCTGCGAGTTGGCCATCAGCCCGGGCGCAAATGCTTCTCCGCTGGAAGGTATGCCCACCCGGGAGCCGGCTTTCGGGATCGCCGCAGTCTGGATCTCGCCGGAGTTGTCTGAGCGCGCCCGCGCCGCCGGCTACACGGTGGTCGACGCCATCAGTGTCATCGGCACTCACCTGAGCGAGCTGTCCCGACGTCACGCATATGAATTGTTCTCTCGCCAGGACGCCAAGCGCCTCCTGGACCGTGTCACGGAAGACAGTCCGAAGCTGGTCGAGGAACTGGTGCCCAAACTCCTCAGCCTTTCGGTGGTGCAGAAAGTGCTTCAGAACCTGCTGCGCGAACGGGTGTCGATTCGCGACGGGGCAACGATACTCGAAGCTGTCAGCGAGGCCGCCCCCGTCACCAGGAACCCGGTACTGTTGACCGAATACGCTCGCCAGGCGATCCGCCGCTCGCTTGTCAAGCCCTACCTCAATCAGGCGGGAGAACTGCCCGCCTGGTTCCTCGACCCCGCCGTCGAACAGTCCATCGAATCGAGCGTCGAGCACTCCGACACCTCCAGTCACTTCTCGCTTCCGCCCCAGCGAATCCGCGACCTCGTTGGCCGCCTGCAGGCCTCTACCGGCAACGTCGAGGCCGGAACCGTCCTGCTCGCCGGTTCGGGAAGCCGGTTCTTCCTCCGCCAGATAATTGAGAGTTCCATCCCCAACCTCGCCGTGCTGAGCCACAACGAGGTTCCCCCCGGCGTCCGGGTCATTTCTCTGGGGACGGCAAGGTAATGTTTAAGGCGAATTCTGCCGAACATCTGAGTGTGCGAGTCAGAGGTCTGTGGATATGAGAATCAAGTCCTTTTTTTCCAGTTCCGTCGATGCCGCTCTCTGCGAGGCGCGGCGGGAACTCGGCCCGGAGGCGATGCTGATCGAGTCCCGGCGCAGCGCACCTGAGTCGAGGCGCTTCGGTGAATATGAGGTTGTCTGCGCGGTCACAGCGGCTCCGGCCGCGCGCGGACGCTCTTCAAACGACACCCCGTTGGGGCCGGCCGCTGCTCCCGCATTTCCCACCCAGGACTTTGCGGCGCTGGTCGAGCGCGTCGAACGGCTGTCGCTGGTGCTCCAGCGAGCCGAGTCCGCGGCTCTTCGCCTTACTCTCAATCCCGAGCTCGCCGCGGCATCGCGCCTGCTTGAGTCGACAGAGCTCGACCCTCGATGGATCGGTTCCATCGTTTCGTCACTCGAGAACTCCCCATCCGCGGATACCGCCGGATGCGAGCTCCACGACCAGATTCTGGCTCGCCTGAGTGGACTGGTCTCGGTGGAACCGACGCTCGGAACGCCCTCTGCCGCGCGCCGCGTCATCGCCCTCGTCGGCCCTCCGGGCGCCGGCAAGACAACATCACTCGTCAAGCTCGCTGCGCGCTTCGCCCTTAGTGGCTCGCGTCCATCGCTGATTCTTTCAGCAGATACCCAGCGCGTGGCGGCCGCCGAGCAACTCCGCGCATTTGCCGCCATTCTCGGCGCTGCGTTTCTTGCCGTGGATTCGCCCCGCGTGCTCCGGCAAGCCCTCGAGGAACACGGCGGCAAGGAGTGGATCTGGATCGACACCCCCGGCTGGAGCCGCGACGAAACCTCCGACGCCAAGGCGTTGGCCGAGCTCATTTCCTCCGTTCCCGACGTTGACACACACCTTGTTCTGCCGGCCTCCATGCGAGCCGCCGACCTGTCGGCGACCGTGGACAGGTTCCTTCCCTTCCATCCGGCTAAACTGCTTTTCACCCGCCTCGACGAAACCTCTTACTTTGGCCCTCTGCTCAATGAATCGGCCCGTACCGGGCTTCCGCTGTCGTTCCTGGCAAACGGTCCCCAGATCCCGGAGGATATCGAACCGGCCGAGCCCGCCGCCGTCGCCCGCCTGATTCTTCGCCAGCCGCTCGTAATCCGCCGCGCGGCCTCCGCCGCCGCCTGAACAAGGAGATTTCCGTGGCCGCCACTCCCAGCCAGCAACGTACATACGAAGACGGGTCGTGGACGACACCCGAAGAACGAGAACGCCTGATTCTCGAACACCTGCCTCAGGTCCGCCTCATCGCCCGCCGCATTCACGACCGCCTGCCGGAGAGCGTGAACCTGGAAGATTTGGTCTCCACGGGCATCATCGGCCTGATCTCGGCCATTGACCGTTTCGATCCCGGTCACAACGTCAAGCTGAAGACCTACGCCGAGTACAAGATCCGCGGCGCCATTCTCGATAGTCTGCGAGGCCTCGACTGGGCGCCCCGCCAGCAGCGCCGTCGCACCAAGCAGATCGAGGCAGCCATCGCCTCCGTCGAGCAGCGCATGCACCGCGCTCCCAGCGAGGAAGAGATCGCCACCGAACTCGGAGTCTCGCTCGAGGAGTACCATGACTGGCTCATCGACATCCGCGGCGTCAACATCGGCAGCCTTGAGAGCGCCTCGCCGGACGAGGACGGCCGCGACTTGCTCAAATACATCTCCGACGACGAGGAACACTGGCCATCTCGCCTGCTGGAGCGCTCCGAACTCCTCCGTCTGCTTGCCGCGGCCATCGACCGAATCCCGGAAACCGAGCGCCTCGTGCTCAGCCTCTACTTCCATGAGGAGCTGACCCTGCGTGAGATCGCCAAGGTCGTCAACCTCCACGAGTCCCGCATCTCGCAACTGAAGTCCCAGGCCATTCTCAGACTTCGGGCTTATATCGAGAAACGCTGGCCGATGCAGCGGGGAGCGTGACGATGGCGCTGGAACCGAACGCTTGGCTGTCCAACGAATTCGCCGCCGCCTTCGCCCTGGCCCTGGAAGCCATGACCGGCGAGAAGCCCGGCGCGTCCGCATATCCCGCGAGCCCCTCCGCCTCCGGGGCCGATCTCGACTTTCTCTGGTGTCGGCAGCCATTGCGGCTCGCGCCGGAATGCACGCTGTGGCTTGGCGCCTCCAGTGCCGCCTGGACCTCGATTGGGCAAGCCGTTCTTTCCTCGGCCGGGGTTGAGGAGAACACTCCCGAAAGCATTCGCGATACGTATTACGAAACGGCCGGCCAGGCATTCGGCTCGGTTGCGCGCGCGCTCGGCGATCGACTTCACCAGGACGTCGCCTGCGAGGCGCGCGACAACCACCCGCCAGAAGCCTCACTTGCCCTGTTCCAGATCGAGCTGACGTTATCCGGACCCGCACCCGTATCGTTGCTACTCGGCATCTCGCCCGCCCTGGCCGCCCAGGTTTCGGGCGTCCGCGACGGCTCCGCGGCCCCGGCACCGCCGGCACTCGGCCCGGCGTCAGAACCTCACGCTCTGGCGAATCATCGCCAGCTCGATCTTCTGCTCGACGTCCAACTCCCCGTCAGCGTCTCCTTCGGCCAGTCCCAGTTGCCGCTCAAGGACGTCATCAAGCTCACCACCGGCTCCATAGTCGAGCTCAATCGGACCGTTTCCGAACCGGTCGAGGTCATCGTAAACAATTGCGTGATCGCCCGCGGCGAGGTCGTCGTCGTCGAAGGCAACTTTGGCGTCCGCATCCAACAGGTCGTCAGCCGACAAGAAAGGCTAAGGTCGATCCAATGAACCAACCCATTCCCCTGTGGGCCGTGCTTGCCCTGCTGGCCGCCGTGGCCACCGGCCTGCTCGCCGGACTCTCCCTATTCCTCGCGCTGCAGGCTCAGGCCAGGAAACAGGCCTCCGCCGTGGAGGCGCTCAACCGCCAGGTTCTCCAGGAGCGCGAAGATAGCACGGCCCGTCTCGCGGAACTCGAAGCCCGACTTCGCTCCAGCGAGCAGCGGGCCGCAGTGCTCGTCCCACCTACGCCCCCCAAATCAGGTCTCAACCTCACTAAACGTGCTCAAGTGCTGCGCCTCTCCCGCCAGGGCGAGCGCGCCGCGGGCATCGCCGCCGCGCTCCAGTTACCGCGCGCCGAAGTCGAGTTACTGCTGAAGGTCGAACAACTCGGCGAACGGCGCACCGCATAGCCCGGACGTTCGCCAACCCGGTCCACGCACCGGCCGTCCGGCGGTCAGGGATTCGGAAGTCGAACCGGCGTCGCCCTTTGCCCGTCCCCGTCCGGCCGGAACTCCACCGTCAGTTTCATCTGCCGCTTGTTCCGCATCACCTGAAGCTGGCAGGACTCCCCGGCACGCGCCGTCGCCTCGGCATTCAGCAGATCGCCTGTGTTCGCCACGTTGATCCCGTCCACCGCCTGGATTACGTCGCCGGCCTTCATGCCCGCGCGTTCGGCAGCCGAATCCGGCAGCACCATCCGCACCAGCACGCCCTCACGCACTCCAAAGTATTCGGCCAGTTGCGAATTCAAGCTTTCCACTTGAACTCCCAGCAGTCCGAACCCGCCGCCCGGCATCCATCCGGGCATCTCGCGCGGCGGGAAATTGGGCACCATGAACATCGGTGTGAGATGCGGCTGGTCTTCCGGCCCTGCGCCCGCCCGAACCTCCTGCCTCGGTCGCTCCC
>VFSW01011866.1_pt1 | contig 12211 bp, 8 predicted proteins | sample 5358111 | NCBI WGS metagenome assembly VFSW01 (sample SAMN11554181, study PRJNA540505) | mine drainage metagenome | isolation source: sediment from site ElyBrook_90M | place: USA: Ely Copper Mine, Vershire, VT | collected 2017
GCCCGCCGCCGGCCCCCGCCCTGCCGCTGGGCGGCGGGTCTGCGGCCACGGAACCAACCCCCCCCCCCACTGGTCCGGGGGGAGATGCCCTGCTGGAAGACGGCGCAGGGGGCCAAGATGAGGGCGAGGGCGGATTGGGGGGATCTCCTTCCAGAGAGAGCGGCGATAGCTCGGCTCGAAGGGAAAGCATATCGGGATGCGTTTGCGGGATTGGCGATCGAGATCGGGCGTTGAAGGAAATCGAACTTCCGTCAGAGGAACTGGCTGAGGAGCTTCAAAGGCACCTGCGGCAAAATAGCTTCACGGGCGCGACCTACGACAAGGCACGAACGACAATCCAATTTCCAGACGACATGAATCCGTCGCAATGGTCGAGCCTGAGAGGCGCTGTCGAGAAGTGGGGTAAGGAAAGGCGCCTGGAAGCGATCGAATCGCTGAAGCTCCAACCCCTCAGACAAGAGTCGACGCAGGGAGGGGCGAGCTCAAAGGAGCAGGAGGCAGAGCTGAAGAAGAGACTGGCGGGGCTGACGCCCCAGAAGGCGGAGGAGCGCTACAACTATCTCCAAAGCAAGCCATTCAGCGAGCTGACAGATGCGGAATACGACGAACGGCTCGCGTTGGCGCAGACGCTGTCAGAGAGGCCCAAGGCTCCAAAGAAGTGAGAACATCCCCCCCCTCTGGAGCTTCGTCAGCGGTGCCCTGAGCGACCACTGCCCCGATGAGCAGATGGGCAGGAGAGACGGCTTAGGATACCTGGTCGTTGGGCCACATCATGCGCCGCATCTTCTTCCCTACGACCTCGATTTGGTGCTTGTCAAGCTCCGCCATGTACTTCCCGAAGCTCTTCTCACCCTCTTTCTCGTAGACGCTGACCCATTCTCTGGCGAACTTGCCGCTCTGTATTTCCTTGAGGACCTTCTTCATGTTCCGCTTGACCTCGGGCCCGATCGCCACCTTTCCCCTGGTCAGACCGCCGTATCTCGCGGTCTCGCTCACCCTGCGGTACATCCCCGCGATCCCGTATTTCTGTATCAAGTCTACGATGAGCTTGAGCTCGTGGAGGACTTCGAAGTAGGCCCCTTCAGGCGAATAGCCACCCTCCACCAGGGTCTCGAATGCGCTCAAAATCATCCGGTGCGATCCTCCGCACAGGTCGACCTGCTCCCCGAACCAGTCGGTCTCGGTCTCCTCCCGGAAAGTCGTCTCTAAGACGCCAGCCCTCGTCGTCCCGACTCCCTTCGCCATGCCCAGGATCCTGTCCCAGGCCTTACGGGTTGAGTCCTGATAGACTGCGACCAGCGCAGGCGTGCCGAAGTTCTCGAGATACAGCTCTCTGACCCTCTGACCGGGCGCCTTCGGAGCGAGCATGATGACGTCCACGTTCTTCGGCGGCACAATCCACTTCCAGTGAATCGCGGCCCCGTGCGAGAACGAGAGCGCGGCGCCCTTCTGGAAGTTCGGCTTAATCTCCTCCTTGTACACATGCGCCTGCTCCATGTCCGGGATGAGGACGTGGACGATGCTCGCCTTCTTCACAGCGTCGGCGACGGTCGCCACCTTGTGGCCCTCGCTCTTGGCCTTGGCCCAGCTCTTCCCTCCCTCGCGGAGCCCGACGATGACCTTGAGCCCCGAATCGCGCAGATTGCTCGCCTGAGCCGCGCCCTGGATCCCGTAGCCGATGACGGCGATTGTCTCGCCCTTTATCGGCGCCAGACTGACGTCATCGTCATGCCACATCCTTGCCATGTGATTCCATAGGCACCGCCCTGAGCACGAAATATAAGCTTAGACGGATGAGCGCCTTAGTCGCGGCCGCTACTTCTCATCCCGACGAATCAGACGCTTTCTTCCACTTCGGGGAACCTCGCGCGTCCATCGAAGAAGTTCTTGAAAGACCGGCGGAGCCTGTCTCCGACATTCTGAACGACCTGGCTGTGAATCGACTGAAGCTCCTTGTTGCCCTTACGAGCATCAAGCGCGAGTGCCCTGAAGGTGGTAGGTGATGTTGACTAGTGCTCTTCTCTGTATCTTCGCATCTCTTCTGCGTTCAAATTGCTGTAGAGCGGGCACACCAGGAGCATGGAGCTATTGAGCCGCGTCTTCTGCCCAGATGTTGGATAGAGACGGTACTTGAAGGCGAAGAGCATCAACCGTCACGAGCGGTTTCGTATTTAGAAGCCAACAATCACTCGCTTTCCCTCCTACTTTTGGGGCTGAAGGGCTCTTCTCGCTAGCTAGGCTTATAAAACTCAGGAGTCGCCTGCCACCCGGATTCTCTTGCAACAAGTCGCGAAGCGGCACCCTGCCAGGCTGACCGCGGGCATCGAGAGGACGCCCCAGCGGGCGATGCTGCGCGCGATCGGCCTGACGGACGAGGACTTTGACAAGCCGATAATCGGGATTGCGAACACGTGGGTGGAAGCCCAGCCCTGCAACTACAACCTGAGGGAGTTGGCCAACGAGGTGAAGCGGGGCGTCAGAGACGCGGGAGGCACTCCTCTGGAGTTCAACACTATCGCCATCAACGACGCGATGGCGATGGGCCACGAAGGGATGAAGGCCTCGCTCATCAGCAGGGAGGTCATCGCCGACTCCATCGAGCTCGGAGCGGCCGGATACCAGTTCGACGGCCTCGTCACGATCGGGGGCTGCGACAAGACCCAGCCCGCCTCCGCGATGGCGATGGCCCGGGTGAACCTCCCGAGCGTATACCTCTACGGCGGGAGCATCCCGCCCGGGGAGTTCGACGGGAAGGAGGTCACGATACAGGACGTCTTCGAGGCGATGGGGCAGGTCTCAAGAGGGACGATGACCGTCGAGCAGCTCAAGGACCTGGAGTGCAACGCCTGCCCGACCTTCGGGGCATGCGGAGGGATGTTCACGGCCAACACGATGGCCTCCGCCCTCGAGGCGATAGGAATCACGGTCCCGAACAGCGCCGCTCCGATCGCGCCCGGGGAGCAGCGGAAGAAGATTGCTTACGAGAGCGGATGGGCGGTCATGAAGGCCCTCGACAGCAACACGAAACCGCGCGACATACTGACCAAGGACGCGTTCGAGAATGCGATCGCCGTCGTCGCAGGGATGGGCGGCTCCACCAACGCCGTCTTGCACCTGCTTGCTATCGCCTACGAGGCCGGCGTGAAGCTCACGCTCGACGACATCGAGCGGGGGGGTGCGAACGTCCCCGAGCTCGCCGACCTTCGCCCGGCCGGGAAGTACGTGATGTCGGACGTCGACCGCGTGGGCGGAGTCAAGCTGGTCATGAGACAGCTCCTCGACGCGGGGCTGCTGCACGGCGACGCGCGGACGGTCACGGGAGAGAGCCTCTCCGAGAGGCTGAAGGGTGTGAAGCTGCCTTCCGGGCAGGACGTCATCCACCCCATCTCGAACCCCGTGAGGAAGTCGGGGGGTTTCGCCATCCTCAGGGGGAACCTCGCCACAGAGGGCGGGGTGCTCAAGACCGCGGGCTCCACGAAGAACTCGCACCGCGGGCCCGCGAGGGTCTTCGAGAGGGAGGAGGATGCGCGGCAGGCGATAATCGACAAGAAGATCAACCCGGGCGACGTGGTAGTAGTCCGCTACGAGGGGCCGAAGGGCGGGCCTGGGATGCGCGAGATGCTCGTCGTCACGGCAGCGCTAGTCGGCCAAGGCCTGAAGGACTCCGTCGCGCTCCTCACCGACGGGAGGTTCTCTGGCGCCACGCACGGGTTCATGATAGGTCACATCGCCCCTGAAGCTCAGGTGGGAGGGGTCATCGGGCTCCTCAAGGACGGCGACGTCATCTCGATCGACGTGGCGAAGAGGTCGCTCAACGTGGAGGTCTCCGACCAGGAGCTCGCCACGAGGAGGAAGGCCTGGAAGCCGAAGCCCGCGAGGTACAAGCACGGGGTCTTCGCCAAGTACGCGGAACTCGTCAGTTCGTCATCCAGGGGGGCTGTCTGCATGGTCCCTGGCGAGTCAGCGGCGTTCTGACCCGGCGAAACGTAGTTAGGTAACCAAAGGAAAAAGGAAGAGGATACCTGCAGATGTCTGGCACCCCGGAGGCGAGTCTCACTGAAGACAGTGCCGGTGCCGACCAGGGAAACGTCTTCAAGAGGCTCTTCTCCCCGCCCCTCCTGAAGGCCCTCGAGGAGAGGGGCTTCAGCACGCCCACAGACCCGCAGGCGAAGATGGTCCCGCTCGTCGCCGACGGGCGCAACGCGCTCCTGATGGCGCCTACGGGGACGGGGAAGACCGAGGCGGCCTTCCTCCCGATCCTCGACTGCATGATAAGGAACGGCCTGGCGCGGACCAGCGGCATCAAGCTCCTCTACATCACCCCTCTCAGGGCCCTCAACAGGGACATGCTCGAGAGGATGCAGTGGTGGTGCAAGAGGTTCGACATCAGGCTGGGGGTCAGGCACGGAGACACCGGTGCCGCCGAGAGGGCAGGCCAGAGCATGGTCCCTCCCGACATACTCATCACGACCCCCGAGACGCTCCAGGCCCTCCTCACCGGGAGGAGGATCAGGGAGGGCCTGATGAAGCTCAGGTGGGTGGTCGTCGACGAGATCCACGAGCTCGCGGAGGACAAGAGGGGGAGCCAGCTGTCCATCGCGCTCGAGAGGCTGAGGCGCGCGGTGGGGAGGGACTTCCAGCTGGTCGGGCTCTCGGCCACGATAGGCTCGCCGGAGACGATAGGCAAGTTCCTCGTAGGGGAGGGGAGGGATTGCGAGATAGTCAGGGTCCCTGTGGAGAAGATGCTACAGCTCTCGGTCGTCAGGCCAGAGCCCACCTTCGAGGACAACGCGCTCGCCGAGAGCATATTCACGTTCCCAGAGGTCGCGGCGAGGCTGAGGACGATCAGGGACACCGTCGAGAGCAACAGGTCGGTGCTGATATTCACGAACACGCGGTCGGAGGCCGAGGCGCTCGCCAACAGGTTCAGGGTGTGGAACGAGAGGCTCCCCATCGGGATCCACCACAGCTCCCTCTCGAGGGCGACGCGCGAGGCCACCGAGAAGAGCCTCAGGGAGGGGAAGCTTTCGGGCGTCATCTGCACCAGCAGCCTCGAGCTGGGGATAGACATCGGCTTCCTCGACTGCGTCATCCAGTACAACTCGCCGCGCCAGGTCTCGAGGCTCATCCAGAGGATAGGGAGGGCAGGCCACTCCGTGGGCCAGATCTCGAAGGGGATGATAATCACTCAGGACTCCGACGACACGCTGGAGGCGATGGTCCTCTGCAGGAAGTCCCTCCGGGGGGAGCTCGAGCCGCTGCTCCCCTTCAAGAACGCGAGCGACGCCGCGATACATCAGATAGCGGGCCTGCTCATCGAGACGAGCTCCTGGAAGCTCGAGGACATCTACTCCCTGTTCAGGAAGACGTATCCCTACTCCACCCTCAGCATCGAGACGCTGAAGCAGTACCTCATCTACATGCGCGACAGGTACCCGCGCCTCCTCTTCTTCACCGAGAACGACGGCATCGTCAAGAGGGCGAAGGACTTCAAGCCGCTCTTCGAGTTCTACTTCGAGAACCTCTCGATGATCCCCGACGAGAAGCAGTACATCGTCATCGCCGAGGGCGACAGGCCGATCGGCGTCCTCGACGAGGCGTTCGTCTCCGAGTACGGACAGATCGGCGTTAAGTTCGTCGAGGCGGGGAGGTGCTGGAAGATACTCGAGATTTACGGGAACAAGGTCTACGTCGCCGCTGAGGAGGACCCGACCGGCGCGGTCCCGAGCTGGGTGGGAGACGAGATACCAGTCCCTCTCCCGGTCGCGATCGAGGTCGGGGCGATCAGGAGGGAGTACGCGGAGGCCTTGGGGAGCGGGGGGATCGGGGAGAAGGCGGTCGTCGACTCCCTCAGCGCGAGGTATCCCATCGACGGCCACGCGATAACACAGTCGTTGAGCGAGGTGAAGGAGCAAGCCTCCCTCGGCCTTGCGATACCCTCGGACAAGCTGGTCACGATAGAGAAGTGGGACAAGTACGTCGTCATACAGGCGACCTTCGGTCACAGGGTGAACCGGCTCCTGGCGAGGGTGGTGGCCCACGTCATCTCCGAGCGCATAGGCCAGTCGGTCGCGGTGCACCAGGACCCATACAGGATCATCCTCGAGGTCGAGTCTTCGCCCAGGCTCGTCGAGGCCGTGATCCGCGAGCTCGCGGGGAAGGACGTGAAGGAGCTGGCCCGCGCCGCCGTGGAACGGTCCGGGATCTTCAAGAGGCGCCTGATACACGTCGCGAAGAAGTGCGGGGCGATAGCCAAGGAGGCGGACTTCGCCAGCGTCTCCATCTCGGGGCTGATGGAGGCACTCAGGGGGACCCCTGTCTACGAGGAGGCGCTAAGCGTCATCTTCCACGACGACTTCGACTCGGCGGCTGCCGAGTCCATCCTCTCGCAGATCAAGCGCGGGGAGATAGGGATCGTCATACTCGAGGGCGAGGGAGCGCCGTCGCCAATCGCAAGGATAGGCCTGGAGGAGGTTAGCAGGAGGGGCGAGATCGTTTCACCGGAGAGGCTCAGGGCGATAATCCGCCAGTCCACGGAGGCGAGGATCAGGGAGAGTTTCCTGGTGGCCGCGTGCACCAACTGCTGGGAGTACGTCGAGCTGAGGAGGGTGGGAGACGGCGCACCTGAGAAGTGCCCCCGCTGCGGCAGGAAGGACACGGTAGGCTTCACGACGGAGTCCTACGAGGCGGTCTTCGGCGCGACGCTAAAGGCGAGGAGCAGGCTCCAGATGCACGGCAAGGCGCTCAAAGTGCTCGACATCCTGAAGAGGTCGGCGCAGGTGAGGAACGAGTTCGGGGACGAGGCGCTCTACGTGATCGCCGGGAGGGGCATCCGGCTCTCGGAGGTCCCGGCGCTCATGAAGAAGCGGAAGGAGGCAGGCATGGACCTCATCGATTGCGTGATAGAGGGCGAGAGGGAGGCCCTTAGGCGAAGGTACTTTGTGACCGAGCGCAAGTAGCCTCAGGAGTTTTGTCGAGGAAACGCACGCGGTTAAATATCACCAGTTGATATTTGGGCACGGGAATGGCAGAGAAGGTCCCCGGATGGCTTGACAGAGTCCTCCTTCCTCAGATTAGCGAGCTAAAGGGAGAGCTCAGGGCCATGAATGCCAAGATGGACGCCGAGTTCAGGGTCGTCCATTCGGAACTCGGGAGCTTGGACCAAAAGCTCAGCCAGAGGATTGAGAGCCTAGATCAAAAGCTCAGCCAGAGAATCGATGGCACGAATCGGAGATTGGACGACTCAGACAAGAAGTCTGACATGGTTCAGCGTGTGGCCGTCTTGGAAGCGAAGGTCCAGGAACTCCAGTCCAAGAAGTAGAGGGACCGGTTACTTCTTCGCGTCGGTCTTCGTCCCTTGCGCCAGTATCAGAGTCATCAGCGACCGCTCGTCTATCTCGGCCCTCGTCCTCCACCCTATGCGGACGAGGTCCTTGTCGTCCTGGTCGAGGTACCCGCGCTTGATGTATCTATCGACCGAGTAGTCTATCCTCCAGCGCGGGAACTTGCCCTTGAGGAAGCTCTCCAATTCCTTCCGCGATATCCGGCCCTGCTTGGAGTTGACCAGCGCGATGGTCGCGGCGAGGACCGCGAGGTCGTCGATCCTGAACCCTGCCGTCTCCGCCTCGCTCAGCGTCGGCGGGTCCCTGAACCTGAGCAAGAAGCGAGTCGAGTCGTCGGTCCCCTCGAGGCCGGGGACCTGGTGCACCTCAAGGCCGAGGGGCTTTACGTCCTCCGAGAGGACCTCTAGTATCTTCTTGTAGTCCTTCCCGAGGTACCTTCGCATCTCCCAGCCCTTCACGCCTGGGTTTCTTCCGCGCTGGATTATCAGGACCTGGAACGCCCTCCTCGTCTTGCGGTCGAGGGAGGCCCTTTCTGCGGCAGCCTCCGGAGGCGGGCTGGCCGCGGCGGGCGGGTTCGCGCTGTCGTCACCGCTGGCGCTGTTTTTGTTATTATCCATTAGAATCCCTCGAGGAGGCCTGACTCTTTCGAGCATCGCAGAAATCGGTGTGGTGGGCGATTAAATCTTCCCCGACAATCTTACCGTTTGAGAAGGCATGAACAGAGTCATTCTGCTTCAAACATCAGTCACCAGAACAAAACATGCTGCCCTGAAGTCGTTTGTCAAACAGGCCCTTTCCGAATACAATCGAGTTCTGAAAGAACGAGAAGGATGTAAGACATTTATGGTTTTTCATAGAAAGGTGTTTGACAGCCTCAAACCGACAGGATTCAACTCCCAAGTCAAGTGTGATCTTGAAAGGAATGCGTGGAGGAAGAAAGGCCGTGAGGCTAATGGAATCACAGTCAAGTTCAATGTCCCGCGTAACTGTTCGACATTCGAGATGAAGAAGTTCTTCTTCGTCGTGCTTGGCCTTTATCCAAAGAGACGAATTGCTATTCCAATTAGGAAGAATCCGAACTTCCAGAGGTTCCTGTCTCTCCTAAAATCTGGTTGGACATGCAAGACTTATGGCCTTACTCCATCTTTTGAAATCTGCGCCTATCTTTCCAAGAAAGATGACGGGGGGTTGCAACCACCAAGAAAGAACGTCCTCGGCATCGATATCAACGCGAAGAATTTCGCCTACACCATCCTGACTCCGGGAGGCCGGACGCTCAAACAAGGCTACCTTGGCCAGCAGATATGGCCCAAGAAGCGCCATTTTGCCGAGCGCAGGGCCACGCTGCAATCTCTTGGCGCCTTGAAGAAGTTAAGGAGGATGCGACACAAGCAAAGAGATTATGTCAAGACCAATCTTGGCCAGATGGTCAGGGAAGTAATTCTCATCTCCAAGAGGTATGACGCAGATGTAGCCATCGAGAAACTCTCTAGGTTCAAGCGGAAGGGAAGACGATTCAACAAGATGGTGATGGCAATCCCCTTCCGCATCTTCAGAAGGATTCTCGAGGGTCGTTGCTTCGACAACGGTATAGGGTTGAACCTAGTCGACGCCTACCACACGTCCAAGTGGTGTTCCCACTGCGGTGCTGTTGGGAATGGACATGATGGAAGCAACTACGCCTTGTTCAAATGCCAAGCATGCGGTCAGGTCGTCAATTCTGACCGAAAGGCGAGTCTAGCCGTGGCCGTCAAAGCCTTCCTTGAGCGGAGCAACAGCATACTTCCCAATCAGAAGATTGCTGGTTCGTTCCAGATTTCTAGGAAGAGAGTGCCCGTAATGGCGCTCCAAAGACATGTCTCCGATGACTCCAGACTCCAGATGGTGGTGCCGATGCGGGGTCCAGGCGAGGGGAAAGCCCACGCGCTTTAGCAAGGGCACATTACCTTACCACGATTGCCACCGATTTGGTCTCGTCGTCCGGCTTGCCCTCCATCGTCGAGATGAATATCTGCTCCGTGAGCGGGTCGGTCCGCAGGGTCGCCCTACCCTCAGTGACCACGAACGCGATTAGATATCCCCGCAAGGCCGTCTCCTCCGGGTCCTTACCCTTGATGAAACCCCGGTAGTCTATCTCCCTCCCGTTGCTCCTCTCCACTAGCTCCTTGTTGATGGTGTTGAGCCTCCCCTCGAACTCCTCCTTCGTGAAGATGCTGAGCGACTCCAGCTCCTCGAGCCCAATCATCCCGGTCGGCTCACCGTAGTTCCCGAATTGGTCCTTGAACCTCTCGCTGAAGGGGACGAGCTCCCTCCAGTAGACGAAGGCCTTCTCGAGGCCGCGGGGGGTGAGCTGGTCTATCTGCGCGATCGGGTGCCAGCACTTTGCGAAGCTCTCGGCGAGCTCCTCCTTGGAGATGAGCTGTATCTTGAGCTCGAGGAGCAGGGGGTCTATGTACAAGGCGCTAGCCCGGTGCTTGATCCACTGGTCCTGGAGCTTGACGATGGCGACGAGCTGCTGCATCGCCTCGGAGTCCTTCAGCATCACGTCGATGACGTCCCAGTCTGGAAGGTGCTTCTTGAGGACCAGAAGCTTCTCCCTGATGTTGACCTCGAAGGGGTTGACGCTACTTGATTCGATGTTACGGCACAGTTCAATCAAGCGCAATATGTCCTCCAGCTTCTTGCTGTTCGACTCGTCCTTCTTCTCTTTCCGGCCCTCGTCAGAAATGGAGATGACCCGCCACGCCTCTGAAAAACACAGGTAGGGGCCCCCTCTAATAACCTTCGCAATGCTCCCGGCGGATTGGTCAGGGACTGCCCTGGACCGAGAATGCGATTAGGTGACCCGGCGTGCTTCCAGACCCCGAGGTCTCCCAGAAGACGTAGCCGTCCACCACGGAGGGCGGGCCCCATGTCGAGGCCCCCGGGTTCCCGGTGGGGTCGTTGAAGTGCCAGAGGACCTGGCCGGTGAACGCGTCCGCTGCGTAGAACTCCTGGTTGCCGTCTGTGTAGAATATCAGGTTGTTCGCGCTAGAGACACCTCCCCCGAGGGAAGATAGGTTCACTGACCAGTCGACGCTGAACGACGAGGCGTCTATCGCGTAGAGGGTCGAGTTGATCGGGGCGCCACCGTACGGGTTGCAGCCGATGTCCCCGGACGAGAGGGAGCAACTCATCGCGAAGTTATAGGCCGTGGCGTAGATGGTGTTGGAGAGCGGGTCGTAGGTCGAGAAGGAGTTGATGCCTCCCCACACCCCGGGATAGACGATCATGGGCTTCGCCGTCATGTTCGACGCGGGGACGTCGTCGTTGCTGTGGATACCCAGCGCGACCTTGTTGATCAGGGCGCCTGTCTTGGCGTTCAGCTCGTAGTAGTAGCCGTCCTTGCCGCCTGCCGTCACGACCTCGGTCGTGAGGTGGCCGATCCTTGTGTAGAACAGTTGGACCGGCATCCCCTGGTCGTAGTCATAATACCCCGGATTCGTCTCCTGGTAGGACCAGACCAAGGCTCCCGTCCGGATGTTTAGCGCGACCACACTCTGCGTGTAGAGGTTGTTGTCGGCGGCCGACGCCTGCCTCACGAAGGGGTCCGACGCTGGGAAGGCGTTCCCCGTACCGAAGTAGATTATCCCGGTATTCGGGTCGAGGGCTGGAAGGTTCCACACCGCTCCGCCGCCGCAATAGCAGCCCGACGTGCCGTTGGTTCCCCACGAGTTCCCATAGGCCCCTTGGTTGGTGGAGTTGACTGGCACGGGTGGCACCGTGTAGAACGTCCACAGGTGGCTCCCGTTCGCCTCGCTGAATCCCTGGATCACCCCCCTCGTAGGACCGTTGTCGCCCTGGGTCTCCCCCACCACCACTATCCCGTTCCAGACGAGGGGAGTTGCCTGAGCGCCGCTGTACGGTGCGGTGTCGCCGACGATGCTGTTGGTTATCGAGACGCTCCAGTCGAGTGCCCCCGTACTGGCATTGATTGCGGCAAGGAAGTTGTTTGTCGTTGCCGCGAAGACGGTGTCCTGGTCTAATGTCACTCCGGAGGCCGTCCTAAAGTAGAGGGGTGCCCCGCCCGAGCCGGGACCATCCTGCCAGACTATCGCCCCGGTGCTCTCGTTCACCGCGTAGATGTACGGCGGACCAGCCAGGTAGACGAGCCCTGACGAGACGACGGGGGTGCCGGCGAGGTTTGAGATAGGCACCGACGTCCAGGCGGGGGCCAGGCTCGAGACGTCGCCGCGGCCTATCTTGGTCTCGGGGCTGTACCCGGTGTTCTGCTGGTTGGCGCTCTGAAAGGCCCAGAGGGCAGGCTCGAACCTGGACTTGGTTCGGGTCCCGGTCTGTATCCCCACGTGATGAGCTCTAGAGTCGCCGATTCCACTCCCGAGGAAGGAGACGAAGATCAGAGGGACCAGAATGGCCACTAGGGCGACAGATGCGGTCCTCATCCAGCCGGACTCCGGGGCAAAAGTCGATTTAAGCCCAGATGGAAAAATGTGTAATGGGTCGTTCCGACCGATTGATGTAAAATCTAACGCTGGAGACCGTTCTTGGCGGGCTCTCCGGGAGCAATCACCGGGCCGCCGTTTGCGCGAGTGTGCCGCTCGGATGGGGCGGTCAGGAAACGCGAGCTTCGGTGGGCCTCAGCACGCCCTCGTGCTTCGCGTGGGATCTCTACCTTCCGCTGCTGGAGTACTCCTTCACCTGGGAAGAGCCGTGGACTGACTGGACCGTGATGACGTGGGCGGTCCTGTCCGCCACGGTGATTATCGACGGCGTTATCACGATGTGCTGCGAGTTGGGGTTCCGCTTGCCCTGCGCGAGTATCATCTTGAAGATCGCCTCCCTGTTGCGGGGGTCCATGTGGATGTCGA
>VFSW01011867.1_pt1 | contig 12209 bp, 13 predicted proteins | sample 5358111 | NCBI WGS metagenome assembly VFSW01 (sample SAMN11554181, study PRJNA540505) | mine drainage metagenome | isolation source: sediment from site ElyBrook_90M | place: USA: Ely Copper Mine, Vershire, VT | collected 2017
TCCCAAATCCGCCCCGCCACGACCACCACTCCGGGTCATTTAGGCGACCGAGCCGCCCACGGCGTCCCCCGCCTCTATATAAATGTATCCCCGACCGCCGGCGCAGGTGTCGTTGCGCTCGACGTCATCGCACACGTCGTAGCCCGGCGCGGCATCTCGAATTCCTATTCCGGGCCACGCAAAACAGGTCTTGATCTCCCCTCATCTTGACTCAATCCTATCGGCGGCGCCGAGCCGCCGCAGAGTCCGCGGTTATCCTACGATCCCCGGCAGATACTCAGCCGATGCGGAATCGATGATTATCGTGTGACATTGCCTAAGCCGCTCGCAATCTCAGTCCCGTTCGACGCCAACGTTCCTGAACTAAACACCCGTTATGCGAAGTTGTGGCGCCGCATCGGGCAAGGTTCAAAATTAAATTCGCAGGCCCACATTAGCGCTGTCGGCCAAACCTTCCGCCACACGCCGAAGTAATGTTCGTCGCCGAGAGTTAGGAGGGTCTCCTCGCACATCTAGGCATCTTGGTGAATCTAGGGCGCGAAATTATCCCGCCCTCTTGATCACTAGTCGATACTCTTTACCGTGTAGTTGAGCCCTATACAGATTCACTGGCGGCCAACCTGCTGCCGCTCGTTCCGACAATAAAATGTTAATTGTAGTATTCACCGCTTCGTCCGAGCGGCAACCCAGAACGATTGACCGCAGCGCGAGCGGCCGAAACGGGAGGTACTTACCGGCCTCATTATCAACGATGATCCGTGTTTCATCCTCGTATTTCCAGCAAGGATGCTTACCGAGCAGCATTTTCGGGATTCCTGCCTCGTAGTCCACGAGCCAATTGATCGTCGGATATTCCGGTTCATAGTCAACCGTTACGGCACGCGACAATATGGGGAAATCTCTTGCGGTCTCTAGCTGCATACATACGCCGGTATGCTCTGCCGCATAATGACTCCATAGTAACGTACCGCGTGGATTTCCTGCGAAGCAAACAACACCCGTGGTTCGCCTAACATTCTCAAGCGCTGGACTTAATATCGCTGCCAGAGCCTCCGGTGATCTCGCCATTAGATCCTGCATTGCCGCGTCACGCTTTCGGGGATCGAAAACCCCGTTACTGGTAAGCCAGCGCTCCACTCTCGCTTGACGTTGCGCGGGGGTACCGATCGCCACCATACGTGCAGCCATGTCGAATGGGTCGTTGAACTCTATGGGACGGCTCAGATAGAAGCGTGACCGAACTATGAGGTCTCGAAGGCGATCGACAGACCGCGCCGTAAAGCCTTTCGATCTGTCCTCTGAATCCGCGTAAGCCAGCGCCCGATATTTGTAATGAAACCTGCGCGGTCGCTCCTTGATCTTGAATCGTATGATCCGTCGGCGCAGTAAATAAGGCGTGGCCATTAACTGATCGAAATAAGAATCCAGAGGGTGGGGCTGTAACGTGGCGATCTGATCGGTCATGCGGTTTGACATCCCTGTGTCGCATGCGCGGGTACCTTGGGCCGCTTCTGGCGAACAAACCTACCATCACAATCGTGTTTTCGCCCGCACGTATAGTGCACCCTACCCTCGGCGCGGCCTACTGGTTGTGACGCCCATTTGTGCGCCAGGTGAGTCATCGCACTTCCATGGGCCGGCGAAAACGATCTGCGCGACCACCACTTCGCGAGGTAATGGGGGTACTACCGCCACCGTGACCTCTTCTCGGTGGATCGTCGGCCATGTTAGGTACGCTTCCTGTATCAACCGTCCCTGCCGAATTAGGACCGAGCAACGTGCAATCGCTGAATTTTTTTCGATCACGTTGCGGGAGCTTGTCACCATGAACTTATTGAAGCTCATAAACGCTTTAGACTTCCATATCTATTTCCGCATGAAGTCTACACCTTGCGCAGAAGCGACATGTCGGCTAGCTGGCATAGGTGCCCATGCGCAACTACCGCGCCTTCCCTTCAGGCACATCCCTCCCCGCCTTCTCCGCCGCCCTCGCCATTCCCGACCTCGCCGCATTGATCTTCTCCGCATACTGCAACGGCATCCGCGTGGATTTCCATCCGCCCGCCTGAGTAATCGCCGCCAGGTCGATGTCGAGCTCCGCGAGATCCTGGGCCGCCCCCACCCGCGTGGAGTGCCCACTCACCTCCGCCACGAACCTCGCCGGCATCCCAATCCACTGCGCCACCCGCTTGAAGATCGGCGCGATGCTGCCGGGATGGAGCGCTCCGCCAATTTGATCTCGACCGATCAACCGCCGAAAGATCGGCCCCTCCTCGATCTTCGCATGCTCGAGCCACACCTTCAGCCACCTCACCGTCTCCCGCGAAAGATACGCCACCCTCCCCTGCCCCTCCAGATCAGTCTTGCCGCGCCGAATGAGCGCCTGCCCGGTTCCGTCCGGATGGAAATCGATCTCCCGAACCTCGAGCGCCACGAGCTCCCCCCGCCGCGCCAGCGTCTCATAAGCCACACACAGCATCGCCCGCTCCCGATCCGCGCGCAGCCCTTCGCCGGCGCTCTCGATGAACCCCTTGATGTCGTTCCAACCCAATGGGTGCGCCTGGTCCTGGCGGGCCGACGTCTCCCGCCCCATCTTCTTGAGCCCCAGCCGCACCGCCTCGCTCGAGCAGGGATTCAATAAGCCGGCGGCCATGTGCACGCGTGCGATTGTCGCGACATAGCGTCTCACCGTCGCGGGCTTCTTGCCCGCCATAACTTGATCGTCGATAAACGCGCTGATCGTCTTAGGGTTAGCGGGCAGATACGGCTCTCCGCGGGATTCGCAAAAGACTTGGAAGATGGCGCCATCAGCCTTCTGGGCGCGCAGCGTATTGGCCGAATACGCGCCCTCCGCCATCGCCTGCCATTCGAGCAACGCCGCGAGCGGGCCCTCGAGCAGCGGTTTGGGCGCCATCGGCCGCGCGTCTAATTCAGGTGCCAGATCGGTCAATTCCATATGGCCACTATAACGCGCGGCGCACCGGCCCTGCGATAACTGTCATTATCACTGGCCGCACGCTATCGTGCGCTACGCACGACATTTCGTGTAGTCGGCACTACCCGCAGGAATCGCCCTCATCCCCACCGCCGCGACGGTCCGCCGACCGTCGGCGCGACCGCGAACTACGTCGAGCGTGCCGCATCGCCACGCTCGAGGCACAATTTGTGACCAGACGAATACTGGAATCCTGTCGAGAGACTCACGCGCATCTTTGTTGATCGATTGCCTGCGGCTCAACTCGTTCACGTGCGCACGATGACTTGTACCGGGCGCGGTCCGCACACGACGAATCCCGACAGGTCCAATTCACCACCCGATCCGAACGCACCGCGTGTGACGCTTGCTGCCGATGATTCCGGGCCGCGAGCTTCGCGGCGGTGATGACCCGCACCGGTCCGCCTCGTCGTGGCGGCGCCGCGGCGGGCCTCCATCGCCCCTATTTAAGTACCCAGCCGATGGGCATGGTGACGCAGGCGGCAACGGGCAGGTCGTCGGACTTCGCCGGGCTGATCTTCTGACCCGTCACCGACTTGATCGACGCCTCGTCGAACCGCGCGTATCCGGAAGAAACGTCCACCTTGACCCCCTCGATCGCACCCGTCTCGGCAACGAATAAGCGCAGGATGGTCGTCGCCTTCTTGACGGACTTCGCGTCCGTCGAACTCTGCCCCAGAGCCGCTTGGGCGGCCGCAAGCGGCAGACGCGGCGCAATCGCCATGCAGTCCGCGAGCGTCGCGTGCTTCGACAACGACCATTGGATCGGCATGCTGACCGTCGTTTCGACCGGCGCGCCGTTCTTGATGGCGGGCAGCATGTGCCCCGCGCTCATGGCCGCGAGGCAGGCCGCATCGAGGCGCTCGAAGCCGCTCGAAGTCGCGATCCGCGGATCGTGAAGATCGCCCGATGCATCGACCACGACTTTGACGACGCACTTGCCCTCCTCCTGGAGCTTCACCGACTCCGCGGGATAGAACTCCGCGCCTATTTTCAACGGATGCGCCGGATCGAAACGCACCGGGGCATCGCTCACGGCCTGCGGCGCCGGCGAATCCGGCGCCTGCCCATGGGCGGGCGACAGGCACGCCCACGCGGCGAGGAGCGCGACACTTGCCGGCGCAGCCGCTGAGCCGCACCGCGGCGTCCCTGCTCGCTCATGACCGATTCCCCGCTTGTGTGTCATTGGCGTCACGCTGGTCCGGATCACTCCAGACATTGTATGCCAGCGTTGGGTTGGGCTTCTCGTCCTATACACCCGGTCATCCGACGCCGCATCCGCGGCGCCGCGCCTGCCTCGGACCGCCCCGTTACCGGGTCGGGGTCGGAGGCGTCGGTGCCCGCGGATCGACGCCGGCCACCACGGGTTCGAGCGCTGAAAGAACTTTCGCGGGGTCGGTGCGTCGTTGCAGGGCCAGCGCCTCCGAGTCGTGTCGATCCGCGACCATCGGCAGGTCATGCCGCAACTCTTCCAGCAAATGAATCAGCTTCGTCACCTTTTGTTCGGTCAACAGGTTCAGCTGCAAATCGAGATGCCCTCGCGAATTGTCGAGTCGCGCGTGCCGATTGTGCGCAATGAGCACGAGCGTGGTGGTGAGCACGCTGACCAGGGTCAGGAAGCCCTGCAGCCAGACGAACGGCGGCGGGTCGAGGCTCGCCCAGCCGACACGCGGCGCCAGTTCGTTGACCGCGATCCACGAGACCAGCAGCATCAAGAAGACGAGCAGGTAGCCGGGCCGCCCAATGACATCGCCCACCCACCCCAGTCGTCGATGCGCGTGACCGAGCTTCTGCTCTTCGCGCAATTGGAATGCCGCGATGCTCTCGATATTGTCCGTGATATGCCCGACCAGGGGATCGGGCTCGCCGGTCGGGGGATTTTCGGCCGTAGGCGGCGGACCGAGCGTCTGCGTCATCGGTCGGTGCCCGCTTGGCCGGTCACGGTCGAGCGCCACGGCTCCTGGGTGCGCGCCCGTGGGCGTGAACCCTGCGCGCGACGAATTCTTCTAGACCCTGCGTACGAGGTAAACAACGAGCGCGATCACGAGAATCATTCCGAGAATGCCGCCGATGTACATGGAAATCTCCTTACGACTGTCCTTCGATGCTCATTCAAACATGCGCCGGCCAATCTGTCGGGGCCCCACCGTACATTGCGTGCCGAACTGTCCCGGGCCGGCGCCCTGCATCGCGATCTTCCTATCGTGCAGCAGCGCGCCGTGTCTCTTCCCGCCCGGTGTTCAGCCGCCCCGTCTGCCGCGATAGCCAAACAGCAGGAATGAGACCACCACCACGGCAACGATCAATCCGATTGGGCCGAGGCCCCAGCCCATGCCCATGCCCCAGTACAGGCCCCCGCCGCCGCCGAACAGCAACAGAAGCAAAATCACGACGATGATCAAGTCCATCTCTTCTCTCCTACGGGCGCCAGCCCGTTGACCAGCCACGTTGGAACCGGCTGAACGGCCGCTTCATGCAGATACTGCCCGGCGATGTCCGGCGAAGCGAACGGGCGAGGGCTTGAGTCCACACGCCCGTTCGACGTCGTGCTTAGGACGTCCTGACCGTCTTGGCGATATCCGCCTTGGCGTCGCCCACCGACGCCTGCACCGCGCCGACGTTCTTCTGGATGTTGCCCTTCACTTCGAGGTCCTTGTTGCCCATGACCTTGCCGGCCACTTCCTTTACCTTGCCTTGCGCCTCTTCGGATCGTCCTTGGACCTGATCTTTGCCGATGTTCATGATTCGCTCCTTCAGAAAGCCCGCCGACCCAGGGTCGGCGCGCGGCGATTGCCACGCCCGGTGACTGTATTTCATCGTCTGCGTCTGATCTGTTCGCCGACGTACCCATTCGGCATGGCCGGTGGTGGTCAACCCGCACAAATCCAAGGAGGACCGGCGATATCCACCACGGCACGATCGGCCACCCCATGCTGCCGATCGAGGTCGCCGTGATCGACATTCCCTCTTCGAATCGCGGTCAGGCCGCTGCCGGCAAACCGAGTTCTCGAACCGCCTCGATCATGCCGCTCAATACGGCCTGGGCATCGCCATAGACCATGTGGCAGTGGTCCGCGTAGAACGGCGCATTGACGACGCCCGTATACCCTTTGCCCTCGCCTCGCTTGACGACGAACACCCGTCCGGCCTGGCCGGCGTTGAGGATCGGCATGCCGAAGATCGGCGATGATTTCTCGGTGCATGCGGCCGGGTTCACCACGTCATTGGCGCCGATGACCAGCGCGATATCCGTGCCCGCGAACTCACCATTGATGTCTTCCAGCTGGAAGATCAGGTCGTAGGGCACCCCGGCCTCGGCCAGCAGGACGTTCATTTGGCCCGGCATCCGTCCGGCCACTGGATGCACCGCGAACTTCACGCTCACACCGCCGCTTTGCAACAGCTTGACCAATTCGAGCAGCTTGCCCTGACCCTGTGCCACGGCGAGTCCGTAGCCGGGCACGATGATCACGGAGCCCGCGTAGCGCATGGCGATGCCCGCATCGCCCGGTGCGGTCGGCTTCAGGCTTCCCCTCATGGCCCCCTCCTGGTGCCCGGATGGCGCACCAAGGCTCGTGAACAGCACATGGCTGATCGTGCGATTCATGGCCCTGGCCATCACCCGCGTCAACAGCAGTCCCGCCGCGCCGACCACCAGGCCGGCAATCATCAGGGCGGGGTTCTGCAGCACGAACCCTTCGAGACCCACCGCCAATCCCGTGAAGGCGTTGTAGATCGAGACCACGACCGGCAGGTCGGCGCCGCCGATCGGCAGCGTCATCAGGACACCGACGAGCAGCGCCAGACCGAAGTACAGTTCGATCAGATGCGCGGCGCTCATCCAGGGGGGCGCAGCACCCTGCGCCGCATGGACCAGGGTGGCGCCCACGGCGAGTGTCGCCACCAAGACCGCCGCATTGATCAGCTTCTGACCACTCACCCGCAGCGGCTGCTTGATCAATCCATCGAGCCTCGCCCAGGCGATCAGCGAGCCGGACAGGGACACCGCACCGATCAGCGCGCCGAGCAACGTGACCACCAGCTGCGTCGCGCCCTGCGCCTTGTCGCCGAACAGCTCCATCGCGGCGATCGCGCCGGCCGCACCGCCGCCCATGCCGTTGTACAGGGCGATCATCTGTGGCATGGATGTCATGGCCACCCGCCGGCCGCTCCACCAGGCGACGCCGCCGCCCACCGCCAACGCAATGACCGCGAGCCCGATGTTGCTGGGCAGGTGTGCGCGGGCTGCCCCGCTGACGCCGTACAAGTAGAGGAAGCTCGCGAGTACGGCGAGCAGCATCCCCAACCCGGCGACGCGGATTCCGGAGGGTGCGGTCACGGGCGAGGACATGCGCCACAGTCCGTACATGAACAGCAGAGCGGCCGCGAGGTCCGCGGCGCCGATGACCAGTTGCGGCACGAAGGTGAGCATGCGCCTTGCCTACGCGCGCCCGGCGGGACGGGTTTTGGCGCGAGCCGTGCGGGCGTGGCCGGTCTCGGCGTGCGCGGGGGTTCGGCCGCCGGTTTGAAACATCGCCAGCATGCGATCCGTCACGGCGTAGCCGCCCGCGGCATTGCCGGCACCGAGCAGGACGGCGACGAAACCGATCATCTGCTCCGACGCGTTGCTCGCGTCGAGGAGCGCATACAGGCCGCCGACCACGACGATGCCGTGCACGAAGTTGGACCCTGACATCAGGGGCGCGTGCAAGATGGCCGGTACGCGGCTAATGATCACCCATCCGGCAAAGCCGGCGAGCATGAGAAGATACAGGGCTACGAACCCGTCAATCGCGCTTTGATAGCTCATCGGGGGCTCCCGCATGGCAATTCACGCCACGCTCGTGGCAGGGGTGGATGCAGACGTAGCTCACAGGGCGCACGCGCCGGCGGCGCCGGTCGTATGGATGTTCTGGGTCATGCGCGCCCCCTAGACCGGCGCGTCCATGGCGGCGGTTCTCACCAGCTTCTTGTTGACGAACTCCTGGATGCCCATGTCGCCCAGCTCACGACCGTAGCCCGAGTTCTTGACACCGCCGAACGGCAGATCGGCGTCCGCCCAGTCGATGTTGTTGATGAACATCATGCCCGTGTCGACCCGGCTCGCCACCCGCTTGCCCCGCGCGACATCCTTGGTGAAGACGGCCCCGCCCAGGCCGAAGTCCGAGTCATTGGCGAGCGCCACGGCGGCGTCTTCGTCCTTGACGCGGAAGAACATCGCCACGGGGCCGAAGAATTCCGCCCGGAAGGCGGGATTGTTCGGCTTGACGTCCGTCAGGATGGTCGTTTCCATGAACGACCCCGGCCGGTCGATGCGCTTGCCGCCCATCAGCACCTTGGCGCCGTGCGCGACCGCACTGTCGACCTGCTTCAGCAGATCGACCAGCGCCACCTCCTGTGACATCGGGCCCTTGGTCGTCTTCTCATCCATCGGGTCGCCGGGCGACTGCTGCGCGAGCGCGGCCTGAAACTTCTCCAGGAACTTATCGGCGATCGATTCCTGCACGATGAAGCGCTTGGACGCACAGCAGGTCTGGCCCTGGTTGTACATGCGGCCCCAGACGGCCCACGGAATGGTCTTCTCGAGATCCGCGTCGTCGAGCACGATGAAGGCGTCGCTGCCGCCCAACTCCATGGACGACGGCTTAAGGATCTTTCCCGCCCGGGCGGCCACGTTCCTGCCCGCCTCGACGCTGCCGGTCAGTGCCACGCCCTTGATGCGCGGGTCCTCGATGACCCGCTCGGACTGCTCGTGCGAGATGAACAGATTGGTGTACAGACCCACGGGCGCACCCGCGTCGATCCACAGCTTCTCGAAGGCGAGCGCGCATTGCGGCACGTTGCTCGAGTGCTTGACCACCAGCGTATTGCCGGCCATCAGGTGCGGACCCGCCACGCGGGCCAGCTGGTAGAAGGGGAAGTTCCAGGGCTCGACGCAGAAGATGACCCCGATGGGGCTGCTTTCCATGTGGGCTTCACCGTGCGTCGGGTGCAGCTTCTCCGGCGCCAGGAACTTCTCCGCATGCTTGGCGTAGTAGTCCAATATGTTGCTGCTGAACTTGACCTCGCCACGCGCTTCGTCGATGCGCTTGCCCATCTCGAGCGTGGCGAGCCGGGCGAACTCATCGACATGGGTCTTCATGAGCTCCGCGGCCTTGGCCACGATGACCGCCCGCTCCTTGTAGCTCTTGTGCTTCCAGGTCTTGAAGCAGGTCGCCGCGGCCGCGAGCTTGCCCTCGAGCAGGCTGTCCGACAAGGTGTCGAAGGTCTTGAGAGTTTTGCCGTCGAATGGGTTGATGCTCTGGTAACTCATGGGGTAATCCTCGTCGCTTTCGATGTGGGGGATGGTGTCCGGGGTTGCGCGCCGCCGCCCGCTATGCTTCGATGATCACCTTGAGCGCGCGGGTCTTGGCCGCGTGGCCGAAGGTCTCGTAGGCCTCGAGGATCTGGCCTAGCTTGAAGCGGTGGGTGATCAGGCGCTTCGGGTCGATCTTGTGGGCGCGCAGCGTGTTCAGCAGCATCGGCGTGCTGACCGTGTCGACCAACCGCGTGGTGATCGAGATGTTGCGATCCCAGAGATTCTCGAGATGCAGGTCCACCTTCGTGCCGTGCACGCCGATATTGGCGATCGTGCCGCCCGGGCCCACGAGTTGCGCGCACAGCTCGAACGTTGCCGGAATGCCGACCGCCTCGATGGCGGTATCGACGCCGCGGCCGTCGGTCACCTTCATGACCGCGGCAACGGCCTGCCCGTCGCCGCTGTTGACGGTTGCCGTGGCACCGAAGCGTTTGGCCAATTCCAGGCGATTGTCGTCGAGATCGATCATGATGATCTCGGCGGGTGAGTAGAACTGCGCCGTGAGCAGCGCGGCGAGCCCGATCGGACCGGCGCCCACGATCGCGACCGTGCCGCCGGGCTGCACCTTGCCGTTGAGCACCCCGCACTCGAAGCCGGTCGGCAGTATGTCGCTCAGCATCACCAGCGCCTCTTCGTCGGCGCCGGCCGGAATCGGGTACAGGCTGTTGTCGGCATGCGGGATGCGCACATACTCGGCTTGTGTGCCGTCGATCGAATTCCCGAGGATCCAGCCGCCGGTCGTACAGTGGGAGTACATGAGCCTGCGGCAATAGACGCACTTGCCGCAGGCGCTGATACAGGAGATGAGCACGCGGTCGCCCGCCTCGAAGGCGGTGACCGCCGCACCGACCGTGTCGATCACGCCCACGCCCTCGTGGCCCAGGATGCGTCCCGGCTGGCAGCTCGGGACGTCGCCCTTGAGGATGTGCAGATCGGTGCCGCAGATGGTCGTCTTGCCGATTTTCACGATGGCGTCGGTGGGCGCCACGATCTCGGGCTTTGCGTGCTCCTGGAGTGTCTTCTTGCCCGGACCCCAGTAAACCAATGCCTGCATCGTGTGACTCCCGCAGTAGATAGGGACCGGGGGCGCCCGCGTGCCGCCCTGCCACATACGCCTGCTGCAAGACTGACCGCGACCTCGATGGGAGTCTGTGCGGTGGCGAACCTGTGAATGAATCGGAGGGTCGCCGAGCGCGAGCCGCGCTCCACGAGCTCAGCCGGCTCGTCTACCCAGAGTGGGCCGCCGTTCGCCCGCCGAGCAGCGCCGCGACGATCGCGAGCAGTCCGGCGGCCACCAAGGCATGCGCGGGTGGAAAATTGCCGACGAACAGGTACACCAGAAGGCCGGTGGCCACCGGAATGAGGCCGAGTAGCACGGCCACGGGTTTCGCCGCCGCACCGGGGCGCCACGCCAGCCATCCGAAAGCCAGCCCTACGAGCACGAGCGTCGCCGAATCGATCAGCCACAGGCCCAGAAAGGAATGGGCGAAGAATATCGGCAGGTTGGCCGACGCGATCGCCCGTGCCGCCTTGCCAAAGGCCGCCGCATGCATGGCGCCGCCGCCCAGGAGCAGTAACGCCGTGATCATCCACAGGATTCGCGCGATACGATTGGACATGATAGCCCTCGATGCCATGCCGACCGAGGTCACTCGCTCGGCACGAAAATCCACAGCAGCACGTACAACAGGAGACCGGCCCCGGCGAAGATGAACAGCGCGGCAAAAATGAGCCGCCATATCCAAGAATCCATTCCGGTCGATCGCGCGATGCCGCCGCACACGCCCCCGAACCACCGATCCGTCCGGCTGCGTCGAAACGTATTGACCGCGGACGCGAGCGGGTCGCCCGGGCACGTCGCCCCGGTGTTCAGCAGGCGTTCCTTCGCGCGCTTGAACTCCTCTTCGGTCAAGCTGCCGTTGGCACGCAGTTCCGCCAATTTGCCAAGTTCATCGCCAAGCGCCATGGAGCACTCCTTCGAATGGGTCTGTCACCCTAAGAACACCGCAAGGGAGAAAAAGTAACAGGTCGGCCGCGCTCCTAAAGTATAGGCCCGCGTAGGCCTCCCGCCCGCACGCCCGTCCGATGTGGCGAAAACGCCGCACGACTCGTCGCCGCGCGGACGATGATTTATACTTCGGCCGGTCCGCAGGCAACGAACCCCGACATGTCCAATTCACCGTCCGATCCGACCGCTCCGCGTTTGACGCTCAAACTGAAAGGCCCGGCCCGCAAGCCCACGGAGGCGCCGGCGCCGCGACCGGCCCCGAAGCCCGCGGGCAAAACGCAGGGCAAGGCGGACGCCCACTGGTCCGACGAATATAAGCGCCAGATGCAGGAGGACATGGACAAACTGGTCCGCTGAACGCGACCGCCGCGGTCACGGCCTCTGCCGATACAAGGCGTCGAACTTGCGCTCGAGGCGCGAGTTCGTTCCCCGTATCTGGTCCACCACGCTCTTGGCCCAGTCGAAATACGCCCGCCGCCGCTCCAATGACCAATTCGGCGGCGGATTGGCGAGCACGTCCCGGACGTTGCTGATCTTGTCGGCAAGCTTCACGAGCTTCGCTCCGAGCGACGCCCGCGCCGCTCGCGCCACCTGCAGCTTCTTGCGCGAGCGGCTCTTGAGCCACTTGACGTCGGTGACCTCTTCCACCATGTCCGCGATCCTCACCCCGAACTGACCCCGCAGCTCCTCGGCCGTCGTGTCCGTATCCTCGATGGTGTCGTGCAGCAGCGCGGCCGCGAGCACGGCGGGATCCGTGACCCCGCCCTCCCGCCACAGAATGTCCGCAAGACTGATCGGATGATTGATGTACGGGGATGCGTCGGCATCCTTGCGCCGCTGCTCCCGAT
>VFSW01011868.1_pt1 | contig 12209 bp, 11 predicted proteins | sample 5358111 | NCBI WGS metagenome assembly VFSW01 (sample SAMN11554181, study PRJNA540505) | mine drainage metagenome | isolation source: sediment from site ElyBrook_90M | place: USA: Ely Copper Mine, Vershire, VT | collected 2017
GGACCGGTGGCCATTTCGCTATTGTGGCTTACTGTTTTGTACTTCTGTGTTTCATCATAAACAAATTATTAAAAAATATCTGGCAGACACTTCTGCTATTAATAATAATCGCGGCTTTTGCGTATATGGTTGATTTAACTCTACACAATAGCTACTATATAGGATCCACATTTCCACAGCAACCTTGGTTCAACAGTTTCTTGATACTGATAACTCAGCAGTACGTGTATTCAAACTCATTTCCAATACTTCAACTCTATACACCAGAGCTTATCTGGCTTGTTATCTCCACCATAATACCCATACTGTGCACGTCTGCCTTTCTTGTGATTCTTGGCACTTGGCGTTTCTTAAAATCAAGAGCTTCTGAACACCATAAGGAAGCATTTGTCGGCATACTCATGGTGATGCTGATCTCGATTCCCCTTCTCTTCTTTGACATCCGCTATGCTTCTCTTGGTGTAATGGAAATTGCCATAATCGGAGGAATAGGCCTTTCAAGCATAAGAAGCAAACTAATACTGTGTATGCTATTGCTGCTGATACTCATCACAATGTTTTCAGCAGTAAACCAGAACCTGAATGCGTATACGATACCGATAAATTCAAACCAATACTACTCTACAATGATATGGATTTCGAATAACACTCCGAAGAACTCCACATTTCTTACCGATTTCATCGACATATTGCCAATAGAGTACTACGCAAACAGGACTGTAATCCAGGATCCTGGCAGCGCATTCCCCAATTTCCTATTTGAAAGCCCCTGCAATCTGACATATATTAAAGAGGTGAAACCTACATATCTCGTAATCAATACTTGGTGGGTATACGATAATTCCCTGTACACATATGAAGACTTAGCTGCGCAAAGCAACTTTTCAAACCCGCAATTTAACGATACAAACTTACAATTATTCATAGATGGCAACAAATCGATAGAATGCAGCAGCACAACCCTTCAATTAGTCTACAATGAAAATGAAACTAAGATCTACGAAGTAAAACAATAATGTTGTTACTATGGAGGTAAGGTTCTGTCGTCGTAAATTCGACTGTATAATTGAAGTTGAACGACTTTAGTTGAAGTTAAACGGCTGAAGTCACATGGTTCTCTATGCGTATCCTCTAGAATTCTCAGAGAACATGCTGTATACCCACACTGCAAAACTTACTGTACCAATTATTCCGACACCGGCTATAATCATTCCTATGGTATTGAAGAACAAGCTCATATCCAGGCCGGCAGCTACCAAGCCTCCAGCCACTACACAAAGCACAGCTATAACTATCACAGCTTCCACTGTAGCAAAAGTGTCCTCTATTACACTTTCATATGTGCTCATATCTTTCCCTATTACCAATTATGTTTAATCAAGAATTTAAACTTATTCTGCAACTTTCTTAGAATCATATTTACTACCATCAGAGTGCCAGGTGAATGCCCTCAAATTTGCCGAATAGAAATCAGTATTCACCAGATCCTTTCTTTTCAAATAGATGTGAATATCCAAGATAAATAACAGGCCAAGCCGCGAGCCGTGCGATTGCGGAGCACGGCGAGCCGCTGTATTAGCCGCGACGGCCGCTGAGGCACCACCATCAATAACATCACCTGACCCTGCACAGGCAACATAGGTATAGGCAGCATCGCAATCAACAACAAAATCACGGCTACTGACACCACCACGACCATAACAACAACCACCAATTCTGGCTTAGCCTAAGCCTTGCCTTAGGCTGAAGGGAGAAAGAAGACGGAGTAAAATAAGCAGTTAGCTCGCACGCCGACCGAGCCCTTCGGGCTCTTCGGGGCGTGCTCGCCTGCTAAATATATAATCTATAGTGAAAATATACAACAATGGCAAACCAAGAAACCCTGAGTTCCAGGGAGATAAACGGGAAGTGCATAGACCTGAACGAGAATTTTAGGAAGGCTCTTGACCTGATTGAGAACACAGGCAGGAACGTGTTCATAACAGGCAGGGCGGGCACTGGAAAGTCCACGCTCATAGAGTATTTCAGGATCTCCACGAAGAAGAACGTGGCAGTGCTGGCGCCTACGGGCGTTGCAGCACTCAATGTGAAGGGCCAGACTATTCATTCCTTCTTCAGGTTCAAGCCGGACATAACTATCGACACTGTAAAACCGCTTTATCAAAATCAGAAAGCAAAATACATCAACCTCGATGCGATAATTATAGACGAGATCTCGATGGTAAGGGCTGACCTTCTGGACTGCATAGATGCGTTCATGAGGCTCAACGGCAAGAACAGCTCCCTTCCTTTCGGAGGGGCGCAGATGATCTTTATAGGAGATCTATACCAGCTGCCTCCGGTAGTGACCGAAGGTGAGGCTGAAATGTTCAAGGGACACTACAAGAGCGAGTATTTCTTCGACTCGCATTCGTTCAAGAATCTTGAGATTGCATTCATAGAGCTTGATAAGCATTACCGCCACAAGGACGAGCGCTTCATAGGCCTGCTCAACTCCATAAGGGACAACACTGCGATAGACGAGCATCTGGACGAGATTAACTGCAGGGTTGACCCCTCGTTCACTCCAGGTGCATCCGAGAAGTACATAACGCTCACGACTACGAACAGGCTCGCTGACGATGTGAACGATGCGCACATGGCAAGGCTGAGCGGAAAGGAGTACGTATACATAGCGAAGTACGAAGGCGACTTCGAGAAGAAAACTACGCCTGCGGACGAACGCCTTGCCATAAAGGTAGGTGCACAGGTGATGATGCTCAACAACGACAAGTCAGAAAGATGGGTGAACGGCAGCCTAGGAACCGTAGTTTCGGTAATTCCTAAGATGATAGGGCAGGACTCGATACTGGTCGAATTGACTGACGGATCGGTTGTCGATGTGACGCCGTTCACTTGGGAGCTCTTCAAGTTCTCATACGATTCCAGCAAGAAAAAACTGGAGCCGAAGGTCGCGGGAAGGTTCATACAGTATCCGATGATGCTCGCATGGGCGATAACGATACACAAGAGCCAGGGCAAGACGTTCGAGAAGGTGATAATAGATATAGGCAGGGGCACTTTCGCATACGGACAGCTCTACGTTGCGCTCAGCAGGTGTACGACGTTAAATGGGATAGTCCTAAGAAAGAAAATAGAAAAGAGGCACATCCTCATGGACCAGAGGATAGTAGACTTCCTCAAGAACGCAGAATCAAGATAGGAAGATTAAGCTCGCACGCCGACCGAGTCCTTCGGACTCTTAAGGGCGTGTTCGCATGGAAAACAATTTATTAATTGGTTTGCAAGAAATATCATGAAAAAGAAAAAATCTACAAGAAGAAATTTCTTTTATCTACTTGCCATAGTAGTAATAATAATTACAATTTTACTGACATCAATATACCTAAGCAAAACTACCAAAGAACACAATCTTAATTATACGACTGCAGATACCACAATTCTGCAGACTACGTCCCTTCCGACAAATGCCCTTGTAAGAATAGAGGCAACTCCCCAGTCCGGAGGCAATGTCTCTCCAGCCACCGGTATCTATCCAGATAATGCTAAAATAACAATAAATGCTGTTCCAAGTAAAGGTTACGTTTTTCTTAGCTGGAACTGCGAAGGAAGTGGATGCTATAAGGGCCAGAATCAATCCGCGAACATAACTGTGAATGGCACACTTACTGAAATTGCTAATTTCCAAAAGGAAAAAGTTACACTGACAGCTTCCGCATCGCCAAGCAACGGAGGCCAAGTTATAGGTGGCGATATGTATAACATTGGTGCGATTGCATCTATAACTGCGATTCCTAATCCCGAATATATATTCAAAGACTGGACATGCATTGGCAATGGATGCTATTCCGGGCCAAATATGACCGCTCAAATAAAGCTTAATAGTTCAATTACTGAGATTGCGAATTTCCAAATTCCAACCATAAGCATTTCTAAAGATGCGTACATCAACATTACGCCAGGCTACTATTACGGTATTCTCTCATTAAGTCCAAATTCTGAAAATTATATCTACGGCGCGGGAGTGAAAGGTCCCGGGTTTACTGCCAGCTTAACAAACGTTTCTTGGCATCAAGATGTAGGAGTTTCCGGCTATTCCTCTATAGGGGTATCGAACAATAGCACTGGTGAGGTCTATACAAATGATAGCGGCAGAAACATTGCAATTGCGGCAGTAGGCGCTGACGCCACGCCGTATCCGATTTATAAAGAAACCAATGGTTACGTTCCCTCTTTCGGTACTGGTCAGATCTATGGGACCCTCATCGTGATTGTCGCAGGTCTCTATACTCTTAGATATCCCTCCTCATACATACAAAACAACACATTCAATCTACCACCTTGTTACGGTCCAAATTATGGATGTGATTCGGGTTCTCCATACCTGGAATATCCAGCTCCCGACCTATATTATCCTGCGGGGAGTGGATGCAGTGTAGTCCAGCAAGAAGCAAATTTAAATGTCAGTCTCAACACCGGTATCGTTACTATATTCGTATGCAGCCCTGCAGAAGAAGGAACGTACAGCGTAAATGCTTCAATGCTTTCAAATAGCTCATTGGCTGCATATGTTTTGAAATAACGCTCGCACGTCAGTCTCGGTCGATCTGAGACCTCGGTATCGGAATGCCCGCTTCAAGTCTTTGACATTTTGAGATATATAAACAAAATCAGCAAGAACAGAGCCCCTCCTATCAGATGTATCTCCATTCCAGTATACGTGTATGCCAATATTCCACACACTAGCGCAGCTGCAAATGACCAGTAGGCCCTCACGAAGTTTTTATTTCGATAGTAATATGTAATATCAAGGATCGTGCTTACCACCAGAAATAGCAAAAATCCGAACGCGATTATCGAGGTGCCTGTGCTTGGCGTGCCAGTCGTGAGCCAGTATCCTGCCGAAGTGATATAGCTTGCAAGTATACCACTCCAAAACAGCATGCTATATGCGATATATCCTTTAAACACTGCCATTAAATTGCGCATATAAAACTGTGTGGCAAAGAGTATGAATGCAACAAATCCAAGGTTAGAAAGTTCTCCTATCGCCAGATTTGGATACGCATTGCTGAAATTCTCGATAGGGTTGAATGGGCTGGTCAAGAATCTTATAATGGAACTAAATGCAAAAGACGTCTGGCCTGTTTCTACAAGTATAAGCAAAAATACGAGCACAGCAAGATACACAAGCATGAATCCTAATGCGTACTTATATACTATGAGATTATCGAGCCAATTTGATTTTTGAGACATAAACGTCATTTATTCTCTGGAAGTAGTGCCAATATCCTTCCATACAACGGGTCATCCAGTTTTTGTTCCCTCAAATCACTTACGAAGCTGTTGGGATCCTTCTTGTAATTAAGGAACCGTTCCAGATGCTTCTCGAACGTCTTCATCTGCTGGGGCTTCTCCTGTCCAAGGTCGAGCCTGTAATCGAGGGTCTTCGTGTTTATGTTTCCCTTGAGACCTATGAAACCTATGGCTATCGAGATGTCGGACTCGCTTATTCCCCTGCTTGCGGCCAATGCCCTTTTGTAAACCGCGATCTGCCTCCTGTGCTTTGACGCATTGTCATCCCTCCTGTCGGTCTTCCAGTCGAGTATCACGTACTTCTTCGGCCCTTTGCCCTCGGATTCGTACACCGCGTCAAGTATGGCCTTGAATCCTACGCTCTCCTTTGCGTCTTTGCATATGTCCTTCACGCCAAGCTTTATCTCAAGTTCCGCCTCTGTCTGTTTCACTCCCATCTTTTCCCGCAGCTCCTTGTCGACAGCCTTTATGTTCTCAAGATACCTCTTCTCGTCCTCTTTGAGCTCCTTCTCGTTCAGTGTGCCCTTGAATCTTAGCTCTGCAATCTCATGCGCCCTTGTGCCCATCGTCAGTGCGAACTGTACGGGGCTGGGTATCTTTAGTATTCTCTCCTTGAGCAGTTCGTACGGATCTTCTGCTCGCTCAAGAAGGCTGTACGATAGATCTCTGTCGCCCGCGAAATATACCTTTATCAGGTTCGATAGCCACGGATCATTCGGTTTTATCTTCTTCTTTGCATCATCGTACCTTCCATTTACGAACATCGCATACGCTTCGTCGAACTTTGTCTCGTTGGGCTCTGTCTCGTCATCCGCGTTCAATATCTCTGTCTCAAATCCGTCCACTTTGTACTTCGAGTCGTTCCTCTGGTTCGCGACTATGTAGAGCCTGTCCTTTGCCCTTGTGAACGCGACAAAGTCCACTCTTATCTGCTCCTCCTCCAGCTCTTCGCGTATGTCCACTCCCTTTGCCGCTTTTATTATCGAGTACACCACCAGGTCGATGAAGCTCTCCTTGGTCGTTCTTGATGTGGGGAGGTAGATCACGTTATCGAACTCCCTTCCCTTTGCCTTGTGGACCGTAGTGAGCAGCAGGTTCCTTTCCTCCTCAACAGGCACATAGTCCTCCTCAAGTATCGAGAGATATTCAAAGAACGATTCCCTGCTCTTGCTTGCCACTGTGTCGAAGTATTCGATGACGCCAGCATTCAGCGCCTGCGCGGTTATGTAGTAGTCCTTGCCTATCTGCAGCGATATCGGCATTATCACTTCGTTGAACAGGTGCTTAATCTTGTCCAGCGTAAAATCTTTCTTCCTTGCAAAGAATGGCCTTGCGGCTGCTTCCACGCCCCTGGGCACAATCTTGTCAGAGCCGTCATCTTTCTGCGCCCACGAATCCGCAGATTCGAACGCCTCCTTGAGCATCAAGCCCGAGAAAGGGGTGAACAGGGCATTGAGGACAGTATTCCTGTCGGAGTACAGCAGGCCTTTGAGATACGTGGTGATCTGCGATTTCGCTTCTTCGCTTGTCGATGAGCCAGCAGTCGTGTTGTATTCAATGCCTTTCTTGTCAAGAAGCGTCGATATCTGAAGAAGCTGGCCGTTCGTCCTGGTTATTATCGCTGTTTTGTCACTCTTGGCCTTCTGGATCTTGGAAAGCAGGGATACAGCGGCGTTTGCCTGCTTCTCCGCAATGAATATCTTTACTTCGGATTCTCCCTTTTTCCTGTCTGCAGTGAGGCCGGAGAGTTCATCTTTGTAACTCGTATCCGTCGTATGCATAAGGAAATGCTTCTTCGAATAGTCGAGTATCGGCTGAAGCGATCTGTAATTAAGGCTCTTTGTCTCTTTCTTCATTCCTTTCATGGTTTCGAAGTCCTTGAAATTCTTGAGGCTTCCGCCCTGGAACCCGAATATCGCCTGCTTCCTATCGCCGACAAGGAAGAGAGTCTCTCCAGAGAGCACAGCAATGCGAGTCTCGAGCTCGTTCACGTCCTGAAGCTCGTCCACGAGCACGTGCTTGTAGTGCTTCTTGCCGTCGTGGTTCTTGATGAACTTGATCAGCATATCATTGTAATCGATGAGCCCTTCCGAGTTCTCCTTCTCACTTTCGTAGTTTTTGTAGGCATTTACAAAGTATTTGAAGAATTCGAGTATCTCGTCAAGGGTGACATTATCAATGGGAGAGGACTCGTAAGCGGCCTTTAGCTCCTTTCTTGCTTTTTCAACAGGTATGTCTTCGGGCAGTATCCCGAAGCTCTTGAGATACCGTATCGCGTTCTCCGACTTCGGGACAAGGTCGCTTATTATGTATTTTACGGTGTAGTTGAAGGCCTTGTCGTTCTGGAACGACCTGAATATCGAGTACCTGAGCATGTTGTTTGATGCAAGCTCGTACCCGAGCCCTGCCTCGCCAAGATAATCATACGCGTAGCTGTGGAACGTGTTTATGTCTATAAGGTAAGGCTTGGCGCCGATCCCGCTCTTCTTTATCGCCTGATCAACCCTGCTGCGCATCTCCGAAGATGCCTTGTTCGTGAAGGTTATGCAGAGTATGTCCTCCTCCCTCGCCCCTCCTTTCAGCAGCTCGACAACGCGGTTCGCAAGCGCTGTGGTCTTTCCTGTGCCCGGATTTGCTATAATGAGAGTGTTTCCGTTAAGATTTCTGTTCTTGGCAGTCATATTATCCTATTCTCTTGCCAATTTTATTAACCCTGCGTTTTGCAGGCCTGGCAGTCCGATATTTAACAAACTTTAATATCTTCAAGCCTTCACCTTTTGTCCCCCGGACTTTTTTCAACAAGTTCTTTGATCAGTTTTTTATATTCACGAAGTACTTTGATATCCATTTTGGCGTTGTGAGAATTAACAGATATGTGCGCGTCAAGCCTCTCCATCAGATTGTCCAACGGTGTCTTTCTTGCAGCTTCGGCTCTCCATTCAGCGTGATTTTTCTTTTCCGTTTCCAATAAATCCTTGCCTTCTGGAGTATTCGAGAACCACATCAAATCAAATTTCTTGAGTCTCTTCGGATCCAGAGTGTAGGAATGTATCCTGTTCCATCCACGGTTCGGTCGCGGATCGTATCTGTCCATAAAGGTCTTTGCGGCCTTGCGTGTCGAAAAGAAGTACATTATATCCGATTCGAATCCCGAAGAAGCCATATAGATCGTTTTGCTCCCCATAACCACTCACGTTATGTTGTGGCTGTTATCCGTTATCACTGCCGCCATTAGCCTTTTTTTCTTTATCAGGTTCTTTAGGTGCTTTATGAAATTGTCGAGTTCTGATCCACCGAAAAATATTCCGGTGTTGTCCAGCAGCAGGATTCCGCGGCTTGAGTTTATTCTGTCAACGTTCATCAGGATCATTTCAGTTTTCTCAATCAACCTCCTTTTCCACATCCGCTTGACTCCTGCCCAGTGCAAATACCAAGCGTATTCGTCTAGGAGACTCATTGCCCTCCCAAGATCCAGGTATACGACATCGAATCTGCCCGGCCTTGAATAATCTGCCGGTTTGCCGTTTATTGTGCTGTGCATTCCCGGATCTATGGATGATATAAGGGATATCTTGCCATCCAGACTCGCCAGCTTCAGCCTGGCAGGCACAGGCAGGCCTGCTGGATCCGCCCCGAGCGCGCGTCTAAGTGTTTCAAGCGCCACTGTCTTGCCGCTTGCATTCTTGCCTTTTATCAAAAAGACATTGCTTCCCATATCGACTATTTTTATCTTCCCAAACTTTGGGTTATGCTTCCGTGCATCTCTGTGCGACAAATCGTATTCGAATTCAAACATATTTTCACCAATCATCGAATGGAATTTGATTTCGTGACCGTCCTGACCGTGATCACTGCGGCCATGAGCCTCTTCCTTTTTACGAGACTCTGAAGACAAGTTACTAGCTTTTTGAGTTCACCAGCCTTAAGCTCGCCAAACTCGTCAGCAGCAAACAAGACTCCTTTGCTTGAGTTTATGGTGCCGATTTTTTGTATGAATAATTCAAAAAACTTTTCGCGACTTATAACAAACAACTCATCACCATATGGTGATAACCCTCTTGTCTGTCGAAGCACAAACCTAAGATCTACTTTTATAAATTTAAAAGGCTTTGAATGTCCATAATTTATCGGCTTTCCGTTTAAGGTACTATGTCTTCCCGGTTCTGTGTATGTTTCTATCGACGTCTTCCCATCCAGGCTTGTCAGCTTCAATCTGGAATGGACTCTGATTCTAGATCCTCCGGCTGCGTCTTCTAGCATATTCTTTATCTCCCAATCCCAATATGAAAGCCCGCTACTTGTGCTTAACAAGAAGACGTTGCTCCCTTTATTCACTACCTTTACCTTGCCAAAATCCTGGTTTCTCTTTTTGGAACCCTTATCTTCCCTGTATTCTAATTCAAGCATTCTCTCGCCTAAACAGCCTAATCCTTCTTTCCTCTGCCTGCTTTGCAATTTTGTTTATGTCTATATTGATCGCCTTTATCTTCATCGGCAATAATCTCGATCCGTCCTTTGCCCTGCAATGGGTTAGGGTATGGTTTACTAGTTTTGTTGTATTTGCATCCACTCTTCCCAGGCAGATCATGCAACGCATTCCTCTGCTTCCGGGCTGGTAAAAAACTCCGAAAAAGTCGACCTTTGTCCCAACAGGCACTTTAACCACGTCAATCCTATTCTCTTTTTGTTTTTTCATTCCCATCACTTCACGCATACATCATCGAGTTTTCGGATGTCATTCTTGCTCTTGCTATCCTTCTCTTCCTGTATTCCTCTATGCTGCTCAGGAGGTCATCGGTATTGACCGGCGATATGTTCTCATTTCCCGTCGCAAGCTCCTCCCTGAGCTTCTTCCCAAGAGCCATCTGCACCGCTTCTCTTATGTCAGCACCCGTAAAACCATCGCTCTTGTTTGCCATCGCGCTGAAGTCTGCGGCGCTGTCTATTCTCTTGCCTGCGCAGTGAAGCTTGAAGATGTCGGACCTCGCGGTCTTGTCTGGCGGTGTCACCTCTATTATTTTGTCAAAACGACCCGGCCTCAACAGCGCCCTGTCGATTCTTTCCATGGAGTTGGTTGTGCCTATCACCGTGACGTTCTCCATGCCTTTTATCCCGTCCATCTTCTGCAAGAAGACGCTCACAACCTTCACTGTCTCCTCATCGGACTCGGATCTCTCCTGTGCAAGGCTATCTATCTCGTCGAACAGTATTATTGACGGAGCGTTCCTCTGCGCTGCGTCGAATACCTTGCCTATTAGCTTCGGGCTCTGCCCGTAGTAGCAGGACAATACGTCTGTAACGCTAACGCAGAAGAGCGATGCTTTCGCCAGATTTGCCATGGCCTTTGCAAGCAGTGTCTTTCCGGTTCCAGGAAGGCCATAAAGCAGAATGCCCCTTGGATAGTCAATGCCCCATCTGCGGAACGACTCCGGCTTTTGCAGCCCGTGGCCCAGGAGCATCAGCTCTGCCTTTGCATCCCAGCATCCGCCTATGTCCTGGAAAGTCATGGTCGGCTTTTCCATCACTATCGCCCTGTCCAGCCTGCTGTGTTTTCTCCTGCCGAGTATGGCCCGGGATCCCTTGATGCCTGCCGTGAGGTCCAACTCTATCTCACCATTGTCTATCTCATAAACCGTGTTTATGACAAGTTCGGTCAGGAAGAAGAGGTTGTTCAGGTCTATCTTAAGCGATTGTGCTCCTATCCTCCTGTCCCTAAGTGTCTTTATGCTCATGTCTTTGCCCACGCATGAAGCGCGGTATCCAAGATCACCTTTGAAGAATTCGATGGTCTTCTTGCTGGTGTTTATGCTGTATCCTTCAGGAACCCTGCTTTTGAGCAGGTCCACGACTCCGGCAAAATTATTCTCGCGAGAGTCGTATTCTATGGGGATGGATATGTCATAGGTAACGGCATCGGAAGTGGATATCTCACCGTAGTAGTATTTCTCCCCTATCCGTGCAAGCGGAATCTCCAGGTCGCTCTCCCTGAATATGTTTATCACGGTGCCCCTATCGGCATGCATGTGCATGATCCCTTCCTCAAGCAGCTTCTTGTCCGAAAGGGTCTCATCGATCGTCTCATAGTCGTCATCGTCGAGCGTGTTCGTTATCCGAAAAACCATATAATCAATCCATATACAGTATAGTCTTTTCCTATACAATACTCTGATTATCTGCACTATTACATATAAAAACCTTACCGCTGCAAGACATACGTATGGTAAATGCAACGCAAGGCATAACCCTTATCGCCACATTCTACTCTGTAGAGCCGTTCATGCCCGCGGCGCTCACGTTCTCGCCCAAGAGGATCATTCTCATAGTCGACGCCACCAACAAGGAGGTGAAATCGAACATCGCAGCTGTTGAGAAGACGTTCGGCACGATGGCGGATGTGAAGGTCGTGAGGGTTGAGAGGGATAACATATACGACACCGCGCAGAAGGTGGTCGAGGCGATAGACAGGGAGCCTGCGAAGGACAACAGGATAATAGTCAACGTGAGCGGAGGCTGGAAGACGCTCACGAACGGGGTGCTCTACGGATGCTACGCGAGGTCAGAGCGCATACACAGGATATTCAGCAACAAAATCGACAAGAAGAGCATGAGCGAGCTGCCAAAGCTCAACTACAACCTGGGCACTGCGAAGAGGGAGGTGCTGATGAGGATAGTAAAGAGGGACGACAAGACGGTCGTTCAGATCGCAAAGGAGCTAAAGAGGACAAAGGGGATGGTGTATCAGCACCTCAGGGAGCTCAAGGACGCGGGATACGTAGATGAGAGCTTCAACATCACTGACGCTGGAAGGTTGGCGTTGCTTTAATATTCAAATTTTCGTAGGAGATACAATAATATGACAAGCATATCAAAACATGATATCCGCTACTTTATAG
>VFSW01011869.1_pt1 | contig 12209 bp, 9 predicted proteins | sample 5358111 | NCBI WGS metagenome assembly VFSW01 (sample SAMN11554181, study PRJNA540505) | mine drainage metagenome | isolation source: sediment from site ElyBrook_90M | place: USA: Ely Copper Mine, Vershire, VT | collected 2017
GCTAAAGAAGATGTATAGGAAGGCAAAGCAGCATGCAATAGAGCCGGCAATAGTGCTTGCTGTGTTCATACCTGCATACGGATGCATACCTCTTGGTTGGCACAAGGCAGATCAAAACAACAGTTATGTTTCAGAAGCAGTAAATTTCACTGCGTCGCAACTTCAGCAAAACAACAAGGCACTTGAAAAAGCTGTAAACTTCTTTGTATCGGTGAATAGATCAGCTTTCAGTTCATCAGATGGAATATATTTTGACAATAAAAAGAACAGTGTGGTTATAAGCAACATACCAAATGCGGCAAACGCAGTTGTAAAAGAGCTTGAACTAGGTGCTTGGACAGATCCTACTCAGAATCTGGCATATGCGCAGACATATTACATAGTAGGAAGCCACGGGCTTGATAGCAAGGCCTCTTCGCCAGGAGTTGGAGGATACGCCTTTGGCGCAGCTTTAATTCAAATAGCCTGGGGAGTGGCCGGTATCGGAGCGCTTAAGAAAAGAAGCAAAATAAGGAAGAAGGCAAAAGAGGAGACCAAGCGCTGGGAGTAGTTGATAGTTATGGCAGGTAGATTTCGTAGGCAGGACAGTTCTTCAGGTGAGCATCACTCAAATGGCTTAGAGACCAATGGAAACGGAGGAAAGAAGGTAAGCTTTGTAATTACAGACAGGGGACTCTACGAATATGCAGTTGAACTTTATTCTGACAGAAAGGTCTTTATCAGGGAAGCGCTTCAGAATGCGATTGACAGCGGTGCAGCTACATTCAGCGTTACAATTAAGCCTGACAGAGTTGAGATTGCGGATGATGGAAAGGGAATGTCTGCGGATTTCCTTGAAAGGGAGTTCAACAAGCTTGGAGAGAGATTCAAGGTAGGAGACGAGATCGGCCACTATGGAGTAGGAAGGCTTAGCTTCTTCGGCCCCATACTTAGTGAGGAGGGCTCGGAGCTAAAGTATAATGGACATGTTGAGATAGTCGCAAAGGACGGAGAGAGAGCGACAAGACTGATTTGGAACAAGATCTCCGAATATGAACTAGTAGATGAAGGCCCGACAAAAGAAAAGGGCACGACAGTTATGATTATTGCAGATAACCCTGATTCAGAACTATTCAAAACAGCAAGAGATAAAATGGAAATAGTCAATTACATAGGGACAACTCTTGTAGATAATGGAAGAATAAAGGTAGTTGTAGATGGCAGTCCAATGGTAAGGGACTATGGAATTGAGGGCACGGTACCTTCCGCAGGAACTATGTACAACTCCCAGTTATCAGCAAATGTGAGCTACACTTATGACATTTCAGTTTGCAGCGCTGTTCCTGGACTTATAATAGCAGACCATGGACTTCGTGCGTCCTTTTTAGAATTTCCAGTAGGTGGAACAATTAACTTCACTTCAGGAAAATCACGTGATGGAAATGCTGCCGGAATAATGTCATTAAGCAGGGACAAGCTCACTTTAATTGAGCGCGTTTTGAAGGAGAAGTTTATAACTGAAGGATTTATGCCTCTTTATGATAAAAAGTCAACTTCTGAGAAAGAGAAGGATCTTGAGCGCATCGTGAGACTCTTTGATTATTTCAGGTCAGAAGATATAGATCTCGCAGTAACCATACTAAAGAACGCAATAATAGATGGCAAGAGTGTTGGAGAGTGGAGACGTGAGAAGATTGCAACTGCAATGGGCAAGAACATTTGGACTAAGATTGCTGAGCAGAATGGATACCACATAATAGTTTCAGAGAACATGCACCTTCTACACGCACTTGATTCAGCAGGAATACCGTCGATTTACGACGTCAGGGAGGAAATTTTAGACAATATGATGATTGATGGTAAGAAGCTCAGGGATTGGCGCAAAGAAAAGGCAGTATGGACAACAGTTGATGATAGCTGGACAGAAAAGGCGATGCAGAAGGGATATCATGTCTTTGTTGTAAAGGAAGAGGAGCTCATCTCAGCCTTTGAAAGAAACCGTATTCCAAACTTATCAACAATAATGAATGAACTAGTTGATACTACAAACATACACGGAGGCGTAGAAAACAGCCAGAAGGCGGTACTAAAGAAAAGCGCAGATTACCTAAGGTTCATAGACGAGGCAGTGAAGACACTGCCGCGTGCAAAAGGTGGCGAGGTATTTGGAAGAATAAGCAGGAAGGGATCCGTGGATCTTGTTGACTACCATGAATTTGAATATGAAGTGGATGGTGAAAGATTCCACGGTGATGAAGTCATAAAATTGGGCGAAGGAGTAAAAGTTGCAGGAATGGAACTTTTCTTCGCAGAACATAACAATGAGGATATTTGCGCATTTTGGTATGATGGCAAGATGTGTCTGAATCTTAATAACGAGTTTGTGCAGGAAGTGATTGAAAAAGGCAGACCGGATCTTTTGATGCCTACGCTTGTCCACGAATATACGCATAAATTAGGATATACACTACATGACAATGAGTTTGTCAGCGCAGATTCAACTATACTAAAACATGTACTGCTTGAAATTGCAAGAAATGAGGAGAGGGCAACACAAAAGGGAATAAGGAATGCATTTTCAGGTATACGCAGACTTGTAGGAAAGTAATCAAATGTTCTTTGCTATGTAGCTGCCTACTTCAGAACACTTTGACTTTCCACCCAGGTCCACGGTCTTTATGCCTTTTTTAATCGACTTGAGCACTGCAGACTCTACCGCACTGGCAGCCTTCGGATATCCCATCCAGTCAAGCATCATCTTTATTGACATGATTGTTGCAATCGGATTCGCACGGTCCATTCCGGTGTACTTTGGAGCCGATCCGTGTATTGGCTCGAACATCGCAAAGTTGTCACCGATGTTTGCAGAAGGACCCACGCCTATCCCTCCAACTAGCATGGCCGATTCATCCGATAGTATGTCTCCAAATAGGTTCTCAGTGACTATGACGTCGTATATTTCAGGGTTCTTTATCAGCCACTGTGACATTGCATCAACGTGAGCATCATCCACCTTCACTTTCTTGAACTTCTTTGCCTCATGCATTATTGCCTCTATGAACAAAGAATCAGACATCTTGAGTATGTTTGCCTTGTGTACTATGGTGAGGTGCTTCTTCCTCTTGTTTGCAAGATCTAGCGCGAACTTGCCTACCCTGCTGCTGCCCTTCCTTGTTATTATTCTAAGGGCAACTGCAGTGTCCTTGTCCGGCATGAACTCCTCTCCGGAGTACATGCCTTCTGTATTCTCCCTTACTATTATCAGATCAATGTTTGGCTTAAGGCTTTCGACCCCTGGCATTGACTTTGCAGGCCGTACATTTGCGTAAAGTTCGAACATCTTCCTTATCTTGACTGCTGCACTTACATCAGAACCAGGTTCGCTCAGAGTTGACATAGGTCCCTTTATTACGCAGTCCGATTTCTTGAGCAGCTCGATGGTTTTGGGTGGAAGGTTGGTGTTGTGCTTTAGAGAATAATCATGTCCTGCATCGCCGAATGTGACCTTTATGTTTATCTTAAACTTCTTCGCCGCAGCCCCAAGGACTTCTAGTGCTGCATCTGTAACCTCTGGGCCTATCCCGTCCCCGGGAAGCACTGCAACATTCCAATTTTTATCAGTCATGCAATCTTCTTTATAACGTAATTGAGAATTCCTCCTGACTTGTAGTAATCCATCTCAACAGTATTATCTATTCTTACCTGCACCATTGCCTCTGCTGCAGTTCCGTCCTTCTTTGTAAATGTCATTTTAACCTCTGCTTTCGGCCTGAGGTCCTGTGGAAGATCAATGCTAACTGGCTTTGTGTAATCAATCTGTAATGACTGCGCATCCTCTCCACTTTTGAACTGTATTGGAATTACACCCATGCCCACAAGATTGGATCGGTGTATCCTTTCAAATGATTTTGCAACAACTGCCTTAACTCCAAGAAGCATTGGTCCCTTTGCTGCCCAGTCTCTAGAGCTTCCTGAACCGTATTCAACGCCTGCAAGAACTACAAGAGGTACATTTTCCGCTTTGTACTTCATTGCCGCATCGTATATCGACATCTCCTGGTTGTCAGGATAATGAATAGTTGTTCCGCCTTCCTTTCCGTTCATGACTACGTTCTTTATGCGGTTGTTTGCGAATGTTCCTCGCATCATCACTTCATGATTGCCTCTTCTTGATCCATAAGTGTTGAAATCTGCAGGCTGAACCCCATGTTCAATTAAGTATTTTCCAGCAGGGCTGTCCTTTCCTATGGATCCGGCTGGTGAAATGTGGTCAGTTGAGACTGAATCTCCAAAAACTGCAAGAACTTTTGCATCCTTAATTGCAGATATCTCTTTTTGCTGTGCGGGATTGAATCCTTCAAAGAATGGAGGCAGCCTTATGTACGTGCTATCAGCCTCCCATGCATATTTTTGGCCTTCTGCTACAGGAAGCTTTTTCCAGTAAGGGTTTACATCTTCGAAAGATGTGCCGTATTCCTCCTCGTATATCTTCTTGCTTACGCAGGTCCTTATTACATTGTCAATTTCCTCCTTTGTAGGCCATATGTCCTTGAGGAATAGGTACTCTCCGCGTCTGTTTGCTGCAAATGGTTCCTTCGTAAGGTCCTTAAGTACAGTTCCTGCTATGGCATAAACTATGAGCATTGGAGGCGACATGAGATAATTTGCCCTTACATCGCGGTGAATTCTTGCCTCGTAGTTCCTGTTTCCTGAAAGCACTGATGCAACAACAATGTTGTTTGCATTTATTGCATCGCTCTGCTTGTCAATAAGAGGTCCGCTGTTGCCTATGCAGGTTATGCACCCATATCCCACTAGCCCATATCCAAGTTTTGCAAGAGGCTCTACAAGTCCTGCCTTTTCAAGGTACCTCATTACCACTCTTGAGCCCGGGCCAAGGCTTGTCTTCACTTTATGAGTATCAATAGTAAGCCCTCTTTCAATTGCCTTCTTTGCAAGCAGCCCTGCTGCAATCATGACTGCAGGATTTGAGGTGTTTGTGCAGCTAGTTATTGATGAAATTACAACGTCGCCATCCTTCAAATCTGTCTCGTATCCATCAGGATATACCAGATGCACTTTCTTTATCTCCCTGCGCATTGGAGCGGCCTTTACTACACTACTTTCTCCAACCATTGATTCATCAGACCATCTAGAAGAATCGTTATTGCTTAATTTGTGGACATCATCTGCAGCAGGCTCTGCCTGCATGAATGTATCATTGAAGTTCTGCTTTACATCTTGAAGAGGCATCTCCTGCTTTGGCTGACTTGGCCCAGATACGCAAGGAACTATCTTCTCAAGATCGCACTCGATTATTTCACTGTAGTCAACTCTGTTGTAGTCTGTTGTGAGAAGCCCCTGTGCTTTGTAGTATGCCCTTACAAGATCCAGCTGGTCTTTTGACCTTCCAGTCATGTCAAGGTAATTTAGTGTTTCCTCATCCACAGGAAATATTGCAATTGTTGCGCCGTATTCAGGGCACATGTTTGATAGCGTCGCACGATCTGGAAGAGACAAATTCTTTAGTCCCTCTCCGTAGAACTCGACAAACATGTTCACTACTCCCTTTTCTCTGAGCCTCTTTGTAAGAGTTAGTGCAAAGTCTGTTGCAGTGACTCCTTCCTTTAGCTTTCCGGTGATGTGTACACCCAAAACTTTTGGTGTTGTGAGCCCGACCGGCTGATTCAAAAGCGCTGCTTCTGCCTCGATTCCTCCAACTCCGAATCCTACAATGCCTAGTCCATTGATCATTGTTGTATGCGAGTCGGTTCCAACAAGACTGTCAGGAACAACAAACTGCTCGCCGTTTACATCGATTATTGATGCGCATGTGGCAAGGTATTCCAAATTAACCTGGTGGCATATTCCTGCCGATGGGGGAAGGACCCTGAACTTGCTAAAGGACTTGCTTGCCCACTTGAGCAGCTTGTATCGCTCCTTGTTTCTTTCCATCTCCTTTTCCTGGTTTATCTGAAGAGCCTGCACAACATTAAACGCATCAACCTGCACTGAGTGATCTATGACCAGATCGACAGGTATTGTTGGCTGTATCTTATCTGCTGACTTTCCAGTTGAGGTTACATAATCGCGCATTGCTGCAAGGTCCACAACTGCAGGCACTCCGGTGAAGTCCTGCATTAGTATTCTTGTAACCTTGAAGGGTATTTCTCTATCCGAAGGACTCTTTGGATTCCATTTTGCAAGAGCAATGACATCATCTTCAGTTATCTCCTTTCCGTCCAGATTTCTTATCAGCGATTCAAGCACAATCCTTATTGAGAATGGAAGCCTTGAAATGCTTCCAAATCCTGCCTTTTCAAGAGTTGGAAGTGAATAATACTTGAACTCCTTTCCGTTTGGCAGGCTTAGAGTAGAGAGTGTCTTAGCCTTGATATCCTCTACTGCCATCTATCATCACTTTCTCTGCTCAATTGGAATGTATTCCAGGTCAATAGGCCCGATATACTTCTCAAGAGGTCTAAATATCCTGTTGTTCTGCCAGTACTCTATCATGTGCGCGCACCATCCTGCGGACCTGCTCGCTGCAAATATTGGCGTGAATAGCAAAACAGGTATGCCTGCTGCAGTATATACGGGACCTGCAAAGAAGTCCACATTTGGCCATATTCCATGTGACTGCCCCAGCTTGTCAACCATGAGTTTCTCAGCGGCAAGAGCAATTGCGGTGTAGTTCCTTACCTGCTCGGTTGCATCAGGCTGCAATGTTATAAGATACTCCTTGATTATCTTTGCGCGTGGATCGTATGCCTTGTAGACCCTATGCCCAAAGCCCATTATCTTCTGCTTTCCAGCTAGAGCACTTTCTATGTATTTTTCCGTGTTTTCAGGGTTGCCTATTGCGTCCATCATCTTTAGTGCTGCTTCATCTGCGCCGCCGTGAAGCGGGCCCTTTAGTACGGCAATTCCTGCAGTGACTGCAGAATAGATGTCAGCAAGTGTCGAGCCTGCAACCATTGTTCCAAATGTAGAGGCATTGGAACTGTGCTCTGCATGGACTATAAACATGTCGCGCATTATGTCAAGGCTGCGCTGATCAGGAAGCTTGTCATTAAGCATGTACATGAAGTTTGCCACATGACCCAGAGTCTTATCAGGTATTACATAGGTGCCTCCTGCATTCATTCTTCCTATTGTTGCAACAATGCTTGACATCTTTGAAATTATTCTTATCGCCTTACGCATATTTGCCTCCTTTGACATGTCTGCTGTCTCTGGATCGTATGCTGAAAGAGCAGAGGTTGTGGTCCTAAGTATGTCCATGGGGTCTGCCTTCTGGCTCACCTGTGTGCTGATAAGCTCCACTATCTGAGGATGGAGATCCCTTGCATCTGCAAGCTGCTTTGTTATTTCAGCAAGCTCAGTTCCAGTAGGAAGCTTTCCGTAAAGAAGAAGATAGGTTATCTCCTCGTAGCTTGAGTATTTTGCAAGAAGGTCAATTGAGTATCCGCGGTAGTATAATCTTCCAAGTTGCCCATCAACCTTGCATATGCTGCTTTCTGTAATGTATACTCCTTCAAGTCCGCTGTGAATCTCTGGTGACCCTACATCCGCCATTTAATCATCAGTTAACTTAGCCATATGCAGAAATTTAAAGATGTCGGATTTCTAGAACTCGTTGCCTTCAAGCATCTGCTGTGTCGAATTATTTCTCAGAAGTGGAGGAAGAGGGGCGTTGTCATAAATTGTTCCGCCTTGCTTTAGCTTTCCTATAACAACTCTTGGATAGGATTCCTTTGAGAGTATAGTTTTTATGTTGCTTGCAGTCTCGCCTGTTGCGCCGGATCTATCGAATCCAATGTTGAATGGGCCGTAGACAGCCGGCCCTTGAGGCACAAAGCCGCCAATAGGGGAGTATAAACCTATTTGGGCATCCATTTTAGAAAAAATGGCTTTCTCACCGTTGTAAGGTCCGCAGAATACAAGATCGGTTGTCATCTGAGAGTAATTGTTAACTGGATTATTGAGTGTTGACACAAATGCAGAATCCATATTTGAGTTGTCAGTGCGCCCTATACTTACTGTGTCGAATATTCCTGAATGTGTCTTTCCTGCAGACTGGAAAACGTATCCGAACTGCAGTGTTGGAGTAGGCCCTTGATTTTTCAGATTGATCGACAGGTATACTGTCGCCTTGCCGTCAAATTTGAAGTTGTTTGTATAAAAGCCATAGTAACCTCCTGATGAGGATCCTTTACCTGATACAGTTATATGCTGTTTTTTGCCATCAGAATCAGTATATGTAGTGTTGTTGCCAAGAGCTATTGAGGAGGATATGTACGCTTGCGAATTTTCCATGTCTAGATTAACTACATTCTGAGTCCATAATATGTTTGGGTTTTCTGGATTGAATCCCATCCAGAGCACTAGGTTTGTATTGAGCTGGAGGCTTGCTTGTTTCTGTCCTTTGATGACCTTGCCCTTTCCAGTGGTGTCCTCAGATACTGCAATTTTCTTTATGTTGGCATATCCAATGATGTTGGTTGTTTGATAAGCAGGATCATCCTGTGAACATTGGAGAGGAGCAAAGGAGCATTCACTGTCAGGAACATAATCGTAACCTGAAATTCCTACTGCAACAGGTGGAATATTCACCTCCATCACATGATGTTTGGGAGCATGGTGCGTATTTGTAGGAGGCTGAACTGAAGCAGGTGAGGCATAAGGTAACAGAAGTGCAGTTCCTGCAGCCATTCCGGAGGCAAGGGCTACTCTGAGTAAACCAGTTCTAAATGGGCTTCTTCTTTGATGTGAATCCTGTGCAGTTTTCTGCATAAGTATACCTGATAGATGAAATTAGTTCTGATATTTAAAGGCAATCTCTGCAGTAAAAATATAAGAACATATCTTACCAAGTCCAGATGAAGGATTTATATATCAGAATAATTCAGCTCTTGATTGATATAGAGTTAGATTGAATGATGAGACGAAGATTGATACAAAGAAACTTTTACGGTGGAGATGCTACTGCTGCAGGATTCAGGTTCGCAGGAGAAACTAGTACAAGAGAGATTTACTTGCAGGATACACATGTTACATCCGGCGCAGACCTTGAGCAGTCATTAAGAAAGCTTGAAGAGGCAGGGCTTGTTCCGCTTTCAGAGAAGCAGATGAAAAACCTTCCAGCTAGTGCAAGGAGACAGCTTGCAGGACAGAGCTTCTGGGGCATGGCGAAGGTTACATCTATGAAGTTTTGGACTTCTTCAGAGTACATAATGGCAGTTGTAGGAACACATAATACAATAGTTAGCGCAGCGAAGGATACGGATTTGACTGCTTCGCATATTGTTGGAGTACGTAAGCCTGAGATAAAGATTAACTTTACAGGCTTGTTTAGGAAAGAGGACACAGCAAAGGGAGGCATAGCACATCGCAAAGCTTGATGGAGATTGGATGACAGTAAAAGCAGTGGGTACTAAGGTAAGGTTCAATAAGAGCGAACTTGTCCAGATCAAGGATGCGCTTGGCAAGATTAAACCTGAAACAGAAAGCTTCGATATAGTCCTTAAGACCTTATCAAACTCCTCAATAAAGCAGATGGATACAATTCTTGAGATTTGCAAGGCAGTAAACACAAGCTTCGAAGGTTTTCATAAAGGTTATAATGCAGAAATTGATGCAAATGAGAGTGTTACAAATCTTGCAGCCCCGCTTGCAAGGATTGCAGAGACACTTGAATCGGAGCATTCCGAGTCCTTAAGGAAAATATTCTCTGTTTCTGAAATGTACATGGGCGCAAGGGCAGAGATGATATTTGCAAACATGGCGACTATGGTAAAGAATATGCAGATGCACACCTTGATTATCAAGGATGGGATAGTTAATGACGCTTATGAACTTCTCAGGGCATATAGGCCTGCTGGAGGAGTAGGAGTATCAGGCATATTCGCAGAAATGGGATTTGTTGACCGCGGATTTAGGACCAAGCTTGTAAAGAGGATGACTGATGAGAGGACAGTAGAAGCAGTAGGCAAGTACCTTGAGAGCGGGGTAAGTAAGCTAGTAAGGGCAGACTATGTTGCAAGCGCTCTTGCAAACGAAGCGCCAAGGTCTTCCAGGGCGGAAACCAATGACCCTAGTGACAAATACTTCTTTGAGCTTGTTGCAGCACTTGCAGACAGCGGTGTCAGACATTCGCTTATTAATTATGATTCATCTTACATGAAGGACCTTCTTTCAGAGGTAGTTGCAGAATGGTTCAATGAGGGCACAAAAGCATCGGTAGTGAGACATGTAGCAAAATTTGGCAGGGACTATACGCCAATGAGCCTTGAGAATACTTCACTTATGGAATTTCTTGGCCTTGAAAGAGGATCAGGATAAACACACTGCTTTTTATTAATTTTCTGATCCATATACCCTTGATTAAATGAAGGCAAAGGTATCCGTAATAGGCGCAGGTAGGGTAGGATCAACAGTTGCACACATACTTGCACTGAAGGGAATTGCTGATGTTGTACTTGTTAATCGCACCGTTGGCCTTGCGCAGGGAATAGCTCTTGACATAACTGAATCTCTTCCTGTTGAAATGTCCGATATTAAGGTTATAGGAACTGGAGACTATACACAGATTGCAGGAAGCGACGTTGTTGTGATAACGGCAGGAGCGCAGAGAAAGGACGGGATGTCAAGGGATGAGCTGCTTACCATGAATGCGCATATCGTCTGGGCAATTGCAACCGCAGTGAAGGTAAATGCGCCAAAGGCGAAGATAATTGTAGTATCAAACCCTCTTGATGCAATGGTATATCTTACACATAAGGTTACTGGATTTGACAAGAAGTCTGTAATAGGAATGGCTGGAGAGCTTGACTCGTCAAGATTCAGCTCGTTCATTGCTGCAGAACTAGGTGTGAGTGTTAAGGACATATCACCTATGGTTCTGGGAAGCCACGGAGACTCGATGGTACCGCTTATAAGATTCACAACCGTATCAGGCACTCCGGTCTCAGATCTTATTTCATCTGACAAGCTTACAGCCATAATAAACAGGACAAGGGATGCTGGAGCTGAGATAATAAAGCTTGAGGAGTCAAGTGCATTCTATGCGCCTGCATCATCAGTTGTGCGCATGATTGAATCAATAATCAATGACAGCAAGGAGATAATACCATGCTCGGTTTATGCAGAGGATGAATACAGAATGGGGGGCGTATTCATAGGCCTTCCTGTTGTGCTTGGAAAGGATGGCGCAGAGAAGATAATTGAACTCAGACTTACTCCTGAAGAACTCAACCAGCTCAAGGATTCGGCAGCAAAGATAAAGGCCTCGATGCTACAGATAGACGGGATGCAGCTAAGTTAGTGTAAAGCTGTTTGACGATGTCGCTCCTGCAAATGATGCCACAACGGTAACACTTTCTGGTAAAGAGTCCGTAAGGTATGTTGTTGCACTTCCATTTACAGAGCTAAGTGCATAGGGCTTGGTAAGCTGGGCGCTTCCTATTGATGAGATTGTGTATGTCACTGTAGCACCGTTTGCCACATGGCCAAACACCTTAACTATAGCAGTAAGCTGCGTCTTTGAGTTGTGGAGCGGAGGCTTTGGCGAGTAAGTAAGAAGTATGCTTACTGGTATTGGATTTATGTCCGCACTTACTGCTGTAGTGAAATTGCCAAGGTAGGACACATGCTGGGATGTTGCACAGTTTGTTATGTTTCCATTGAGGCAGACACTTGAATTTAGATAGATTGACCCGTAGAGGCTCTGGCCTATGAATGATGTTGGAATAGTATTTGTCATTGTTATATCGCATAGGATTATTCCGCTCGTAAGGACATTTGAAGGAAGGCACATTGCATTTGATGTACCGTACGCATTTGTGACAACAGTTGCAATCGTGTTTCCTATAAGGCTGTACTGCTGCGAGTTTGCAAGATAAAGATCAACGATGGTTCCAGAAACGGATGATGTTCCGATATTGATTCCAATGCAGCTTATTCCGTATGCGAATGAGCACCTGTTTGGAAGCGACTGCTGAGGTATGCTTAGGAAGAAGTATACTGAACCGAGAAAGACTGCGATGAGGACAAGCTGCCATGCATAGGTTGAAAGGAACTCGATTGCCGCCTGAGCCTTGAACTGTTTTTGTAACATGCAATTCCTAATATCTATTTCCAGATTGCATTAATAACGGTTTTGCTTAGCATTACCATGTGGCGGTCCACTTAATAACCATGCAGTAACAAAAGATTTATAAATTTATAGA
>VFSW01011870.1_pt1 | contig 12207 bp, 22 predicted proteins | sample 5358111 | NCBI WGS metagenome assembly VFSW01 (sample SAMN11554181, study PRJNA540505) | mine drainage metagenome | isolation source: sediment from site ElyBrook_90M | place: USA: Ely Copper Mine, Vershire, VT | collected 2017
TAGGTTACTTTATCGCCCACCTCACAATCGCGAGGAAGAATGCTGCAATCCAAGCCGCTTTGCCACCGTCGTGCGACTCCATCAGAGAAACGAGCGGTGATCGCTCGATTCTTCAACATCACTCGCTCGGCTCCAGCTCCAGCAAAGCAGCTCGGTGCAAAGGAGGTGGTGACCAGGTTCTACGATGCGTATAATGCTGGAGACATCCAGACAATCGAGAATCTGATGGCTGAGGACTGCTCCTATCACGACATGATTTACGAGGAGCCCTTTGTTGGGAGGTGGGTGGCACGGAACATGCATCAGGACAGGTGCTCACAAAACCCGTCTCTCAGAGATGCCGTCGTGGCGTACATGCGCAAGGTTCGTGAGATTGTGCCCGCCGGCGATCTGCGGTTTGTGATCGATGATGCCACAGAGGGCGACCCGCGAAGAGTGGGAATCATGTGGTGAGTGAGTTTGGCCTTGTTCCTCCTCGTCCTCTTACGCTTTAACGATTGTTGCGCAGGCACGTGGAGATCGGCGACGGAATCCCATTCCCCTTCTCCCGCGGCTGCAGCTTCTACACGCTCAACGATCAGGGCAAGATCCTCTCCGCCCGAGACCTCGTCGAGGGCTCGCTGAAGCCTGGTAGCTCCACGCTCTACTTGCTCTCGGCCATGATCCCCGTCATCCGGAAGCTCGGCCGCAACGCCGACCCCGCGATGCTCAAGAGGCTGCCGATCGCTGCGGCGGGCTGGTGGGCCTTCTACGCGCTCTACTCGGCCTACATCCTGTTCGGATCCGACGCGCCGGGCCTGCCGGCCACGCAGACGCCCCCGGAGACGCTGCTCGAGGTGTTCAACCTGTCTCTCAACTTCTTCTACGTCAACATTGGGCTTGATGCGGTGGGCTTGACGCCGGTCCCCAGTGTTGCCAGCAATCCTGTCTACGAGGCGCTCTTCAACTTCATCAACGCGTGGTCCTTGATGTCCTTGCCAGTGATTCTCTCGGACGGGAGGTCCAGCAAGGTTGCAAACAAGTATGCGTGGTGGACCGGCATCATGTTCTTGACCAATGTCTTCTACATCCCCTGTGAGTCTTATCGACTGAGTCCTAGTGCATGTCAAGAGTAATGTATCGCTCATATAAACTCCTCGTACAGTCATGGCGTTCCGTGCTGCTCCGGAGCCGGACGCTGATCCCTCGGACTCTGCGATGCTGACGTCGCCGCCTCAGCCTCCTCTGAGCAAGCCTCTCCCTTCTTGGGCGCCTGTGTTTGGAGGGACGAGCTTGGCGGTCGGGCTGCTGTCTATCGCCTGGTTCCTCTTTGCGAGGCCAGAGTACGGGGACCTGGGCTCGAGGATCGCTTATTTTCAGCAAATGTTCGCCACAGACAGGTGGGCGCGGGGTGGGTGGATGAGTGTTGAGGACGGCGTCGCAGGTCTGATCGATTTCTCAACTTGCAGAGTGTTCTTTGCCTTTGTTGTCGACGCGTGTCTCTACAGCGTCTGGCAAGCCATGCTGCTACAAGATGCTCCTGCAACGCAGCGGTTCGTGCCCTTCTTCGGCCTCGCGGCTTACCTCGTGTCTGGGACGCGAGAGGAAAGGAAATAATGAATGTCGTGGCGGGCGTGTCACCAAAACCGTCGTGTGTAACTGCAGAATCCGGTCCACGCGTGGCGCATTGCACAATTCTTCGCGCGAGGGGAGGAAGAACCGCATAAACTTTCTCATGGCCGCTCAGCTTATTATCGTCGTCTGTTTCCTGATAGCGACCACGGCGCAGCCGACGATGACGCCGCTGGAAAATCGGACGGATGAATCTCCTCATGCGCACACCTACGCGACAGATCACGAATGCTGCTATTCGGCCAACATCCCGGACGCGTTCGAGACGCAGCAGCCGAGGCCGAAGAACATGGCGTTCATGATAGGCGCACAAAAATCAGGTGGACACCCCCCGACATCTGGGGTCGCGTGCAGCACTGACCCTACGATGGTTCAGGGACCACCTTCTTATTCGACGAGCTGTCTGCCAGGCATCCGCACGTCAAGCCGCACACCGTCGTCGGCGGCCGCAGGCTGAGGATCAACAGCGCAAAGGAGCCGCACTACTTCCACGAGATGCCGCTGAGGGACTTCCGAGGCTACCTGAAGGGCTTTGCGCTTAGCGCGTGAGTGGGCCAGGAGGGTGGGAAATGCCCTCAGTGTCACCAGATGGGAAGGTGATGTCCAAGGCGTTGCCTTGCCGGTCCTGCGCAGGAGCCCCAAAGCAATGTCACACACGTTCTTCGACGGCACTCCAGGTAGGCGTCCAAATGATCAAGGTCCCCTCATACACACTGAAAGCGTGCTTCCTTTTTTGCTTGTTCAGACTACATGCACATCCCCTCGGCAGCCTGCCGCATTGCCTCAGCTTTCCCTGACGCCAAGCTGATCGTTGTGCTCCGGGATCCAGTGATGCGGGCAATGAGCCACTGGAACATGATACGGGTCATGTTTGGGGAGCAGGGAATCCCGGACTTTGACAAGGAGGTCGAGGAGGAGCTGAAGATCATGAGGGAGAAAAAGTGCTCTTATGAGCCCGACGTGGCAGCTGCTGAAGGCGAACTCATGCCGCCTTCATGGAACAAGTGCTACAGGCAAGATATGCCTTTTTAAATGCTGTCCTTCTGTGCAGAATTCATTGCTGCTCTTGCCTTCTGACCAGATGTGAGTTCATGTGGTGTGGCACGTTCAACGGGCCAGCCAATATGACGGTAGGTGTCTGTTTAAGATGATCTTTGTATGTGTGCGTACAAAATCTCACAAAATAATGCTCACTTTGCAGCCCTGGGAGCGGAGAAAGGACCCCAAGGCCGGCTGCGAGCATGAGTACCCGGTGCATGGCGTTGTGCGCCGCGGCCTGTACGCGTATCAGCTTCAGTGGTGGCTGCACTTCTTCAAGCCCGAGCAGATGCTCGTCATCAACCATGAGGAGCTCCAAAGAGATCCCGAGGCGATCCTGGACCGTGCGATTGTCTTCCTTGGCTTGAATCTCAATGAAAAAAAACCGAAGGCCGTGAGTGGGGATGGGCCCCTTCCTCTCTCCAAACGAAATTGCCCTTCGTCATAAATATGATGCTCATTCTTTGCTCTCTTTTAAAACGTACTTGCTGTGCAGAGCAAGGCGCTGCCGGTGAGCAACCAGGTTCAGATCGAGGTTGTTGGCAACGAGTCGGCAGTTCAGCAGGCTGTGCGGGAGCAGAAGACGGCGAGCGGCTGGTCGCTGCCCCTAAGCGACAAGGATGCCATGGTCAAATACGCCGACACGCTCAAGATGCTGTACAAGTACTACGCTCCAGCTAACGAAGCCCTGTACAGCCTGGTGGGCAAACTAGGAGCCACGTCAGGGTGGAACGGAAAGTTCCCCACCGAGTACCAGTACCAGAGGCGGACAATGCGCTCACGCTCCCACACTACTGCTGCCCAATGAAGGCGATCCGCAACGTTTCTTCTATCACTCACCATTGTTATCATTATTTTTGTCTGATTTTGATACTAGTATTTGATCCTTATTTCGATCTGTATCTAATTTTGATCCGTGACGAACCGTCCTAGCTCCTAACCGCCAGTGAAGTTGTTGAGCGGTGATACCTCGTCCGCCTTGTCTATGGCTTCGGTCATGAGCCTCCAAAATGCCTGAACGTTGATTTCCAAGGCAACTTGGCAATTCTTGGGCAAGGAAGACGCACTCCATCTATCGCAAACAGTCTGGCCAGCGCTCAGTGGAGAAGAGACCTCGATGTCAACCCGCATGCTCTTAACCTTAAGAGAGGACCAACAAACGATCAGTTCAACACGGTCTTCAAACTCTGCTCAAGCTGTCACCTTGAAGATTTCAGGAGCGATGACGAACGCCACCGCGCATGGGTCATGCAAGGGCGGGTGCTGGAACTCGAACACCCGCCTACGACAAGGGGTCCCGACGAAAATTGCATCACTGACGCCGCATCCTGCTGCCCATCAATCTCTTCCCTTGTTGATCTTTTGTAAATGATCAAGGGATCATCATCACGCACCGGTACGTGTCTGCAAAAAAGAGAAGCATGTTGAGCATGGCCCTCCTGAAAGGTGATTTCGCTGCTGCAGCCGCCTCTGCACCCTCTCTTGCCGCCAGGGCAACAGATTCTGGGTTCGCTCCGGCCCCGGTCGAAGTCGCCGTTGGTGCAGCATCAGAGGTGTTAAAGGATTTTCCTTTCCATTCACCAGACGAGACTGCCCAGAGCACTTCCGGGGTAGCCAACACAGTGTGAGTGACCTGCAAATCGGCAGGTCATGAGAATTTGTGAGGGTGAGGGTGAGCACGCCAAAACAAATCTCAGCACCTCTAAAGGGACCATTGTTAGATGCACTCCAGATTCAAAGACGATCTTCGCTGCCTCTGGATCGACCTGTGCGATGCACACTTGGCATCGCAGCCCAATGTCACAGCACCCACTCTGCATCGCACCTGCATATTAAATTCCATGACAGGTCCCGTGTTCCCAATGCCCAGGCAGCCACCCATGATGACGATTTCGACCATGGGCATGACCTCCGGGAAGAGCGTGATGAGCAGGGCGACATTTGTGAGCGCGCCGATGCACACGAGCCTAACTCTCTCGGTGCCGGCAGCGTGCCTCTCCTTGATCGCTTCGAACATGGCGGTCACAGCCTTGCCCTGCCTCGCCTGCTTGGGGCTGCGGGACAAGAGACGCCCGCCGTCCGGCCCGTCCAGCCCGCTGTCGCCGTGAATCTCGGGACACAGCATCGCTGAGGGTCGGAGAAGAGGCCTGGCCTGGCCCGAAACCACCTCTTGAGCGACATCGAGTGGAAGCCCTCAGTCACGGCACGGTCATTGGTGCCATGCGGCCATCCTCACCCGTCCCATGGATGCCGGCAGCATGGAGCACGTCCAGAGCGTTCTGAGTCGTCTTTGCCACCGTCTGATTGCCTGCAACGGTGCTGATGCCTAGCAGATCGATGGAAGGGCTGTGCCCCGCGAGGATGATGGCCATTGCATCGTCGTGGCCCGGATCGCAGTCGAGCCAGACGGGCGTGGCCATGCAAAAAAATGATCAGTCATCATCAGAACATTGGCCCTTCGACTTCCTTTTCTCAAACTAGACTTGCGATGTTCCGTCCATCTTCGAGCGTCGTCGAGCTGCTGTCCCACGTCCAAGCGCTGGCGTATCAGCGAGACCGTCTCAAGTTCGACGGCTCCTTCCTGCACTCGAGGAGGATATCGCACCTCCTCGCCGAGATTGGGCGCAAAGCGATTCAGCTCATAGACCCGGTCACCAGGCTCGCGCGAGTGAGATGTCCTCTCGCTGTGCACATGCGTTCGTGCTACAACGTTCGCGCAGGAAAACGAAGAGCTGGAGCAAGTGATCAACTTGAGCTTCCACGAACACTGCCCAGAGGAAACGGCTGCCATGGCGTGCGGAGCCCTGCCAATGGCCACGACCGCCTGCAAGCTGCGCAGCATCCTGGCCCGTTCAAAGCAGCTGCAAAGGCAACGTGCGACTCCAATGCAAGTCATAAGAGAGGCCCAGGATGAGACGACCGAGGAGAGCAGCGAAGTGGCGGCGTCTGTTTCGTCTTCGCAGCTGCAGCGCCAGCAGATCCTTGCCTTGGATGACGCCTGCAGGAAAGACGGCGAACTTGCCGCTCAACCTGCATCAGCAGCGCTAGACTACCCTGATGATGCGACATTGGAGTCGGGTTCATCAGCACTATTCGGCAACATCCCTTTACCAGCTTTCGTCCACCCGCAAGATAAAAGCCCAACGGGGCCCGTGGAGATCCAGCAGCCTTCGGATATCCCTCAACCGCCGCCGTACCCTGCTTCTCTTGCCGTGAGCGACGTCGAGCTCCTTGCGCTCGAGGAGATACGACTGCTGAGGGTGCGCAACCAGCAGCTCGAGAAGGAGAGCGCCGCAGTCAAGACGGAGTTGAGCAAGGCCTTGGCGAGCGCAGAGAGCAAGGTGAGGCTTTTCTTCACATAGATGAGATTGACTGAAAGCTTGACACTGTTAATGTCTTCAATCTCAAATCCCTTGATCTTGTGCCTGAGCAGGGTGCACTCCTCTCGTACCTGACGCACAGCAACACTCTTCCGTTCAAGAGCCAGGTTGCGGTTAGGGAGCTACTCTCCACCCCAGGATGGCCCAAGACAAGGCTGTGGCACCCTCCTCTGCCTCCGCCTAAGGCCATCATAGCCTCTGGCAAAGCAGCGATCAGTCCTTCGACAACTACACACTCTTCAGGGGAAGTCACTGGCTGCGCTGCCGTGATCGGCGGCAGTTACGGTGCCAGAAGCGACAAGATTCGTGCCACGCCACCGATGCCCTCTTCAGGACTCTTGCTGTTGGCAGGAGGTCGCAACATCAGCAGACATGAGGAGGCTCAGCCTACAGCAGTGAATAAGACCAAGGTGCATTGGATGTCAGGAGGCTCACCCACCAGTTGCTTGCCCGAGCGGGGGAGCGAAAGTGGAGCCAGCACCGTCAGCATAGCTCCGGACAGCTCATTCAATCAAGCGCACACTGAGCAGAAGAGGCAGAACAACGGCGTCGAGGAGGAGCAACGGCAGCACCAGCAGAACGGATGGAGTGCTGATGACATTCCACAGCACTGCGTCACCGGCCGCAGCAGCGTGAGGCTGTTTGAGCCGTCGATGTGCCTGGACATGGACCTGCTCCTGCCAGAGGCGTCATGGACGAGGCGCGGCAGCCACACTGGGGGCAGCGGAGGCTGGCATTCGACGATGATGCCCCCCGCCTCACCGCCTCTGCTTTCGCGGCTGAACTCGCTGCTAATGGTCTCCTCGACAGATCACCGTGATGTGCCCGCTCCAGGAGCTTTGTCAGATTGCAAACGGGACAAGGAGGCTGCCACTGCATCCATACGTTCAGGCAGCACAGAAGCCATCATTGCGTCTCCCCGCCTCTCTCATTCATCTGAGGCCATGGCAATTGATTTGCCTCAGACTTCAAGGACTCCTCGGAACGGAGCAGCTGTCCCCGCCAACATGCTCGAGGTGCTCCAGATGCCTCGCAGCGATTTTGCACCATCTTCCGTTCCCAAATCTGGACCGGCCCAGGAGAGAGGGCCATACCATGACCCATCTGCAGCTTCGGTGGCCACTGCATCTGCCAACACTGAGACCAGCGCCGCCCTTAACGCAGCCGTAGCATATAACGGGAGGCTGCGCTGGGGCTCATTTGATGGCGATGTCACTGGCCCCATCGAGCTCGTGCGAACCAGCCGCCGCCGGCTCGATGGGGGCGGACATCACTCCAAGGTGGCCCACGTCGCCCAGGGCAGCGTCCGGCTAACGAGCCCGCAAAAGACGAGAGCCGGCAGGAAGAAGGTGAGCCTGAATTGTCTGAACTCCTTTCAGTGCGCCTCTGATGCTGCATGCGTCCTTGCACTCATAGCCCGATGCCATCGACGGGCAGGCAGACAGCGTCATAAGAGACATGCTGCTGTCCAAATAGTGCATGGCCCCCATCCCCCAAATCTTACATTTTATTTGTGAGATCGATTTGTTTTCGCTGAGCCCTTGAGGCGATGGACATCCGATCATTGTTCGCTCGGCCTGCGGTCGTGATCGGCGCCTTGTTCGCGATCATCGTCCTTCTCCTTATCACGAACGAATTCACAGACATCCTGGCCATGCCCCGCGCGTCCTCCAAGTCTGAGATCGTCGTGCATCTCAACAACACACAGCAGGCATGTGCTTCCGTCTCATCCTCGTCCTTGATCATCGATTCATGCATCAATCGATGCATCAATTCTTGCATCAAAATGCTCACGTAGCATGCGGGCCCTCCACGTCCGCCTCCACATCCGCCTCCAGAGGCGACAAAGAACGTCTCGGAGGAGCGTCCGCTTCCGCCCACACCTCAGCCGGAGAAGGAGCTTGATCAGCAGCATCGGCACCAGGAAGACTCTCACCCGCTGGCTAGGAGCTTGAAGCTGACCTCCAGGCCGAACGCGTATTGGGTGCCCGAAAGGACGAATCACAGCTCGGACGTCTTCAGGCCTGTGTACATCACCGAGTGCATCCCCGGACTTCTGCCGGTACCCACTCACGCCCAAACTCACAGAGTTCCTTGGGTGATGGCGCCTTGCCTGAAAGCAACATATTCCAACCTCTTGGTCGCGGAAGAAGTCGTGTAAGTCGTGAGTCCAGAAGCGTAGTGTGGACGGCGTGACCGGACCCATGCTGCCCTATGCTCTCTCTGATCTCAAGGTTTTACCCTCTTCTGTAGGTATCCGGATTTCAGGCTGAGGCTGCCCCGTTACTTCAACCAGATGCACGAAGACAAACTCCGTAGGCACATCGAAGTCAGATTCAGCATCGAAGGCGATTGGGCCTTCTACACGGGTCAGCGCGGCCGAAACCTGGTGTTTGGCAACGCGACTTACCGAGGGATCCCGCAGCCGAATTGGGGCGAGAACGGATGCAACCTGCTGCCCTTCGGGCCGGGCAACCCGCACACGCAGTTCACCGAGAGCAGTCCTCTGGTGCCAGAGCACATTGAACACGTCATGCTCGCTTCGTCCCCTGACTCTGGGTACTTCCAGCACTGGTCCGTGGGCTTTGATAGGGCTTTGGGGGAGAGTGAGAAGATTGCTCTGGGGCGTTTTCATGCCTTTCGCCCCCCAAACCCCAACCCTCAGGCGGGACCGGGTCGCGATGATGCTCGTGCAGACCTCACATCTCCAGAGGGACAACACCAAGTACATCGTGCAGACTCCCAGGTTGTTCTGAGGCTGCAGATGGTCGAGGAAAAGAAGGGGAGGCAGCATCCCTCTCATCTTGCAAGGAATGACTCTGTTTATCACGTTCTCGCAGAGACAACACTGTGCGGGAGCAGTGGGAACTGATGGCTGGCAGCAGCAGCGTTGACAGGCTCATCGATCCCTACGCAGCCATGAACAAACAAGCGCGGTCTTTGATTTACGCCTGCGACACGCCGTTGCTGCACGCCTACCTGTTGCAGCGGGCGGGGGAGCGGATGATGGAGGCTGCGGGGCTCGACCCCCGGGGCACGCCGCGGGCCAGCCGCAAAACCATCCTGTTGGTGGCGCGCAAGGGAGCTCTCAACAACCACGAGAGGAGGTGAAAGTGGAAGGACTCTCTTGCTGGCCTGTTCCAAGTACAACCACCGTTGCGCATTTGATTCAAGCCTTCCGTTTCTGAAAGGTGGCTTAACTACGACGAGTGCAAGCCGGTTGTGCAACAGCTCTTGGACAAGCGCGGCCAAGGCGAGGTCATTGAAGAATGGTGAGCGCCCTCGAAACTGGACCACATTATGATGCCTGAACTATTGTGCTGGTTTCGTAAACGTCAGGGACCTGGCCAAGTTCCCCACTGTCGCTGACATCATGAGGCTGTGGAGCACGCGAGTGCGGCTGGCCCTCGGAATTCATGGGAGCGGTCTGGTGAGTGCCCCCGGGTCAATGTCGATGAGATAGATTGTTTGCCCCCCGACCCACCCGCTGGCAGATGAACGTCGTGTTTGCGACGCCCAACTCGACGGTCCTGATGGAGATCTGGCCGACGACCGAGGATGGCAAAAAGACGCGGGGCATGAATGTCTTTTGGTGAGTGTTGAGGTTAATGAGTGTGTTTTCATTTCAGCTACGAGACGGTGCCTTTCTCCCTCGTCGACAGGGAGTGGGCAAGCATGAAAGGGGTGCCGTACTGGGCGGTCTACTCACCAGCCACCGAAAATGTCTGGGACATCAACATGGACTGCGCAGAGCTGGCCATGGCCATGTCTGCCGCCTTGGACGAGGGCGATCGCGGATACGCAAACGTGTTGGAGCCGGTGTTGCGTTAGGTTTCCCTGAACAGAGCAAGCATGCATGAAAAACCCTCAAACCCCTGATCCCTGATATGCCCTGATCCACCCACCCTCGAAATCGAAATCGAATTGAGCTGAGATATGGCGTCCTCCGGCTCCGGTGCGCTCTCTCTCTCCGTCGTGAGAGAAGGGCACGGTCGATCCTGCTGCTGTCGTTCGTAGGGCTCCTCACCGGTGTCATTATCAACATCGTCACCTTCATCGTGTGCTTCCTGATCTTCAGCTTGCTCAGGTCGGCATGCGTTGTTCTCGAGCTCTACGAGCGATGCGTTGTTCTCAATTGCACGCACAGGATCGCCAAGTTCTCCATCAAGTTCTACTCGCCCAAGATCCACAACGACAAGATCAAGATAAAGCCGCAACCACTGCCCATGACCGCATGGGGGTGGCTGTGGCCCATCATCACGTACAAGGAGCCGCCGGTGGGTGGCTCGAAAGAGGCTCGGCACGATCTAGACCCCGTCTGATGCCGCAGATCATCGAGAGCGCCGGCTTGGACTCGGCAATGTATCTTCGGACTTTGAACCTGGGTGCGTGCTCCAATGCAAGTTGAGCGTCTTTCTTTCTCTGCTCAACCTGCTTCTCCCCGTTGCTTCCTTCCAGGCTTTCAGCTCTTCTTTTGGCTCACGCTGTGGTGCTGCACCGCAATGCTCCCGGTGAACCTCACGGTGAGCGTAAGGTCATCGCATGCCTAGTATCCATACTGCCGCCGGCGGCTGAAAAAGGCGAGACACAGCTTTCTCGTGCTTCTTGAGCCTCGGACGGCATCGCCGCTGCCTGTCTCCTCCCTTTCTGAAGCCGCCGACATTGTGACAGCAGCCGTCGCCCCCTCGCGCAGAGCGACGATATTGATCAGCTCTTGGCCACGAATCAGACGGGAAACGACAGCAACAACTACAAGTTCTCCGACTTTGACAAGACGGGCCTCTCCAACGTCTCCCCACAGAGCAACAAGATGTAGGCCTCAGTAGTCGGTGAATGTGATGCATCTAAATTTCTTTATTGAGGCTCCTTTTTATGTATCTTCCTGTACACAGGTGGGTCCATTTGATCTCGGTCTACGCTGTCACTTTCATCACACTCTGGGTGGGTCGTTGCTCTCAAAGTTAGTTACCCAAGGGCTTATCAAGAGAACGACCATACAATGGCGGTGCCCTGCTTCTCGTCCTTGTACATCCCTTACCTTCTGTCGATCCTTTTTGAATGGCGCAGTTTCTATGGGGCTACAGCAAAGATTCTGTCCTCCTTCGGATCATGTTTTTAGCCAACCAACCCAGGGGCAGGTCCACACATACGGTGCGATGTCAGGCCGATAAGATCGCACGATTACGATACCAATATACCATACCCTGACGTGTGCAGGTCTTGGTCACTGACATCCCGGCAATTACGGAGCACACAAATAAGTGCATCAAGGAAGTGAAGGAGAAGCGAGAAGCCTCGAGGAAGAGCTTTGTCGCGGGTCCCTCCGCCCTTTCGGCGCGTTCGGCGCTGGCAAAGGAGTTGGAGGGCAAAAGCACCGTCAAAGAGGGAAGCCTTCCCGTGGCTGCGTCAAAGCAGGCAGAAGAGCCCAGCAACAAGTGAGAGGGTGTTAGTGGTGCACAAGAAACGTCATCTCAGCTCTCTTTTGCCGCCGCCGCTGTTGCTGCAACGCCTGATCGCATGCTCACAGCCCCCTGTTCGTCGGCAGGGAGGACGACGTCACCCGGCCTCAGGACGTGGCCTTGTCGATGACGACGGAAACGCCCGACAGCATCAGCGGTGGCGGCGGCTCCGCCAACCCCGCCGCACCGGGGCCCGTTGCGGAGGCGGTCGAGGGGTTGGGACATGCTGATGCCACAGAGTCGTCAGCCATAGCGCTAATGGGCGGCCCCGGCAGCAGCGGGCTGCGGCAGAGGAGCAAGAAGGGCGGGGACACCCAACGCAAGCACTACGACTACAACCTGAAGGACGAGTCGCTGAACCCCGTCGTGATGGCGGAGAAGGTGCTCGCATCCGGCAAGTCTCCAAAGGCAAGTCTCTACATGTCGCTTGCGTTCTCCAATACGAAAACGGATCCTCATAGATTTTACTTTCCATTCTTTCAGCAGCCGTAGATTCTTCTCTCTTTCAATCTCCTGCCTTTGCCCTCTGCACCAGTATGCATACCCCGCACCCACACCCAGGAGTTTGTCGAGGGCGAATTCAGGGGCGTGTACACCGGCGACGGCATAGAGTACGTCGAGGTCGTGGCCGATCTGTCCGAGCTGCTGGGACACTACGAGGAATACGCCAAGGTGAGCTGCGGGCCTGCCTGAGGGGGGGAGGCGGGGCCTGCCTGAGG
>VFSW01011871.1_pt1 | contig 12207 bp, 12 predicted proteins | sample 5358111 | NCBI WGS metagenome assembly VFSW01 (sample SAMN11554181, study PRJNA540505) | mine drainage metagenome | isolation source: sediment from site ElyBrook_90M | place: USA: Ely Copper Mine, Vershire, VT | collected 2017
ATGCTGGTTCAACCGTGGATCAAATAATTCGTCGAGTTTTGCAGCGTGAGAGTAACGATATGATCTATTCGAAGAATGAGACGCTGGTCACTGATCCTGCGTGACGGTAAGTTCTTATGAGGTCAGGTCGCTAGATGTCCGGTAGTAAATAGAGATCGTTGTCTGAAATGTCCGTAACGGTTGTGTCTTTGTGCGGACCGCTGGAGATATCTAACAGAACCAAATCAAAAAGTGTCATGGTCAGTGCTCTCGAAGCCTAGTTTGGCACGCATAGTGCATTGAAGTTGAAATGGAATTCGGACCCAGGTGAGACAAAACCATATGTCGACCGCAACCCAATCAAATACTGACGAGTATCAGATGCTTGAAAAGGGTAATCACAATGATTCCCTCGCCAAGCTTCCAACTGTAGACGTCGTCATCCCCTGCTATAACTATGGCCGTTATCTGCGTGGTTGTGTTGCAAGTGTGCTAGCACAAATAGGTGTCAACGTCCGTGTGTTGATCATTGACGACGCATCCTCAGATGATACGCAACAGGTGGGCACGGAACTGGAGTCTACCCACAGCCAGGTTGAGTTTCGCAGCCATAAACAGAATCAGGGGCATATCGCAACGTATAACGAGGGCTTGATCGGCTGGTCGACATCGGAGTACACGATGCTGCTGTCGGCGGACGACCTCCTTGCTCCTGGGTCGCTCTGCCGCTCCGTCAGCATCATGCAGGCCGATGATTCTATCGGCTTGGTGTATGGGCGGACGATTCATTTTAATGATGAATCCGAACTTCCAATTGAGCAGTCACAGGACTTTAGCTTTGTACGCTATTCCGGAGACAAATGGGCTGCGGATCGGTGCCGATCGGGCGTCAACGTGATTACGTCCCCGGAAGTCGTTGTGCGCGGAATGGTTCAGCGCGCCGTCGGAGGTTATCGGCCGAATTTGCCTCACGCTGGCGACCTGGAGATGTGGTTGCGTATAGCGTCAATCTCGAATATTGGTTTTGTTCGCGGCCCTGCTCAGGCCTACTATCGTGTTCATTCGGGGAGCATGCAGCGCACGAAGTTTCAAAGCAAGCTGAGCGATTTTGTCCAGCGGAAAGCTGCATATGATAGTTTCTTTTTCTATTTCATCGACACTACAGGGTCCGCCTTTCGCATGCATGACTCCGCCAACCGAGCGCTGGCCCGCGAAGCGCTTTGGGACGTATGCCGCGCATATGATCATGACCAAGTAGACCCCGTGCGCGTCAATGAGCTCATTGATTTCGCAATCAAGTCGTATCCCAAAGCCACATCGCTACGCGAATACGGGGCCTTGCAGCGCCGCCAGATTCTGGGCCCTGCTTTATGCAAGAGAACGCAGCTTTTTATCATTCCTGCCGCAATGCGGTGGTTTATGCGCTGGTTTAGACAAAAGCGGTGGCAAAGACTAGGAGTCTAGTTTCAGGCGTCGCCTTAATAGAAGGTCTAGGATGAGATGCCGCGGCGGCCTCGGGCGATACGATCACTCATCGGAAAAGTAATGATACAAAAGTGAAACCGCATGTAAGCGTCGACTAAACTAAGAGGCTTCTTTGCTTTTGAGCAGGGAGGCCTCTTTCCGTCTATCGCAAACACTGAGTCTCAGGCCTAGGCACAAACCAGCCTCAATAGAGAACTCGGCATCATCAGCGTCTCCTGGATGTCCGCTTCTTTTCGCGGTTCCCGCCGTATCCATAGTAGCCGTAATATGCACCGCCGCTCACTTCGGCGTCGTTCAAGATAACACCCCAGAGCTTATTTCCGAGCACATCAACCGTCGGTTCGACCAGAGAGCGTTTGGTCTTTCCTGATCGGACTACCATCAGGGCTCCGTCTACCTCTGGAAGGACTTCCGACACATCGGCAAAGGGAATCGCCGGGGGCAGGTCGAGGATGATCCAATTGAAGGCACCGCGCAATTTGACAAGAAACGGACGCAGAACCGCAATGTCCAATTGTGGTGAAGGTGTCTGGGAGCGGTCCCTCATACCAAGCAAATAGAGCGGGCGGCTCCCGATCTGTTGCATCGCCTCTGAAATCGTTGTTGTTCCAGTCAAGACGTCGATGAGATCCTCCCCTAATAGATCATGACCCAGCTCCGGAAGAATTCCAGGGAATCGGAAATCGAGATCAACCAGGCACGTCGGATGTCCCGCTTCTGCAAGACAATAGGCAAGGTTGATAGCCGTTAATGTCTTCCCATCCCCAGGTGCCGGACTGGTGATTAGGATAAGTCCACCATCCGGATTCATTGCGCAGAGACGCCTTCTCAGGAGCTTGTATCTTTCAACGGCCAGACTGCAAGGATCGCTCTCGAACACCAGACGAGTTCGATCATCTGTTTCAATTTCGATAGCAGAGGCGATTGAGGACAGGGCTGAAATAGTTCCCTTGATCAATTGGGTTTTATCTATAGCATGCAGCTCAGAATGTGCGCTCATATGATTGGCCTGAATTTCAACAAGAAGACAAGGAGTGCACCACAAACCAGCAGGGATGCGACTGCGGTCTGCACTGTAACCCATCTGGCTCGGCGAAGGTCAGCTCTACTCGTGATAGGTGGTATGGTGGCAATGATTTTTGCCTTTGACGTGAGCATACCGATCAGGTCGGCTTCTGATCGTACCGCCCCGTTATGCAGCGTCAGTGCGATGGTAATGCCGATGGAGAGAACAAGTGAGATACTCACCGCGCCGGCCATGAAGGGAAGACGCTTTGGTTGATATGGCTTCTCAGGTGTTTTTGCCTCGTCAAGAACCGTGAAGCGTTCCGCCTGCTGGCGCCGTTCAAGATCTTCCGACATTCCTGCAGATAGTCTTTTATCCAGCAGAGACTGGTAGTTCTGTCGTGATGTTTCGTAGTTGCGTGTCAATTCGGCGAGCTGAGTTTCCAAAACCGGAACTGATTGAACCTTCGCTTGATATCCGGCTATTTGGCGCTGTGCGGCGAGGATCTGCTCTTTGTGCCGGTCAATGTCCTTGTTGATCATATCTATCCGCAGCTTCGTTGCGGAATCGTACCCTGCGCCGGAATCCGGGAACGGTACTGGGAGGGTGCTGAGACGGGCCCTGACGTTCTCCAGTTGCAGCTTTGCGCTGACTACATCTGGGTAGGTGTCGGTGAATTGGCGCCGTAACGTCTGTAGTTCTTCTTCAAGGCGATTGCGTTCCTGAGTCAGCCTGCCTCGCTCGCCTTGAGGCGTCGAGTCGTGGGGATCAGCAGACTGCTGCTGGGAGATCATAATGCGCTCCTCGTCTAGGCGACTTATTGCGTCGGTATTTGACTGCACATCTGCCTGAAGCCGCGAAAGAGTTTGCAGGTTAGCGCCGAGCTGGTCGGGGGTAGCTCCGGCGTGTTGCATGCGGAACGTCTGAAGAGCCGCCTCTTGTTCCTCCAGGCTTTTCTGTGCCTGCTCAAGCTCGCTTGAAAGGAATTGCGTGGTAACCAGCGCCTGTTGTTGGCGTGCTTTCAGGTTCCATTCAATAAAGCTCGTTGCGAGCTGGTTAGCAATTGGTGCAACCAGCCAACGATTCTTGTCCGTGTATGAAATGCTAAAACTGCTCAGGGCCTGTTCCGAACCCGGCTTGAGCTCTATTTTGATCTTCTTCCGAATAATATCAATGATCTCTTCCCTTGACTTCTTCTTCCTCAACTCAGGATAAAGGTTTAGTTGATCGATGATCTCTTGGAGCCGTGAGGCGCTGAGTACTTGCTGAGTGAGCGTGTTCAAATGCGCATTAGGATCGGAGGTGACCGTCGATGCGACGTACCGCTCGGGAATCTTTTGTGGATCGACCAAAATGGTGGTGATGGCTTGATATTTGTTCGGTAGCAATGATATGACGACGATTCCGACGGCTGATAAAAGCAGTGAAGAAAGAACGACTGCGTGCACATGCTTTCTGAGCGCTTTAAGGCTCTGCTGTACCATGGCGGACTGAGGTTCAGGTTGGGTTTGTTTCTGAATCATGCTGCCTCGGGGGTTAGATTGGATGCGTTATTGCGACAGTGTTCGCGTATTGGGAGTCAGAGTAAGTGAGATCGTTGCCATATTACGGCTGAAGTTTACGTTCCCGAGACTCCCGGAGTAAGTACGATAAAGTGACGTGATACTGAGAGTACGCCCGAGCTGGCGGGAGTACGACACATCAACAAACGTGCCGTCATATGCCCCAGCATTCGATAATGTGCTGCTTTGAACGTATCCCGCATCAACTGCGAATATGTTTCTAGAAAAAATCTGACGCTGGTACCCACCAGAGATATCATTCTGCCAAAGCCCGGGCCCAAGGTATCCTGTCACAGGCACACGGTCAGACATGAGGTAGAGCTGTGCTCGACCCACGACCTTTGTCGAAAACGAAACACTATACGAGAATCCTTGCTGGTTATCGCAACTCGGTGTGTCGAGTTGCGGTCCTCCTCGCATCGTCAATACGGTGTCTTCGCGCGGCTGCCAGCGGATTCCCGCGCCACCGCCAAAAGTTGCACAGTTCAATTGCCCATAGTATTTCGACGTTTGTTGATAGGCGACTATACCCAGGCCGGAGTTCAAGGCATGTGTATAGTTAATGGTTGACGACGCCACGCTTCCGCTCTCGTTTAGGGCCGGAAACGAGTTGTACGAATTTGTGATCTGCAGCCCGAGTGCGTTCGTGGGTGAAAGCGAATAGTGTATTTCGAAGCCGCCGTCAATATTCGTTACCGTTCCGGCGTTTGGAAGATACGACGCATATCCCGAACCGTCGCCGGCCACAGTACCTATCTGTACAGAGTGGGAGGGTCCGAGCAGGCGGATTGAGTCGTCCCCGTGTGAACCATCAGAACTTAGCGTCCAGGACAAACGTGGGCTCAAGCTCCCTATAAATTTGACAGACGCATTGTGCATGGACGCGCCTGCATAACTGCTGTACCTGGTAACTGTAGGAAAGTACTGGAGGATAAAGTGACTTCGAGTCGTGCTGGCCATAACCCCGATATAGGGACTGATCGAAGTGAGGATTGATGACTTTCCGTCGCTGACGTTGTTAGGATTGCTGTCAATGCCGCCGGCAAATGTGCCCCCGGCAAGGACGTGAAACTTCCGAATCTCATCCAGTGAAATCAGCCCGGATCCGTTCAAGGCTGGAACATACTGCGTCTGACTCGAATTGCCGTCGGACTGGTCGGGAACCGCGACGGTAGCATCCGCCGTAGCTGTCTGGGTTTGGCCAGACTGCACCTTCTCCTCGTTTCCTTCTGGGACTGACTGAGCGCAAGCACCGATAGTCCCTAAAAGAATCAGGATCGAGATGATCATTCGAACCTCATTGACCGTAGACATTTCTATGCTCACAATTCGGAGTTAGGGAACAACGACGGTATCGCCCGGTTGCAGCGAGATATTCTGTGTAGCGTCGCCATGTGTCACGTTGTTGTAGTTGAAATGTATCTTCTTGTTACCATCCTTACTTTGACGGAGCACAACAATCCCTTTACGATTCGCGTAGTTAGTTAGTCCCCCCGCTTGTGCTATCAATTGCAAAACGTTGGTAGGTGCGACTAACGGGAACCCTCCGGGCTTGCCGACCTGGCCAAGGATATACACCTGGCGGCTGCGAATATCTACCACGCTCACCGTCACACGTGGATTGACGATGTAGGTTGTCAGGCGCGTCGCCAGCACCTTTCCCAACTGATCAGCGGTCATCCCGGCAACCTGCACGTCTCCCAATAGCGGGAGAGAGACAAATCCGTCCGGACCAACCGTGACAGTCTGCGAGAGTTCAAGATCCTTCCACACGTTGATCCGAACAACGTCAGCAGCGCCCAGCAGGAACTGTGACGAAGGAGCACTGGGAACATCCGTTGCCGCTGAATTGGAGTCAACCCTGGCGCTCGGCGGTGGGGCCGTTTCTGACGATGCTATGTTCTGTGCGACGGCCACCGCCGTGGAAAGTAACAAGGCGGGTAGAGAGGAAAGAAGGGATGTCAGGTTTGATCGCGTCATAGGCTAAGCTCGCATTGAAGTAGTGCATGTGAATAGCCAAATGGAATACTAGCTCTGGCGTGTTGCAGTTCCTGAGCGAATCGATAAGACCCGTTACTCAACTTGATTGAACCACAGTTGGAGGCCCTGCAGGCTGGCATCTTAACCCTCACCTGCGCTTGATCACCGGCTATCTTGACGGCAAAGAGCAACGCGGTTTGCGTGATGTCTGCAACTTTGTGCGAACTGTGAACCATGCTGCATTCGCCAAGGTGAGGAGTTCCCCTAATGCACCCAGACAAGTGAGCATTCGCCGTTTTCGCAGCGTCCTGATGGCACTCGTCGTTGAGGTTCGACGCCGTCAGACTTTGGACCGCCGCGTGCTACACCGGGAACGTCGATGGCTGAAGCAGCGTTCATTCCCTCGGTTATTTGATCTGGAGAAGCAGGTGGGTTCCTTGTCAAGTGATCGAATACTCTGCCCAGCTGGTCGCGAAGTCGATCCAGTTCATTTGGGGGGAAACGTGATCAAGTTTGGCGTAATTGGCTATGGTTATTGGGGTCCTAACCTGGTCCGCAGTATGCTTGAGGTGCCCGAAACTTCAGTAGTCGCCGTCAGCGATATGCGCTGGGAACGTCTCCGGCTTGTCAACAGCCGGTACCCATCTGTCGCGGTTTCGACAGACTATCGAACCCTGTTGAATAATCCCGAGATTGATGCAATAGCCATTGCAACGCCCGTTCACACCCACTACGACCTTGCCTTGAAAGCGCTGCAGGCCGGCAAACATGTCTTGGTTGAAAAGCCCATGACTATGTGCTCTGAAGAAGCTTTGCGCTTGATTGACGAGGCGGACCGCAGAAACTTAGTGCTTATGGTCGACCATACGTTCGTATATACAGGCGCAGTTCGAAAGATCAAGCAGGTTGTTTCGTCTGGAATGTTGGGTGACATCTATTACTACGATTCCACGAGAATAAATCTCGGGCTCTTCCAGCGCGATGTGGATGTGATCTGGGATTTGGCTGTACATGACCTAGCCATCATGGATTTCATTCTGCCCTCTACGCCTGTTGCGGTGGCCGCCACCGGCATCAACCATGTCATGGGCGGAACGGAAAACCTGGCTTATCTGACGGTCTTTTTTGCAGAAACTGTGATTGCCCACGTCAACGTGCACTGGCTGTCGCCGGGCAAGATCCGGCGCACGCTCATTGGGGGCAGCAAGCAGATGATCGTGTACGACGACATGGAACCGAGCGAAAAAGTCAAGATCTACGACAAGGGCATCACCGTCACTCACGGGACTGACTCGATCTATAAGGCGCTCGTCGGCTACCGTTCCGGTGATATGTTTGCCCCTCAGTTGGATGTGTCGGAAGGCCTGAAGGTGGAGTTACAACATTTTGCACACTGTGTTGAAACGGGTGCAACCCCAATTACCGGCGGGCAGGCCGGGTTGCAGGTTGTCCGGATACTTGAGAGCGCGTCCAAATCCATGCGACAGCGTGGAAAGTTGGTTGAACTCGAATCGGATGCCATGCGCATCTCGTCAGGGGCTGCTTGAAATGCCGGCTTTTCGTCTTATGGACCGTCAACCCGTTCTTGAAGAATGCGCCGGAAATGGCCACACGTCGTTCCTTGCAAATGACTTCGTGCGCATTTCTCCGGATGTTCAGATTGGCAACAATGTACGCATCTTCGCCTTTGTGAACCTCTACGGCTGCTCGATCGGAGACAACTCCAAGATAGGCACCTTCGTCGAGGTACAAAAGAACGCGCGCATCGGCGCCAATGTCAAAGTGTCAAGTCACACATTCATATGCGAGGGAGTGTCGATCGAAGATGATGTCTTCATCGGTCACAATGTCTCATTTATCAATGATAAATATCCCCGTGCAACGAGCAGTGAAGGCGCGCTTCAAACGGAATCGGATTGGGTGGTAATGCCAACTACTGTGAAACGAGGTGCATCCATTGGCACGAGCGTCACAGTTCTCTGCGGAGTAACCATCGGCGAAGGTGCAATCGTGGGCGCCGGTAGCGTCGTCACTCGTGATGTAAACCCGTTCACAATTGTTGCGGGTAACCCCGCCCGATTTATTCGAAATGTGGAGACCAAATGAGAGTTCCTTTCGTCGACCTGAAATTACTGCACCACGAGCTCGAGGAAGAGCTTCGAGAAGTGTTTACCAGGGTCCTACGCAACTCTTCGTTCGTATTAGGACCTGAAGTCGAACATTTTGAGCACGACTTTGCCGCCTATTGCGGCACAAAAGAGTGCGTCGCTGTCAACAGCGGTACCGCCGCCCTCCACCTCGCCCTGGCCGCACTTGGAGTTGGCCCGGGAGACGAAGTGATCACCGTGGCGCACACATTCATCGCTACGGCAGAGGCGATCAGCGCTGTTGGCGCAACGCCGAAATTTGTCGACATCGACCCTGTTTCGTACTGCATGGACCCGGTACGGATCGAGGAGGCGATCACTCCCCGTACACGCGCCATTATCCCGGTTCATCTGTATGGCCAGATGTCGGATATGGATCCGATTCTCGCGATTGCCAATCGCCATGGTATCCCTGTTATCGAGGACGCCTGCCAGGCACATGGTGCCGAGTACAAGGGGAACCGCGCTGGCTCGCTGGGATTGGCTGGCTGCTTCAGCTTTTATCCAGGTAAGAATCTGGGAGCTTGCGGCGAGGGAGGAGCTGTAACGACGAACGATTCCGAACTCGCAAGACGCATTCGCATGTGGCGCGATCACGGATCTCTCAAGAAGTATGAGCACCAGATTGTCGGCCACAACATGCGGATGGAAGGTCTTCAGGGGGGGATTCTCGCTGTCAAGCTCAGGTTTCTCGATCAATGGAACGAAATGCGTCGCCAGGCCGCATTTCAATATGCCGCAGCGCTTGATGGAACCTCGTTAACTCTGCCCGCGGAAATGCCGTATGGCCGCCACGTTTATCATTTATACGTGGTGCAAACCAACGATCGGGATGGCGTCCGCCACCAACTCACCGATGCCGGAGTCGAGTCCGGACTGCATTACCCCATACCATTGCACCTGCAGCAGGCCTATCGACATCTGGGTTATCAGCGCGGCGACTTCCCTGTAACGGAACGCATCAAAGACCGCATCTTGTCCCTTCCGATTTACCCCGGAATCACTCGCGAAGCGATTGAGCATGTGACCGCCGGAGTGCAAGTGGGTTGCGATGTCGCCTAGGGATTCTGCTTTAGCTGGTATCGATGGCCGCACCGTGCCCGCGGTATTTGGGCGGGCTCAGGTCGCTAATGACCCGGAATGGGAATGGCACTATGCGGCTTACCTCAAAAGCAAATTCTCATCGCCTGAACTGGCAACGCTGTACTCGCAATATCGAAGCGATGAAGGTCCGTTTGAGTCGCAACTCCGGCGGATACTTTTTCGTGCCATGAGTAAGAGTGCCGGACATGCCCTGCGAATTGAACCTGAAGTAGTTCTCAAACACCCCGAAACAATGGAACTGGGCAACGCCGTCTTTATCGGCGCTCATACAATGATCCAGGGGCGATACGACGGAAAGTGCTCTATCGGAAATCACGTGTGGATCGGCCCCCATGCCTACTTCGATGCGCGTGATCTCGTTCTTGAGGATTACGTTGGATGGGGTCCCGGGGCGAAAGTCCTTGGGTCTTCTCATACCGGAATACCTCTCGACGTTCCCATCATCGCTACTGAATTGAGAATCGAGCCTGTGGTGGTTGGATACGGCGCAGATGTTGGAACCAATGCGACGCTTTTGCCAGGTGTAAAAGTAGGAGCCCACTCGATTGTAGGCGCTGGAGCCGTTGTTACAGCGGACGTACCGGAGTATGCCGTTGTTGCTGGTGTACCTGCCAGGATAATTCGTTACCGTCAATGACACTGAGGGTGTGTGACATAGAATCGTCACCATATCGTAATCGTTTTGCCAGAGGCCAGCACGCATTCCTGCAACACAGTGGAGAGAGAATGATGAATCCGATCCAAGGTAGCAAAATTCTGATCACCGGGGGCGCGGGTTTCATTGGCAGTACTGTCGCCGACCAATTGCTCGAGGCCGGCGCGGCCGAAGTGCGAGTGTTGGATAACTTCGTTCGTGGCAATCGTCGAAACCTCGAACATGCCGCAAGCATCGGCAATCTGGTGGTGATCGAAGGCGATGTTCGTGACGCCGATTCCGTCGATGATGCTGTCTGGGGAATGGATTACGTTATTCATCAGGCTGCCCTGCGCATTACGCGCTGCGCCGAAGCACCTCGGGAGGGAATCGAAGTTCTCGTAAATGGAACCTTGAATGTCCTCGAGAGCGCAGTCAGGCACAAGATCAAGAAAATTGTTGCTGCATCTTCTGCGTCTGTATACGGTGATCCCGTTTATCTGCCGATGGATGAAGCGCATCCGTTCAACAACCGTACACTCTACGGTGCTGCCAAAATCGCTAATGAACAAATGCTTCGTGCATATAATGAAATGCATGGCATTCCTTATGTGGCCTTGCGCTACTTCAACGTCTACGGTCCGCGAATGGATCTGGATGGCGTATACACCGAAGTGATGGTCAGATGGATGGACGCTATTCAATCTGGAAAGCCGCCCAAGATCTTCGGTGACGGCTCTCAATCGATGGATTTCGTGTACGTCGAAGATGTGGCTCGAGCAAATGTCGCTGCCCTCGTCTCCGACGTTAGCGATGAGGCATTTAACGTCGGTACAGGTGTGCAGACAAACCTGAAGCAGTTGAGCGAACTTCTGTTGAAGGCATATGGTTCGTTGCTCACCCCGGAACATCTTCCGGCCCGAGCGGTGAACAATGTTCAGGCACGCCGCGCACAAGTTGAAAAGGCTGAGCGTTTGCTTGGTTTCAAAGCCAATATCGATCTGTCCACCGGTCTTCAGTCCTTAGTCAAGTGGCGCGATGAAGCCAGGGCAGACGCCGTGGTGACCGCAGGAGGTGGCAGATGAGCAGTGTCCTTACTCAGCCTGCATCCATAATTCCAGTTGCTCGCCCCTATATTGGTCAGGAGGAAGAGCAAAAGGTTTTGGAGGTTCTTCGTTCCGGTTGGGTCACGCAAGGTCCGCGTGTCGCTGAATTTGAGGCTAAGTTTGCCGCGTACGTCGGCTCCGATCATGCGATTGCGGTGTCGTCGTGCACCACGGCGCTCCATCTTGCCCTCATGGCTTGTGGGGTCGGACCTGGCGATGAAGTCATCTGTCCCAGTCTTTCATTTATTGCTACGGCAAATTCGATCGCGTACCTCGGAGCGAATCCCGTATTCGCTGACATTGACCCGGCTACCTACAACATCGATCCCCTCCGCGTTGAAGAGTTGATTACCTCACGCACCAAGGCTATCCTGGTGGTCCATCAAATCGGCCTTCCCTGTGAGATGGCCGCCTTTCGTGAAATCGCATCCAGGCGCGGTTTAAAGTTGGTCGAAGATGCAGCCTGCGCGATCGGCGCAGAATACGAAGGGAACATCATAGGCACGCCCATCGGAGACTTCGCCTGTTTCAGCTTCCATCCTCGCAAGATCCTTACTACGGGCGAAGGTGGCATGATCACGACATCCGACCCGAAGCAGGCTGAGAGACTTCGTCGGCTACGGCAGCACGCGATGAGCCTTTCGGACGTAGCCCGGCACAGTTCACGTCAGATCATGACTGAAAGCTACGATGAAGTAGGATTTAATTTCCGCATGACCGATATGCAGGCCGCCATCGGTCTGGTACAGCTTGAGCGGTTGTCGACCCTGCTGGAGAGAAGGCGATTCCTTGCTCAACGTTATACTGAGGCGCTGAGCGACTTGCCATGGTTGATCACTCCACACGTTCCCGAAAACTGCCACCACAATTATCAGTCGTATATGGTCCGGTTGACCGATGTGGCATCGAAATGCCGCGATTCGATTATGCAGCTGCTACTCGAAAGAAACATCTCCACTCGGCGTGCCATCATGGCTATCCATCACGAGCTCCCCTACAAGAGCTCGGGATCGGATGAAAAACTTCCGGATACTTGCCTGGTTGCTGCGACTGGAATGATCTTGCCACTGTTCCATCAGATGACGGAGTGTGAGCAGGACTACGTGATTGAAACCCTGCGCGACATCCGCCTATAGAAAGCAATCAGGTCTCAAACAGGGGAAGGGAACAACCTTCCCCCTAAACTGCTCACACCTCGTCCAAA
>VFSW01011872.1_pt1 | contig 12207 bp, 10 predicted proteins | sample 5358111 | NCBI WGS metagenome assembly VFSW01 (sample SAMN11554181, study PRJNA540505) | mine drainage metagenome | isolation source: sediment from site ElyBrook_90M | place: USA: Ely Copper Mine, Vershire, VT | collected 2017
GGGCCGCGTGGGCCCGAGCAGGTCCGGGTAGCTCACGATCCCGACCACGCGCCGGCCGGCGAACGGGCGGCATGGAGCGGCCCGTCAGATGTGAAGCGGTTCACGGTTTTCATACGGCGCTACCGTACGGGCGGGACCAGGCGCCGATAGCGGACCTGTCGCACGCGCGGCCCGGACATAACCTGTACCGTAGGGGCTGCGGTCAATTCAGTCTTTGAGGCATGAAGCTGGAACAGGGACGACAACGGAGCATTCTCGTCGTCGACGACGACGAAGTGTTCTCGCTCCTTGCCAGCGGGCCGCTGCAGCAGGCGGGCTCCGCCACGCACGGGGCGGCCACCGGGCGGGCGGCGCTGGAGATCCTCGCCGCGCAGCAGCCGGATCTCGTGCTGCTGGATGTCGAACTGCCCGATGCCAGCGGCGTCGAGCTTTGCGCCAGCATCCGCGCGGCCGGTCGTGGCACGGACATCCCGATCGTCATGGTCGCGGGCCGCAATGACACCGGGTCTATCGAACGCGCCTTCATGGTCGGTGCGACGGATTTCATCCAAAAGCCGGTCCTGTGGCAGACCCTGTCGCAGCGCGTCGGATTCATGCTGCGCGCCCAGGATACCCTGCAGTCGCTGCGGATCAGCGAGCAGAAGAGCCGGGCCGTGCTGCAGGCGCTGCCCGACACCCTCTACATCGTCGACCACGACGGCATCCTGCTGGAGCACATTGCCGGCACCGGGCCTGAGGTCTCGTCGAATCTGGTCGGCAGGCCCCTGGAGGAAGTCATTCCCCCTGATGCCGCGCGCGCCGCGCGCCAGACCATGACGGCCCCGATCGACGTCGGGCGGGTCACGACCTGCGACTTCGAGGTCGGCCAGGGTTCCGGGCGCCGCTGTTTCGAGACCCGCCTGCGGCCGCAGTCCGACGGCACGCTGGTCGTGATCACGCGTGACGTGACCGAGCGCCGTCGTACCGAATCACGGATCAAGTACCTGGCCTATTTCGATACCCTCACCGGGTTGCCCAACCGGCAGCTGCTGGTGCGCGAAATGAGCCGCGCCATCCGGGCGGCCCGCAGGTCCGGCACCCTGATCGCACTCCTCTACCTGGATCTGGACCGCTTCAAGCGCATCAACGACAACCTGGGCCACGCCGTCGGTGACGCCCTGCTGAAGGGCGTCGCGCGCCGCCTGCACCAGAGCATCCGGCCGACCGATGTGGTCACCGCGCCGGGCTGCACGGGAAGATCCGGCCGGGGCAGCGTGGCGCGGCTGGGTGGAGACGAGTTCGTGGTCCTGGTGTCCGAGCTCACCGGGGAAGGCCAGGCCACCGCGGTGGCGGACCGGATCCGCGCAGCGCTCGCCGAACCGTTTGAATGCGCCGGCCACCGGTTCGTCGTCACCCCCAGCATCGGCATTGCCCTGTACCCCAAGGACGGCGCCGACATCGAGGATCTGCTGGTCAAGGCCGACATGGCCATGTACAGGGCCAAGGACCAGGGCCGCAACGGGCACGCCTTCTACGGGGAGTCGATGGCGATCCGCTCGCTGAGCCGCCTCGAGCTGGAGAATGACCTGCGGCGCGCCTTCGACGCCGGGGATTTCCAGATCCATCACCAACCCAAGGTGGACCTTGCCAGCGGGCGGGTCAGCGGCGTGGAGGCGCTGCTGCGCTGGCGCCACGCGACCCGCGGCTGGATTTCACCGCAGACCTTCATTCCCGTGGCCGAGGAGACCGGGCTCATCGTCGCGCTCGGGGACTGGGTGCTGCGGGAGACCTGCAGGCAGCTGCAGCGCTGGGCGGGCACCGATCTGGAGCACCTCACGATTGCGATCAACGTTTCGGTCCAGCAGTTCGCGCGCGAGGATTTCGTCGAATCCGTGCTGCGCACGCTGCACAGCTTCAACGTCCGGCCGCAGCTGCTGGAACTGGAGATCACCGAGAGCCTGCTGCTGCGAAACGTCGACGATACGACGTCCTGCATGAAGCGCTTCCGGGCCGCGGGGCTGACACTGTCGATCGATGACTTCGGTACCGGCTATTCATCGCTGGGCTACCTGCGCAGCTTCCCGGTCGATGCCCTGAAGATCGACCGCTCCTTCGTCAAGGATCTGAACGCCCAGGGCGACGGGGGCCGGATCTGCGCCGCCATCATCGCCCTCGCGCGGGAGCTTGAGCTCAGGGTGATCGCCGAGGGCGTGGAGAATCTCGAACAGGTGGAGTTCCTGCGGCGGCAGCGCTGCGACCAGGTTCAGGGCTACCTGATGAGCGCCCCGCTGCCCATTGAGGAGCTGGAGAAGCTGCTGCGGTCGAGTCCGGATGGCACCGGAGTGTTCCGGCGCTGCCTTGCCGGTGAACCGCAACGGCCCCCGGATCTGCGCGCGGTCAACCGGTCATGATCCGCCGCCTGATCGGTCACTTCCTGGGCAGCTTCGCGAACATTGCCTGCAGGCCGGCGTTGCTGGTGATCACCCGCAGCTTGAAGCGCCAGTGCCCGTCGACCTTCACCAGCTCGTCACGCTCCGTGCCCTGCTCGACGAACTGCGGCGGGTCTGCCTTGTTCGGCGAAATCAGTCCGGTCCACAGCGTTTCAGCGCTGGCCGTGCTGCCGTTGACCTCGATGAGGACATTGGTCAGCAGCATCCGGAAAATGCCCGGTCGCTTCGGCGTGCCCGCGGCGATCTGCCGGTAGACATCCGCGATCGCCGCCTCGCCCTGTCCCTTCAGACCGTTCACGTCGATGACGCCGTCGGGCAGATAGTACGACCCGAAATCGCTCTTGCCCTTGCCCAGGTTCGCGTAATAGTCGACGAGCATGTCCTGGATCTGCTGCTTGTCGAGCAGGGTCTGCAGCGTGGTGGCCGGTTGTTCGGCCGCGGCGGGATGCAGCGGGACCACTGACGCGAACAGGACTGCGCCGCAGGCCGTAGCCGCTGCCATGGCGCCGCTGCGCGCCGTCTTTGCAGGTTTCAGCATGGTGTTTCCCTCGTTGAGTCGACGAATCCTTGTTGCCGGAGCGCTCTCGGGCGCATCAGGCGGGCTGCACGATGGCGCCGCGTGCCAGGCGCGGATTGGTCTCGCGCAGCCCGAGCGCCAGCGCCGCGGCAAGCAGCGGAATGATGGCCTGGAAGATCAGCGGCGCATCGAGGCCGAACTGATCGGCGAGCCTGCCGGCGATCAGCGGACTGATCACGCCGCCGCCGATTTCTCCCACGCCGATCACGAGGCCCATCGCAGTGGCTGCGCGTCGAAACGAGAGGGTCTCCGCCTGGACCACGCCCATGAAGAGCGGAAACGAACCCGCACCGATCCAGCTTATCGCCATCAGCGCCGTCATCGACACCACCGAGCCATGCACCATCAGGGCCGCGACGGGGCACACCGCCAGCAGCGCGCAGAAGCCGATCATCGCCGGCCGGCGGCCGATCCGGTCGGACATCCATGTCACCAGCACGCCGCCCACCGCCGGACAGAAGCCCAGCACGGCCATGATCCGCGACATCACCTGCGGTGACAGGCGCAGCGAGCCGATGATGTAGGTCGGCAGGAAGATCGAGCCGATGACCAGCGAGCCGACCATCAGCACGCTGATGCCGCAGCACAGGGCGATATTGCGGTTCGCCAGCATGGCCCAGATCGAGTCGGAAGGCTCGGCGGCCACCAGTCCCGCGGACAGCGCGGGCTTCGGCGGTTCATCGACCAGCCACCAGATCAGCAGCGCCAGAATGAGACCGGGTACGGCCGACAGGTAGAACGCGACATGCCAGGAGTAGGCGGTGGCGAGCGCCACCAGCACGATGGGGGCGATCGCCGTCCCCAGCACCGAACCGAAGACGTTCTGGGTGATGCCCGCATTCAGGCCACGGCGCTGCTGGGCCGAAACCGCGGTCAGGATCGCCAGGCAGATCGGCAGAAAGGGGCCTTCGACAAGGCCCATCACCAGCCGCGCCGCGAACAGGGTCGGGAAGGAGGTGGCGAGTCCGGAGAGCCCGGAACACAGCGAGAACACCAGAATCGCGCCCAGCAGGAAGGGCTTGCGGGCGCCGACGCGATCGGACCAGAAGCCGATCGTGTAGGCGCCGATCGCCCAGGTGAACGCCAGCGCGGCGGGCAGCGCGGCCAGTTCGAAATGCGTGAGCCGCAGATCCTTTTCGATCATGGGACCGAGGAAGGTGATCGACATCCGGTCCCAATAGGCGAAGCCCCAGGCCAGACCCAGCAGCAGCAGTGTGCGCAGCTCGATGACGAACGCCCGGCTGCCCTGATGACGTGAGTCGCGTTGTGGCATGTATCGGCTCCCCCTGTTCGCGCGGGGGCACGCCCGCGTGGCTCTTATTGGTGTTCCGGCATGATAGTGCATGCGGACGGATCCGAGCGCGGCTTTGACAGTCCCGGCGCGGTCCGCCACCTGCGGCCCGGTCCGGGCTGCCGCCCCATAACTTTCTGATTCTAGGCGACAAATGCCGGCACCGGCGGCACCGTTGCGGCGCCATGTGGGCAGCGGGCTGTTGACAGATCTACCGCGCGGACGGAGAATCTACTCGTGAGTAAGGAGTTGCCGCAGCACCAGATCACATCCACAGACAATCATCAGCGACAACGTGGGAGAGATCGGGTCTTTCCCGGCGCCGAAGGAGCAACTGCCCCGGAAACTCTCAGGCAGAAGGACCACGTTTCGTAAACCTCTGAAGAGTGGCACCCTGCGTGCCCGCCGACGGACTAACAGTCTCAGGCGCAAAGGACAGAGCGGGCCAGGGCCGGAAGACCGGCATTGAGGAGCACCGCCATGTCCAGATCCAACATCGTCGTCATCGGCGCCGGAATCACCGGCGTCACCACCGCTTATGCCCTGCTGCGCCAGGGCCATGCCGTCACCGTCATCGACCGCCTGCCCTATTCGGCCATGGAGACCTCCTATGCCAACGGCGGCCAGCTGTCCGCCAGCAACGCGGAGGTCTGGAACTCCTGGACCACGATCTTCAAGGGCCTGCGCTGGATGCTGGACTCGGCGGCGCCGCTGCTGGTCAATCCCGCGCCGAGCCTGCACAAGCTGAGCTGGATGGCCGAGTTCGTCGCGGCCATCCGCAATCATCGGGCGAACACCATCGAGACGACGCGCCTCGCCATCCAGGCGCGCAGGATCCTGTTCGAGATCGCCGAGCGGGAGCAGATCGACTTCGATCTGCAGCGATGCGGCATCCTGCATCTTTATTATGACCGCGAGTCATTCGCCACGGCCGAGCGCGGCAACGAACTGCTGCGCGCGGGCGGCCTCGAGCGCTACGCGGTGACCGACCAGGAGATCCATGCGATCGAACCGACCCTGCAGGGGAGGTTCCATGCCGGATTCTTCACCCCGTCGGATGCGACCGGAGACATCCGCAAGTTTACCCGCGGCCTGGCGCAGGCCTGCATCCGCAAGGGCGGCCAGTTCCTCACCAGCGCCACCGTCACGGACATCCAGACGCGCGACTCCCGGCACCTGGTGCGCATGACGGATACCGACAGCGGCGCGCAGTTGCGTCCGGTCACGGCCGACGCCCTGGTCATCTGTGCCGGAGTGGCCAGTCGCCACTTTGCCGCGCTGCTGGGCGATCGGATCAACATCTACCCGGTGAAGGGCTATTCCATCACGGTGGCGCTGGAGGATGCGGCGAGCCAGGCCGCCGCGCCGACGGTGAGCCTGCTGGATGAGTCCGCCAAGATCGTCACCAGCCGCCTGGGCCAGGACCGCCTGCGCATCGCCGGCACGGCCGAGTTCAACGGCTACAATCTCGACATCCGGGCCGATCGGATCGAGCCGCTGGTGCGCTGGTCGCGCCGGCTGTTCCCGGCCGTCTCGACGGCAACGGTCATTCCCTGGGCGGGCCTGCGGCCCATGACGCCGAACATGATGCCGCGCGTCGGGCGCGGCAGCCGTGCCGGGATCTACTACAACACCGGGCATGGCCATCTGGGCTGGACGCTCTCGGCGGCCACCGCTGCAATGGTCTCCCGGGTCATCGGTCAGGATCTGACTGTGCCGCAGGACATGCTCGCCCTCGCGGGTTGAGATGAGGGCGACGAGTGCGCCACGGGATCCAAGGCGCCTGCCGGGCCTGGATCTCGTGCGTGCAACCGCCATCGCCTGGGTGGTTCTCTATCACGCGTCGATCTTCTGGCCGGTGCCCGGTGATTCCGGTCCCGTCAGGTTCGGCTGGATGGGCGTGGACCTGTTCTTCGCTCTGAGCGGCTTTCTCATCGCCGGACAGCTGTTGCGACCCTGGGCCCGGGGTACCACGCCTGACTATCCGCGATTCATCCTCCGGCGCCTGCTGCGCACGCTGCCCGCATACTTCGTGGTGCTGGCCCTCTACTTTCTCCTGCCTGGTCTTCGCGACGGCACGGGCATCCATCCGCTGTGGCAGTTACTGACGTTTACCCAGAACCTCGCCCTGGACCCCTCCCCGCGCAAGGCCTTCTCGCATGCCTGGTCGCTGTGCGTGGAGGAGCAGTTCTACCTGCTGCTGCCCCCGATCGTCGCGCTGCTGGCGATTCGCCCCGGCACCGCCAAGGTGGTGGCCGTCATCGTGGCGATCCTGCTCTTCGGCGTGTCGATCCGCGGCTACCTGTGGACTCACGACGTCGCGACGCCCGTCGCGGGTACAGTGGAAGTGGACGGGGCCCCCGTCATGGCCCTGATCTACTACCCGACCTGGTCGCGGCTCGACGGACTGCTGGCCGGGGCGGTTGCCGCCCTGATCCAGACGTTCCGTCCCGGCTGGTGGCAACGCCTGACCGCCAGCCCGAACCTGCTGTTGCTCTGCGGTGTGACCGGCGTCGGGGCCTCTGCGGTCTTCTTCGGCGATCAGCTCGCAGCGCTCCTGCCAACGCTGTTCGGCTATCCGCTCCTGGCATTGAGCGCGACGGTCATGATCGCGGCCGCCAGTACCAGCCGCTCGTTCGTCGGCCGTTGCGCCGTGCCGGGCGCCCGGGCGCTGGCGACCGGTGCCTACAGTCTCTACCTGACGCACAAGATGGTGTTTCATGTGATCGCGATGTCCGCCCAGTCCTGGCCGCAGCGCCTGCGCCCGTATCAGCTGGTGGCGGGCCTGGTCGCCGCGGTGCTCGTCGCGGCATGCCTCTACTGGGCGGTGGAACGCCCCTTCCTTAGACTCAGGGAACGTCTGGCCGGCGCCGCTGCGGCGGGGCAGACAGTTGATCCCGCAATGCCGGGAATCACCTGATCTGCCTGCTGTATACTGATTTGCGCGCATTTGAGGGGGTACGCATGCGTCGACCTGCATGGCTGATCGGCTGCCTGGCGATCATCTGTATCGCGTCCTTTGCCCAGGATGCGCCGGCCCCGGGAGGTGACCCGGCGGCCCGGGCGGCAGCCCGCGAAAGGCGCGACGCCTCCGAGGCGCTGCCGTGGAACAGGAACCCTGCCCCGCAGGATCCGCGGGACTTCTCCGGCGTGTGACCGGACCTTCCGCCCCGTCACGGACCCGCCCATGCCGCCCGGCGAATCCGCCAGGCTGCTGCCGCTGACGCCGCTCGAGGCGGCCAGCCGCCAGCATCACCTCGATATGGAAAAGGCCGGGACGCCGATTGCGGACGCCCCGACCCAGTGCTTTCCGCACGGCATACCGCGGCTCATGGCCTCCCCCTATCCCATCGAGTTCGTCTATTCCCCCGGCCTGATCACGATATTGCACGAGGTCGCGCACAACGTGCGGTTCATCCACATGGACGGCAGGCCTGCACCGGCCGACACGCCGCGGACCTTCCTGGGTTACTCGGTGGGCCACTGGGAAGGCAGCACGCTGGTCATCGTCACGGATCATTTCAACGATCGCACGCAGATCGATGAGGAATCCCTCTCACACGGACTTGGGCTCAAGGTCACCGAGCGCATGACGAAATTCACCAACCGCTACGGGGGCGTCGAGATCAGGGACCTGATCACCATCGAGGATCCCGAGCATTTCACCAGGCCCTGGACGGCCGAGCGGCTGTACCCCTGGCGCGGCGACATCCGGATCGCCGAGTACTCCTGCGAGGAGAACAATCGCAATGCGCCGGTGAATGGCGTGGCGGTGGCCAAGTGATCGCCCTGAACCGCCCGCAGGGACGGCCGCTGCGAAGCGCAGGCGCGCTCGCAGCGATGGCGGCAGTGGCCGTCCTGAACATGGCGCCGGCCGGTTCGGCGGCGCCCGCAGCGGCCGCCGGCGACGCGCCGCTTTTCGGGCAGCCCCCCGCCGGGACGCCCAACTTCACCGGCAAGTGGCGCAATCCGAAGCCCGCCGTGCATCTGCTCACGGCCACTGGCGGAGAACCACCGCTCAACGCGGCGGGCCGTGCCGAGTACGCCCGGCGCCAGGCGGCCCTCAAGGCCGGCGATCACAGGATTGATCCGATCTCAGGTTGCCTGATGCACGGCGTCCCGCGGCTGCTGTATACGCCGTTGCCCTTCCTGATCCTGCAGACGACGCGCGACGTGAACTTCGTGCACGAGGCCAACCATACCTTCCGCAACATCTACTGGGACCGGATGCCGGGGGATGAGCCGGACCCGTCCTATCTGGGCGCCTCGATCGCGCATCTCGAGGGCCGGACCCTGGTGATCGACAGCACCGATTTCAACGATCTGACGTGGCTGGATTATTCAGGACTGCCGCACGGGGAGCGGCTGCGGGTGCAGGAGCGCTACACGCTCAGCAATCCGGACACCATCCAGGGTGCAATCACCATCACGGATCCGGATTTCTACACGGCGCCGTGGACCACGCGCCTGACGCTGAAGCGCCAGCCGGGCATGGCGCTTGCCGAAAACGTCTGCATGGACACCCACCGGATGTAGGTTCGCTGCCGCGGACCCGCGGCACTACCGGCACAGCTGCGCTATGCAGATGGACGCCCGCGTCCGGCCCTCCGGTGGAACGGCCAGGCCGCGCTCCGTGATCATCCGGCGCAGCAGCGCCGAGGGTTCCGGGTGGGGGATCGAGGACTGCACGCCGACGCGGACCAGGCCATCGGCGTAGTCGATCGCCTGCCAGGAAACGCCGGCCAGTGCATGCACCGTGTCGCGGCTGCCGATGTCGTGCAGGGACAGGTCGGCGCCGCGCTGCACGAGCAGTTCGATGACGTCATTGCGGCCCTTGTGAGCCGCGCCCATCAAGGCCGTGCGCAGATCCTCCGTGTCCTGGGCGTTGACGTCGGCACCGTGATCCAGCAGGAATCTCACGGTCTCCAGGGTCTGCTGCGCAGACCATTCATAGGTAACGCCCTCGACCCAGCCGATGCCGCTGGCCACCATCAGCGGCGTGACGTTGTAATAGGTCGGAATGGACGGATCGGCGCCGTGCTCGAGCAGCAGCTTCATCAGCACCAGATCACCGGACTGGGCCGCGCGCAGGAACGGCGTCGCACCGTCCTCGACCAGCCACTGGTTCGTGAACACGGTGCGGGTCTCGGTGCTCGAGTTCATGCGCAGATTCGGATCGGCGCCGGCCGCCAGCAGCTCCCTGATGAAATCCAGGTGATCCATGTCCGGCCTGCGCACCGGATAGTCGCCGCCTTCGATATTGCGGTTGTCGGTGGCGATGTACAGCGGGTTCCAGCCACCGCCGTTGGCGATGTTCGGGTTCGCGCCATGCCGCAGCAGGTACTCACCGATCCGGTAGTATCTGTTCTGCGTGGCGACCAGCAGCGCGGTCCAGTCGAACTCGCTGGTCTCGTTGACGTCCGCACCCGCCTCCACCAGCACCTTCACCGTCGCAAGGTCGCCCTGCCGGGTGGCGAACATCAGCGGCGTCAGTCCGCCCCAGCGGTTCTTGCTGCGCGGCGGCGGGTTGCGCAGCGGGGGAGCCGCCCGCCCCGCCTTCGCCGTGGCGATCTGCTGCGCCACCAGCTGCCTTGCTTCGGGTGTGTCGGTGTCCTGCTTGACGACCAGCCCGGCAAGGCCGTAGCCGCCGGCGAACTCCGCAATGCGCTCGCGTCCGGTCTGGGCAAGGTACGGCCTGCGTCCCGGATCCGTGGTGCCCGAACGCGCGCTCTTGTCGGCGCCCCTGGAGAGGAGCAGGCGCACGGCATCCGTATTGCCATCGGCCGCGGCCCACATCAACGCGGTGGTGCCGCGCCGCTTCTCGCGCGCATCGATGGCCGCACCCTGCGCCAGCAGCAGCTTGAGGACTGGAACGCTGCCCGTGCGCGCCGCCATCATCAGCGGTGTCTCCCCGCCGCCGAGTGCCTGATTGACGTCCGCGCCGGCGCGCAGCAGCTCCCTGACGAGCTGCGCGTTGCCGGCCGCGCAGGCGAGCAGCAGCGGCGTCATGCCGGTGTCGGTCACGGCGCCCGGACGGGCCCCCGCGGCCAGCAGCAGCGCCGCGGTGCCCGCATCGGCCTGGTAGGCGGCCCAGTGCAGCGCCGTGCTGCCGTCTGCCTGTGCCGCGTTCACGTCCGCATGCGACCTCAGCAGTGCCTGCAGCCGCGGGGCGTCCTGCTGCATGACGGCATCGGCGACATCGCTGGCCGCGGCCGCCTCCCGCAGCGGCAGCCATGCGAGTCCTGCGAGCAGAACGACTCCCAGCGCCATCACGCCGCCACCTGGGTCAACGCGGGCTGCCGACGGCCTGGCCGTTGACCATTGCCTTCATCATGCTGCCGCCGTTGGTGCCGTCCTTCAGCGGATGAATGGTGATTTCGATTGCATCACCCTCCTTGATGGACGCGCGGCGCCAGCCCTGGCGCGACAGCGCATTCGGGCTGCCGCCCTCGATCGACCACTCCTGCGGCACGCCGCCCTTGCCGTCCGGCACCAGCACCTGAACCCAGATGTGCGGATTGGTCCACTGCACCTGCTTCACGGTGCCCACCAGTGTCTTCGTCTGCGTCTGGTCGAACATCGCGAACGAATGATGCGCCGAGGCCGCACCGGCCCAGATGCCGGACATCAGGACCATTCCCAAGACTGTTCTGCCGTTCATCGCAACGCTCCCTTGTATTTCCTGCAGTTTTCGTAGGCGACTTGACCGATCTCAGATATCCGCGAGCGGTCCGGTGCTGTCACCGAAGCTGTCCGCTTGCACATCAAACATTCCCAGGATGCTCAGCAGCAGATTTCCCGTCGGCACCGTGCGGCTGGCGTAGGCCAGATGGCGGTCACCCCTGAGACGTCCGGAGGCGCCGCCGATCAGCACCGCCGGGGTATCGTAGTGCAGGTGCTGGTTGGAGTTGCCCATGTTCGATCCGTACAGGATCAGCGAGTGATCCAGCACGGTGCCGTCCGCCTCGGGCAGCGCATCGAGCTTCCTCACCAGGTAGGCGAGCATCTCGACGTGATAACGGTTCACCTTCGCGAACAGCGCGATCTGCCCGGGATCCTCGGCGTGGTGCGAGCCGCCATGGAAGCTGATGTTGGTGCCGCTCTCCGGGTAGACGCGGCTGGTGAGGTCGCGCGCGAACAGCATCGTCGCCACCCGTGTGATGTCCGTCTGGAAGGCGAGTGCCAGCAGGTCCCACTGCACCTGGATGTGCTCATGGAACGATTCGGGTACGCCGTAGGGCATGGCCATGTCCGGTGCATCGGTGGAGGCCCGCGCGGCGATCGTCAGCCGACGCTCGACTTCGCGGACATCGTCGGCATATTGCTCCAGCCGCACCCGGTCGCCGTGCGGCACCTGGGTCAGCAGGTCACGCAGGCTGACGTTCACCGAGTCGAGGATGCTGGCCTGGCGTTCGCGACGCAGCTGGCGCAGCTGCGGGGAACTGCCGTCCCCGAACATGCGTTCGAACAGGGTCTGGGGGTTGATCTCCATCGGCAGCGGGCGCGTGGGGGCTTCCCAGGAAATGGTGTTTGTGTACACGCAGCTGTAGCCCTCGCCGCAGTTGCTCGAGTTGGCGCCCGGATCCTCCACCGCCAGCTGCAGCGACGGCAGCAGGTTGTCGCGGCCGATCCGGGCCGCGATCACCTGGTCGACCGACGTTCCCACCTCGATGTCGGCTCCCGTCGTCTTCCTGGGCTTTTTGCCCGTCAGGAATGCAGCGGCGACGAAATGATCGGCGCCGGTGACCCCCGGAGGGTTCTCCGATGACTTCGACCACATGCCGCTGGTCAGCACCACCTTCCTGCGAAACGGCTGCAGCGGCTCATAGACGTACGGATAGGCGAATCCAGGAGTTCTCGTCTGCGGAATCCAGTGCCCGGGCGCGATGCCATGCGGCACGAAGGCGCCG